>Ga0129306_1000247_pt1 | contig 94377 bp, 65 predicted proteins | sample P827metagenome_FD_94438 | JGI IMG/M metagenome (GOLD analysis project Ga0129306, IMG submission 94438) | Capybara group fecal microbial communities from Wisconsin, USA - P827 metagenome | ecosystem: Host-associated > Mammals > Digestive system > Large intestine > Fecal | place: USA: Wisconsin...
AACAACAGCGGTGTGGCCACCTACGAGGTCGTCAAATTCGACGTCACCGGCCTGAAGAGCAAGGGCACCTACACGCAGACGGGCATCGACAATCAGAACTCGACCGTCGGCGCATGGGCTGTCGATAACGCTTCTGTCTATACCTTCCCGACGAAGACGGACGGCTCGATTGCCAAGGGCCAGACGCTGTCGCTGGGCGACGACCTGCTGATGATGCCGCAGGCTATTGCCGACGACGCCACCGTCACCCTCACCTACCGTCTGGTCTATAAGGACGGCACCTCGTCGACCTTCGGCCCCCGCTCGTTCTCGCTGAACAAGGTGCGCGGCTTGAGCCGTCTGCAGAACGACTCCGTCGATATCTTCGGCTGGGAGCCCAACTACCGCTACAACTACTATCTTGCCGTCAACCCCAGCATCCGTACCAACCCCACGGCTGACTACGATGGTGCTGTCGATGGCTACAAGAACCCGACCGGCAACGTCAAGACGCTCGACGCCGACGACCCCGCCAACCCCTTCAACGACCCCTCCTCTCCTTATTATAAACACGGCAACTCGGAGGTGTTCTGGTATATCGATGTGGACAACGAGGACGGTGACTACAACCCCAACGTCGACTTTGCCATCCTGTGGCAGGACATCGACGGTGTGGTCTCGACCGATGAGTTTGGCCGCTACACCACGCTGGAAGGTATTGCCGACCGCAACCGCAACGGCGTGATCGACGACGGCGATAAGTTCGACGACGACACGGTGAACTACGACGGTGTGGCCGACGACGCTACCCTCAACCCCTGGCACGTCGATGTCATCATGGAGGACCGCGACAACGACGGCATCGCTGAGACCCCGCTGCAGCGCGACGGCAACCGTCTCCCGCCCGACATCCCCGGCAACGCCGACGTTGATGGTTCGATTGATGGCGATGGCAACCCCACGAACATCATCGACAAGCTCGATCCCGACGATCCCGACAATCCTACCCCCGGTGAGGAGTTCTGGTATGTCGATACCGACGGCGACGGCGAGTACGACCCCGGCACCGATGTGCCCATCATCTGGAAGGACATCGACGGCGACGGTAAGGAAGAAGGCTTCCCCGACTGGAACGGCGACGGTAAGGTCGGCCCCGAGGATAACCTCGACGGTGACCACACCAACTACAATGGCGATCCCGACGATCCCGACCGCAACCCTGACGGCGTGGATGTCATCCTCTATGACGATCCCGACAATCCCGGCACGCTCATCGAACTTGAGCGCGACCCGAAGATTCCCAACGGCATCGATGCTGACTGGAACGGTTCAATCGGCGATGATGAAGTCAAATCAGGTACGCTTGTCTATACCGACGTCAACGATCCCAACACCTATATGATAGACATCGACGGCGACGGCGTTGGCGACTATCCCATTGTGTGGGAGGATATTGACGGCGACGGTAAGCTCGAAGGTGGCGTTGACCTCGACGGCGACGGACACATCGACGATTTCGACCACGACGGCAACAACATTACGGTCACCCCGCACAGCAGCGATGACGACAAGCTCCACAAGGATCCCTCCGACCTCACCACCACGGGCGAGAATGCCGGCAAGGATGTCATCATGATTCACACCGACACCAACGGCGACGGCGTGGTCGATGACAACGACGAGTGGAAGCAGCTCGAATGGCCCGAAAGCCCGAATGTTGAACGCTGGGGCAACGCCGATGCTGACGGTGCCAACAACGGCTACCAGAATCCGAAGGATTACTACCGCACGACGGCCGATGGCATCGAGTATATCGATGTGAACAACGACGGCGTCTATGACCCGACGGTTGACTATCCCATCGTCTATAAGGACCTCGACGGCACCGTCTTCACGGATGCTGATGGCAACAAGTACACCACGCTTGAAGGTATCGTTGACATCAACCGCAACGGCATTGCCGATGCTGGCGACCGCGTCGATAACGATGGCAAGGACTACCTGGGCCGCGACGACGATCCCACACTGAACCCCGACCACCTCGACGTCATCTTGGTCGACTACGATGGTGACCACGTGGCTGAGACCCCGCTGGTGAAGAAGGTTCCGCAGCCTCTTGAGGACGACACAATCATCCGCTTTACGGCTGATGTTGATGAGTGGGCCGACGACCAGACCTCGGAAACCATCATCCGTAACTAACCACCGATTATATCAGGTTAGCAGGGGCTGATTACCCCTGCTAACCACCACTAATAAAGAATGATGCGCTTATGAAGAAGTTAACCTTTTGTTCACCCTTTCCCATCATCCTGCTGCTTGTGCTGCTGGTCTTTGTCTCCTGCCGCAAGCCCGGTACGGACGAACCCGCGGAAGACGTGGCCATCGGCATGATGTCCTCGTCGGTAGCTGGTCGCACTTCTTCTACGCGCGCGATAATAAATAATTTGGAGGCGTTTAAGACGCAAGGCAATTTCGGCGTCTTCGGTTGGAAGGAAGCCGCGAGCCCTTATTCGCTGCTGGTTTTCGACAATGTGAAGGTGGAATGGAAAGATACCGACGCGGACGGAACAGCCGATGCCTGGCAGTACGACCCACTTCGTTATTGGGACAAGGCAGCCTTCCGGTATTACTACGGAGCCTATGCTCCTTACACGACAAAGGAAGAAACATCGTCGGCCGATCCTGCAGATACGGATATCCATTACGCCTATAGCGAAACATCCGGTACACCCGTTACCCGCAGTTTCACCCTTTCCCGCATTCCCCAGTGGCAGCTGGCCGATCATTGCGATGCAACGAAACTGGCCACGGTGGAAACGGCGGTAAGCGCCTCCTCGTTTGATCCGTCAACCTTTTCGCCCTATGCTTGTGCGGAGGCGAATACGAGCGTTGTGGATGTGACGACGGCCTATAGCCATAACACCCCCACATTCTACACCACCCAGCAGAACGCGATGAACTATTTTGTTCAGCTTGACTTTAGGCATATCCTGGCTCAGATGGAGTTCAGGGTAAAGTTCAAGTCTGGCCCGAATAATGTTGAGTACTACATCACAGGCTTAGAGTTGAAGTCGGGCGCAGCTTCATCGGAGATTCCTCTGGTGGGTGAAAAATTCTCGCATACATACACGTTTGAACAGGACGGCGTGACCGACGATTCGTTTGTGCCTGCTGCCACGAATGCGTTGGTGACGGGAACCACGACCTCTCTCTATCCGACGGGAGAAACCCCTGGCGTGAAGGTCATCCGGAACAAAGATATAGAACACCTCATCTGCTGTTATCTGGTGGCGCCGTTCACGGTGGCAAGTGGGAGCTCTATTGATTTGGTTGTCCATTATACAGCGCAGGCTGTTGGCTTGACCGAGCCCGAGGCTGTCACCACAGAGCCCTTTTCTCTGAAGTTGGATGCAAGCACCCTGTTGACGGCGATAGAAGCGGGAAAAAAATACACGACGACCATTGTGTTCGACAAGGGACAGCTGATCGACTTGCTTGACGTGGCGATTTCGAACTGGGCAGATGTTGCGAATAATGACCATGATGTGTATAACTGGTAAAAATGTCAGACGTATGAAAAGAAAGGGAATCGCTTTCGATAAGATAATCGTTCTTGTGGCCATGTTGATGGCTTTTGCTGCTTGTACCCAGGATGAGCTGTCTGTGAGGCGTGTTCCCCTGACACTGATGCCCTATACCCCTTCACCCGTGACGGTGGAGACACGTGCCCTGCCCACAGGATATGTTCCCTTTACGCAACTCCATCCCCAGCCCCAGGCTCCTCAGGGGCAGATTGGCGTCTATCTGGTGGATGTTACGAACGGGGTAAACAAAAAAGAACCGTTAGGAACGTTCACGTATATTGAGCAGCCCGGTGGAAAGACCGGTTGGGTCTCCACGTTAGGCGTCGTTCCTGGCAAATCATATAAAGTGTTCGGCTTTCACCCGGCCAAAGGCGAAGTTGACAACAGCAGTCTGGACTATACCAACCCCAGCGCGCCGGTAGTCAAGCTTCCAACCCTGAAGGCTGTCAGCGAGCTGGACGTCTGTGTGGCCGTTGGTATAGCAAAGGGAACAGTGACGACGGCCGGCGATCCCCCCGTGACCACCATTACACCCATTGAGGATAGCAACATCACGCTGGGTAAGTTTGATTATGCCGCCACCGAAAATGACAATTACATCTATATGCTGGTCGATCACCTCTTCTCGTGCGTCGAATTCAGTTTTAAGATAGATCCCAGATATCAGGAGTTGCGCGACATTGTCCTTCGCAAGGTCGAAGTGGAGTCGAATGCCGCAGGGCAGGTGGACATCACCGTTACCCTCGATCCGAATGAATCGGGAGCAAACCCCATCTCAAACGTGGTCTATACTTATTCAGGGACGTCGTCCTTCGCTACTGTCTATGACAAGAGTGGTGCAACCGACACGGGCGATCAGCTATCGACCACAACGCCTCTGCCCGTTCCCGGCTACTTCTTACCCCCCTCGGCGTATAGTGGTAGCTCCACGGGAGACTCCTTCACCATGAAGGCAACATACGATGTGCTGGATAAGACGGGTGCCATCGTACGCGAAGGAGCTGAAGCCACCAATACCTTCTCCATCGCAGATATGCAACGGGGGCAAAAGCATGTCATCAACATTTTGGTGAAACCTACGTATCTCTACCAGCTTTCGGATAACGACTTGAATAATCCAGAGCTTGTGTTCAATTAAGAAACAGAAAATTACACGCTATATGAACCGTTCATCTATATCTCCCCACCGCGTGACCGCAGGCATCCTCCTGCTGTCACTCGCGTCTTTCTTTTCCGTCACTCCCGTTAGTGCTCAAACCACGACGCCGACGGTGACCATCACCATCGCCGGCGATGTCTATGGCGGCGGCAAACAGGGTGCTGTCGGCACAGGCAATCTGGACACAGGCATTACCAATGATACGGACGCCGAGAACGTAAAGTTTGCAACGGGAAAGGACGCCTCAGCTGCGACGACCGTTGTTACCCTTAACGGAGGCACGGTCCGCACGGTGTTCGGTGGTGGCGAGAACGGTCGCACCTACGGCAGCACCAGCGTGACGGTCAAGGAGGTCAATAGCGCCCTCCCCACAACCATTGGTGGTACGGTGAACGGCAAAGACTGGACGGAAACCATCTACGGCGGTCTGTTCGGTGCCGGCGACGGTCAGTCGGCATTGGTCTTTGGTAACAGTTCGGTCACCGTTCAGGGTGGCACGGTTTATCAGAACGTCTATGGCGGCGGCAACCAGGCTAACCTGATGGGAAAGACCACGGTGACCCTGCAGGGCGGCAACATGCTGAAGAGCGTGTTCGGCGGTGCCCGCATGGCCAGCATCTTTGGCTATAGCCACGTCAACGTCGATGGCACGAATGCCGCCAACGACCTCGTTGTCAATGCCGTCTATGGCGGTAACGATATTTCGGGTAAGATCGAGAGAAGCACGAACGCCAATTGGACGTGGGTTACAAGCCTTACCAAGCCTTCAACCCTGACCAAGGCAGGGACGATCGGTATCGGAAACGATTATAATGCCTTTGTGCAGACGACCCCCTCAGGAGCGAACACCAATAAAGTCTATATCGGTCAGCTCTTTGGCGGAGGCAACGGCGACTATGCATACACCGATAATGGCACCAAGCTGACGCTCAACACCGGCTTGGACGACGACACCTCCACCGTGGACGTGGACGAATCGAAGAAGACCTTCGCCGGTCTTGAACTGCCTGAAGTGGCCAAGGCCTACCTTGAGCTGACCGGCGGCACCTATGGCTACGTCTATGGAGGCGGCAATGCTGCCACGGTTACCGGTGCTACAGATATTTGCATCGACAATGCCGATGACATCACGTTGGCCGGCATGGCGTCGGGCGCTGTGGTCGATGACACCCGTTTGCACGACATGGGCATCAACCTGACCACCTTCACGAACGACTATCAGTTCATCCGCGTCTTCGGCGGCAACAACAAGGCCACCATGGATATCCGTCCCACGTGGCATCTGACGAAGGGCTCTATCAACGACCTCTTCAGCGGTGGCAACCAGGGCGATATGACCAACGCGCAAGGCATCCTGCTGTCGGTAACGGGCGCCGACATGACCATCAACAACATCTACGGCGGCTGCCGTATGGCCGATGTCGATCCCGAAGGTAAGAAGGGTGTTGGGCTTAACATTCTCTCTGAGACGAAAACAGTCGGGGCAACGGATTATCAGTTCCAGGCAGGCTATTCGGCTAAGGTGTTGGTCACCAATGGTAAGATTAATAACGTCTATGGCGGCAACGATGTGTCGGGCAATGTCTATGGCGGCACGCAGCTTGAGATACACCACAGCATCATCAAGGACGTCTATGGCGGTGGCAACGGCTCGTATGCCTACACCGACAAGACCACCCTCATGAACGACGAGATGTATGGCGACTTCTACTACGCGGTGCCCTCAGGTGCTACGTCGCTGCAGTCGGCTCAGGCCCTCAATAAGTTCCGTCCGAACGTCGAGAAGACGTGGGTGCATGTGGCTGGAGCGAGCGAGAGCAACCCCACCTACATCGGTGGTGCACTCTACTGCGGCGGCAACAGCGCCACCCTCCGCAAGATCGGTGCAGACGCACTGGCTGAGAACGACGGCACCACCGCCCACTTGCAGTTCGGCTCGCACGTCATTGCCAAAAGCATGTTCCTCGGTAGCAATGGCGAGAACATGGTACGCGGCAAGGTGCTTGAGTTCACACAGAACAGCAGCGGCGTATGGTCAAGCACAGAAAAAGACATTTTGGCCAAATACGCCGACAGCAACTTCAGCTCGATGACGCTCACCGACAGCCCGACGTTCGAAGAGTACATGCGCGGCGTTGAGGTGGCCATCAAGCCCACGGTGAGCTTTGACACGGGTTACACAAACTATAGCACAAAGGTTGGTTCGCTCTATTGTGGCGGTAACGTGGGTAGCATGTCTGCCAGCGGATATTTCGACGTGGCGTTCCTTCAGCAGCTCGTCATCTTTGAAAAACTTGTCGGCGGCTGCAACAACGCCAATGTGGCCATGTCAACCTACAATGCCTTCCATGAAGGTGGCCTTATTACCCGAAACGATCCTGTCAAGGTTGAGCTCAACGTCGAGGGACTCAAGCTTGAGCCTCGCAAGCTGACTTACGACGCAACCAACAATACCTATTCTTATAGTGAATGGAATACCGACACCGATGGCAAACTCCTCTATGGTAATATCTATGGTGGATGCTATGCCAGCGGATACATCAATGGTGGCGTAAGGATTAACTTGAAGTCGAATGCCATATCCGACGCCGTGACTGCGGCCGCCGACGGTACGACTATTCCGACGCTTGACACCCATCGCGACGACGTGTTCTGCACGGCGCTCAGCGTGTTCGGTGCCGGTTACGGCGAAGACGCTGAAATCTGGGGTAACACCGAGATTAATGTCTCTGACGACGCTGCCAAAATCCTCAAGGTCTTCGGCGGCGGCGAAATGGGCGTGGTGGGTAATCTGACCCGCGGCACGGACGGTGTTCGCACAGGCGCGATTGATGCACCCTACAACACAACCATCAACCTTACCGCTGGTAATGTCGGTAAGATCTACGGCGGCGGATTCGAAGGACCCGTCACGGGACATACCACCGTCAACCTCGTCGGCGGAACTGCCTACGATGTGATTGGCGGAGCTTGCAATGCCGACATCGAAGAGTATGCAGAAACGTACGTGGGCAAAGCCGGCGCATCAACCGTTCCCACCGTTACCCACAACGTCTATGGTGCCAACGACTTCGGCGGCACCATCAAGGGCAGCAAAAGCTTCTCCGATCGCGTAAGCACCACTGCTGCGGGCATGGTCTATAACAACACCCTGCTCACGGCCGCTGCGTATGTGGAATACACTAAAGGTAAGGCCAACTACATCTTTGGTGGAGCTAAGGCCGCATACGACTATAAGGACCAGACACTATATTCGAAATATACCAATGCTGACGGAACCGTAAAGGGTGACTTCGTGAAGCCTGCCATCGGCAATGCCTTCGTCAACTTCCGTCCTGAACATGCCACAGCCAACAGCATTGCGCGTGTCTATGGCGCCGGACAGGGATATTTCAACGAGCGCGACAAAGACCTTCTGCAAAGCAACAGTTACGTGCTCATCGACATCCCTGCTGACGTAGAGCAGTTCGCTTCGCTCGAAGTGTTCGGCGCTGGCGACTACAGCGGTGTGGGCATCAACATCCCGTCTGCAGACGTTAGTACAGCAGAGGCTTCTTCCACCACCGACGTCACGGCAGCTGCTGTCATCGACCTCGCGCGCGGAAACATCAATCGCGTCTATGGCGGCAGCTACAAGCAGGGCTTCACCCGCCGCACCATCGTCAACGTGCCTATAGGCTCAACCATCGACATGAACTACCTCTACGGCGGTGCCTACGGCGTAGCCTCCGCCGACGGCCATACGCTGGGCAACCTCTACCCCTGCGATGTCTATGAGTCGAATGTCAACTACAAGAGCACTACGGCCCGTTGTCGCACCATCTATGGCGGCAACAACAGCTATCGCCGCACGCTCTATACGCATGTCAACATCCATACTCCCGTACGCTACGTACATCGTACCTATGGTTTGACTCACGCTAACGTCTTCGGTGCCGGCTATGGCGAGAACACCTGGGCGCAGTACACCGAAGTCAACCTTGTTGACAGCGCCAAGGTGTATGAACCCTACGGCGGCGGCGAGGCAGGTAATGTATATAATAAGGAGACGATAACGTCTCTCGCCTCGACTAAAGGTTGGGATATCACTATACCGGGTGACTACTCTTCTACTGATGCTACCTTAGACCATGGTGGTCTTACCAACGCGTTGGCACATACCTCTCAGCTCTACCTCGACTATGTGACAATTCCTCAGACTAACATAGGAGAAAACTTAGCCACGAAGTATGGCATCAACGTAGCCCCGAAATATAACACGAACGTCCATATCCACAGGGGGGCTACCGTTGTTAACTATGCCTACGGTGCCGGACTGGGCAGCCACATCTATCAATATCAGTTCGACGGCAATACGACCGGTAATACTCAGCCCCAGCCTTCCGATTACCAGACTGGCGCTACTACAGCGAACGACTTGGATGAAGAGGCTCGTGCCAAGTATGATGCTGCTCTGGCGGTTTTCAACAACTACGGCAATTACCAAAGTGGCGACATCGTTGGCAAGTATGAATATAACCTCTTCAACGACACACAGAAAACACACTGGAGGCTGATCGGTCATCGCACCACGGCTGTGTTAAGCGGTACCTCCTACATTGACCTCTTGGGCGGCACGGTCACCAAAGACTTGTATGCTGCCGGCATCACGGGTTCTGTGCAGGATACGCTGATGCTGAAGTCTTTCACGGCCTCCTCAACGGCCTACATCAAAGGCGGCTTGGCCCGTAACGTCTATGGAGGCGGATGGGAAGGTCCTGTGGGCAAGCACAACGAGGCTGACGGACACACAAACCTCACTAACGACGTGCTGGGTGAGACCAACGTCATCGTCGGTCGTCCCGAAGAGGAGATTGCTGTTGAATTCACTGCGGCAGGTGCTGGCATTGATGAGGACGAGTACTTCTACTTCAACGGCGTGCCTTCCATTAGCCGTAATGTCTATGCTGGCGGTGAAGGTGGTGTGGTGCGCGGAACGGCCAATCTGGATCTCTTCAACGGCGTTGTCGGTTACAAAAACAAACATCGGGATGATATTACGGAATCAGAGAACAACTACTACAGGCTGAGCGTTGTTGACGGCCATGTGAAGTACATTCCGCTGAAACGCGGTGATGACTTAAGCGCCGAGGAATACTACTTTGTGGAAGAGATTGACCAGGATAAAGTCGGCGACAACATCATGTTTGAAGCCGGTAACGCTTTCGGTGGCGGCTATGCAGCCAACAGTGATGTCGATATTGCCAACCTCACCCTCTGGAACGGTATTGTCCGCAACAGCCTGTATGGTGGCGGCGAAATTGCTACCATCGGACGTGGCACACAAACCAAGAACACCACCACCGGCCTCTACGAGCAGACCATCTATAAGCCCGGCCAGACCCACGTCACCATGTGGGGCGGCCACGTGCTGCGCGACGTCTTCGGCGGCGGACGAGGCTTCAACAACTGGAAGACCGAGAACAAGGACGAAGGCAACACCAACGGTTTCATTTTCGGCACGACCGACGTAAACATACACTACGGCACCATCGGTACAATTGATGGTGTAGCGAAAGGCTACGGCAACGTCTTCGGCGGCGGTAACATCGGATTTGTCTATAGCCAGTACGGCAAGGAGACCGACGGTTGGTATTACGAAGACTACAGCAACAATAAACTTTCCGAGGATACTCGTGTGGAGGTAAAGGCTTACGGCAGGGCTTTGGAGAATGTCACCATCGGTAGCACAACATACATGAAGGGGGATTATATCCCCAACACCGCTCTCGACCAGTTGACGAATAATGATTCGGACAAACCGAAGTGGGCAAAGGTCGACCAGTCGGGCATCACCATCTACAATGCTGTCTTTGCCGGAGGTAATGTGTCGGCCGGTAGCGATAAGATCATGGCCTTTTCGAAGACGGTCTATGGCAACTCCACCGCATCGGTGGTTGATATCTTCGCCCGCGACCTCGTCAGCATCGGTGGCAAGGGCGTGGGAGGTCTCTACGGCGACGGTAACCTCACCTTTGTCGATGGCTACCGCGAACTCAACCTCACCAACTACGGCACCGACTGGTTCTCGCTGTCGAAAGGTGTCGAGACCGATGCCGAGTTTAATGCGCTGACCCCCCGCCAGCAGTCGTTCTATACTACGCAGTATGAGTGCATCACTGCTTACGAAGGTTATGATGTGGGTGATGTCATCCTGAACGATGTCTATCAGTACGTCAGTGACGCCTACAAGGCCAACTGGAGACGCAGACAGTCCATCGTCAACGAGGGCCGTTTCATCAACACCGTGCAGCGTTGCGACTTCTGCGGCATCAAGGGTAGCCGTATTGTCCTGCATGGCGCCATCGACCGCGCACAGGACGAGGCCGAAGCCGACTACACCAACTACACCATCAACCGTGTGGGCGAGCTGTCGCTCAACCAGAACGGTACCCACGGCAGTTACTTCGGCATCTATAACGTGCTGAAGTTCCTCGGCGGCGTCACCTCCGACGTGCGGTTCGCCGGCGACGGCGCTGCTGTCCGTACGACAGAAAGTGCAACTACCGGTGATTATCAAGCCGATGGAAAGACCTATTATCAATGGAAACAAGCCCATCTGGACGATAATATGCGCAACGACGGTAGCGCCCCCAACAAGATTGCATTGTCATCCGGCGTGTTCCTCGAAATCGTCAAGGAGCTCGACCCCAATGGCAATAAAGTCTATGGCCCCATCACCGGTGTCGTAGAGCTCGATCTGCTTAACGTGAGTGCCGGTGAAGGTGGTGGATATGTCTATGCCAAGAACATCCATGGCACGCCAAGCTACAACGCTGCAAACACCTATGCAGCCGTCATCTCTGATGCCAACCAGAATCTGGTGACCAACCGTGCCTTCACCTATGTTACTCCGGCCACAGAAAGTGACCGTATGCAGACTTCGGGTAACTTCATTCACTCGTTGCCGAAGCACATCCTCGACGACTGCTTCCCCGATTCGAAGAGCTTTGCCGGCACGGATGCTGCTCCGGCTCACTACTGGTACATCCGTGGTGATTACTATGTCTATGACCAGCTCGTCTCGGCCTACACCGGTGGTGCCGATGCCTATAACAAGGACATCCACATCCCGCTCACCATGTCCATCCAGGGCAATGCCAAGCTGCGCCTGCTGAACGTGCTGCCCGGACTCTATGCCGACCCGGCAAAACTGCCTAACTATACGTACAACGCCGAAAATCCGGAACAGTCGGTGTCCGACTCCATATCCATAACTCTCGGCAATGTCATCAAGACCTACGGACAGGGCGACCCCATCAGCTATTGGGATTGGTACAACGCCACGAATACCGAACGGGCCATGTTTGTGGTGGATGGCAGTGTCTATGTCTGCAACACGGAGGCCACCATCGATGGCACGACCTACTATCCCGGTCAGGCCATAGCCAAAGATGCCTACACTGCACTTGCAGGGAAAATCCCCTACGACGGCGATGGAGTTCAACTTGTTGACGAAGCGGGCGTTGCCATCACGAATGCCCAGGAACTCTTCAACCTTGCCAACGAAGTAAACCACGACAATGGTTATCTACTCACCATTGACTTCTCTAACCCCTCGAAGTGGGACGACTACTATCGTCATTCCATTGACCAGACTGGCGACCCGAAGAAGAAGATTGTGTGGGACAAACTTTCAGATGCCGAGAAGGCCCAGTATATCAAGAGTGCCACATTCACCTGTAATGAGTCGGGTACATACGGACAGTATTACTTCAATGAGAATGATGTCATCTCGCAAAGCGTCTATGCTATGCAGAGTGGTGTAACTGGTCACGTTGATATCACTACTCAGGCACAATTTGGCGAAGCTTACATCGCTAAAGATGATTGCGAGGTGTTAGTCAACGGTGTGCGTATGTCGTTCACCAAGGGCACCTCCATTCCTAAAACTGATTATGACATAATTGCAAGCGCTTCGAACTACTTCGAGCCGGCTTACATCTGCGTCAGCACCGTGCTGGTGAACACGGGCGACTATCGTGTGCTCAACCAGCTGGTGGGTGAGACGGAGTATAATTCATGGTCGGCGGATGTGAAAGAGAAGTTCCAGCCTGCCTACTATTGTACGAAAACGGGCTCGTGGGGAGGTAAGTACTACGAGAGTGGACATAACTACAACGGCGTCGATTATGGGCAGTTGCTTGAAGCCGAGCGCACGCATTTCACGTTCAATTACGATGCGTTCGATGCCTTGCTCTATAACAACTATGTGCCGAATATTCCCTATGGAGCATACAGCTACGATACTGTCGATGACTTCAAGAACTTTATCAATGCCGTTGGCGGATCCAACCACAACACGGCTGTCAGCGTGTTCGATAAAGATCCATCGACCAACCCGCTCTATTCTGCCTCCGTTAAGATTGACTACACGGCAACGTTCAAAGGCACTAGTGCCGATGCGTTCACGTATGTGAAGGACGGTGTAAGCATACCGGTAACTGAAAACTCGAACGCAGTTCTCGCCAACGACCAATACGAGAGCTTGCCCAACGACCGCCGGTATTACGCAAGCTTTGCCGTGAGTGACGATCACCTGAAGGACAAAGATGACCATGCATGGAGTGATGGAAAATATCACACATTCATTGTGAATCACACCTTCGATGTGGCCGGTAACATGTACAATGCCGGTAAGGCCATCACCCATGCCGAATATTCCAGCCTTAGCTCAATACAGCAAGGATATGTGGATCCAGTGGTTCTTAATGGCCCTGGTACTTATTACTACTGTATTGAACCATACGCCGTAGGCGCCAACGATGACAACATCACGGTCTCTAATCCAAACATTTTCCCGACAGTTGTGACGGCTGTTAATGGATCTTCATATGCTAAGAGAGACTCTGTGACAGTCGGTACGATCATCGATAAAACCACCTTTGCCAAGATTCCGGACTATCAGCATCCTTTCGAAATCAAGGGTGAGATACCAGTCGAGGAAACCACGCTCTATGTGCCTGTGACGGCCAACATCGATGCCCTGCAGCGCGACCGTTACGTCACCGCCATCTATGAGTACACCTACACAGAGAGCGATGCATCGGGCATGAACTTCGAGACCCGTGTCGAAAAGCATATCATCAACATCCGCATCGAGTTCCTCAGCGGCACGCCTATCATCGGCCCGCTCAAGCAGCCCGACCTCGTGCTGCCGCTTGAGACCGTCGGTCTCGACATCCCCACCGTGCAAGAAGGTGCCTTCCCCATCCTGGGCGGTGGCTGGGAAATTTACCCGACCGAAGAGAATGCCAAGCGTCACCGCAACGGACGTGAGTATGTCAATGGTGGTGAAAAACTCTACTTCTACCAGAACGACTACTACGTGGCCTATTATGCGCTGACCCGCATGGGTAAGACCTTCTCTACCGCTGTGCCTCTGACGGTGGCTAACTACCAGCGCATGGCTGACGTCATCACCGACCCGAACCACATGTACATCAACCATCGCGATAACGACCGCGACCCGAAGATTTACATCGACGGCAGGTCGGCTGACACCAACGGCAATCCTATCAAGGACAGCCAAGACAGAACCTATGCCAACGAGCTCGATGCCATGCAGGCCATGTGGAGCATTGTCAACAGTCCCTATGGTACCGAACATCAGGAAGAGGTCAACGGCAAGTCGCGCAACATCACCGGAGCGGCCAATCTGGAGTTCTTCCTGCAAAGCGAGGTCAGCTCACAGCTGCCGTCCTGGACGTCTATTGGTGGTGACGGCACGAACCCGTGCTTCGCAGGCATTTTCCACGGAAATGGTAACACCATCACCAGCCTCAACAACTCACTCTTCGGCAGCCTTTGCGGTAGGGTATATAACCTCGGCGTCATGGGTAACTTCACTACCGGCGGTATCGCCAACACAGGTGAAGGCCGCATCGAAAATGCATGGGTGTGGACATCTGCCGCATCTCCTTCCGGACAGGCTGTGTATGCAACCCCGGGTACGAACGCAAGGGTTATCAATGCCTACTACCCTGATGTGAACAGCAGCTTCACCGGTTCTACGGGTAATATCGAGATTACCGAACGCCCCGTCGAGGAGTTCGTGAACGGATCAGTGGCCTATGACCTCAACCGCTACTATCTTGAGGCTCGCTATCGTCTCTTCGGTAACAAGAGCGACGGCACCATCAACGACAACATCTTCTATCGCCTGCCCGATGGTACTCTTGATAAGGATCAGACGACTCTGATTGCCGATGCCAGCGGAAAGCAGCCGGGTGAGACGGGATATGTTACCACCTATGCCAACAAGGTCTATGTCCTCAACTATGCCGACACCGACTATGCTCGCTTCGAAAAGTTGAACGGTGGCAAGGTGGGCTATGTGGAGAAGTATGTCGACGATGGCGACTTCCGGTTCTCCGACGGCAACAAGCCGCTGAAGGCCGACCTGCGCCTGTCGCCCACGCTCGGATACCTGCCCATCTATCCCGATGACTACATCTTCTTCGGTCAGAAGTTGAGCTACGACATCCTGAAAGATGCCGGCGGCAACATCGTTGCTCACGTCAAGCATCCAGAGGCTGCAGCCAAACATCACACCACCGGCAGTGGCGAGGATGTAGATAACAGCCGTCACAGACTGCTCATCAACGACCTCAACGACCGCTCGGAGAACCGTATTTACCGCGCTCCGGCTTACTTCGGAAATGGCACATACGGAGAGTCGGCCATCTTCAATGCCCGCGCTGCGTTTGTCGATAGCTATAACTTCACCGCTGGCGGCACAAGCTATACGACTACGCCTCATCGCGGCATGACCGCCATCGACTTCACGGGCGGCAACGGCGACACTCATGGCTATCAGGGCGTGGTGGCTGGTATAGAGACTGACTTCACCGATCGAGCTGGCGGTTACTACCCGCTGCTTGACTACGAACGACTCGATGCCATCGCTACACAAGGCCTCACGCAGAACCTGCTGGCCTACACGCCAGAGGCTGATCTGCCGGGCAGTAAGAACACGCAGACGAACACTGTGCTCGTGAACTACTTCCGCGATCCGACCTATGCGGAGACCAACGCCACCTATCGCACCGTGGATGTGCAGAACACAACGGAAATACGCGGACACGTGGTGCAGCAGGCTTCGACAACGCTCACCAATGGTGACTATCCCTATCATGCACTGGTGGATCACCTCCTGGTGGATAAGAACGACTTCAACGCACCGATGGCCTATACGTTTGATACGGGCAAGCGCATGTGGTATCAGCGCAAGCCGGTTCACTATGCCCAGAATCTGTCCACGGCAACGCCGGACAACCACGATGCTTGGGAGACCATCGTCCTGCCCTTCACGGCCGAGCTCGTGACTACGCAGACGAAGGGCGAGTTGACGCACTTCTATGGCGATGCCGCCGATGCCCATGTCGGCCACGAATACTGGCTGCGCGAGTTCAGCGATGTGAAGGAGAACGCTGGAGTCTATAAGGCCGACTTCGAGCGTATCAAGAATGGTGACAATGCGAGCCACACGGTGAGCAACACCTTCCTCTGGGACTACTATTATAGTGAGGAAAGCCAAAAGGATGAGAACAAAGATACGTATCAGACGTACTACAACGAGCCTCGTACATACACGGGCTATCGTTACCTCACCGCCGGTACGCCGTATATTGTAGCCTTCCCCGGCAGCCGCTACTATGAGTTCGACATGAGTGGCACGTTCCTGCCGCAGAATACAGATACCCACACGTGGGCGACGTTGCCTGCCCAGACTGTCACCTATGCTTCGGCCACAGAAACCGAGATACCTGTGACGGATGACATAAGCAGCCATCTCACAACGACCCAGAAGAAGGGAGGACGGGATTACAACTTCCGAGGTACGTTCCTCAACGAAACAGTTGCATCCGAAATCTATGTCCTCAATGTGGATGAGACGCCAAGTGCTACTGATTCAGGCACAGCCTTTGAACAGGTATCGACCGGCGGCGTTAAGGTTCCCTTCCGTGCCTACTTCGATGTGGCAACCTCCAGCTCGCCTGCACCGCGCCGCATCATCATCGGCAACGGCGATAAGGACGGAGAGTCCGAGGAACCCATGGCAGACATCCTCACACGAGGCCTGAAGATCTATGGCCAGAAGGATGCCATCTACATCGAAAGCACCCTCGACTATGAGACCACGGTGGTCATCACCACGGTCAGCGGCAAGCTCATCGGGCGGTTCACCGTCCAGCCGCAGGGCCGCGAGGTGGTGCCCGTCAACAGCCGCGGCGTCTATATCGCCAACCACCAGAAAGTAGCTGTGCTATGATGAGAGAAGAGAATAGAAATGCTAGTTTCACGAGTCAGGTTAGTCCGACTAACCTGACTCGTGAAACTAGATTCTTATCCCCGACGAAGCCCTCTACCACTTTGGGACCTCGTTCAAGGACTTCGGCAAACATATCTTCGCCTTCGAACTAATGGACATTGATAAGAATGTCATTTTGAATTAACTACATGAATTAACTACAACGAAACGAAATATGCACCACGAAATGAGACATAAAGCACCCCACGATATGAAACAGTTTGATATGTTGATAAGGCCTTCATCAAGCTTCAAGCAACCCACGATAAACCCACTCCGAACCTTCCGCCTCGCTGCCATCCTGCTGCTGATGATGAGTGGGAGTGTTGCGTGGGGACAGGCTGTCATCATGAATGGCGACTATTACCTGACTCATAACGAGGCTGGGACGACGGTGAATGCAACAGCAACAACTACATTCAATCCTGCAACATGTTTGTGGGCCTATGCAAGACGTGACTATATCCGAACTGCAAATAGCAGTGGCGAGACAATAAACAACAATAATAACTATTTGCAATACACGTCCTTGTCTCTAGGTACCGATTGGGGAAACTGGTATAGAGGTGACGATGAGGAAGACATATATTACAGGACAGGAAATTGGAATAACAGAACTTATTATTATCTTCGCCGAAATGGCACCACTTGGCAGATAAACAGCACAGATAGTATCAACGGTGCATTGTATGATGTTGACATTACGCCCCAAGCTGCTACCTCCACCAACCCTACCATCAATGGAACGGATGTATTAACTGCAGCAGGTAATACTACTTATACCGCTTCGGGGGCATCCTATCGGGCAGCTTGCACAAATTATTACTTTAGAACAGCCAACCATTATGTCGATGCTAATGGCAATACTATCACTCCCGCCAATGCAACCCTTTCCTATGCATGGAGCTTGGAAGACAACAGTTATGCTACGGTCAACAATTCAGGCGTGGTGACTGTCAGTAGCCTTCCTGAAAGTGATCTTACTTTGACACTCACCGTGACAGCAACTGCTACTGGCGGCACTCCCGCTGCTCCTGCAGGTACTACTCTTACCGGAACCAAGGAAATCACCATTCAGGGAACAAAGCCTTCCGCTCCAATCATCAATGCCAGCGGAAATAGTGTGACCTTGAGCACAGATGCTACAGGATCGACTACGATTCGCTATACCCTTGACGGTTCAGACCCCACGGCTAATACTGGCACGGTCTATAGCGGTGCCATTGACCTCTCCAGCAGTACAACCTCACCTGTAACTATCAAGGCTGTCACCGTCCGTAATGGCAACGCATCTGATGTATCGGAAGCAACAGTGACATTAACCCTACCTGAACCAACCATTACAGTTAATGCTGATGCAGGAACAGCAACCATCTCCAGCAGCGTGGCAGGTGCCACAATCTATTACACCACAGATGGTAGTGACCCAACCACCTCAAGCACCCAGTATTCAGGTAGTCTGTCGAGTCTTGCTGCAATGACGACCATCAAGGCCATCGCCGTAAAAGATGGCTGGAATGATTCGCCTGTAGCGTCTGAAACTGTTACGATTCCTTCAGGCGTCTCTGGTGGCACAGTAACCCTGTTTGACTACGAAGACCACAATTGGAGTTACTATCAGGCAAGTGGGAACTTACCAACAGGCTATCCTACCAACTATCTTTCTTCTCCTGATCCACGTAACGTGAAGATTACGTATCAAGGCGGCAGCGTGACGAACGGTAGTGCAGTGGCTATCTCGGCTCTTGACGGAGAAGGTCAAAACACCATGGTTTATTATAAGACCTTGGAAAAGACGGTACCCGGCATGACGGGTAACTATCCTTATACCGTTATCTCCAACCCATTCAGTAAGCGGCCTGCCACAGGTAGTGGCAACAATAAGACATACTATGGTTTTGCCGGTTGGAAAGTGATTAGTGGCGGCGAATTTATTTCAGAATATGCCAATAATGCCACACTCCCACTTGATGCCACCATTCATTTTACTAATCTAGACAACAATTATACCCCCAATTGCACCTCTGCTGAAGTTATCTTGGAAGCTACTTGGACGGCTGCAACGGTAAAGACAGGAAATAGTGCTCAGACATTCACCGGTGGAACCTACGAGACCAACTTTTGGGTACTTAGTGGGAACAACGATATTGGAAACATCACAGTACCTGCAAATGTAACAGTATCTGCACGATACCCTGATGGCATAGTCAATTTTTCAAGAAACTTAACAGGAACTATAACCGCGGGAGGCAACAATGCCAAGGTGGAGTTCGTCAATATGAATAGTACAGGAAATGTCAGTGCTGCAGGTTATACATTTACAATGGGACGTGGCATCGTGAACTCTGGTAATGGTGGTGAAATTAGAGGTTGCACATCAGATAAGGTTTGCGTGAACACCATAAAGATTGAAAGTGGCAAGTACTCCTCGTTAAGGAATTTTACATCTGGTATAAGTGCTGGCAATAACGTGGATCAGCTGATGATTCTTGGTTGCGACTACGACAGAACCAAAAATGATAACGGAAAATTAGCGATTACGGGATCAATGTATGTGGCTGGAACATCATTAAATCTAAATAGAAGTTCTAATTCATTATATGTTCGAGGAATCATAAAAAGTGGTGATTTCCTTTCAGGTGTATCTATTAATAATAACTATACCGGGGCCGGTGGTACTCAAACATATTACTTCTCTGTAGGAAACTCTAATACCCAAAATGCAGGAAGACGCTATCTGGTTGTGGAAGGAGGTATTCTTAAGGGTATCGCCGGTGGAATGGATGAAAGTAATAACCAAGCGACAACAGACCGAGCTTTTGACCTCCGTGTCCGCGGAACAGCGCAAATAGACGGCGTCGTTTACGGAGCAGCAGAATATGCTAACGCACGAGGAATACGTACTATGATATTCACTGGAGGAACCGTTAATGGCTGGGTGGCTGGTGGTGCTAATGGGACACAAAATACAAACGGAGCACTTACTGGTGCAACATACCTCTATGTAGGCGGTAGCACCAGGGTTGATAGTAACAATTCAAGTCAGGTTCTTAACCGTGCTATTGGAGGCAATGTGTTTGGTGCAGGCTGTGGATATAGTGCAACAAGCAGTTCTGGTCAGATATTGACTTATAACACCAATGTAGTCGTTGCTGATGAATCGTACGTTGAGCGCGGCGTATATGGTGGCGGTTCTTATGGATATACCACTAATACGTCGAACATCTACATCCTTGGCGGAACGGTTGACGGAAAAGATGGCGGGGTTAATGGGACAGCTTACCTTGCTACTATTGACGGCGGCGTATATGGTGGTGCCTGTCAGAACCAAGGCGGAACCGTGAACATAACCATGAACGGCGGCACGGTGAACGGCAGTGTCTATGGCGGCAGTAACTATACAGGCACCCTCAGCGGAACCTCGACGGTAACGCTTAACGGCGGTACCATCAATGGCTCGCTTTATGGCGGTGGCAACGGCGAGGGAAGTGCCAATGCCAACGTTAACGGTGCTGTGCAAGTGACAGTAAATGGCGGAACCGTGACCGATGCTGTTTATGGTTGCAACAACAATAATGGTGCTCCTCAAAGTAGTGTGAAGGTAGATATTTATGGCACCGACCCTGCTCCGTCTGCCAATCAATATGCTCTTGGCGCTGTGTTCGGAGGCGGTAACCACGCAAACTATTCCGGCACGCCCCAAGTCACCGTCCACAACTGCGACAACAGCATCGAGTATGTCTATGGCGGCGGTAACGCTGCGGCCGTAGCGGCTACGGATATGACGATTTGGGGCGGTAACGTAATAGGAAACGTCTTCGGCGGAGGCAACGGTACCGTGACAGCAGCTAATGTCAGCGGCAATACCAATGTGAAAATCTACGGCGGTACCATATTGAAAGTGTTTGGTGGCAGCAACAGCCAGGGCACCATCGGCGGCACCATCAACGTGACGGCCGAGAGCCAGCCTGAAACCGCTGGCGACACGCCCTGTCCCATGCTGGTGGATGAACTCTATGGCGGCGGTAACATGGCGCCGAGCAACGTAGGTAACATCACCATCGGCTGCATGAACGACGGCGACATGATAAACTACGTCTATGGCGGCTCTAACGATGCTGACATCACAGGTGCCATCACGCTCACCATGACCGGAGGACGTGTGGAACATCTGTTCGGAGGCAATAACACAGGCCATTCCATTAGCGGAGATATCGAGGTGAACGTCGATTGGGGCACAACTTGCCCTGACAGCTATCTGGGCTACGTCTATGGTGCCGGCAACAAGGCTGACTTCGGGCATAACACTACGGTGAACATCAAGAACGGCACCGTCACGCACGATGTCTTCGGCGGCGGTCTGGAAGCTGAAGTGGCCGGCGACGTAGCCGTGAACGTAACGGGTGGCGCCGTGCTGGGCGACCTCTACGGCGGCGGCGCTCTGGCGAATACCAACACCGGCAGCAACAAGACTACCACCGTGAACCTCGTGGGCGGTTCGGTGAACAATGTCTATGGCGGCGGTCTGGGACAGAAGAGCGGCTTCTATGGTGCCACGAGCGACATTCCTGCCTACGTCAACGGCAATGTCCTGGTAGAACTTAACGGCAGCACGGAATCGGGCGCATCGAACAACTGTGTCGTGACAGGCAACATCTTTGGCTGCAACAACCTGAACGGCACGCCAAAGGGTACGGTGACGGTCCACGTCCATAAGACTCAGGGCAACGGAACAACTAAAGTCCGCACCGCTTCGGACAAGCTGGACAGCCCGACAGAGAGCGACCATACGTATGAACTGGCTGCTGTGTATGGCGGCGGCAACATGGCGGCGTATGAGCCGACGGACTTGACGAACGGAAAGACGGTCGTCATCATCGACGGCTGCGACGAGACCAGCATCGGGTATGTCTATGGCGGAGGCAACGCCGCCTCGGTGCCTGCTACGGAGGTAACCATCAACGGCACCTATGAGATAGGGAACGTGTTCGGTGGCGGCAACGGTAAGGATGCCCTGCCCAATGGCGACCCGAACCCGGGAGCCAATGTGGGATATTATGCCGACGGCACAACAGCCTATGGCACAGGTGTAGCCACGGTGAATGCCTATGGAGGCCTTATGCACTCTGTCTTCGGCGGCAGTAATACGTTGGGCGACGTCCGCCAGACGTCGGTTGCCTACATTGACGAACTCAGTTCCTGCCCGCTGCAGGTCGATGAAATCTATGGCGGAGGCAACGAAGCATACATGTCCGGCAATCTGCAGGTGAAGCTCGGATGCATCACCTACATGAAGGAACTGTACGGCGGTGCAAAAGCTGCCCCCGTGGGCGGAGACATTGTCCTGACCATTACGAGCGGACACTTCGACCGTATCTTCGGCGGCAACAATATCAGCGGCAACATCGGTGGCTCCATCACCATCAACATCGAGGAGACGGGCTGCCACCCCGTCACCATCGGCGAGCTCTACGGATGTGGCAACAACGCAGCCTACACGACACCGGCGGGCAAGAGCCAGCCGACTATCAACATCAAGTCGTTCACGAGCATCGGACGGGTGTTCGGCGGCGGACTTGGTACAGGGGCTGTCGTGACGGGTAACCCGACCATCCATATCAACGAGGTAATCGGCGAACGAGCGTCTTATTCTCCCTGGACATATCCCGGCTCTACCATCACGTACAGCGACGGCTCGACGGTGACGCTGCCGGCTCACACGGCTGGTGAAATGGGCAGCATCGGCACCGTCTTCGGCGGCGGCAACGCAGCCAATGTGGATGGTGACACGTATGTGAACATCGGAACAGCTTCGACCATTGACTATGTGTCAATCGTTGAAGGTGAAACAGCTGCAAGAACCGGCATGGCCGTCAAGGGTGCCAACATCCGCGGCAACGTCTATGGCGGCGGCAATGCAGCCGACGTGACGGGCAAGACGAACGTGACCATCGGACAGCCTTAACTTCCTGTCGGTCTTCCCTTGCCGAAGGAGATAGGGAATATGCTTACGTTTGGGGTGTATCAACGTTGATACACCCCAAACAATGTTGTTCCACTTACAATTCCATGGGCTTGAATCTGTCATTCCACGCCCATGGATTTTCAGTTTTACGCCCATGGATTTTCAGTTTCACGCCCGTGAAACTTATTTTTCCTCCTATAAAAATCCTTTTTTACAAAAAGGAATCGCTTCTTCGATATGTGGCGTTTAACCCAAATCGGTCGTTGGGATTAATGTCAGATTAGTATTTGTTTTGAACAGATTGTTCACATCGGTGTCGAAGGCGTAGCGAGCTACATCGAGACAGCGCTGTGGACAAGATGCCGAAAGAAATGCTGATATGACGTTAATAGACTAAAAAAAGACAATAAGAGTAACAGTCGACCTAATAACCGGTTTGGGTTTAATGCTGGGGAGTGACGGTGATGGTGTAGCGGCCGACGTGGGCGGCGTTCTTGCCGTTGTGCATAAGGGGGATGGAGTCGCCGTCGAGGTTGGGATAGCGGATGGGGGCATCGAAGAAACTGTGGGTGTGGCCGCCGAGGACGAGGTCGATGCCACGGGTGCCGGCGATGAACTCGACATCGTCGATGAGGTTGTCAATCTGCCAGCCGAGGTGGCTGAGGCATATGACGACGTCGCAACGCTCGCGACCGCGCAGGATGGGGACGATGCGGTTAGCCTCGGCAATGGGGTCGAGGTAGCGGATGCCTTCGCAGTTCTTTTCAGCAACGAGCCCTTCCATGGGCGGAGCAACGCCGAGGATGCCAATGCGAACGCCCTTGCGCTTGATGACGGTGTAGGGGACGACAACATCGCGGAGGCAAGTGGCGCTGACGTCGTAGTTGCAGCAGACGGTGGGGAAGGTGGCGAGCTGGAAGAGGCGGTGCATGTTCTCCTCGCCGAAGTCAAACTCGTGGTTCCCGATGGTGGCGGCATCGTAGTGCATGGCGTTCATAAGGCGGATCTCCGCTTCGCCACGGAAAAGATTGTAGTAGAGGGAGCCCTGGGAGTAGTCGCCGCAGTCGAGGAGGAGAAGGTCGGGGTCAACGTGGGTGCGGAGACTGTCTATGAGGGCGGCACGACGGATATAGCCGCCGGTATTGGTCTTGGCGTCGGGCTCGATGCAACTGTGGGTGTCGGAGGTATGGAGCACAAGCAGGGTGACAGGGGCCTGCGTGCAGGAGAGGAATGAAAAAAGAAGAATGAAGAATGAAAAATTGAGCGATAATCTGTTGCGGGGTTTCATGGGTGGGTTTTTATTATGGGAGTTATAAGAACTATGGGAGTTTTAGGAGCTATAGGTACTATAGGAACTATAGGTTTTATGGGAGCTATGGGAGGTCGATGAGGGTGATGCGGCCGTCGAGGACAGGGGCGACGGGCCGGCCGGATGCGGTGAGGGATTGAATGTGGGCGGTGATGAGGTCGCGGATGGTGCGCTCAGCGTAGATGGCGACGTCGGTGGCCTCGCGGAAGACGTCCATGCCGTCATTGCCTTCAACGAGGTAGTCGAGGGTGGCTATGCGGTAGGTGGCGGCAGGGTCGATAGGGTGGCCTTGGACATCGGCGGTAACGAGATCGCCGTCGGGGGTTATGACGAGGGCTGCGCCGCTGATGGGCTGTCCGCCGGCACGGGCAATGGACTGGAAAAGTCGCGTGAGTTGCTCGCCGGTGAGGGTGGCAAGGGCGAGGCAGTTCTCGAAGGGGAAGGCGCGATAGACATCGCCGACGGTGATGTCGCCCTTCTGCCACATGTTACGTATGCCGCCGTAGTTGGCTACTGCCAGAGCGACGGGCGTGCCATTAGCTGCATCGCCAGCGGCGCGGAGGACATCGGCCTCGAAGTTGTTCATGAGCCCCTCAGGGCGAGCGCGGTCGATGTCGAAGGGGGCTGTGCCGAGGACAGGAGCCTGGATGTCAATGACCTTCTGGCGATACTCGGCGAGGATGGTTTGTGCCTCGGCGTTCTGCGGAAGGGAGTCGATGGCAGCGTTGACCTCAATGAACGTGCCGCTGATGGTGACTGCGCGCGGAGGGGTGGGGGAGCAAGAGAATAAGGAAAAATGAAGAATGAAAAATGCAAAAGAGAGTGCTAACTTGTAGTGAGGTTTCATGGGAGTTATGAGATTAATAGGGTGTAGTAAGTACTATAGAACTATAGGTTCTGTGTGACTTGTTGGGGTTTTTGGGGCAAAGGTAGTGAATATTTTGAAAAAAGTTATAGGTTTATTTGGTTTTTTGTGCAAAGAGCAGTAATTTTGCAGCCGCTTTCGCGCAATCGCTGTCAGAGGAAGTGTGACCTGATATGTTGCGTAAGGACAAATAAGAACTATTAAAGTAAAGAAAGTATGGATTTAATTAAAGTTGCAGAAGAGGCATTTGCCACAGGTAAAGAGGGAACCGCCCCGAAGTTTAAGTCGGGTGACACGGTGACCGTGGCTTATCGTATCATCGAAGGTAACAAGGAACGCGTACAGCTCTATCGTGGCGTGGTGATTAAGATTGCCGGTCATGGTTACAACAAGCGCTTCACCGTCCGCAAGATGTCGGGCACGGTGGGTGTCGAGCGTATCTTCCCCATCAGCTCGCCAGCTATCGAGAGCATCACCGTCAACAAGGTCGGTAAGGTGCGTCGCGCCAAGCTGTATTACCTTCGTGCGCTCACTGGCAAGAAGGCCCGTATCAAAGAGAAGAGGGTCAACGTTGCCAAGGCTTAAAGACCTGGAGAATGAGAAAAGAAAAGGCTTGCCTCATGGGCAGGCCTTTTTTTGTTTTTGGGGAAAATAGGAGCTATAGGAACTATAGGAGTTGGAGGGAGATTTTGGAGAAAAGGAATAAAAAAAGGGGGGTAAATTGGCTTTTTATAAAAAAAGTATTACCTTTGCAGGCGTAAAAGTAATTTTTAATTAGTTAGTCTTATGAAGAAACTTTTGATGGTAGCCGTGCTGATGGTGTCTGCACTGGCTGTTAACGCTCAGGACTACAACTGGGCAATTGGTGTACGTGGTGGCTGGGAGAATGCCGGTGTTACTCTTAAGAAGGGTATGGGCGGCACGGCTCTCGACTTCACGGGAACGTGGGATTTCCGCTCGGAGTTCACTCACCTGAAGGTGCAGGGCCTCTATGAGTGGCAGCAGAACCTCAGTGGTGGCCTGGACTGGTACTATGGTCTGGGTGCACACGTTGGTATGTGGTCTGATGCTGACAAGGCCAACCTGTGGCTGGGCATCGACGCCGTCATCGGCCTTGAGTTCAAGTTCCCGAGCCTGCCTATCGCTCTGTCGCTGGACTATCGTCCTGGCCTGAACATCCTGCCTAACATAAGCGGCGGCTATGGTGATGTTGGCTTCGGTCTGAAGTTCTGCTTCTGATCAACGCGTATTAACCAAGGCAAAAGAGGGCAAGCGGAGATGATTCGCTTGCCTTTTTTCAAATTATTCGGAGTAAATGAAACTGACAATTCGTGAGGCCTCTGTGGCCGATATTGAGCTGATAGGACTGTTGGCTGACGTATGTTTCCGCCATACGTACCGAGAGATTCTTAGTGCAGAGCAGCTGGAGTATATGATGGATTGGATGTACTCGGCCGAGAGCCTGCTCAGGCAGATGACCGTCGATGGACACGTTTATTTCATTGGCGAGACGGATGGTGAGGCAGTGGGCTATGTGTCTGTGCAGCCCGAGGGCATGGCGGAGGATGGACTGCCGCTGTGGCACTTGCAGAAGATATATGTCCTTCCCGAGCGGCAAGCAGGCGGAGTGGGGAAGCAGCTCTTCGATCATGCGCTGGCCTATGTGCGGCAGATGGCCGGCGAGCCGTGTCGCGTGGAGCTGAACGTCAATCGGAACAACAAAGCGCTTGGGTTTTATGAGCATCTGGGGATGCGGAAGATGCGGCAGGGGGATTTCGCTATCGGGAATGGGTACTTTATGAACGACTATATCATGGGGATTGAGGTGGAATAGGGGCTATAGGGAACTATAGGGACTATAGGTGCTATAGGAACTATAGGAACTATAGGGGACGATAGGAGCTAAGGTGTAAGGAGAAAAGCAGAGGCGGTGCCGATTGGCGCCGCCTCTGTTAGAGGGTGTGGGTTGTTGGAATTGTCCGAGGGGCAATTCTTTAGCTGTCAAAGAGGGTTGCTTTATCAGCCGTCCGAGAGAGTTACTTCTTCAGTTTGCCGAGGCGGGCTGTGACCGTGGTCTCTGTCTCGCTGTAGAGAAGGCCGAGACCCCAAACACGATAGCTCTCAGACTTGGCCTGCGGATACATGACGAAGTCCCAACCGGGGTTCTTCTCAAGCATGTCGTAGATGGCCTGGCTGGAGCCCGCGGGCAGCAGCTCGGGCGTAAGGCCCATGATGGGGGCGGAGGCATAAGCACCTTCGGACTTGAACAGGCGCTTCCAGTCGATGCCCAGCACGCGGATAACGGTGGCCGTGCCGGTGACAGGCTCGGAGAGAACCAGGTCGTCGGCATCCAGTTCAATTCTCACATTAGGCTCGCGCATGGTGCGCGTAAGGGTCGTGCAGCTAGAGAACGTCAGCACAGCCACAGCCAGAATCAGTAAAAATCTGAATTTCTTCATTTTTTTAGTTAGCTATTAAGGGTTAAACGTATAATTTGTTACAAAAACTCGTTGTCTGGAAAGGAGTGTCCCTATCTTTTTTCAAACAAAAATGCTGAAAAAAGAAAGGGATGAGGTGTGTTTCCTCTTAGCGATAAGCTTAGGCTTCCCAGCCGAGGGCAGAAGCGCCGAGGACGGCGGCGTCGGAATCCTTGAGCTCGCTGACGATGACCTTGACCTTGCCCTTCCAGATGCGGAGGACGGTGTTGTCGAGAGCGTCGCGAACGGGCTTCAGGATGTACTCGCCCGACTTGGTGAGGCCTCCGAAGAGGATGATGGCCTCGGGAGCGGAGAAGGCGACGAAGTCGGCGAGAGCCTCACCGAGCAGCTTGCCGGTGAACTCGAAGATTTCGAGCGCAATCTTGTCGCCCTTGACGGCGGCATCATAGACATCCTTTGACTCGATGGGGCGGTCGGTGATGGAACGGAGGAGGCTGGGCTCCTTGCTTAGTTCGAGGCGTTCCTTGGCGGTGCGAGCTACGCCCGTGGCAGAGCAGTAGGCTTCCAGGCAGCCCTTACGGCCGCAACCGCAGAGGCGTCCGCCGCGCTCGACGATGACGTGACCGAGCTCGCCGGCGAAACCGTCGTGTCCATAGACGAGCTGTCCGTTGATGACGATGCCCGAGCCGACGCCGGTGCCGAGGGTTATTTCGATGAAGTTCTTCATGCCGCGTGCGGCGCCGTAGGTCATTTCGCCGATGGCTGCAGCATTGGCATCGTTAGTGACGGCGACGGGGATGCCCAGACGCTCGCTGAATGCCTTGGCCAGGGGAAGGACGTCCTTCCACGGAAGGTTGGGAGCAAACTCAATGGTGCCCTTATAGTAGTTGCCATTGGGGGCGCCGATGCCGAAACCGCGGATCTTATCGATGCCGCCGACCTCGAGGATGAGCGGGAAGAGCGCCGTGCAAATGGCGTTCACATAGTCCTCGAATACCGTGTACTGCTGTGTTTTGACCGAACCGGTCTTCAGAATGTGGCCATCTGTATCCACGATGCCGAATACGCTGTTCGTACCACCGATGTCCATTCCTACTACATAAGGCTTCTCATTCATGATATTTACTTTTTAGGGGTGAATAAATGTTTGTTAATTTGTTTCCGAGTGCAAAGATAAGGAAAAAACGAAAATGTATTTGCTTTAGCGAAAAAAATATTTACATTTTCTTCATTTTTCTTAACAACGAGAAATGTTAAAATAAAAAAAAACGAAGTAACTTTGCGCCGTTTTTTCAGTCGTAGAAACAGTTACAATATAATAAGGAAAGAAAAATGAAGCATTGTTTGAGGCTGTTTTCAGTCGTTGTTCTGCTGCTGACAGGCGTATTGATGACGTCGGCTCAGCCACGTTTTGAAGTGAAGGTGACGGGTACCGTCATGGATAGTAAGACCTCGGAGCCGCTGGTGGCTGCCGTTGTGAAGGCCACTTCAGCCAATGGAGGCGAAGGCACATTTGCCATTACCGGCGAGAAAGGCACGTTTGAACTCACCGTGAACCGTCCTGGAAAATATACGTTGGAGTTCTCCTACCTAGGCTATAAGGATTTCTCGAAGGACTATACGTTCCGCCCCGGTCAGCCTAACAACATTGGCCGTATCAAGATGGAAGAAGATGCCGTAGCGCTGAAGGAGGCCCAGGTGATAGGCAAGAACATGCGTGTGAAGCAGACCGCCGACACCACCATCATTAATGCCGACGGCTACAAGGTGATGGACGGCGCCACGGCCGAAGACCTCATCGCCAAGATGCCCGGCATGCGCATCACCGACAACGGCGTGGAGGCGCAGGGCGAAACGGTGGAGAAGGTCCTGGTCGACGGTAAGGAGTTTTTTGAAAACGACCCCAAGATGGCCCTGAAGACACTGCCCGCCGAGGTGGTTCAGAGCGTGGCCGTCTATGACAAGAAGTCCGACCAGGCCGAGTTTACCGGTTTCGACGACGGCGAGCGCTTCAAGGCCCTTGATGTACGCACCCGTTCGTATAAGCGCAATGGCGTGTTCGGTAAGATTACCGCCCAGGCCGGTGCCGACATCCCCTCCGAGAACACCCCTGGCAACGGACTGACACCCCGCTACAATGGAAACTTCAACCTGAACATCTTCAACGGCGACCGTCGCATCACGCTGATGGGCCTTTCGAATAACGTCAACCAGAGGAACTTCTCGTTTGACGACCTGATGAGCGCCGGTGCCATGGGCGGCATGGGCGGACGCGTATGGGCCGCACAGAACGGCGTGGCCAAAGCCAATGCTTTCGGTGCCAACTACAACGATGCCTTCTTCGACGGCAGGCTGGAGGTGCAGGGTAACTATTCGTTTAATAACACCGACACCCATCAGGAAGACTCGACGTACAGCGACTATCTCACCCTGGATCGCCGCACGGAAGCCTATTCGAACAGCGACAGGCGTAACATAAGCCACAACATCAGCATGCTCATCCGTGCCACGCCTGGTGACAATGACCAGATTGTCTTCCGTCCGCGTCTGAGTGTCCAGCGCAACAACTCCACCAGCAGTTCGCGCAACTACACCATCTCCCCGCTTGCCAACGACACCGCCTCGACCACGAACGAGACCGTCTCACGAGGCGATGGCTACAACGTGGGTGGCAACCTGACGTGGCTGCATAAGTTGAACGAAAAGGGACGCGTGCTCTCTTTCGGATTCAACGGCACCCTTTCCGGCAGTGGCAGTACGTCCGACGACATGCGTACCATCAATGCTACGTATGTTGACCAGAACGCGACGAACGAGACCAACAACTACAACTATGGCGCCGACGTGACCTGGACAGAGCCTATCAACGAGAATATGCAGCTGACGGCCTCGCTGAACATGCGCAACAACCATTCTGAAAGCGAACGCGTGACGACGTACGACCAGATGGGCATTATGCTGAACGGAGTGAGGTTCGACCCGACCGTCCGCGACTCCATCGATGCCAATCTGTCCAACACCTTCACCAGCGACTACAAGACGCAGGGAGCCAACGTGGGCTATCGTTTCCACAACGATAAGTTCAATGTGATGGCCCGCATGGAACTGCAGCGTGCCGACCTCTCCGGCCGTCAGACGTATGACTACTATCATGGTCCCGTGGCCGGTGACCCCTCGTATGTCATTGACTCCAAAATCTATTACAACCTGATGCCAATGGCCATGTTTGAATGGACGGTCAACAGCGCCAACAGCGTGAACGTCTTCTACCGCAGCAATTCGTCGGCCCCCGGCATCAACCAGCTGCAGCAAAGCGTCAACAACACCAACCCTCTGGCGCTCTCTACCGGTAACCCTGACCTTGGCCAGCAGCAGAGCCACAACGTCAATGCCCGCTTCATCCACAGCAACATCGAAAAAGCCACCAACCTGCAGTTCCACCTGGGCGGCGGAATGACGAACAATCCCATCGGCACCGTGACGACCATCGTCAATACGAACACCACGGTGGATGCGCTGCCCATTGCCTTCTATCAGCAGGGCGGAGATCAGTTCACCGGCCTCACCCTGGTGAAGGGCGCACAGATTACCCGTCCGATGAACCTTGCCGACAACACTTATAACCTCAATGCCGGTCTGACCTATGGTCTGCCCTTCGACCTCATCATGAGCAACGTCAACCTGAACCTTAACGGCGGCTACAATGTCTATACCGGCATTCAGGAATATGTGGACGTGGATGCCAGCGGAAAGCTCATCTGCAACGAGCTCAAGACGAAGAGCATCAGCCGTAGCATCGCCCCGGGACTGGAGATCACGTCAAACATCAGCCAGAACCTGGACTTCTCGCTCCACTACGACCTCGCCTTCAGCGATGTGCAGAGCAATACGAATCCCCGTAACTACCTGACACATACCGCCCGCGGTACGTTCCAATGGGTTATCTGGAAGGGCATCACCATGGAGCATAGCGCCAACTACACCTACTATACCGGTAGTGCCATGCAGGGCCAGGACATCTCAACGTTCCTTTGGAATGCTTCGCTGGGCAAGAAATTTCTGAACAATGCCCTTGAGGTGAAAATCTCCGGCTACGATATCCTCGGCACACAGCGCTCGTACACCCGCAGCGTCAGCGACATGGCCATCACTACCAGCTACTACAACGTGATGCCCCGCTACGCCATGTTGACGGTGGTGTACAACCTGCGCTCGTTCAAGGGTGTCAACAGCGCTGGCTCGGAAGGCGGCATGCGTGGCGGCATGGGTGGCATGAGAGGTGGCCCTGGCATGTTCTTCTAAGGCAACGGAAAAAACAAAAAACGTTAAAAAATGGACAAGAGAAACGGAAAATGCCTAATTTTGCCCGACGAAAAAATTGTCACTATTCCATAAAGCTAACCAAAAAATGTCAAAAGGAGCCGATTTATTAATTGGAAAAGCCGAAGTGCTTGCCAAAGGATTGAGAAAAAAAGTAAGTGAACTGACAGCGTACGGCATTGATGCAGCCGCTGTTGACAGACTGGAAACAGAGATTGAGCGTTTGCGCCAGACCGATGCGGAGACGGAGGCCCAGCTGGCCATCCTGAACCGGAAACGCGAGGCAAACACCGAAGCACGTATTACGCTCTACGAGGATGTGCAGGCTCTGAAACACATTGTCAAGACGGAGTTTGACAAGACAGACTGGCACCTCTATGGTGTAGAGGACAAACAGTGATTCCCCTTGCGGGCCGAATCCATCCGGTTTCAAGGCAAAAGCACCCGACAATGGGTGCTTTTTTGCATTTTTGGGGGAAGATTGCCTGGTCAGAGACGGGAAAAGACAAGGTTTTCTCTATGAGCTGGACAAGTTTTTATCCCGACTGGCTTATAATTTTAGAAAATTTATATAAATTTGCAGCAGAAATCAATATTAACCCCCTAATGCCGTGTTCATATGAATAAGAAGTTTCTTTCCCTTTTATGGCTTTTGGCACTCGGAGTGTCCCTGCAGATAGCCGTGCCGGTGCAAGCCGACGAGTCGGCCGAGGAGATTTTTGTGACGAATCGTATTCCCAACTATCGTATTCCCTCCATAGCCTGTACCCGCAGGGGAAACCTGGTGGCGGTGGTGGACTATCGCTACGGAGGTACGGACATCGGCTATGGCTCGGTGGAGCTTCGTCGCCGCATCAGTCGCGACCATGGTGCTACGTGGGGCGACATAGCTGAGTTTACGCATGGCAAGTATGCCACTTCGCCGACGCCAAAGTACGATGCGGCCTATGGCGATCCCTGTATTGTGGCCGATCGTACCAGCGACAGCATTCTGGTGCTCAGTTGCTCGGGCAACACGGGCTTCCAGTACGGCACGCGCCAAGTGCATCAGGGCGTCGCACGGTTCTATAGCACCGACGAGGGAGAGACCTGGAGCGAGCCGGAGTTTATTCAGGACGACATCTATGCCCTGTTTGACAAGAGCAACCGAGGGCCGCTTCGTTCGCTCTTCATTGGCTCAGGAAAAATCCATCAGAGCCGTTATGTGAAGCTGGGCAAGTTCTACAGGCTCTACTGTTCCATACTGGCCAAGGATGCGGGCAACACCTATTGCAACTACGTCCTCTTCAGCGACGACTTCGGGGGAACCTGGAAACTGCTGGGCGATGCCGACACACCTCCCGTTCCCTCGGGGGCAGACGAGCCGAAGGCAGAGGAGCTGCCCGACGGAAGCGTCATCTGCAGCAGCCGCATCAAGGGTGGACGAAAGTATAACATCTTTACGTTCACAGACGTCGAGAAAGCCGAAGGGGCGTGGGGTGAATGTGCCACGTCGAACGCACAGACCGGTGGCATTGACGCTGGCGGAAACTCGTGCAACGGAGAGATCATGATTGTCCCTGCGGTGCGTAAGGCCGATGGCGAAAAGCTGTACGTCGCCTTGCAGTCTGTGCCTTTCGGCTATGGGAAGTCCTCCGATGGACGCGACAATGTGGGCATATATTATAAGGAGTTGGCTGACAAGTCAGACTTCGGCACCCCCGCTAATCTGGCCAGGGATTGGGACGGACGCCACCAGGCCAGCTACTTGCGCTCGGCCTATAGTACCATGTGCATGCAGTCCGACGGACGCATCGCTTTCCTGTACGAAGAGACCCTTCACGGTTACGACTTTTCCATTGTCTATAAACCTTACACGCTTGAGGATATCACCGGAGGGCTCTATGCCCTTGATGTCAACCCCGAGAGATATGCTTTTATAAGTCGTTATATCGACGAGGAGGTAAGCCCTTTTATGCTGTCAGCGTCCGCACGGTAGGAGCTCCTGCCCCTGAACGGCGTGACGATGTGGATGCTGCCATTGCGTACTTTAAGGCCAATCCCAGCCAGGAGACGTATGAAGCCGTGTTTGCAGCCTTGGAGGCTACGGCAGTTACCCTCCGGACGGACGATTGTTGGTATGCCTTGCGGAACATGGGGAGGGGAAAGTTCTACATGAAGAACATCTCTTCGCGGCTTACGTCCAGCACCTCGCTGATATCCTCCGGCGCGGGACAGCACTTCCGTTTTGTCGGGACGGGGACGGAAGGCCATTACTACGTTCAGTGTGCAAAGGACATGAGCTATCTGTCGCCCACTGGCGCGGGCAGCCAGCAACTGACGCTTGTGGCGGACCGGGCCGATGCCGGCGTCTATGCCGTGAGCAGCAATCTGCATGGGCAGTCGTTCCTGGTCTGTCAGAATCCGTCGGGCGCGAATGTCTTTCTCAGCCTGGGTGAGATGTGCGACAAGGTGCTCCCGTCGTCTGCCACCGATGCCGCCCGATGGTATATCGAGGAAACGGCCTTTGTGCCCGCCGGGATGGAGAACCGAGCGATGGACGTCAGCGGTAGTGACGCTATATTTGACCTTTCAGGACGTCCGTCAAAGCCGACCGAAAAGGGAATTTTCATCATCGGAAGCAAAAAAGTGCTGATTAAATAGTACTTTAATAAAAAAACGCCTATATTTGCGGCGTCAAAAGAATATGTTCAAACCAAAGACTCTGGGATTGTTAAACTGTTTAATTAAACCAACGCAATGAAAAAAATCGTAATCGCACTCATGACATTGTGCCTTTTGGCACCCGTATCGGTTGACGCACAGAGCAACCGCGAACTCGGCAAAGTGTTGAAGAAAGAGTACAAACAGAAGAAAAAAGAACTCAAGAAGGGCAAATGGGAGATCTATGGCTCGTCCTTCAGCCTCGAGACAGCCCTTTATCGTCACTACGAGAAACTGCTTGCCGGTGGTGAGGCTGTGAGCGAAGTGCTGGGTGCAGCCTCGAACTTCAACTCGAAGAACATTGGCCATCAGATGGCCGTCAACAATGCCTGCAACATCTATGCCCGTCGTGCGGGTAGCACCGTCCGCGGACGTATCGTCAGCGACCTTGCAGCCGATGCTGAGAACATCGACACCGAGTTCGACAAGTTCTATGCTGCTTACGAATCGACGGTCGAGAAGGAAATCAAGGGCGAGATGAGCGAGAGCTTCTCCATCATCCGCGAGATCGGCAAGGACAAGCAGAGCGGCAAGCCCATGTATGAGATGCAGACTTTCTTCATCGTCGATGAGAATGCCGCCTCGCGTGCCCGTATCCGTGCTTTTGAAGCTGCCAAGGCTGAGTCAGAAGCCGCCCAGAAATACGCTGAGCAGGTTTCGGGCTTCATCAAGGAAGGCTTCGAGGAAGACTAAGGCAGGCTTTTCCTACGAAGACTCTCTGGGAGAGAGATGGGGGTGTGGCGCGTCAGTGTGCCGCACCCTCCTGTTCTTCTACCTCCTCAAACTGGGCATCGGTGATGTCTGAAGGGTCGAAGACTTTCTTTTTCGGTTCTGCCGTACGGGTGACCGTGGGCTGTCCGCTGTCCTTCTTGGGCTTTGAAACGGCGCCCGCCGAGCTGCGCGACAGATGGCGGGGCAGCCAGACAAGAGCGACGTAAAGAAGGGCGATGATGAGAAGAAGACGTACCATGGGGCTTTCCGGTTATGATGATGGCGGCTTACGTGGCGGGGCTGAGGCTATGTAAGCCCGTTTTTTTTATGCTTCAGGGTTGGGGACGGACGGCTTGCTGATCTGATGGTCGATGAGCGAGAGGGCAATGTACCAACCGATGATGGCGGCAAAGCTCCCTATGCCGAGAAAGTTCATCAGGATCGGGCAGCCGAAGAGGAAGATGTAGCGTGTGCGGTTCTCCTTCCATTTGCTGCTGCGGAACTTCAGGGAAAACATGGGCAGAGGACTGACCAGCAGCCAGCAAAACAGCAGCTGGGCGACTATAATCGTGGCGGTCATGATGATGGGATTGACGCTGGGCATTTCCTGACCACCGATCTTACAAGCCAGCGAGCCCCAGAAAAGGGCATTGGCAGGGGTGGGGAGGCCGATGAAGGAATAGGCCTGACGCTCGTCGAGGTTGAAGCGTGCCAGCCGGAGGGCTGAGAAGGCAGCCAACAGAAATGCCACGTAGGGCACGACGAGCATGAAGGGCGATGAGGCCGTCAGAGGAAGCTGCGCACAGAGCGACTTCAAGAGGGTGAAGACCATAGCCGAGGGGGCTACGCCGAAGGTGACGACATCGGCCAGAGAGTCCAGCTCCTTGCCGATGGGGGAGGAGACCCGGAGCAGGCGTGCCGACATGCCATCGAAAAAGTCAAACACGGCACCTATTATTATAAATAGGAAAGCATGGAGATAGTCGCCCCGAAGGGCAAGCACGGTGGCAACGCAGCCCGAAAGCAGGTTGCAGCACGTGATGGCATTGGGGATATGACGAGTAAGATTCTTTTTCATAACTCCGGCAAAGATAGTGCAAGGCGAGAGATAATGCAAATTTATTTGCAATTTTCCGAGGCGACTCCTATTTCCGGTCCAATCGCATGATTTTGACGGGGCGGTCGGAGCCAACCTGTAGTTGGCTGCAATAGTTTACCATGCCCGTATCGTGGAATCCACATTTTTCCATCACGCGGCCAGAGGCTGGATTATCCACAAAGAAGTCACTCCATAGGGTATCGAAACCTTTCACGTTGAAACAATAGTCTATCAGCAGTCTTAGCGCCTCGGTACAAATGCCGAAGTTCCAGTAGGGCTTGGCTACCCAATAGCCCGCCTCGGCATCGTCTGGGCCGATATTGATATTGCTCTCGCCGTGAGCATAATAGCCTATGCATCCGATGGGTTCTCCCGTCTCTTTAAGTTCGATAGCCCAGATGTGGTCACTATGGAAAAGGGTGCGGATAACCTCCAGGCTCTCTTCCATGCTTTGATGTGGAGGCCAGCCAGCACGGGGCCCTACAGCGGGGTCAGAGGCATAACGGTACAACGCCTCGGCATCATTCTCCCTCCACGGGCGGAGAGCAATCCTCTCCGTTTCCAACGGAGCCATTATTTTTGCCATCTCTTTAGCGTCGGGAAATATTGCTGCATCATCTGCTTGTACTGCTCCCTGGTCATCGGCTGGGGCATGTTCTTGTTCACCTCGTCAACAAACTGCGAGCAGAATTCGATCATCTCCTCCATGGTGCAGTCGTTGGTAAACGCCCCGTCCTTATAGCAATACATGCAGTATTCCTGGTTCTTACTACCGTCGGCATTCGTGCCGAGATTTTCCTCTGTGAGCGGCATTCCGCAGCTCTGGCAGAACTTTTCCATTTCTTATTTATATTATATTATATTATGATTCCTTCCGGTTGACGATGGCGGCGTAAGTCTCCTCGGGTATCATGGGCGAACCGATTTCCGCCAACAAGTCGGGAGCAACTTTCCCATTTTCAGCGAACTGCCTTCCTGCACGCTTCACCAACTCCAGCCGGGGGAGGGTCACCACAGCCGCTTCAGGAGCGTTGAACATGGGGCTTTCAGGAATGGTGATGATGGTATGGTTCGAAGGGAACATCAGCTTGAACTGCGCTATGGCTGGCTCGAAGTTGTGACGGCTGTTCGGAAATCCGCATCCGCAAATCATCACATAGCGCAGGCGGGAGAAGTCGGCCTGGCTGGGATGCGCATAATGGTCGCCCACCCTCTGAATAGCTAAGCTTGAGAGCGGCATCGTGCGGTCCAGCAGAGCTTTCAACGGAGCAGGGATGCCGTAGTTGTAGAGCGGGAAATTGAACAGCAGCATGTCGCTTTGGAGGATTTCGTTCAGGATGTCGCGCATGTCGTCAGTGTGGATGCACGTACCGCCGTTTCGCTTGCACGCAAAGCAGCCTGTGCAGTATTCGATATGCTTGTCGATAACGTGGATTGTCTTCACTTCCTGCACAGCGGCTTCGTTCATTCCGTCCAAAAAGGCACGGGTTATGTGCATCGTATCGCTCGCGTCCCTCTTTGGACTTCCATTAAATACAAGTATTTTCATCGTATTTCTGTATTTCGCCGTACAAAGGTACGGTTTAGCGAAGAAAATGACAAATTTTTTTGCTTTTCCGAGCGGGAGTACCTCTAAAAGCCTCAAGGAAGACACAATGTCTGCCCCACGAAGACATGGGGCAGACATTTTTAACTTGAGTTATTCAATTGGTATCTGGATGATTGACAACCATTTTTCCGGATCTTCCTGATTCCAGACGCCGTCAACGTAGCATGTGCGATGCTGCCCGATAATTTTGTAGCCTCGTTCCTCGATGTAACGGAAGGCCTCGACATACGATTCATAAAAACGTTCGTATGGACCGACGTGCTTCATGCATAAGGCCTTGGGTACGGCAGGCAAGCGTTTGAACTGGATGATGGCGCTATCCTTGCCCATCTCCTCCACCTGCTCACAATACTCGATGTCGATGTTCGTCGGCGTGTATTCCTTGGCGTGTTCCATTGTGAAGCAATAGCCCGGCGGAGGGCACTTGCAGCCAAGACGCTGCATCTCAGGGCCGATCGTCTCGACGCAGAGTGGGCCGAGAGCGGCATAATTGGGGATGATTTCCCGATGACTTGCCACGATAATTGCGGGCAACGATTGAATGCTGAATTTTTCCATTGATATGATGTGTTTGCGAGAGTCTCTTAGCCCGTGCAGTTGGTCTCGGCGGGCAATCAGTTGCCCGAGCTGGGCCTCCGTCTCCCTGATTTTCTCATCTATCTGCCGGATGCTGGGCGTGTGCGAGCCTTCGTCGAACAGGTCCTTGATCTCATCCAGCGAGAATCCGAGCCTTTGCAGGTCGCGGATGGCTTGAAGCGTCTGCATCTGACCGATACCGTAGTAGCGATATCCCGTCCACTCATCCACCTCGTCAGGCAGGAGTAGGCCCTTCTGTTCGTAGTGACGCAAGGTCTTTACCGTCACTTGCATCAGCTGTGAGAACTCTCCGATTCGTAACTTCGTTTTATAACTCATAATCGCGCGACATTTTGCTAAGCGAGTGCGAAGTTACATCCTCCCCTAAGGGACGAGTCAAAAGAAACTCCGGATTTAACACAATTTTAACGCTTCGTCCTGATTAAATGGCCCTCCTGAATGGCAGCAAACGTGGCAACAGCAGCCACTAAAGAGATGGGAATAATCGACCAAAATGTCATAGGGACGGCGAGAAACAGCAGAACCCCAGTCACCTTGTTTGCCAAAGTGTGAAGGAAACAGCAACGTCCGTACATCACGAGGGCCGACACTTGGTTGATGATTTTAATTACAACGATTACGCCGGCCCAAATCAACAACCAAATGGGAAACACGAGTATTGGGATCAGACGCAGGGCACAACAAATCACAAAACAGATATCAGCCAGACTGTCCAGCAAAGCGCCTGTTTTAGTGGCACAACCCAGCTTCCGCGCCAGCCACCCGTCGGCCACATCGCTTATGCCGCAAACGACGTAAAGCACCCAGAAAGGAGTGCCTGACACACCAGCCAGCAGCAGGGCAACAGCCCCCACAATTCGGAGCGACGAGAGGATATTTGGCAGATGTTTCATTGGCACTCTGACGAATGCTTTGTTATTCTGAAAGTACAGCGGTCGCTTCCCCTGAGAATCGTATTCTCAATCCGAACATCGAATTGGCTGTCCGGTTCAAGTTGCGACAAGATATATAGAATGCTCTGTCGTGAGCACTCACATTGCTGCGGATGGTTTCTCAGCCCACATTTAACTTTAGGGCACGTACATTCCAGATAACTCAGTTCATAAATCTTTCCTGGCTCAATCACCCTACCCGTATAGGACTTGCTGTTGTAGCCTTCCGTAAAGATCCTGTCAAAATCCCCTTCATACTTGGCATATATTTGCTTATGTATCTGGAGAACATGACCTTTTACACATTCGATGGCTTCTTCTCTATAGCACATTTAATTGCTTGGCATTTATGATTAGGATATTCACTTGTATTCTGAAAGTTTCTTTACCTCGCATCCTTTGCTCTCGTAATAGGCGAGCATCTCCGGTAGCTTCTTCAAGTCGTAACTGGTGATACAATCAGAGAGGACATGTACTTTGAAGCCAGCCTTAGCCATGTTGAAACACGTCGATTTCACGCAGGCCGTAGCGTCTGCACCTGCCACGTAGAACTCATTGATGCCGATCGCCACAATGAAGGCAGAAAAAGCCTCGCTAGTGAGGGCATTGCTTTTCGTCTTCACGAAGACGTTATCCGAAACGACCTTCATCTCAGGCACCAGTTCTTCGCCTTTGCTGCCAGGCTTGAACGTTCGCGTGCCTGCCGTGACGTTATTATGCTTGATATAGACAATGTGCATTTCCTCAGTCACAGCCCATTCAATGGCGGCATTGATGCTGCCGATGATGTCCCGATAGTGCTTGGTGATGTCGTTCTGAATGTCGATAACGACAAGTGACTTGTTGCTCATCATTTTACTCAATCACAAAACTGCGGGGATAGAAGTCGCTGTAGAAACGGCCGTCGGTGGCGGTGAACTTCAAGACGCAGTAGTTGGGGTCGGTTACGCCGACGGGGTAATACTGCTCGTCGCCATCGCGCCAGATCATCTCTTTAGAAGCGGCATCCGTCAGCACCTCCATCGTGCCGCGCAGCATCATGCCCTTGAAGCCTTCGTTATCGCAGAAATAGATGCTTGCCTTGGGATTGGCCTTGTAGTGCGCCACGCGCAGGGAGAAGGTGTTGGTGGTGAAATAGAACGTCTTGATGCCCTCGCGGACTCGCGGCGACAGCATCGCCTTGGTGCAGGGGAATCCTTCTTCATCGACAGACGAGATATAAGTGACGGGCAGCGTGTCGGCCATCTGAGCAATCAGATCCTTTACACCTGCCAATGCTGGATTATCTGGCATAGCCTCATCGTTGTTGATGGCAAGAGCCTTGCGCCAACGCTTCAGATGGGGGAAGTACATCTTCATCTGCCCGATGTATTCCTCCTTCGTGATGGGCTGGGGCAGGCCCTTGTTGACCTCGCCGACGAACTGAGCACAGTGCTCAATCATCTCGTCCATCGTGCACTCCTGCAAGAACTTCCCGTCCTTGTAACAGTACATGCAGTAATCTTTGTTCTTACTACCGTCGGCATTCGTGCCGAGATTTTCCTCTGTGAGCGGCATTCCGCAGCTCTGACAAAACTTCTGTTCCATATAATTCTTTTTTACATTCTTTCCTTCATGTCCTGACCGGCGCCGGTGCCGCGGTATTTGCTCTGAGCCGTATTGAAGTTGTAGCGGATGGAGAGTTTACCTTTCTGCGTATCCATCAGGTTTGTCTGTATGATGGTATGACTGCCGAAGTCGGATGCCGTATTGAAATGTGCTGTGCGCGTTAAATCAGCTCCTTCAAGACGAACGACAAGCGAACCGTCACGGAGCAGCGTTTTCTGCACGGCAGCCGTGATGTTAACGTTCCAGTTGCTCATATAAAGGTTTCGGGAGTAGCCGGGACTCATAAGCACGCTTCCCAGTTCAAACTGCCATCCTCCCTTCACTGTGAAGGTATTGAAAAGTTGGGCAAAGAAGATGGGCCTATTGTTGAACGTAGTTACGCGAATGCCGGATGCTTCACGTGGATCCGGGGCATTTATCGTAAACCACTGAGGAAGGATACCCCATGTATAATTTATATTCCAGGGACCCACGGTAGGGGTCAGGCTCACATAGGCCGCCATCATGCGGAAAGGCGTTTCTATGTTACGGGGCTTCACCAGCACTACGCCATCAGAACCGTAAGGAGCCGACCAGGTGACGATGGCATTATCCGTACGGGAATAGTTGACCATTATCGTAAGGAACTTCCATACGGCGGAAAGGCCGATATTATGGGACAGCTCCGGCTGCAACTGGGAATTGCCGCTCTGCCAGATATATCGGCTGTTATAGCGTATTGCACTCGACAGATTCCCATAATGCGGCCTGCTGGTTTTGGTGCTGTAATTCAGCATTACCTGAACCGGATTCTGCGACTGAGCGCCGATGACACCGGCGTAGGAGACATTGGGGAACCAGTTGCCGTAGTCGCGGGTTAGGTCATTAGCGGGCGTCACTGCATCCTCGTAGGCGTAATGCACCCACTCGTAACGCGCACCAGCGTTCAGCTGCCCTACCCCCGGCAAATAGCAGCCGTAAGAGGCGAATCCGGCGATATTATCCTCCTTTACTGTGGCCTGCGAAGCCGGGATGTCGATACCGTCCACCGAATAATTGTCCATCCGGTGGGAGAAAGTCTCCTCCGTCCCGGCCTGCACCTGACCCTTCCAGATGGGATAGGACAGCACCGCCTTGGCGGCGTACATACGGCCTGCATTGGTGCTGCCGCTCCGGATGGCGGCGCTCGGCGTCATGTCGCTCGTTTCCATAGATACGGACTTGGAACTATCGTCCGTTCCGTAATAGTCCAGGTTGATATCGATGCCCAAATTGCCCCGGGTAAGGCCGTTGTAATAGAGGTTGGCGCCCAGGTTGTAAGGTGTCCACTCCCCCATTGTGTCATCCGACACCGTGGTAAGCTTGTCCACTAGCGTCCGGTTTTCGAACACATTGTCTTTCACCTCTGTATGCACGTCGTAGGTGAGGTGTCGGCCCCATTCCACCTTGCCGCCCAGGAAGTGGCCCGCAGCCATCTGCCAGTTCACGCCGGCGTTGCCATAGAGTGTGCTGCCGACATATTCGTTCAGGAGCGTTCCCTTGTTCTCGAAGAGCCAGTCGTTCCCTGCGACGGTCCTGCCAAAGGTCTGCTTCTCCAACTCGCTTTCCTGCCGGGAGGTGTTGCGGGCATAGTTGACTCCGCCGAAGAAGTCCAACCCTCCCGTGCGGTAGTTCACGTTGACAGCGCCGAAGGGGTCGTTGCCCATGTCCCATCTAAACGACTGTTCATCAGATGCATTCAGATTGAATCCGAAGCCGTCGCCCTGACGGCGGACGGTGCGGATGCGGACGACGCTGCGCACGGTGGCATCGTACTGGGCGCCAGGGTTGGTGATGACCTCGACGCTTTGGATTTCGTTGCTCTGCAGGCGTTCGAGCTCGCTCATGTCGGTGACGCGCCGGCCGTTGATATAGACGAGCGGCGAGCCCTTGCCGATGACCTCCAGGCCGCCCCCGGCGTTCTTGATGATTCCGGGGGTCTTGGCCAGCACGTCCTCCGCCGAGCCCACGCCCGCCAGCACCGACCCCTCGACGTTCATCTGCAGACCCTCGCCTGTCAGCTTGGTCTTGGGCAGATGGCCGGCGACCACCACCTCGCCCAGCATCTGGGCGTCCTCCTTCAGCTGGACGGCGAACCCGGAAACCGCCGTCACGCTGAGGTATTGCGTCACATAGCCCACGCTCGACACCCGCAGCACGCCGCCGCTTTTGTCGGCGACGAGGGAGAACTGGCCGTCCTCGTCCGTCACCGTGCCTTGCACGAAGGCCGAATCGGGCAGCGACAGTAGCACCACGTTCACGAACGCCAGCGGCTGGCCTTTCTCGTCAACTACTTTTCCATCGACGTCATGGGCCTTCTTGGCAAAAGCCGTCACGGTCATCATCAAGGCAGCCATCAACAGGGCCACTCTCAGTTTGTCTTTTTTCATTGTTATATTTTTTATTCGTTTCTATCGTCATTCCGGATACTGATACCGCCGGTGTGACCAAAAAGATGCATGGCTGATGCATTTCGGCTGCAAAAGTAGGGCGCTCCGCCGATACGCACAAATTTCTGGGATATTCTGCTGGGTTTTGTGACGAGTGGCAGGAAGAATGGGACAAACGGCATTTTTTGTGACGGAAATGAATCATCGTTTCAGAAAATGTCGTATATTTGCCGCATGATCATGGAAAAGGAGTTTATCCGCGTCCGCGTTGTCAGTGTCGGATTCGTCGTGCTGGCATTAGCGATATTCAAGCCCTTCGGACTTGCCGTCTGGCAATGGGAGGCCTACGCCCATCTGCTGGCGGTGGGCGTGCTGGGCTTCGGCGTCTGCCTCCTGACCGAAGCCATACTGACGTATATCGTCGGAAAGCCGCGCTCAGCCGAGCCGGGGATTGAATACATCATACGCCGCAACCTCTGGTTCCAGCTCATCAACACGCCACTCGTATCGCTGATGATATGCCTCTATCGGGACAGGGTGCTGAGCAACCGGATGGAGAGCAACCACCTCTCGTGGAGTAACTTCCTCGAGACGCTCGCCATCATTGCCTTTTGCTCGTTCGCCATCGGACTCTACTGGCGCTTCAAGTTCCGCAGCCGCTACCTGGCCGCCGAGCTGGAGGAGACACGCCTGCTGAACGAACAGCTGTCCCGGTCGCAGACCACCTCCATCCCCTCCCAGCCCCCGTCGGCCGTCACACTCACCGGCAACACCAGCGAGACCGTCACGCTCCGCATCCCCGACCTCCTCTATATCGAAGCCGTAGGCAACTACGTGAAAGTCTTTCAGCTGCGCGACGGACAGGTGCAAAGCGACCTGCTGCGTGCCACTATGAAACAAATGGAGGAAGCGTTGCATGGCTATCCGTCGATTGTCCGCTGCCATCGCGCCTTCCTGGTCAACCTCGGTCAGGTAGAGCAAATCATCTCGCATTCCGGTTCCACCCAGCTGCTCATCAGACACGGCCACGAATCACTCCCCGTCTCGCGCAGCAACATGTCAAAGGTCAAGGATGCGATTAAGCAAGAGTAAAAAGAAAATAAATTTTCTTTTTGCCGAGCGTGAGCATTTTAGACCAAAGGTCAAGGATGCCATTAAGCAAGGGCAGGATGATGCTCGCATCGACTCTGCCGAGCATGAGCAGGCTCGAACTTAGTTCAAGGCTGCCATTAAACAAGGGACGGACTATCGCTTAACACTTTTTCTCATAGTCTAACTGCCCCGGGAGACGGAGCTCTTCTTTCGGAGGGAACGTAGCCTCGTAGGCTTCGAAGGCTTCAGGGTTATTATCTGCCACAAAGTATCCACTTGGGGGGCAATAGGTTCCCTCGCGACGGCCCCAATAGCCGGGAATCAGTTCCTGGGCAAGGAAATAAGGCACTTCTGACTCCCGCGGCTCGGCGTGATAGTGGATGTTGAGCTTGCTGGCGAGGTCGAAGCCTGCATGACGGTAGAACTCGATATTTCCCTCCATCTGGAGCAGTCCGATGCCCATTTCCTTGGCCTTCTCCAAGGCATACTGCAGCAACTTCAGACCATAGCCTTTGCGCTTGTAGTCGGGGTGGATGCTGATGGGTCCGAAGGTCCAAGAAGGGTAGGGTGTTCCGTCGTCGAGCGTAATCTCGGCCTTCGAGAACATCACATGGCCGATGATCATGCCATCCTCTTCCATTACCAAGTCGAGTTCGGGGATGAAATCGGGGCTGGTCCGATACTGATTGAGCACGTAATGTTCCGTGCATCCCGGGCGATAGACGTTCCAGAACGCTTCACGCGTGAGGTTCTCCACCTCGCGATAATCCTTGGGTTGTTCTAATCGGATGTTCATATTTGGCTTCTTCTTTTCTGTCTGACAAAGATAGTGCAAGGCGAGCGATAATGCAAATTTATTTGAAATTATCCGAGCCGAAGCCTATCTAAAAGCCCTGAAGGGGATGATAAAAGGTTGTTCTGTTCGGAGCGAAAAGGAGGCGGATGTGCGTTTTTTTGCGTGGATGGCGGCGAATGTACGCAAAAAATGTGTATTTTTGCAGCCGGAAAAGACAATGGAGCCGTTTGAAGTACAGATATTAGGTTGTGGGTCGGCAAAGCCCAGCACGCGCCACAACACGTCGTCGCAGCTGGTGAGCCTGCGCAGTAAGCTTTTCATGGTGGACTGTGGCGAGGGCACACAGCAGCAGATGGCCCGTTATCATGCCAGCTATGCGCGGCTGGGACACATCTTCATCAGCCACCTGCATGGCGACCATTGTTTCGGGCTCATCGGGCTTATTTCCACTCTGGGGATGCTGGGACGAGGCCACGCCCAGTCGCTTCACATCCATTCGCTGCCCGAGCTTGAGGGGCTGCTGCGTCCGCAGATTGACTACTTCTGCCGCGAGATGCCCTACGAGGTGGTGTTCCATCCCTTCAGCTACGACCATGCCGAGGTCATTTACAACGACCGTTCGCTGACGGTGCAGACGGTTCCCCTTGCTCACCGGATTCCCTGCTGCGGGTTTGTGTTCCGCGAGAAGCCTACCCCCCGGCATCTTCGTCGCGACATGATTGATGCCTACGAGATTCCCATCAGCCATCGCGGGCTCATCAAGAACGGGGCAGACTTTGTCACTCCCGAAGGGGACGTCATTCCTAACGAACGGCTCACCACGCCTCCGACGCCTCCCCGCAGCTATGCCTATCTGTGCGACACAGCTCCCACGGAGACGGTGGTGCCCTTCATCGAGGGGATTGACGTGCTCTACCACGACGCCACCTTTGCCACGTCGGATGAGGGCAGGGCACAAGCTACCCACCACTCGACGGCTGCTCAGGCGGCAGCCATTGCAGCAAAGGCAGGCGTGGGAAAACTGGTGCTGGGACATTTCTCGGGACGCTATGACGATGAACGGCCCTTGCTCGACGAGGCCCTGGCTGTGTTCCCGAACACGGTGCTTGCGCGAGAGGGCATGAAGATTGAGGTGAACAAAAACTGCGAATAAATTTGCATTTGCGCTCAGTTAGATGTAATTTTGTGGCCGATTTTTGAAGATTGCACACGACATGGCGTTGAACGAAGAACTTCTGCTCAGGCAGTTGCGCGAACCAAAGACAGCCCAAAGCGCGTTTGCGGTGCTGGTGAAAGAGTACACCGAGCCTCTCTACTGGCATCTGCGCCGCATGGTGCTTGACCATGACGATGCCAACGACCTCCTGCAGAACACCTTCATCAAGGCGTGGACAAACATCGACGGCCTTCAAGGAAACTCGAAAATCTCCACATGGCTCTATCGCATTGCCACCAACGAGGCTTTGACGTTCCTAAATCGTCAGAACGCCAACGACATCGTGTCGCTCGACAACGAAGAGGGCACAGCCGTCAACCTCGAGGCCGACGAGTATTTCGATGGTGACGAGCTTCAGCGGCGTTTCCAGGAGGCGCTTCAGACCTTGCCGCCCAAGCAGCGGATGGTGTTCAACATGAAGTATTTCGACGAGATGAAATACGAGGACATGTCGGAAGTGCTGGGCACCAGCGTGGGAGCGCTGAAGGCATCGTACCACGTGGCCGTGCAAAAAATTGCCGCTTTTTTTCAGGATGATATTTAAACTTTGTGCCGCCACATTAGTCATAAGTTCGAAGAAGATTATAATTGAAAGGTAAACTACAGACGTAAAACATATATACAGCATGTCCGACGAAGAATTAATAAAATCAAAGGTAGGAACGGGGAACCCGTTCAAGGTGCCCGAGGGGTACTTTGAAACGTTCCAGCAGCAGCTTCTGAGCTCGTTGCCCGAGCGTCCCTCGATGGACGAGGAGCCTGCTCGCACGCGTGTGTGGGGCAGGGCGCGCCGCACGTGGATCTCGGTGGCTGCGGCGTTCGTGGGGGTGGTGGTGCTGTTTGCCACCCTTCATCAGATGAATGTCACGAAGGAGTCTGTGGCCCTTGCCACTGCCGACGAGATGGCTTTTACGGAAGACGAGATGGCCGAGTACATGGCCTCATCGGTCTTCGACGACTACACGCTTTACAGTTACTTAACAAACGAAGAATGACCTTAACAAACGGATGAAAAAGATTACGTTACTCCTTGTGTCGCTCTGCTTCCTGACCGTCAGCCCGGCTCAGGACAGACAGGGCGGACGCTTCATGAAACCCGAGGAATTCAAGGCCAAGCAGCAGGAGTTCCTCACCCAGCGCGCCGGTCTGACCGAGACGGAGGCTGCGGCTTTCTTCCCCCTCTACTTCGAGTTGCAGAGCGAGAAGTTCAAGCTCAACGGCCAGCTGAGGCGTAAGACGCGCCGGCTGATGGCCGACGGACTGACCGAGGACGAGGCTTCTGAGCTGTTAGACGAAACGGCTGAGATGAAGATGAAGTGCGACAAACTTGAAAAGGACTATCTGCCTAAGTTCAAGGCTGTTCTCCCTGCTTCGAAACTGCTGAAGATCCAGATGGCTGAGGAGGCTTTCCGCCGCGAGCTGCTCAACAACATGCAGCGTGGAGGCATGCCTTTGGGCAACATGCCTCAGCCGGGGCCGAGGAAGCAGTAAAAAAGTGAACAGATAATAGAGAAGACTGACTGAAAGAAAACAGAAAGGTGACCACGGACGCAATCGTGTGGCCACCTTTCTGTTTGTAATGGCAGGAGTGCTGCTTAGTCGAGGGTGAAGTTCTTCTCGCCAATCATCACGCCACCGGCAAAGACATAGACCGTGTAGGTGCCGGCAGGGAGGAATTCCTCGACGTCCCAATAGACGGTGACCGGCTGTTCCTCGCCCGTATATTCGATGGTTTTCTTGATGGAATACTCGAGCTTGGTGTTCTCGTAGGCGAAGGTCTTCGAGGCATTCTTGGTGAGGACGTCTCCGTCAGGCTTCATGATGCGGACGTAGAGGTCGCGCTCGCCCGTCTGGGCGGTGATGTTCTTGGTGATGGTGAACGAGATGGCCAGCTGGGTGACGTCCTTCACCTTCTTGGTGGCTTTGCCGCGCTTGTTGTTCGAGGCGACCGAGAAGCCTGTGGCGTCGAGCTGCGAGGCCAGGGTGACCTTGTTCGAGAGCGTCTTGGCCTCTTCCTGAAGGGTGCTGATCTGCTGTGTGGCAGCGGCATACTGGCGGCGCACCTGGCGGTTTTCGTTGTGGAGCTTCTCGTTCAGCTGGTTGAGCGAGTCGATCTGCACGATGTAGCCGCGCATGATTTTCTTCACCGTGGCGAGCTCCTTTTTCAGGCGGGTAATCTCGGCGGCATCGGTGGCCTTGGTATTCTTCAGTTCCTCCAGCAGGCGCTGGGTGCGCTCCTTCTCGCGTTCGAGCTGGGCCTGCAGCGAGTCGTTGCTGATCATGAGCTGCATCTCGTCGTACTGCGAGGCGAACGTGGAGTATTCGTTCTCCATCTCCTCTTTTTCGATTTCGAAGAGCTGCGTCATCTCCTCATTGGTCTTCTGCGCCTTGCGGAGGTTGAGGCTGAGCACGGCAACGGCTGCAATCAGCACAAGGGCTGCGAGGACAGCGATGATAATCGTGGATTTCTTGTTCATTTTTTCCTTGTTTTTTGTTTGAGTGCCCCTTCGGGGCAGAAATCATTCAAAATAGTTCTCAAAATTATTCAAAATGTTATTATTTTGTGAAATTTTGAACAGTTTTTTTGTCAAATTTCCCGCGTAGCGGCTTTAATGATAAGAGTGCCCCTTCGGGGCAGAAATCATTCAAAATTTGATACAAAATGACTCAAAATGTTGATTTTTTATATTTTGCGATATTTTGAAATTGATTTTTTTATAATTTCTCTGCGAAGCAGACTTCTTTTCCTAACGATGGCTCCTTTTAATGCTGCAGGGCTTCGATGGCGGCACGGAGTGAGGCTATGCGCGACTCGGCATCGGCTTGCTTCTTGCGCTCGGCAGCGACGACGGCTTCGGGGGCACGGCTGACGAAGTTGGCGTTGTTCAGCTTGTTCATCACGATGCGCAGCGAGCCTTCGGCATAGGTGAGCTCGTCGGAGAGCTTCTTCAGCTCGGCCTCGACGTCCATCAGGTTGCCGAGGGGGACGGCGTATTCCGTGGTTCCCACCATGAAGCTGGCTGCTCCCTGGCTCTTCTCGTTGACGGTGTTGATGGCGCTGAGGTTGGCCATCTTGAGGATGACGGCCTGATAGGCATCGGTGGTGGCGTTGCCGCCCACAATCTCAAGGGTGAGCTCTTCCTTCTGGGCCACACCCTTCTGGAGGCGGATGGCGCGGACGTTGGAGATGACTTCCTTCACGGTCTCGAAGTCGCGGATGAGCTGCTCGTCGGCGTCTGTGCCGATGACGGAAACGGGCTGGAACATAATGCTTTCGCCCGTGCTGCGCTCCTCGATGTTCTGCCAGAGCTCTTCGGTGATGAAGGGCATGAAGGGGTGGAGCAGGCGGAGCAGGCAGTCGAAGTAGTGGAGGGTGGCGTCGTAGGTCGGACGGTCGAGGGGCGAGCCGTAGGCAGGCTTGATCATCTCGAGGTACCAGGCCGAGAACTCGTTCCAGAAGAGGTTATAGACGGCCATCAGGGCATCCGAGATGCGGTATTTCGAGAAGTGGTCCTCGACCAGCGCGGCGGTCTGCTTCAGCTTTTCGTTGAACCAGCTGACAGCCGTCCGTGCTGCTTCAGAGGGAGTGGCTGTGTCGTCCACCGTCCAGCCCTTGACGAGGCGGAAGCAGTTCCAGATCTTGTTGTTGAAGTTACGTCCCTGTTCGCAGAGGCTTTCGTCGAAGAGGATGTCGTTACCTGCGGGGGCCGAGAGCATCATGCCCATGCGCACGCCGTCGGCGCCGTACTTGGCGATGAGGTCCAGGGGGTCGGGACTGTTGCCCAGGCTCTTCGACATCTTGCGTCCGAGCTTATCGCGCACGATGCCTGTGAAATAGACGTTGCGGAAGGGCTTGTCGCCCAGGTATTCGTAGCCGGCCATGATCATGCGTGCCACCCAGAAGAAGATGATGTCGGGGCCGGTGACGAGGTCCGAGGTGGGGTAGTAGTAGCTGATCTCGGGGTTGCCGGGGTTGTTGATGCCGTCGAAGAGGCTGATGGGCCAGAGCCACGACGAGAACCAGGTGTCGAGGGCTCCCTCGTCCTGGGTGAGCTGGTCGGCGGTGACGGTCTCGTAGCCCTTGATGAGGCGTGCTTTCTCCACAGCCTTGTCGATGGTCTCGGCCACCACGTACTGACGCTCGGCATCGGGCACATCGTCCTGACCGGGCAGGAAGTAGGCGGGGATGCGATGGCCCCACCAGAGCTGGCGGCTGATGCACCAGTCCTTGATGTTCTCGAGCCACGTGCGGTAGGTGTTCTTGTACTTGGGCGGATAGAACCGTATGTCGTCGTTCATGACGGGAGGCAGGGCGATGTCGGCAAAGTGCTGCATGCGGATGAACCATTGCAGCGAGAGGCGCGGCTCGATGGGCACGTTGGTACGCTCGGAGTAGCCCACCTTGTTGTCGTAGTCCTCGACCTTCTCTAGGAGGGCTGCAGCGTCCAAGTCCTTGACAATCTGCTTGCGGCAGTCGAAACGATCCATGCCCACATAGAGTCCGGCGGCCTCTGAGAGGGTGGCGTCTGGGTTGAAGATGTCGATGGCCTCGAGGTCGTACTTCTGGCCGAGGGCATAGTCGTTGACGTCGTGGGCGGGGGTGACCTTCAGGCAGCCCGTGCCGAACTCAATCTCCACATAGCGGTCCTCGATGATGGGGACGACCCTGCCGACAAGGGGGACGATGACGCGTTTGCCGCGCAGCCAGGTGTTCTTCGGGTCCTTGGGATTGATGCAGACGGCGACGTCGCCCATGATGGTTTCGGGACGGGTGGTGGCCACGACGGCATAGCGTCGGCCCTGGCTGTCGCGATGGACAATCTGGTGCTTCACCGTGGGGTCGAAGGGGTCAGTGGCTGCGAGCACCTGTGCATCGGGTTCCTCGCCGTCGGTACTGCCGGCAGGCTCATCGACGTAGTAGCGCAGATAGAACAGGTGCGAATGCTCGTCGTGATAGATGACCTCCTCGTCCGAGAGGGCTGTCTGGCGCTCGGGGTCCCAGTTGACCATACGCAAGCCACGATAGATGAGGCCCTTGTCGTAGAGGTCGCAGAAGACGCGGATGACGCTGCGCGAGCGCTCTTCGTCCATGGTGAAGGCTGTGCGGTCCCAGTCGCACGAGCATCCCAGCTGTCGCAGCTGACGGAGGATGATGCCGCCGTGCTCGTCCGTCCAGTCCCAGGCATGGCGCAGGAACTCCTCGCGTGTGAGGTCGCTCTTCTTGATGCCCTTCTCGGCCAGGCGTTTGATGACCTTGGCTTCGGTGGCAATGGAGGCGTGGTCCGTACCGGGCACCCAGCAGGCATTCTTACCCTCCATGCGGGCATGGCGCACGAGGATGTCCTGGATGGTTTCGTTGAGGACGTGCCCCATGTGGAGCACACCGGTGACGTTGGGCGGCGGGATGACCACGGTGTAAGGTTCGCGGCCGTCGGGACGGCTTGCGAAGAGCCGGTTGTCCATCCAATACTGATACCATTTGCCCTCGACCTCGGCGGGGCTGTACTTGCTTGCCAGTTCCATATTCTCTCTTGTTATCTTTTACCTTATTCTATTTAAAACGGCTGCAAAGGTAGGGTGAACTGAGCGAAAAACCAAATTTATTTGAGTTTTTCCGAAGTGACCCCTATCTAAAAGCCTCCATTTGCATATTCTTGATGTCGTATGTTGGATGTCTGATAATATGCCGAACTACTTTCAGAATCCGTTACATCCGCACCAACCGCCAGTTAAAGCGTGTCCCCAGCGAATGGCTTGCCTGACTCACTTTCAAACTGTAAGCGCAGTTTTTTTCCTTTGGGCGTGACAGGTTCCGAAGGGGACGATTCCACTATAGAAGTGGCCTCTGCTGCGCGGTTTCCTTTTCAATCCGTCACTCGTTCAGAGGAGTTTTCAAACCGAGAATGGCTTTTGAGCTGGGTGAAGGAAAAAGTTACAATCTGTAAGCAGAAGCAGATGGGCGGCAATTTTCGAGTGACGGGTCAAAAATGTAACTGCGCAGGAGAACGGGGTTCGTCCGTGGAATGGAGGTATCGGAAGTCCTTCTTTGCCGTCAGCTTTAACCCTCTCCCGGTCTGCAATCGTCGTCCTCGCAAGGCGAGGTTACGGATTGTAAGCAGAGAGGCAAGGTTCTTCATTTAACGCCAACACAGCATCAAACGCTGTGCCGACAGAATCAAACTCTGTGCCGCCAGAATCAAACTCTGTGCCGACAGAATCAAACGCTGTGGTGCCAGCCCCTTGCTCTGTGCGCTCAGCGCACTACGTTACGGGAACGACGTAGTGCGTCCGCAGAAGAACGTAGTGAATTGTTCAAACTAACTGAACAGGGCTCACCAAGGATCGAGCGGCTCTTTTCTGTGTAATGCTCTATTGTCAAGGAAAATCTACTTGAACGAAAAGAAAACAAGCAGTAAAGTAAATTATTTTTCATTTTTCATTCTTCATTCTTCATTTTTGTTGTACCTTTAACTTCGTTTTAGGTCGGCTTCGCCTCGGAAATGAAAATAAAATAGATTTTATTTTGCATTTCGCTCGGCTTGCCGTACCTTTGCCGGAGTTTTCAACCTCCTAACAAAATAATGAGTACAACTGCTCCTTTTATGGTCTTCTCGGGCACACGCTCGAGATACCTTGCTGAACAAATCTGTGAGTCGCTGGGCTGCCCCCTGGGCAACATGATTATCACCCACTTTGCCGACGGCGAGTTTGCCGTCAGCTACGAAGAGTCCATCCGCGGCAAGGACGTCTTCCTCGTCCAGAGCACCTTCCCCAACTCGGACAACCTGATGGAGCTGCTGCTTATGATTGACGCCGCCAAGCGCGCCTCGGCCCGCAGCATCGTGGCCGTCATCCCTTACTTCGGATGGGCCCGTCAGGACCGCAAGGACAAGCCCCGCGTCTCCATCGCCTCGAAGCTCGTGGCCGACATGCTGATGGTGGCCGGCGTCAGCCGCGTGGTCACCATGGACCTCCATGCCGACCAGATCCAGGGCTTCTTCGACATCCCCGTCGATCACCTCTACGCCAGCAACGTCTTCGCTCCCTATATCCAGAGCCTCGACTTCTCGATGGACGACGTCGTCATGGCCACCCCCGACGTGGGCGGCAGCAAGCGCGCCGCTGCCTATGCCAAGTACTTCAACGTCCCCCTCGTGCTCTGCAACAAGACGCGTGCACGGGCCAATGTCGTTGAGTCCATACAGATTATCGGCGATGTGGAAGGGAAGCACGTCATGCTCTTCGACGACATCGTCGATACCGCCGGCACCATCACCCAGGCTGCCGACGAGATGAAGCGTGCCGGAGCCCGCAGCGTGCGTGCCTTTGCCAGCCACTGCGTGATGTCGGGTCCTGCCGTCGAGCGCGTCAACGCCTCGCTGCTCGAGGAGATCGTCTTCACCAACAGCATCCCCTTCGACAACCAGAACGGCAAGCGCTGCCCCCGCCTGAAGCAGCTCTCCATCGCCCCCCTGTTTGCCGACACCATCCAGCGCATCATCAACAACGAGCCCATCAGCGTGAAGTACATCTTCCAGAAATAAGAAGTCTGCTTTGCAGAGAAATTATTAAAAATTCAATCCAAAATTTCACAAAATCTCGAATATCAATATTTTGAATAATTTTGAGAAAAATTTTGAATGATTTCTGCCCCGAAGGGGCACTCTAAAAAACAATAAAACCAATTTATTAACCCAAATAATAACAACAAATCCAATGAAGAAATTATTCTTTTTTGCAGCTGCTGCCCTTATGATGGCTGCCTGCCAGAACAAGAATGCCTACACCCTGAGCGGAGCCATTCCTGTTGCCCAGGACGGCGACACCGTGACCATCAGCCTTGTCAAGGGCCGCGCCCTCGAGACGTTTGCCCAGACCGTCGTCAAGGACGGCAAGTATGAGTTCAAGGGCGAGACCGACACCTGCCAGATTGCCTACCTCACCCTGGGTGGACGTCCCCGCATCATCTTCTTCCTCGAGGCTGGCAACATCAAGGCCGACATCAACGACAACGGCGACAACATGGCCGTCGGCACACTCAACAACAACCGTTGGGAAGCCTTCAACACCGTGCTCAACGATGCCCTCGAAGGCTATGGCGACCTGAACAAGCGCCTCCAGGCCGAGGACATCACCGAGGCTGAGATGGCCGAAGTCCGTGCCAAGATGGAAGTGATGGAGAAGAAGTACGACGAAGCCGTCAAGACCAGTGTTGCCGAGAACGCCGACTGTGCCTTCGGCACCTATCTGCTCCAGCAGTACGGCTACAACTTCGAGGCCGAGGAGCTCGCTCCCATCCTCGACAAGTATCTCCAGGTCAACCCCACCAACGAGACCGCCCTTCGCCTGAAGGAGCAGAACGACAAGGTGCTCGCCACGTCCGTAGGCAAGAAGTTCATTGACTTTGAGATGGCTAACATGGCCGGTGGCACCAGCAAGCTGAGCGACTTCGTGAACCAGAACAAGGTGACGCTCGTTGACTTCTGGGCTTCGTGGTGCGGCCCCTGCCGTCAGGAGATGCCCAACGTCAAGGCTGCCTACGAGAAGTTCGGCGCCAAGGGCTTCGGCATCGTTGGCGTAAGCCTCGACCGCGATGAGGAGTCGTGGAAGAAGGGCGTTGCCGACCTTGGCATGGCCTGGCCGCAGATCTCCGACCTGAAGTACTGGGATTGCGAGGGTGCTGCCCTCTATGGCGTCCGTGCCATCCCCGCCACGGTGCTCATCGGTCAGGACGGCACCATCATCGCCCGCAATCTCCGCGGCGAGAAACTGGCTGAAAAGCTCGCCGAAGTGCTGCAGTAAACACTTATCCCCACTTACATCAAATTACACGTGTAACTGTTCATAGCTACACGTGTGATTTTTTTAAACTACGAATTTTACGAATTTTACGAATTATTTTTTTGGGGGGCGGCGGACTTTTTCCACTAATTGGGATAAATTATTCTCACTAATTGGGATAAATATTTACCATAATTAGCGAATTAAATTTATCATAATTAGTGAATTAGATTTACCATAATTAGTGAGAAGGAGCCAATTCGTATAATTCGTGTAATTCGTAGTAGGAAAAAAAAGTAATTAGTGAAAGAGAGTCATTGCATCCTTGTCTCTTTCAGCAGATTCTTCTTCGTCGTCCGTAGGGCGGGGGAGAGGAATTCTGTCTCCATGATGTCGAGTGTCTGGCGGAGTTCGTCGAGTAGCTCGGGGAACGGACGGCATTGAAGGTAGGCCAGCTTCATCGCCACCGAACGTACTCCATTGGGCTGGTCGGGACGCATCATCATGTCGAGGCAGAAGTCGAGAAAATCCGTCCTCACGTCGTCACTCTTGAATGGCGTTCGCAGCAGGACGGTCATGGTCAGACGCCGCATGGTGATGCTCTCCGTGTGCATGGCAAGGTCGATGAGCTCGTCCTGATGGGCCGTCAGCCAGGCATCGTCGTCCGACAGACAATGAGTCAGCACCCAGGCCGCATTGTCCGCCGTCCGCTTGTCCGCATCGGACAGGTAAGGGAACACTTTCTCAGCTCCGTACTCAGCCGCGAGGTACAGCACATCGCTTCCGCCGAGCCGGCCGGCAAGAATTTCGCCAAGCTTCATCTCCATGGAGGCTCAGCGTTTGTGCAGCTGGTCGAGGAAGAAACGGTGGTCCGAGGCTATCTCGAAGTGGCAGGCCACGATGCCCAGGTCCATGTGCGCAAAGAAGCCCATGCCGGCCTTGACTTTCACCTGACCGTCGTTCCAGACGAACTTGAACTTCTGCTGGTTGATGGCCGTCGGAGCAAGCAACGCCGCCTCAACCCCCTGGCGGAACCAGTCGGGGAAGTCCGTTCCCTCGGTGACGGCCTCGAACGGCTTGCTCTTGTGCTGCACGCCTTCGTTGGCTCCTGTGCCGATGGCGATGACTCCACGCAGCCTTTCGCCGGGGAGAATCTGCATGGCGTCAGGCGTCTTCTTATAGGTCAGCCCCACCCAGCAGGTGTTGAGTCCCAGCGTCTGAGCCAGCAGGACGACACGCTCGCCGTAGTAGCCCAGCCGTTCGTCCAGGTCCTTGCTCCGTCCGCCGACGAGGGCGATGTAGTTGCGGACATTCTGGAACCGGCCGTAATGGGGTTTCTCAGCCTGAAAGCCGTTCGGCTCGTCGATGATCAGCTGCAGGTGCAGGTTACCCTCTGTGTTACAGCGCTCAATCTCTGCCTTGAGCGTCTCGGCTTGCTCGGTCGTCAGGGGAGCATCCGTGTAATGGCGCACGGAGTGCCGTGCGAGAATTGCTTCGTTGAGTGTCATGTTATGTACGTTTTTCTGAATCTTCGGTTTTCAATCTGTTGAGTTGAATGGAATTGATGACGTTGTGCCAGATGCAGTAGAATCCGCCCGCAATGGCCGTGACAGGCGTAAAGAAGGTATAAGACAGCCAGATGAGGAACACCGTGTTCTTCTGTCCCATCGACTGTCCGGCGGTGATGGTTTCGCTCAGGTCCGTTGGTCTGTTGAGCTTCAATCCTCCCATCTTCCTGCCGGCCCAGAACTGGAAAAGGCAGCACGCGAGGCTGACGAGGGCAATCGCAGCTAAATGCCAGAATCCTGCTGTGCTATGGACGATGCTTCGCGTGCTGACGGCAATGGCCAGAGCCAGCGACACGGTCCACAGATAAAACGGCAGGTCGCCCGTCTCTTGCAGCAGGTCGTTCAGCCGGGGCAACGTGTAGCGTATCAGCCAAGCCAGCAGCATGGGGCACATCAGCAGGGGAAACACCCGGGCCATGATGGCCGAAAAGGCGCGCACAAACCCCAGTCCCGGCTGTGGATGGATGAGCGGTGCCATCAAGGGTATGACGATGGATACCACCAGATTGATCATCACCGTATAGGTCACCAGATGGGCGGCATTACCCCCCAGCTTCCTCACAATGACAGCCGCTGCCGTTGCCGTAGGACAGATGAGGCAGAGCATGGCGCTCTCATAGACAATTCGCCCTTCAATATCAGGGCGCAGGATGATGAGCAAGGACAGGACGGCAAACAATCCCGTCTGCATCAGCAGCAAGGGCAGATGCCAGGGGCAGAGCCTGAGCTCCTGTGGACGAATGCGGCAGAACGAGAAGAACAGCATCAGGAACAGCAGCGTCGGCTGGACGATGCCTATCACCCTGTTTGCCGCCACGTACACCTCCTGCCTGAACGGCAGCGCCACAAACACAAAGTAAGCCACCACGCCCGTCACCATGCTGATGGGCAGCGCCCACCGCTTGACAAAGTCCATGAAGCGTCTGCCGCCCTGTCGCGCCCGTCCGCTTTCTGCCTCAGCACCTTTCATCTTTTTCTTCTATCGCTTGCAGGCTGCAAAGTTAGCTAAAAAAAGCTTATCCGACAGAAATCCATGAGTTAATTATAAAAAAAAGTGTGCGTAGCACTTGATGATGCTACGCACGCTGACTTTTTAGACTATCAGACTTACAGACTTACAGACTTTTAGACTATCAGAAGAATGTTCTGCTTTAGGTTCGTTTCCTGCACTATTATCTGTCAGTCTGTTAGTCTGTCTGTTAGTCTGATAGTCTGATAGTCTGTCAGTCTATAATTTAGACTTTATTCTTCGAACGGATTGCCGAAGCCGCCTCCGAATCCGCCGCCGAAGCCGGGCAGGGCAAACGGATTGCGGAAGGGGGGCGCGAAGTTCTTGCCGTCGCCAGTGTACTTGTTCGTATTGTCCAGACCGATGCTGGCTGCCACCATCTGCTGAACCTGAATCTCCTGAATCTCTATGGAAGGCTGAATATATGTTTTCATCTTATGTGGTATTTTAATGGATTAATTCGTTTAAGGTTTAACGCTTAATGTTTAACGGCCATGCGGGGCGGCTTACTTCATCATGACTTTCTTGCCGTTCACGATGTAGATGCCCTTGGTCATCTTCTCTACACGGCGTCCCGTCAGGTCGTAGATGACGCTGTTCTCTTCAGCTGCCTTGACGGCCTCCACCATGGTGGCGTCGCCGAAGCGTAGGCCGATGGTCTGGCTCTGACCGGCAGGCAGCTCCAGATAAGCCGTGTTGGCGGCAAAGCTTCCACCCTCGACGAGGCAGAACTTGGCTTTGTCTTCGACGAGCTGCAGGGCGTAGGCATTTATGCCCTGGACTGTCACATCGGCATAAGCCGTCTTCTTCGTCACGCCCTTGAGGAGGTTCTGTTCCACACGGGCCGTTTTTTCGGTTCTGACAAACTGGGCAACGGTCTTCTTGTCAGCTGCGACGACAACGCCTGTGGCGGCAGGGACGACACCCTCTTCGAGCTTCGTGAGCGTCACGGCATCGTCGCTATAGGCTGTGGCAATGAAGGCCTCAACGCCTTCGGGCACCTGGACAGCAAACGGCAGGCAAAGCGTGGCATACTCGTAGGCAATGGTCTTATAGTACGAATCTTCCTGAGCATCGTCGCCCTCCTTTACGTAGAGATAAACATCCTTCTGTCCCGAGCCATAGCAGGAGAAGAGGCCGCTGCCACTGTTGTAGCGCATGATGTTGTGCGAATTGCTGCCCTGGGCTTTGATGGAAGCTACGCCCGTCTCGGCATCGATGCTGATGGTCCAGCGGGCATTGTCGTCGGGCCTGTTGGTCGTCTTCAAGTAGTTCGAACTGCCGCTTGCCGCATAGAGCAGGCCAGTGGATTCCTCCGATGGGTCGTAGATGGCATAGTCGCCATCGAAACCGGTTATGATGAACTCGTGAACACCGGCATCGGACATGAATTTAACACCTTCTTCCCCGTTGGCTTCGATAACCAAGGCAGCACGGTTGTTGTCCCTCTGCTCGCCCATGGCGTAGATGAGGCTTTCGTTCACAGCGACGATAATATAGTGCTTGCCGCGCTCGACAGACTTAGCCAGCGTGTAGTTGACGTACGAGGGAGGCGCTATCTCATTGACCGTTGCCGTGACGGAGATGTTGCTGGCAGGCATGGTGAAGCTGTACGTGTCGTCGGCATTCTTCGTAAGCTGTACGGCTTGGCCTTCTGAATCGGTGACGGACACGCCCTCCAGCTCATAGCCCTGGGCGGGGGCGGCGCTGACGAGCAGCTCCGTGCCGCTATAGACCTCGGCTCCGCTCTGCAGGGGGTTGGTCTGGTCGGCGGCGTCGAAGACAAACAGTTCGCAGGTTTCTGAAGAGGCTATCTTGACGAAATACTTTTCAAGGACAACGTACTTCGCCAGCTTGATGTTGCCGAGGGCGACGTTGCCCTTATCCTTCGCCGTATATACCCATTTGATGAAACGCACGTCCGCAGGCAGCTCCCGGAAGGTCACCGTCTGGACTTTGTTCTCCAGCTCGGTGTAGGCTTTCAGGTCGGTGTAGGTCTGACCGTCGGCAGAGGTCTGGACGGTGAACTTACTGCCCGAGAAGCTGTTGCCCTTGATGTCGAAGGAGAGCACGCCCGGCTGCTCGTTGATCTGCAGGATCAGGTAGTCGCCCGCGGTGTCGAACTTCATGGCCGGCGAGGCGGTATAGGGGCTTCCCAGTCCCTCGGCCGTCAAGCCGTCGGGAAGCTCGCCCGTTCCATCGCCGTCATACTCAAACGGCAGGGTGGCGTATGCAAGTTGCAGCCTTGCCTGCGTGATGGTAACCACGTTCGACTGGCAGTTGTTGGCGCTGACCATCAGTCGGGTCGTGCGGGCATCGCCTGTGTTGGACTCTACCTGATAAGCAACTTTGCTGTTCTCGAACTTGGCCGTAATCCAGTCAGGCTCAGCAGCCAGAGGCCTTCCGTTCTCATCGACGAACGTCACCATCACTTGGGCATTCTGGGTGTCGATGTTCTTGATTGTCACGTCGAGCGTCCCTTGTTGCTCTGTGCCATCCAGTTCCACCTCGGCAGGGCTGACAAAGATGTAGGGTGTCTGGTCTTGCTTGACCACCACGTCGCTCTCGGTACGGGGAGCAATTTCAAGTGTGGTGTTAAAGAGAACGACAACGCCTGTAACGTCGTACTTCTCGCCTTCGGTGAGCGTGACGCCGGTTTTGAACGTATCGTAGAACTGAATCTTGTTTGTGCCATCTGTGAGGTCGCCTCCCGAATAGGTCACACCGGTGAGCTTAACCAGCGTGCACTGGTTCTCAGCCTTGATGTCTGCAATGCCCACCTCCTTGGCCACAGCCTCGCCAGCCGTTGCAGCAGGAAGGGCAACGAATCCCTTCAGTTCGGTCTGACCGTTGTAGAGAACCAGCTGGCAGGTGACGGTGCCGCTCAGCTTGTCGCCGATATTAAGTCCATGATTCTTATAATAAATAAGGAGTCCTCTCTCGCCGTCGCTGACGTAGGCGTTGCTGGCGGTGACGGCTGTCACGACCCAGCTGTTGAACGTAACGCTGACATCCTGGTCCTCGGCAGTAGCTGCTGCCTGCAAATCGGCGATGGTGGTGAACTTCTGGTATTCTTTAAAGGTATAGGTCGCTGATACGATAGGACTGGCATTACCCTTCGTATCGTAGGCAACGGCCTTTACGGTTGTTGTCTTCGTGACGGCGAAAGGCTGGGTGTAAGCCGTGCTGTTCTGGCTCGGAGTCGTATCGTCGGTGGTGTAATAGACCGTCGTTCCCTGCGGCACGGTGATGGTCACCTGAATCGTCTGTCCCGCTTCGAAATCACCTGCGGCAGGCGTGATGACAGGCTTCTCTACTGTCACTCCGTCGTTGACATATTTATAGAACGCGAACGTCTGGTCCTTGATGTTGTTGGTGATGGTGGTATAGCAACGCCAGTCCTGCTTGTTGTAAACGCCCAAGTAGCGTGCTTGCTCCACATTATACAAATAATAATCCTTCAAGATAAAACTGCAGTTGGCGTTCCCGCCTACTCTGACGCCATTGTTGTTGCTCGTGCAATAGAGCCATGAGGTGCTGCCATCGGGATAGAACGTGTATTTCTCTGTATTCTCATTATACTTGAGCGTCCACTTGATGTTGGCGGTAACTTCGCTCGTAATCTTTTCGTTTTCAATAGTAACGGTAACAGCATCAGGAGCTGCCGATGCAGCCTTGTCGTTAGACATCGCAAAGTTGCCGTCGCTGGTCGTGGCAACAATCACAAACACATCGTTGGCGGTCAGGTCGCTCAAGGACGCCTTCTTCCAACTCTCAGCCTGGGCACTTCCGCTTATCAGCACAAGGGCAAGTGCAAACAAGGTTTTGAAAAGTACATTTTTTCGCATAGTAATAAATTTTTAAAGATGGATGTTTTTCTCCGACAAAAATATACAAGACGAGGGAATAGAACAAACTTTTTTTAAAAAAAGTTAAGTTGTGGTGGATAATTTTTGAGGGTATAAGAGAAAATAGGCCGCTTCTGCCGAAAGACGAAACGTTTCAAAGCGCAAATCGGAACGTTTCAACTTGTCGGCCGAAACGTTCCGGTTTGCTTTATTCCCCCCGTTTCCGGTTTGGGAAGGGGCGGGTTCGTTTGCGGAGATGATAGGCGCTACAGCTGGATGCGCAGGGCGAGGGCGTCGGCCGTACGGAGGGCTGCAGGAAGGAAAACGCGGGTGTGGCCTTCGGGCGTCACTTCATAGCGAAGGGCTTTCTTTGTGTCGACGATGCGCACCTTCGTGCCTTTGCGTGGGGTGTTGCCTTCCCATTCCAGATATTCGGGCAGCGGCGTACGGTCATCAGAACGAACGATGATGGCATTAACGGCCTGAGGATTATCCTTGGCGGCTGTGAACCAGACGTTGCCCTCGGCATTGCGGTAGATGGGGGTGGTGACGGTGCCGTAGATGGCATCGCCGTTGCGGTTGAGCCAGCGGCCTATTTGCTGGAGACGTTCCACGGCGCCATCCTCAATCAGTCCCTCGGGGGTTGGGCCGACGCCAAGCAGCAGGCTGCCGCCCTTGGCTACGATTTCAGCAAGCATGGCAAGCACCGTGGCGGGCGATTTGAACACAGGGTGATCCGTCCAGCCCCAGTCGTAGGTGAGGGTGATGCAGCTCTCCCACGGCGTATTGATTTGTCCGTCGGGAATCTTCTGTTCGGGTGTCTGGTAGTTCTCGTGCTTTCCGGGGCAGGCACGTTCGACGACGATGAGGCCGGGTTGGTGAGTGCGAGCCATATCGACAATGCTGTCGAGGCCGATATCCTCGCGTGGAGCCGTGCACCAGCCGCCGTCGAGCCAGAGGATGTCGATGGGGCCGTAGCCCGTCATCAACTCTTCCACCTGGTTATAGACGAAGCTGCGATACTTTTGCCAGCGTTCGGGGTATTGGCTGATGGGGTAGTTGTGGAGGCGGTTCGACGTGGCTCGCGCCGGCCACCAGTAGTAGGGGCTGTGCCAGTCGGGCTTCGAGAAGTAGCAGCCCGTCATCATCCCCTCGGCACGGAAGGCATCGAAGACGTGGCGTGCCACATCCGCACGGGGGTCACCGGCAAAGCCGCTGTGGGTGACGGTGTAGTCCGTCTGGTGGGAGTCGAAGAGGCAGAAACCATCGTGATGCTTGGTGGTGAAGACGACGTACTTCATCCCCGCTTCGCGGGCCACGCGTGCCCATTGAGCAGGGTCGAATCGGGTAGGGTTGAAGTCGCGGCTCAGACCCCAGTACCATTGTTTATACTCTTCGTAGGTGCGGGTGGTGTCGGGGGTTATCCAGTCCTCGCTGGTGATGGTCCACGACTCGCAGATGCCGGGGACGGAATAGACGCCCCAGTGGAGGATGATGCCGAACTTGAGGTCCTGCCAAGCCTTCAGATGTCTGACGACGGCAGGGTCGTCGGGCCACTCGTAGCCGGTGCTCTGCTCGTGGATGTAGCTCTGGGCAGAGACGGAGGCAATGGCGAGGAATAAAAGGGGGATAGAAAGGAACTTTTTCATTGGTGGGTGGTTGGCTTGAACTATAGGGACTATAGTAACTATAGGAACTATAGGGATGGGGGAGGCTTGGTCAGAGGTTTTTCCCAAAGAAGTCGATGAGTGTCTCGCGGAGGTGCTTGCTGGTGCCGCGTCCCTCGCTGATGCCGTGGGTGCGCATGGGGTAGCTCACCTGGTAGAAACGCTTTCCGAGGCTGATGAGGCGGTTTGCGAGTATCTCGCAGTTCTGGTAGTGGACGTTGTCGTCGCCTGTGCCGTGGAGGAGGAGCAGGCTGCCCTTGAGTCCCTCGGCAAAGTTGATGGGGCTGCCGCGGAAGTAGCCGTCGGGGTTAGCCTGCGGGGTGTTCATGTAGCGCTCCTGATAGATGGTGTCGTAGAGACGCTGGTCCGACACAAAGGCCACGGCGACGCCTGTCTTGAAAACGTCGGGGTAGCGGAACATGCAGTTGAGCGTCTGCGAGCCGCCTCCGCTCCAGCCTGTGACGCCGATGCGGGTTGAGTCCATCCATTCAAACTGCCGGCAGAGGCTGATGACGCCGCGTGCCTGATCCTCGCTGGCAGCCACGCCCACCTCGCCGTAAATGCACTTGCGCCATTCCCTGCCTCGGGGGGCAGCGGCGCCGCGGTTCTCCACGCTGACGATGATGTAGCCCTGATTGGCCAGGTAGTACCAGAAGAGGCTGCCGCGGTCGTTCTGCACGGTGGCCGATGCCGGCTCGCCATAGACAAAGTCGATGACGGGATATTTTTTCTTGGGATCAAAGTTGTAGGGCTTGATGATCCAGGCATCCAGCTCACGGTCGCCGCCCTGGCACTTCACGAACTCCTTGTGTCCGATGGCGAGGTTTTCCCACGCCTGCTGAGCCTCCGCGTTCTCTTCCAGCACGTGGTCGGCCGTCCAGCGCCCGCGCTTGTCGCTCTTAACCAGCGTGTAGCGGGGCACGCGGAGGGCCGACGAATAGCTCTCGACGGCATAGTCGTAGTTGGGCGAGAAGTTGTAGCTGTACTGCCCCGGCTCGGGCTTGCCGTCGTGGCATTGGGCGGTGATGTTCTCCACCTTGCCCTTGCCCATGACCTGTGTGCGGAAGAGGTAGCGGTTGGTGGCATCGTCGGGTGCAGCGGTGAAGTAGATGTAGCCGCGCTGTTCGTCGTAGGCCACTTCGCTGATGACGTCGTAGTTGCCCTCGGTGATGCACGTCCACTTCTTGCCGTCGGCGCTGACACGGTAGAGATGGCGCCAGCCGTCGCGCTCGGAGGTGAAGATGAAGTATTTGTTGCCCTTCAGCCAGTGGATGTTGTCGTTCGTCTCCACCCAGGCCTCGTCGGTGTCGGTGCAGAGCAGGGTGAGGGGAACCTCCACGTCGGCGGAGGTCGTCCAGACGTCGTTCCTGTTCTGTGCACGGTTCATCTGCTGAATCATCAGCGTGTTGGTGCCGGGGATGAACTCCATGCGGGGCAGGTAGTTCTCGCGCTGGTCGCCCGGGATGGGGAGCCAGCGGATGGACGAGCCCGCATGCCCGCTCACCTGCTTGTCTACGTTAATCACGCCGATGCGTACGGCTGAGTTGGTCGTGCCGGCCTTGGGGTAGGGGAAGCGGCTGACGGTGGGGTAGATGCTGTCCACGTTGTTGATGATGTCGAACCACCCCGTGCCCTCGGTGTCGCTCTGCCAGAAGGCGATGAAGCGGCTGTCGCTACTCCAGCGGAATCCGTCGCGGCAGTCGAACTCCTCCTCATACACCCAGTCGAAGGTGCCGTTGACGATGGTCTCGCTGCCGTCGGTGGTCAGGGCGATGGGGGCGGTGGCGTCCATGGTGCATGGCTCAAAGTAGATGTTGTTTTTCGAGACGTAGGCCACCTGCTTGCCGTCGGGCGAAATCTTAGCGAACATCAGGCTAGCCTTGGGCAGCGAGGCTCCCAGCTGGCGTTTTTCACCCGTGGCGGTGTTGACGAGCCAGTAGTCGCCCCGTGTGGCATAGCGCCATACGCGCTGGCGGTTGGTGAACTCGAGGGTGTAGGCGGCTTCGTCCTTGCCCGGCTTGAAGGTGCCCCCGTCGTCGTCGGCACGAGCAGCGTCGTAGGGCATGTCGGCGCCGCGGCTGTCGGTCTGCCAGCTGCCTTGCGGATAGCGGGGGCGGACAAGCTGCCAGCTGTTCATGGCTTCGTCGAGGGTGAGGACGTGCTTAGCCGTGTTTCCGTTTTGTTGAGCGGGGGTGGAAAGGACGCCTGCAACGGCAAACAAGCATGCGAAGAGGATGTTTTTGCGCATAGGTATGAAGGATTAAGGGTTTGTTCTTTTGGGTTCCCTGACCGTGGGGATGGTCCAGACGACGGGACGGCTTTCGTTGCCGTAGCGGTCAATGGCGGTGAGGGCAAAGGTGGCGTCCTGGGTGCGCGTGGGACGTGGCACGGTGACGGGCGGGCCAGACTGATAGGTGAGGTAGAGGCACCGGCTATCGTCGATGTCGAGAGGGGAGCCTACGGCGCGGTAGAGGTTGTAGGCGACGTCCGCGTGGGAAGCGTCAGCCCAGCTGATGCGTATGCTGTCGCCGACGAGGGTGACGTTGACAGCCGAGGGACTGTCGGGGCGGCTGTGATGATGGTCTTCCAACGCGGGCACGAGGGCGGGGTAGGCGTTGAGGCGTCGCAGCTCGTCGCGGATGCCCTTCGTGTTATCCATGATGAAACCGGCACGGAAGAGAGCATAGCCGCACGCTCCATCGCCATAGCAGGGCAAGCTGCCCGACACGCCCTCGAAAGCCCGCACGTAGTTCATCTGGCGCAGCAGGGTGTGGATGTCCCAGTCGAGCTGTTCAGGAGCCAGCTGATAGATGCCCAGCCCGGTCGCGAAATGACGTCCGTAGCTGTGTGCGGCCCAGTCTTCCACGAAAGGGTAGAAGTGGTGGGCATCGTAGTACATCATGGGGAAGAGTGCGTCGCAGATGCCTTCGCGAAGCCATTCCTGTGCCTCCTGGAAGACGGTATTGTAGGCATTCCAGCCCTGCGACGATGTACGGCGCGTGTCGCGATACTTGCCGAGGGGGGCGGTGCTGACGCACACCCAGGGCTTCTCGGCCTTCACGGTGTGATAGACAGCACGCAGACAACGCGTCACGTTGTCGCGTCGCCATTGCTCCATGCCCTTTGTCTTTTCGGGGTAGCGGATGTAGTCGAGATGTACGCCATCGACGTCGTAGCCCTTCACCACCTCGCGCACCATGGTGCACAAATGGTTAACGACGGCTTCGGACGATGGATCGACGTACTTGTTGTCTTTCACCTGAAGGGCCACCATCCAGGCATGGCATTGCATGCCGCGCTTGTGACACTCGGCAATGGCAAACTGCAGGGGGTCGTAAGTCGTCATGCGCCGTCCGCTCTTGCCCGTAAGGAAGGCTGAGAAGGGTTCGTGCAGCGAGGGGTAGATGACATCGCCCCTGAGACGGGTCTGCAGCAGCACGGTGTTGATGCCGACGGCCTGTAGCGTGTCGAGTATGTTACAGAGTTCCTGGCGCTGCCGTTCCTCGCCAAGGGGCGTCGTGGCGGGTGCCGAGGGCCAGTCGAGGTTTTTCAGGGTTGTCAGCCAAACGGCACGGTACTCGCGCTTGGGGGTAGGGGCGGGCGTCCATTGTGCGCACAACGGAACAGCCCCGGCGAGCAGGGTGAGGCAGACGACAATCCTCGATAGAAACACTTTCACGGCGCGAAGATAGTGATAAAAAGCGACAAGATGTAAATTTTTCAAAAAAAAGTGAGCTGGGGCTTGTGTCATTCCAAAAAATAGTATTACCTTTGCCGCCGATTTCGGAAAACCGAGGTCCTGCCGAATTAGCTCAGCCGGTAGAGCGACGCATTCGTAATGCGTAGGTCGTCAGTTCGAGTCTGACATTCGGCTCTAAAAAAACTTTTTTTTTCATAGAATTCATTTAAAGGGGAGTGAGACGTGCTGTGCAGCAGGTCTCATTTCATTTTATGACTATTTAAAAAAGGAAAGCAGATGCATCCCTTGGACGTCTTTCAGGCTTTAGCTCTGGCGACTTTTTGCTCTGGCATTTTTTGCGGCTGTAGAGCAGAAGGCGTTGAGGCCACAGGTGTCACATTGAGGGTTGCGGGCCGTGCAGACGTAGCGGCCGTGGAGGATGAGCCAATGGTGTGCCGTGGGGATGTCTGCCTCGGGGATGTGGCGCGTGAGAGCCTGCTCGACAGCGTAGGGCGTCGTAGCGCTGGCGGGGACGAGGCCCAGACGATGGCTGACGCGGAAGACGTGGGTATCGACGGCCATGGCGGGTTTGTGCCATACGACAGCCTGCATGACGTTAGCCGTCTTACGTCCCACGCCGGGCAGCTGCACCAGTTCGTCCAGCGTCTCGGGCACCTGACAGCCAAAACGCTCCACCAGCATACGCGCCATGCCCACCAGGTGAGCCGCCTTGCTGTTGGGGTAGGAAACGCTTTTAATATAAGGTAGCACCTCCTCGGGTGTGGCTTCAGCCATCGCTTCCGGGGTGGGGAAGGCGTCGAGCAGGGATGGGGTGACAAGGTTGACGCGCTTGTCGGTACATTGGGCCGAGAGCATGACGGCTACCAGCAACGAGAAGGGCGTGTCGTAATGAAGCTCCGTCTCAGCTATGGGCATAGCCGTGCGGAAATAGTCGAGAACCGCCTTGTACCGGGTTTTGAGCGTCATGCGGAATAAAGAATTTCGTTTAACGTTTAACGTTTAATGTTTAACGAACACGTCCTATGACTCCTGTCCTCTGGATTCACTTCATGCCGCAGGGTCGTTAAACGTTAAACATTAAACGTTAAACTAAAAAAACAATTTTCAATCTTCAATTCTTATCAGTTGGCCGACTCGAACTCGCGGAGGAAGCGGGTGTCGTTTTCGGAGAACATGCGGAGATCCTTGACCTGATACTTCAGGTTGGTGATCCGCTCGATGCCCATGCCAAAAGCATAGCCGCTATAGACGCTGCTGTCGATGCCGTTCAGCTCAAGCACGTTGGGGTCGACCATGCCGCAGCCGAGAATTTCCACCCAGCCTGTACCCTTGCAGAAGGCACAGCCCTTGCCGCCGCAGATGTTGCACGAAATGTCCATTTCGGCGCTGGGCTCGGTGAAGGGGAAGTAGCTGGGACGGAGGCGGATTTTGGTGTCGCTGCCGAACATCTCCTGCGCGAAGAGCAGCAGCACCTGCTTGAGGTCGGTGAAGCTGACGTTCTTATCGACGTAGAGCCCCTCCACCTGATGGAAGAAGCAATGGGCGCGATAGCTGATGGCCTCGTTGCGATAGACACGTCCCGGGCAGATGACGCGGATGGGCGGTTTCTGCACCTCCATGACGCGGCTCTGGACAGAGCTGGTGTGGGTGCGCAGGATGATGTCGGGATGACTCTCGATGAAGAAGGTGTCCTGCATGTCGCGTGCGGGATGGTCCTCGGCAAAGTTCATGGAGCTGAAGACGTGCCAGTCGTCCTCCACCTCAGGTCCGTCGGCGAGGGTGAAGCCCAGGCGGCTGAAGATGTCGATGATCTCGTTCTTGACGATGGTGAGGGGGTGGCGTGTGCCCAACTGCACGGGGTAGGCCGTGCGGGTGAGGTCAAGGTCGCTGTTGTCGGTGTCGCTGATGGCAAACTGTTCGCGCAGCTCAGCCATGCGGGCCTGTGCTCTGTCCTTCAGCTCGTTGATGCGGATGCCAATCTCCTTTTTCATCTCGGGCGGGACAAGGCGGAAGTCGCTCATCAGCTCGGGAATCTTGCCTTTTTTACTCAGATATTTGATGCGGAGAGCCTCCAGTTCTTCAGCATTCTTGGCCTTCATGTTGTTCACCTCGGCCAGCAGTTCGTTTATTTTGTCTATCATTTTAGGAACAATATATTCAAAAAACCGTGCAAAGTTAATAACACTTACCGAAAAAAAGACTAATTTTGTGCGAAAATTTATCGGATGATGTTGAATAAAGACTATTCGCTGGCCCGTCACAACACTTTCGGCATGGATGTGCATGCCTCTGCGTGGGCCGAATTTGCATCGGAGGAGGCGTTGCGTGCGTTGCTTCTGTCGCCCGATTTCGTCCCTTGGCGCGAGCGTTTCATGGTCATTGGCTCGGGCAGCAACCTGCTGTTCTGCGGCGACTATGACGGGCTGGTGCTCCACAGCGCCATCCGCGGCATCCATGTTGTGGAGGAGACCGCCGACGACGTGCTGGTGTGTGCCGGTTCGGGCGTCCTCTGGGACGACTTCGTGGCGTGGGCTGTCGGCCAGGGCTACTACGGAGCCGAGAACCTCTCGGCCATCCCGGGCGAGGTGGGTGCCAGCGCCGTGCAGAACATCGGGGCCTATGGGGCTGAGGTGTGCCAGCTGATTGAATATGTGTCGGCCCTCGACCTCGATGGCGGGCGGCATGTCTTTACCAATGCCGAGTGCCGCTACGGCTACCGCGACAGCATTTTCAAGAACGAGTGGAAGGGACGGTACGTCATCACCTCGGTCACCTACCGCCTTCACAAGCAAGGTACCCTCAACCTCTCTTACGGCAACCTGCGTGAGCGGCTGCCCGAGGGCGGCGCCACGCTTAGCGGCGTGCGCGAGGCGGTGTGTGCCGTTCGTGCCGCGAAGCTCCCCGATCCCGCCGTCATGGGCAATGCCGGCAGCTTCTTCAAGAACCCCGTCATCGCCCGCTGGCAGTACGACCATCTGCGCGACGTGTGGCCCTCGATGCCCAGCTATCCGGTGGACGACGAGCACGTGAAGGTGCCCGCTGGCTGGCTCATCGAGCAATGTGGCTGGAAGGGACGCGCCCTGGGACGTGCCGCCGTTCATGAGCATCAGGCTCTCGTCCTCGTCAATCTGGGCGGCGCCACAGGCGACGAGGTGGTCGGTCTTGCCCGTCACATCGTCGCGGACGTCAGGCAGAAGTTCGGCATCGAGATAAGCCCCGAAGTGAATGTGATATGAAGATACGATTCCTTGGAACAGGCACGTCCATCGGCGTGCCGGAGATAGGCTGCCGCTGCGAGGTGTGCACCTCTGCGGACCCTCGTGACAGACGCATGCGCCAAAGCGTCCTTGTGGACACCGACTACGGCAAGCGCATCCTCATCGACTGCGGCCCCGACTTCTACCACCAGATGCTGACCGTCGATTACCGGAAGATAGACGCCGTCCTCATCACCCACGAGCATTACGACCACACGGGCGGCATCGACGACCTGCGCCCTTTCTGCCGTTTCGGCGACGTTGACATCTGGCTCGACGCCTACACGGCAGGCCATCTGCGCGAGCGCCTGCCTTATTTCTTCCGTGCCAAGCTCTATCCGGGCGTGGCGCGCCTTCACCTGCACGAGGTGGCGTCCGGCATGAGGTTCAACATCGGCGCCACGCCCGTCGTGCCACTGAGAGTCATGCACGGCACCCTGCCCATCCTTGGCTATCGCATAGGCTCGCTGGGCTACATCACCGACATGCACACCTGTCCCGACGAGACGGTCGCCGCCCTTCTTGGCGAGACGCCCGCGACAGCCGATATGGGGCCCGTCGATACGCTGGTGGTGAACGCCCTGCGCTTCGACCCCCATCCCGCCCATCAGAATGTCGATGAGGCTGTGGCGTTTGCCCGCCGCATCGGCGCCCGCCAGACACGCTTCATCCACTTCAGTCACGGCATCGGCCTGCACGCCGTCACCAATGCCCAGCTGCCCGACGGCATCCAGCTTGCCTACGACGGCGAAGAACTGCAAATTCACGCTAACTAACAACAATATTCACTATGGAACGAACATGGAGATGGTTTGGAAAAAAAGACCCCATCACCCTTGATATGCTAGGGCAGATAGGCGTTGAGGGCATCGTCACGGCCCTGCACGACATCCCCCTCGGGCAAGTGTGGACCCGCGAGCAGATTCGCGACACGGGCGACTTCATCCGCCGTCACGGCCTCCGCTGGAGTGTCGTCGAAAGCCTCCCCGTCACCGAGACCATCAAGTATGGCGGTCCCGACCGCGACGAGCAGATCGACATCTACCGCCAGAGCCTTCGCAACCTTGCTGCCGAAGGCATTCGCTGCGTCTGCTACAACTTCATGCCCGTGCTCGACTGGGCCCGTACCGACCTCCGTCACCCCAACCCCAACGGGACGACAAACCTCTACTTCTCGTACGCCGAGTTTGCCTATTTCGACATTTATATTCTCGGGCGCGCCGGCGCACGCAACGAATGGGCCGCCTTCCACCGTTTCCCCGGACGCGACATCCTGGCCGAGGTGGAACAGCTGCGCCGCACCATCACCCCCGAAGGCGAGCACCGGCTGGTGGAGAACATCATCGTCAAGACGCAGGGCTTCGTCAGCGGCAACATTCGCGAGGACGACGAGCACCCGCTGGAGCTGTTCCGCCAGCTGCTGCGCCGCTACGACGGCATCACCCCCGACCAGCTGTTCCGCAACCTCAGCTACTTCCTCGCAGCCGTCGTGCCCGTCTGCGAGGAGTGCGACATCGACCTCTGCATCCATCCCGACGACCCGCCCATCCCCGTGCTGGGGCTGCCCCGTATCGTGCGTACCGAGGATGACATCGCCCGCCTGCTCGACGCCGTTCCCAGTCCCCGCAATGGCCTCACCTTCTGTGCCGGAAGCCTCTCGGCAGGTCTCGACAACGACGTTGTCGCTATGGCCCGCCGCTTCGCCCCCCGCACCCGCTTCGTCCATCTGCGCTCGTGTCACGTCTTCCCCAACGGCGACTTCACTGAGGCCAGCCATCTTGGCGGACGTGCCGACATCGTTGAACTCTGCCGCATCTTTGAACGCCAGAACCCTACGTTGCCCATGCGTGTCGATCACGGCATGACCATGCTGGGCGACGAACAGCAGCCCTATAACCCCGGCTACAGCTTCCTCGGACGCATGTTCGCCCTCGGGCAGGTGCAGGGCATCCTTGCCGCCGTCGATAACGAGCTCGGCATACCCTACCACCAGCCCGGATTCTTCGAATGAAATGCCTGACTGAACGTTCAGAAGTAAAAGTAGAAGTTAAAAAGGAAGTTAAGCGCTATGCGCAGGACGATAGCTTCGCTATTTTTCTTAACTTTTAATTCTTAAATAAATAATAATTCATAACTAAATAACAATGAACCATCTTTTTGACATCACCGACAACGTTACTGTCATCACCGGTGGCTGCGGCGTGCTGGGCTCCACCATCGGTAAGTACCTCGCCCGTGAGGGCGCCATCGTCATTTTTCTCGGACGCAACGAAGAGGCAGGCCGTGCCCTTGTGGCCGAGGTGGAATCCGACGGAGGCCGTGCCGACTTCCTCATCACCAACGTCCTCGACAAGGCTGTCGTGGAGCAGAATGTGCGCGACATCATCGCCCGCTACGGACGTGTGGACACCCTGCTCAACGCCGCTGGAGGCAACATGCCTGGCGCCACCATCGCTCCCGACCAGACCATCGCCGACCTCGACATCGAAGGCTTCCGCCAGGTGCTCGACCTCAATCTCACCGGTACGGTCATCCCCACGCAGGCCTTCCTCCGTCCCATGATGGAGTGCCGGCGCGGCGTCGTCATCAACTTCTCGTCCATGTCCGCCTTCCGTCCCCTGAGCCGTGTCTGTGGCTACGGTACCGCCAAGGCCGGCATCAACAGCTTCACCGAGTATATGGCTGCCGAGGTGGCTAAAAAGGTGGGCGACGGCATCCGCATCAATGCCATAGCTCCGGGCTTCTTCATCACCAAGCAGAACCGTGCCCTGCTCACCAACCCCGACGGCACCTTCACCGCCCGCGGACGCGACGTCATCCGTCAGACCCCCTTCGGACGCATGGGCGAGCCCGAGGAGCTCTGCGGCACTATCCACTACCTGATGTCCGACGCCTCGCGTTTCGTCACCGGCACCATCGCCAAGGTCGATGGCGGCTTCGACATCTACACGCTCTGACGCTCCCGCGGTTTATTATGTAGTTTTTTCGAAAAAAACACCAACACCTACCTAAGCCCTTGTAACGTGTTATTCTATAACACGCTAGGTTAGGTAGGTGTTTACTGAACACCTACCTAACACCTACCTAACACCTACCCAACACCTACCTGAATCCCACTCATCAGTCAACCCGTTCGCTCTTTGTGTAGGTGTTAGGATAGGAGTCGGAAATAGCTGGTAGGGTAGTTTTCAGACAATTTGAAAGGGCGTAGGTAGGTGTTAGGTAGGTGTTGGGTAGGTGTTAGGTAGGTGTTTGATAAACACCTACCTGAGATAACACTCTTTGCCACAGTCGATTATACGGCTTTAGGTAGGTGTTGGCCTTTTTTTGCGAAATTTCTTGTAAAATGAGATGAGAGAATAGGGAAGTAGCTGGCGCTTGACGACCTGATGATAGCCCTTGTTTTTAATTCCGTAGAGTTTGATTCTAATTTCGTAGCCCTTGATTCTAATTTCGTAGCCCTTGATTCTAATTTTGTAGCGTTTGATTCTGAGCGTGCAGAGTTTAACTCTACGGACTGGGGGTTTGATAAAAACTAAAAATCATCTGAATCGGATGATTACTACGAAAAACGCTTGAACAAGGACTCAAGGGGAACTCAAGGAGCAAACGATGAAAAAGGAAACGGACGCATATTTGCGTCCGTTTCCTTTTTCTGTTTCAGAGGGAATGAGATGTGCCTCGGGGCGTGGATTACATGCCCATGAGCTTCTCGATTTCCTCGAACTCCTTGCCCATGTTGAGCATGTAGTAGCAGGTGTAGAGGCCGCTCTGCCAGGCCATTTTGACGTCGGGGTCGCTGCCGTCGTCGAGGGTGCGGAGCTTCTCGTAGAGGGGCAGGGCGAGGCGGTACCAGTCTTTAACCTCTTCCATGCCGGCCTTGTACTCCTTGCTCTTGACGTTGAGGTTGCTGACGGAGTCGCTCTTGTCCTGGGCCATCTGGCAGTAGCAGATGGCGAGGTTACGGTAGGCGCCGGTGTAGTTGGGGTCTTTCTCGATGACGTCCTTGTAGAACTTGATGGCGTTGTCGTAGTCCTTGGCGTTCTGTGCGACGAAGCCCTTGACGAAGGAGAAGATGGGCAGGCCGGTCTTCTGGATCATGTCGTCGGCGAAGGCGATGAGCTCGGCGTTCTTGTCGTGGGTGCTGTAGTAGCTGATGAGGTTGCTGTAGTAGTACTCGTCAGAGGGGTAGCGCTCGACGCCTTTCTTGAGGTTTTCAATCCAGGTGAGGGTGTCGCCCATGTTGGCGTACGACATGCATTTGTAGCGCATGGCCTGTTCGCCGACTTCGGGGTCGTCGAGAGCGCGGTCGATGTACTTCAGGGCAAGGTCGTACTTCTCCATCTTCATGCCGGCGAGGGAGGCGTAGTAGCTGACGACGGTGAGGAAGGAGTCGGTGTTGACGTAGTCGTACTTCTCAAGCAGGGGGATGCTGGCGGACTCGATGTACTGCGAGAAGAGCTGGTAGGCTTTCTCGTTGTTGTCCTTGTTGAAGTAGTTGACGCCGCCGCTGACGAGGTTGGGACGGATGCCGCTGAGGAGCTCGGCATCGGCGTTGCGATACTTATAGACAACCTTGCCCTTGGCGTTGGGCTGGCTTTCGAGCTCGTCGCACTTCTGGAAGTAGGTGAACATCTTGGAGAGTGCATCGAAGAAGAGGTCCTCGTTGTAGGGCTGCTTGAGGTACATTTTCTCGTTCTCCTTGTTGTAGAACTTCTCCTGGATTTTGCCTGCGGTGTACCAGGTGTCGGGGTCGGAGGCGGTGTGCTTGTTCTCCATGGCCTGGCCGATGTAGGTGTTAGCCTCGTTGATGTCGCCGCCTTCGGAGTTGAGGATCTGCATAGCCTTCTTCAGGGTCTTGTTAGCTTCCTTGATTTCGGCCTTCAGGGCTTTCTCGGCGGCCTTGGCTGCTGCCTTCTCGGCCTTGGAGTCCTGGGCAAAGGCTGCGCTCACCGTCATGAGGGCTGCCATGAACATGAATAATACTTTTTTCATAGTGCTAAATGTTTTTAGGTGGTTAATGATTGTATTCTCTCTTGACTCAGTTATTAGACGTTGTTTCGGGGTCAGCGTTTAAAGGGGCTGTTGGAGCATCATCTATAGGGGCTATAGGATCTATAGGAACTATAGGGTCATTGGGGTCGGCGGGGGCGTTGGGGTCGGCGGGGTCGGGGGTGTCTTTGTCGGTATCGACGATGCAGACGGAGCCGATGGTGTCGCCTCGCTTCTCGAGGTTGATGAGGCGGACGCCTTGTGTGGCTCGGCCGATGACGCTGACGCCTGTCATCGAGAGGCGGATGGTGGTGCCGCTCTTGTTGATGATCATCAGGTCGTTGTCGTCGGTGACGAGCTTCATGGCGACGAGCTTGCCGGTCTTCTCGGTGATGTTGATGGTCTTGACGCCCTTGCCGCCGCGGTTGGTGTAGCGGTACTCGCTGACGACGGAGCGCTTGCCGTAGCCGTTTTCGCTGACGACGAGCACGGTGTCGGTCTCGGGGTCGCTGACGGCTACCATGCCGATGGCTTCGTCGTCGGGTCCGGCAAGACGGACGCCGCGCACGCCGGTGGCCGTGCGGCCCATGGGACGGACGGTGTCCTCGGGGAAGCGGATGGCCTTGCCTTCGCGGGTGGCGATGATGATCTCCTGATGTCCGTCGGTCATGATGACGCTGATGACGCGGTCGCCCTCCTCGATGTTGATGGCGTTGACGCCCATCTGGCGCGGACGGCTGTAGGCCTCGAGGCAGGTCTTCTTGACGGTGCCGTACTTCGTGAGGAACATGAGGTAGTGGCTGTTCACAAACTCGGCGTCGCTCAGGTTGCGGACGTTGATGAACGAGGTGACGCGGTTGTCGGCCTCGAGGTTGAGGATGTTCTGTATGGCGCGTCCCTTGCTCTGGCGGGTGCCTTCGGGGATGTCATATACCTTCAGCCAGTAGCAGCGGCCCTTCTCGGTGAAGAAGAGCATGTAGTTGTGGTTGGTGGTGTTGTAGATATGCTCGATGAAGTCCTCGTCCTTGGTGTCGCTGCCCTTGATGCCGATGCCTCCGCGGCCTTGTGCGCGGAACTCGGTGAGGGGGGTGCGCTTGATGTAGCCGCAATGGCTGATGGTGATGACCATCTCGTCGTCGGCGTAGAAGTCCTCGGGGTTGAAGTCGCCTGCTGCGGGCACGACCACCGTGCGGCGCTCGTCGCCGTACTTCTCCTTGACCTCGATGAGCTCGTCCTTCATGATCTGCTTGCAGAGCTCGTCGTCGGCGAGGACGCGCTGGAGGTATTCGATCTGGCGCATGAGCTCCTCGTACTCGGCGTGGAGCTGTTCCTGCATGAGGCCGGTGAGCTGGCGCAGGCGCATCTCAACGACGTACTTGGCCTGCACCTCGTCGAGGCCGAAGCGCTCCATGAGGTTGGCGATGGCGTCCTGCGGGATCTTGGCGCTCTTGATGATGTGGACCACCTCGTCGATGTTGTCGGAGGCGATGATGAGTCCTTCGAGCAGGTGGGCGCGCTCCTGGGCCTTACGCAGGTCGTACTGTGTGCGGCGGATGGTGACGTCGTGGCGATGCTCGACGAAGTAGCGGATGCAGTCCCTGAGCGTCAGCACCTTGGGACGGCCGTGCACGAGGGCAACGGCGTTGACGCTGAAGGCGGTCTGGAGCTGCGTCATCTTGAACAGCTTGTTCAGGACCACGCCGCTGTTGGCGTCGCGCTTCAGGTCGATGACGATGCGCATGCCGTCCTTGTCGCTCTCGTCGTTGACGTTGCTGATGCCTTCGATGCGCTTGTCGCTGACGAGGGCGGCGATGTATTCAATGAGTTCTTTCTTGTTGACGTTGTAGGGTATCTCGGTGACGATGATCTTCTCGTGCGTGGGCGTGACCTCTATTTCTGTTTTGGCACGCATGACGATGCGTCCGCGTCCTGTCTCGTAGGCGTCGCGCACGCCGCTGAGGCCGTAGATGTAGGCGCCGGTGGGGAAGTCGGGGGCCTTGACGTAGTGCATGAGCTCCTCGACGGAGATGTCGGGGTTGTCGATGTAGGCGACGCAGCCGTCGATGACCTCGCCGAGGTTGTGGGTGGGCATGTTGGTGGCCATGCCGACGGCGATGCCGGTGGCGCCGTTGACGAGCAGGTTGGGGATGCGGGTGGAGAGGACGGTGGGCTCGGTGTCCTTGTCGTCGTAGTTGGGCTGGAAGTCAACGGTGTCCTTGTAGAGGTCCTGCATCATCTCCTCGCCCATTTTCTCGAGGCGTGCCTCGGTGTAACGCATGGCGGCAGGTGAGTCGCCGTCGATGCTGCCGAAGTTGCCCTGTCCGTCCACAAGGGTGTAGCGCATGGCCCAGGGCTGGGCGAGGCGCACGAGGGCCAGGTAAATGGAGCTGTCGCCGTGGGGGTGATATTTACCCATCACGTCGCCGACGGTACGTGCGCACTTGCGGTAGCCCTTGTCGGAGGTATTGCCTTGTTCCATCATGCTGTAGAGGATGCGGCGGTGTACCGGCTTGAGACCGTCGCGCACGTCGGGCAGCGCACGGCTGACGATGACGGACATACTGTAGTCGATATACGACGAGCGCATCTCTTCAGAGATGTTCACTTTCACGATTCTGTCTTGTTCAAGTATCATTCTTCTTTTTTGATAAAATTATTTCATATCTTTCTGCACGTGCAAAGTTACGGCTTTTTTTTCATTCGTGAAAGGCATTAGTCGTAAATTTTCCTAAAAAAGGGGCTTTTTCTTGCGTACAGGCGTTTTGGCCGTGCGGATGTCGGGAAACGGTGTCCGTCGCCGTGAGCCGAAGAAAATGGGCGTCAAACGGGAGGGGCATTTCTGCCGAGGGGGAAGAGCCGATTCTGTCAGAGGGGCTGGACGCTGATGACGCAGGCGGTATCGCCCGTGACGCGGAAGCGGATGTCGTGGCCCGCGAAGGGGAGGCCGTAGATGCGTGTGGGGTCGGACTGGTAGGAGGGGCGGGGGTCCTGGGCGAGGATGTCGATGGCGGCGGCGCGCAGTTCGGCGGGCAGCAGGGCGAGGAGGGCGTCGGGGAAGCTGACGCGGAGCGTCGGCTTGGGACGGCTGTCGACGAAGCCGCTGCGCGCGTCGGGGTGGCTGTCGGTGAAGGTGACGTAGGGTTTGATGTCGAGTACGGGGGTGCCGTCCATCATGTCGATGCCGCTGACGTGGATGACGGGGCCCTCGGGGCTGCTCAGAACGATGTCCTCGACTTTCAGCGAGGAGAGGGCGAGGCCGTTGGGACGGAAAGAGGAGCGTGTGGCGAAGACGCCGACGCGTTCGTTGCCGCCCAACCGCGGGGGGCGGACGGTAAGGGCATCGCATGGCGTGTCGTTCTGATGGAACTGCCAGATTACCCAGATGTAGTCGAACCCTTCGAGGCCGCGCAAGGCGTTGGCGTCGCGGTAGGGCGGCGTGAAGACGATGCGTCCCCGCAGTTCGGGCACAAGGCCGCTCTGCCGCGGCACACCGAACTTCGTAGGCAGGTCGGTATGGATATAGGCGATGGGGGACATGTTATTACATCTTTTTTAACTACTTTTTCATTATGATTTTTTTCACTACGAATTACACGAATTATACGAATTTTTGAGCTGCGAGAGCAAGCCTTTCTCATATTGTAGAGAAAAGAATTCGGATAAATTCGTGTGATTCGTAGTGAAAAATCATATCATTCGCCGTATATGGTTTGTGAAAAATTCGTATAATTCGTGTAATTCGTAGTGGAAAAACATTCGTCGTTTAGAATTCGCAGAGGATGCGGAAGTTGATGCGGCGGCCTGTCAGGTAGTTGGGGACGGCGTACTGGTGGTTGTCGATGTCGGTAATCCAGTAGTAGCTGTTGACGTTCTGGATGCCGAGGAGGTTGAAGGCATCGATGCCGAGCCAGATGTTACGAACGGCCGAGCGTGGTGCGGCAAGAGCGGAGCTCTGGAGGAAGGGGATGGCGGTGCGCGGACCGTAGCCGTCGGTACCCACAAGCCGGTAGCTCATGCCGATATCGACACGGCGGTAGGCGGGGGCACGGAAAATCTGCTTCTCGCGTCCGCTGTGGGGCGGTCCGAAGGGCAGGCCGTTGGCATATGAGGCGCGAAGGTTCATTTTCCAGCGGTCGGTGCCGGGGAAGTAGTCGCTGAAGTTGAACGAGAGGTTGACGCGCTGGTCGGTGGGGCGTGGGTACCAGCGCCCGCCGATGTTCTCTTCCGTCCGCATAAACGAGCAGGTGAGCCACGAGTCGGTGCCCGGGACAAACTCGCCGAACAGCTTCATGTCGAGGCCCGTGGCGTAGCCCGTGGCGCAGTTCTCGCCGTAGTAGGTGATGCGGATGTTATCGACGTTATAGGGGATGAGGTTCGAGAGAGCCTTGTAGTAGAGCTCGGCGCTGAACTTGAAGGGGCGGTCGAAGATGCTGAAGCTGTAGTCGGCAGCGGCCACGAAATGGATGCTGCGCTGTGAGCGGATGTCGTGGTTGAGCTCCACGTGGTAGCTGCCGAGGACCGCTGTGGTGTCGCGGAACTCCTTGTAGAAGGGGCTCTGGTAATAAACACCCGAGGCGAGGCGGAAGGTGAATTTCTCGTTGTCGGCAGGCACGAAGCCCAGCGAGGCGCGCGGACTGACGATGGGCTTGTTGTTCCACGTCCAGTACGAGGCACGCAGACCGGCGTTGAGCACGAAGAGGCCCGTGGCGTTGGTGAAGCGCCAGGTGTCCTGAACGTAGGCCGAGAGGCGATGGTTGTGGACGGCGTTGACAGAGCGGAGGTTGTAGATAAGCTCGAGGTCACGGCCGGTGTGGGGGACGCTGTATCCGACGGAGTCGCGGTACTCCCACTCGTTGACGCGCTCGTTGACGCGCTCGTCCTTCAGCTCGGCACCCCAGAGGATGTGGTGGGCGCCGGTCTTGTGCTCGCCGCTGAGGCCTATGCTGGCGACGTTGGCGTGCAGGTAGTTGCGGGCGTGCTCCATGTAAGTGCCTAAGCCGAGGTTCACGGCTGAGTCAACCTCGTTGAGCCAGTACTGGCTGATGATGTCGTACGTCTCGCGCTCGTTGGTGTGATAGGCCGAGACGTTCAGGCTATACGAATTGTCCTGATCGGGTGCATAGCTGAGGTTATACGAGCCGAAGAACGTCTGGAAACGGTCTTGCTCCTTTCCGGCAAAATAGACGCCGAACGTCTTGACGTCCGCCAGCGTGCCGAAAGAGGTGGACCGGTCGTGGGGAACGAAGTCGTACTTGTTCTGCGAGATGTTGCCGATGAAGCCCATGCTCCAGCCCTTGGCGAGACGCCAATGGAGATAGGCCTGATAGTCGATGAAGGCGGGGTTGTACTCGCCGTGGGTGTCGAGCGTGCCGAGGAGGTATTCGCTGGTTTTGTAGCGGATGCTGTTGGTGAGGCTCAGGCGTCCGTTTCCGTAGCCCACATAGGCATTGGCGCCAAGCAGGCTGGCGCTAAGACTTGCTTCGAACTGCTCGGGGCGGCGGTAGGTGATGTCGAGCACGCTGCTCATCTTGTCGCCGAAGCGCGCCTCGTAGCCGCCCGACGAGAAGCCGATGTTCTCCACCATGTCGGGGTTGATGAACGAGAGTCCCTCCTGCTGGCCGGCGCGGATGAGAAGAGGGCGATAGACTTCGATGCCGTTGACATAGACGCTGTTCTCGTCGAAGTTGCCGCCGCGGACGTTGTACTGGGTGCTCAGTTCGTTGGTGCTGCTGACGCCTGCCTGCGTGGCGATGAACGACTCGACGCTACCTCCTGTGGCATCGGGTGTCAGGCGCGCCTCCTTCATGCTGACGTGCTGCATGGTGCCCGTCTGGCGACGCGTCTCCTTGACGGTAACGCCCTGCAGGCCAAAGCTCAGCGAGGGCAGCGTGATGTCCATGGTGATGATGCCCGTGGGACGGCGCAGGATGCGGCGGCGCGTCTGATAGCCTATCATCGAGTAGGTGATGACGACGCTGTCGGCACTCTCGAACGCGATGGTGTATTCGCCTTTCAGGTTGGTGGTGGCGCCGATGAGCTGTTTCTCGACGAGGATGTTGGCAACCTCCACGGGCTGTCCGTTCTCGTCGCGCACGACGCCCTTCACCGTCACGCGCTCGGCCAGGCACGGGGCAGAGACGAGCAGCAGGACAGTGACAAGCAGCAGCGGACGTATGGTGTGCGTTCGTTTCATCTAAAATATAACGCAAATCTATGCGAGATATTGTTTTTTATGCTAACTTTGCACGCGAAAACCCCGCTATTTTTCTTAACTCCTAATTCTTAACTCTTAACTAAAAAACAACTCTTAACTAAAATAAGTATGGAAAGTTTCAGCGAACTCATTAAGACACGGCGCAGCATGCGCAAGTTTACGGACGAAGAGCTCACTCAGGAGCAGGTGGAGCTGTTGCTTCGCGCAGCACTCATGTCGCCCTCGTCACACCGGAGCACGGGCTGGCAGTTCGTCGTGGTGGACGATAAGGCTACGCTGGCGCAGCTGGCTGAGAGCAAGGAGAGTGGTGCTGCCTTTGTGGCTGAGGCTCCGCTGGCCATCGTCGTCATGGGCGACCCGGGGGTGAGCGACGCCTGGGTGGAGGATGCCTCCATCGCCGCCTTTATGATACAGCTGCAGGCCGAGGACCTCGGGCTGGGCAGCTGCTGGGCGCACATGAAGAACCGTAATGCTGCCGACGGCACCCCTGCCGATGAGGTTATCCACGAGCTGCTCGGCATACCCGACAACCTGCGCGTGCTATGCATCATCGCCGTCGGACATAAGGGCATGGAGCGCAAGCCCTTCAACGAGGCTCACCTCCAGTGGGAGAAAGTCCATATTAATAAATGGTAAAGACGATTTACGATTTTTACGATCCCATTTTATTTACGATTTGACGATCGACGATTTACTATTTATTTACGATTGGATTATTGGGTTATTTAGGATACGATCCAACGCGAAATTGAAAAATTACTAAATCGAAGAATAAATCGGACTCCGAGCTTTGCTCGCCTGAACACCTCTAAAAAAATATGGAGTGAAGAAATCGTAAATTGAAAAATAGTAAATCACCATGATTTCATACGACCTGAATAAGATCAAGGCGTGCGTGTTTGACGTTGACGGCGTGTTGAGCTGCGCCACGATGCCGCTTGGCGCCGATGGCGTACCCCGCCGCACATCCAACGTCAAGGATGGCTATGCCATTCAACATGCCGTCAAGGCGGGGCTGACGATTGCCATCATCACCGGCGCCAATGTCGATTATATCCGCGAGCGCTATGTGCAGCTCGGCATGGAGGACATTTACCTGGCTGCCTCGCATAAGCTAGAGGTCCTGCACGACTTTTTGGCGAAGCACGCCCTCAGCCCCGACGAGGTGCTCTACATGGGCGACGACATCCCCGACTATCACGTCCTGTCGACTTGTGGGCTGCCCTGCTGCCCAGCCGATGCCGTGCCTGAAATCAAGGCCATCTCTACCTACATTTCCCCGCTGAAGGGAGGCGAAGGCTGCGTACGCGACGTGCTCGAGCAGGTGCTGAAGGTGCAGGGAAAGTGGATGCACAACGACGATGCCTTCGGCTGGTAGTTGACTTGGGTAGAGGCTAAAGGCTAGGGTCAGAGGATGTGTTCGTTAAACATTAAACGTTAAACGTTAAACCATGAATTGTGAATTATGAACTACAGAATCCTTCTCGCTTCCAATTCACCTCGCCGGCGCGAGCTGTTGGGAGGACTTGATATTCCTTTTGAGGTGCGCGTGCTGCCGTCGGTCGACGAATCCTACCCCGACACGCTTCGGGCGGGGGATATACCTCTTTATATATCGCGCGAGAAAGCCAATGCCTATCGCGGGCTCATCGCCCCCGACGAACTCATCATCACAGCCGACACCATCGTCTGGCTGGAGGATGCCGTCCTTGAGAAACCTCACGACGAGGCTGAGGCTGTGGCTATGCTACATCGTCTGTCGGGCAAGATGCACGAGGTGTTTACGGGCGTTACCCTCACCACCCGCGAACGGCAGAAGAGTTTTGTGGCTGAGTCGAAGGTGAAGTTTGCTACCCTTACGGACGAGGAAATCAATTACTATGTCGCTCACTATCACCCCCTCGACAAGGCTGGCGCCTATGGGGTGCAGGAATGGATTGGCTACGTGGGGGTAGAGTATATCGAGGGCTCGTTCTACAACGTCATGGGACTGCCCGTGCGCCGCGTCTATGAGGCCCTTCGGGACTTCGATGTCATCGGCGGTCCTTCAGAATAACAAAGATGATGACGGGTGCGCCGATGATGGGCGTAATGGCGTTGAGGGGCAGCAGTCTCCCGCCCGTCGGCAACGTGGATATCAGGTTACACATCAGGGCTACAGCCGCGCCGCAGAGCAGCGTGGCAGGCATGAGACGTTTATGGTCCGTGGTGCCAAGCAGCAGACGGGCCATGTGGGGTACGGCAAGCCCGATGAAGCTGATGGGGCCGCAGTAGGCTGTGGTGACGGCTACCAGCAGGCCGGTCGAGAGCAGTAGCAGGATACGCGTGCGGCGTACGTTGATGCCCAGATTCTCGGCATAGTGGGCTCCCAGCAACAGGGCGTTCAGGGGCTTCACGAGGCTGAGGCTCACAGCCAGTCCGCCCAGGGCGAGGAGGCAGAAGAGGGGCAGCTGGTCTGTCGTGACGCCCCCGAAGGTGCCCATTCCCCACATGGTGTAGCTGTGGACGCCCTCTTCCGTAGAGAAGAAGTTGAGCAACGTGATGCTGCTGCTGACGATGAAGTTGAGCATGATGCCGATGATAAGCAGCATGACGTTCGACTTCGTGAGTGAGGAGAACATCAGCAGTAAAGCCGTGACAGCCAGCGCTCCCACAAAGGCGCTGATGACGAGCGAGAACTGTATGCCTACCAGCGAGGCTCCGGCCGGCAGCACGCCTCCGAAAGCCAGCATGACGATGGCGACGCCCAGCCCGGCGCCCGAGTTGATGCCCAGGATGTCGGGCCCTGCCAGCGGGTTGCTGAAGGCTGTCTGCAGCATCAGGCCTGCCGACGCCAGCGAGGCTCCCGTCAGCAAAGCCACGATGGAGGCAGGGATGCGGCTATGGAGGATGATGAACGTCCAGCTCTCCTTGGTTGCCGTACCGCCCAGCAGCACGTGCAACGTCTCAGCAAACGGCACGCGCACCGAACCCATAAACAGCCCCGCCATAAACAGCACGACGGTCAACAGCACCAGCAACACAAAGGGACGTTCTCTTTTCATATCTTCTTGTGGGCGACGGTTTTACTACGAAGTTTTTTAATTAAGAATTAAGAGTTAAGAGTTAAGAAATAATGCCCAGCACTTTGAATTTTTTTGACTACGAATTATACGAATTATACGAATTTATTTAGGTGATAGGTGATAGGTGAGAGTTTTCGTTAAACGTTAAACCATTTTTCAATTTTCAATTATCAATTGCGCCGAAGACGCCGGACGTGTTCGTTAAACCTTAAACAAAAATTCCTAATTCCTAATTCCTAATTATTTAATTCTTTTCATTCCATTCGGTGAAAGTAGCGGAGCGAGTCTGTCCGGCCTGAAAAGATGCGGACGAAGTCCGTCAGCAGGCGGTCGGGGTGATAGGGATATTCCTCAAAGAAAATCAGCTCGGCGTTGTTGCATCCGAAGACACGTCCTTCGCGGAAAGCCTTGAAACGGCTGTAGGGCTCATATTCGCTGCGCAACAGGCTGAGTGTCATGCGGCGCGGCGCGTTGTAGCGATAGAGCCAGATGTCGGCATCGCGGCAACGGTCGAAGACCTGCTCGAACGAGAATGGTACCGAGCCGCTCTGTTCGTTATCGGCAAAGACATAGTGTCCTCCTGCGTCTGCCACCATCTGCCCCAGCGTACTCTGCCCCCCAGGCATATACCACGCCGAGCCATTCCGTCCATCGAAAAAAACGGACGGTTTGGGGGTGTTCCTATCGTCTGCAATCTCCAAATACCTCTCTTCCACAGCTGCGAAGAGGCTGTCGGCACGCTCGCCGCAGCCGAAGAGCCGTCCGTAGAAACGCATCCACTCAGCCCGCGCCAGCGCCGAGCCCTCCATGTAGTCGGCACAAGGGATGATGGGGATGCCCAGCTGCTCGATGTTGCCATACGACCCCACGTTCTGGAAAGGAGAGAGCAGGATGGCGTCGGGTCCGAGGTCGATGAGCCGTTCGCGCGAAGGAGTCATGGCGCTACCGAGATCGACGATGCGCCCCTCGTCGATGGCGCCCAGGATATGCCGGTTGGCGATGTATTCCGGCTCGCACACCCCGCTGATGGCGTCGATGCAGCCTAGCTCATCCACCAGCGCGGCTATTGAGGCGATGAATATCGCCGAGTGCGTCAGGGGACGGCGTATCGCGTAGCGGCTGAGCACGCCGCCCGCCTGCCACGGGTTATAGATGATGGCCTCCGTGTAGTCGGCATGCTCCACGAGGTCGATGCCCCGTGCATAGCGCAGGGCGATGGTGTCGCCTCCCTCCTCGCCCGAACTGCGGCGATGTCGGCTGCCGCACGACACAGCCACCAAGGCCGTCATAATCAGCATGACCATAAACAAAGGCCATTTCCTTGAGGAGGATATATTACATGCCATGTAACGTCTTCTTTGAAATCGTCAGCAAAGATAGTGACAAAAATGCGATTAAGCGAGAGCAAAGAGAAAATTATTTTTGCTTTTTGCCGAGCGTGAGCATTTCTCCATCTTTAATCTTTAGTGACGGGTTGCGAAGTGCCCGTTCCTATAACAAAGTGCCCGTTGCTGCGCGGTTTCCTTTTTGACCCGTCACAAGAATACGCCGTTTCTACACCAACTGCTTACTGTTTTTCATCACCATAGCCGTCATCGCAGATAAAAGGCCAAGAATTATTCACGGATATTCACGAACATTCGCGAAAAAACTACGTATATTGTCCGTAATTATTCAAGAACAATTCGTATAATTCGTGTAATTCGTAGTGGAGAAATCAGTAGAAATTGTTTCGAAAAATGAGTGTTGAAGCCGCGCTTTTGCTCACTTTTTTGCAGAAAATCCGAACCGCTACTTCGGATTAACATTGAAAATCTGAAGTAGCGGTTCCGATTATTGAAGTTCTTCTTTCTTATTCTCTGTGGATTAGGTTTTGAGGGGAGGAATGGTTACTTGAATGTGAGGCTGGCGGTGGCGGGTTTGAGGCCGTCGGCGGTGGCGGTTAGGGTGGCGCGACCGGCGTTGCCGTTGTTCTGCAGCACCACGAGGCACTTGCCGTTGAAGGCGTGGCGGCGAGGTGCCTTGAAGCTCTCGAGCGAGGTCTGCAAGCCGTTATCGACGCCGGCTACGAAGGCGGAGCCATCGATGGCGAAGCTGACGAGGTTGTCGGCATGGGGGCAGAGGTTACCGTCCTTATCCACCACCTCGACGGTAATGAAGCTCAGGTCGCGTCCGTCGGCAGCGAGACGGGTGCGGTCGGGCGTCAGACGGAGGGCGGCAGGGGCGCCGGCGGTACGGATGGTCTCGGACTTCACCTCACGTCCGTCCTTGCGGGTGACGACGCGGATCTCGCCCGGCTCGTAAGCCACGCGCCACTGGGTGTGGAAGTTGCGCCCTTTCGTACGTACGCCCTGCGACTTGCCGTTGACGTACAGTTCGGCTTCGTCGGCATGGTTGAAGTAAGCCCAGACATCGACGGTCTGCCCAGCCTCCCACGTCCAGTGGGGGAAGACGTGGAGCGTGGTCTCGTCGGTCCACTCGCTCTTGTAGAGGTAATAGACGTCCTTGGGGAATCCGGCGAGATCGACTACGCCGAAGTAGCTGCTGCGGGCGGGCCAGCCGTAGGGTGTGGGCTCGCCGATGTAGTCGAAACCACTCCAGATGAACTGTCCGGCGATGAAGGGAAGGTCAACATAGTAGCGGAGATTCTTCTCGTGGGTGCTGCTCCAGGGGGCGTGGCTGTTGTCGTAGGCGCTGCACTTGAAGGAAGGGTCGAAGAAGGGACGGTCCCAGCGTGAGGGTTGCACGAAGATGCTGTCGCTGGGCATGCGGTAGTAACCGCGTGTCTGCAGGGCAGAGACGCTCTCGCTGATGATGAACGGACGGCCGGGGAACCATTCGGGCACGCGGGGGAAGCTGTATTCATGGTAGTTGAAGCCGATGATGTCGACGCCCCCTTCGCAGAAGAGGTTGTTGCGCGGGTCGGCGGCATTACAGCCAGCGGTGACGGGACGCGAGGGGTCGAGGCGGCGCACGATGTCGCAGAGATGACGGGTGAGCAGCTGGTTGAACGTAAAGCCGGTGTCGAGCGGTTCGGAGTAGTCGTGGCCGGCATTGAGAATCATGTTGGCCTCTTCGAGGGAGAGGTTGTCGGCGCGGGCATCGTCCCATTGCTCGAGCACCTCGTTGCCGATGCTCCACATGACGACGGAGGGGTGGTTGCGGTCGCGGCGCACAAGGTCGCTCAGGTCGCGCTCGTGCCACTCGGTGAAGAAGCGGGCATAGTCGCGCTGCGTCTTGCGGCGGTACCACATGTCGAAGGCTTCGTCCATGACGAGGAAGCCCATCTCGTCGCAGAGCTCAAGCAGCTCCTGCGAAGGGGGATTGTGGCTGCAGCGGACGGCATTAACGCCCATGCCGCGCATGATCTCCAGCTGGCGCTGGATGGCGCGGCGGTTGACGGCAGAGCCGAGGCAACCGAGGTCGTGGTGGAGGCAGACGCCGTTCATCTTCATTGATTTGCCGTTGAGCGAGAAGCCCTTCTCGGGGTTGAATTCGAAGTCGCGAATGCCGAAGCGGAAGTCATAGTCATCGATGACGTTGCCGTCGCGGTTGAGGACGATGCTGGCGGTATAGAGGTAGGGATTGTCAACGCTCCAGCGTGTGGCGTTCTGGATGCGGAAGCGCACGCCCGTGGTGTTGTCGGAAAGGGGTACTTCGGTACTGAAGACAGCCTTTCCCGCTTTGTCGGAGATGGTGACGTGGGCCGAGAGGCCTACCAGGCGCTCGGCTCCGGCGACGGCGACGATCAGGCTGTCGGCCTCGGCATAGCGGTAGCCGGCTGCAGCGGCAGCGGTGGAATGGGGCAGCACGTAGGTGTCCCAAGGAACGATGTGAACGGGGTTGACGGCGGTGACATAGACGCTGCGGAAGATGCCGCAGCCGCTATACCAACGGCTGTTTGGCTGGTCGCTGTTATCGACTCGGACAGCCAGTACGTTCTCTCCTTCCTTATTTATATAAGGTGTCATATCATACTCAAAAGAGATGTAGCCGTAGGGGCGGTTGCCAAGCTTGTGACCATTGAGCCAGACGGTTGAGTTCATATAGACGCCGTCGAAGCGGATGAGAAACTGGGCATCGGACTTGTCGGCAAGGCCGAGGTCGGAGAGTGTGAAATGCTTACGATACCATCCGATGCCGCCGGGCAGCGCACCACCTCCTGTGCCGGAGGGGTTCTTCTCGCTGAATTCGCCTTCGATGGCCCAGTCGTGAGGGACGTTCAGCCGGCGCCACCCCCCGTCGGAAGCCGAGGGGACGGCGAGAGCTTCGCTGTCGGCGATGCCTGTGTGAGGGTAGGGCATGGCCTCGTAGTCGGCCAAGGTGAAAAGCCAGTCCTTGTCGATGTTCACTACTCGGCGCACTTGGTTTTTCTGTTCGGTTTGGGTGGTGCATGCCCCCAGCAATAGGAGACAGCCAACGGTTAGTAAGAGAGTCTTTTTCATAGAGGTTTTTGCGCCTTTGGCGCAATTAGGAATTAAAAAATTAAAAAATTAGGAATTAGAAAATTAGGAATTAGGAATTAGGAATTGGTGCGCAACTAATTATGAATTGTGAATTAAGAATTATGAATTATGAATTATGAACTGATTTCTTTGCTTTGCCGATGTACTTGGCGATGAACGGTGTCCAGTAGAGCACGAGAGCTATCGCGTGCAGGCCCTTGTCGCTGATACCACAGACGGCCGCCAGACCGCTGTATCTCGCGACAGCCATTAGCTGCGATGCGACGAAGAGGGCCAGCAGGGCAGATGCGCAGCGGGCAACCTCGCTTCGCAGGGCGCTCTCGATGTGGAAACGGGACGTGATGGCTCCGTCGGCCAGCCCATAACAGAGGCAGGGAAGCGCTATCAGCATGACAACCATTGGCAGCCAAGCCGCAGCCAAGGGGCTGTGTGCCCAGCGCCCCATAGCGCTAAGGAGGGTGCCGCTGAATGCCCCCCATAACAGGATTCCTAACAATACGACGAAGACGGTCGTGCCCCAAACAAAGGCTTTGCCGTTCCATCGTCTGCAGCTGCGGCGCACAATGCCCAGGGCGAAAAGCAGCAGCAGCGCTTCGCCCACGGGAGCCGCAGCAAAAGAGGGCAGTATCGAGCGCAGCCACCAGCGCAGTCCTTCGCCCGAGAGCAGACTACCTCCGGAACCCACACCATACAACCCTACCAGCCATGAGGCTATTACCAACCCCAGTAGCAGCAGACAGTAGATGGTGACAAAGGGAAAACGTTTCAAGGGGTTATAAATTAGAATAATAGGAGTTCAGGAGTTCAGGAGTATAGGAGTTCAGACAAATGTACAGCTATTTACCTTTTTCTATTCTCATCCACAATTAACGAAATTCGTATAATTCGTATAATTCGTAGTCAGAAAACAGTTCCAAGCAAATTAGTCGTCGGGGACTAGGTTGTCCACATCGATGATGTGGAGTTCAATGGCGCGGACTACGAGGCGTGTGGAATTGATGGAGCGTCCGTCGTTGTCAGGGAAGAGGCGCGAGGCCAAGTCGGCCTGACGCTTTTCGAGCGACTTGGTGCTGAAGGGCATAGTGCGCAAACCGGCAATCATATCCTTCGTGTAGCCAAGAGCCAGATGACGCAGGAAGCGCTCGTCGTATTCGTCAATGTCGTAGGCGATGACAGCCTTGCGGCGCATGGTCTCCGCATTGACAAACTGGCGGAAGCGGGCCACGATTTTTTCGAGGATGGGCTGGTTGAAGACCCACTGCTTGCCTTCCATGACGCGCTGTACCTCGCTGCGTGTGAGCAGTTCGCCGGTTTTCAGCACGATGCCGTTGGCGCCGGCATCGAGGGCGTCAACCCACAACTTCTCGTTCAGCACTTCGCCCGTGAAGATGAGCACTTTCACGGAGGGGTATTTGGTCCGAATGTTGCGGCAGATTTCCACGCCGATGGTTGTTGAACCGCCCAGGCCGAGATCGAGCAGCACCATGTCGGGCAGCTGCTGCTCCATGAGGGGCCAGAAGGCCTCTTCGGTCATAGCGGTACCGATGACTTCGGCTTCGGGAATCTCGTTGCGGAAAATCTCTTCCGTCCCTTTCAGTTCCAATCGGACATCTTCAACAATGATTACTTTCCAAGACATCTTATTTATTTGCTATTTGACGATTTACTATTTACGATTTGTATGCAACCTAACCTCTAACCTCTAAACCCTAACCTCTAACCCCTAACCTCTAACCTCTAACCCAACTTCCCTCTTCCCTGCGGGGATGGTGAATGACAGCGTGAGGCCCCCTTCGGGTGTGGTGCGCTCGGCCTTGATGCGGCAGCCGACGTGTCCGAAATACTCGTCGTGCTCCCGTACGATCTGTCGGCAGATAAAGAACTCGGCTCCCACAACGGTGCCTTCAGACGTAGCCTGAATGCGTTTTCGCGAGGGATAGAACAGTCCCTGCAGCTCTTCGTCGGAGAGTGTGCGGCTGGCATCGGTAAACTGGAAACAGATGAAGCCTCCCCGTTGCTCGGCTGAAAGGGAAAGGGAAGGAGCCTGGGCGGCGAGTGACTCGTCGATGAGACATTCAAAAAGATAGTCCAGCAGCACGACGTCGCCGTCGCAGGCGCTGCCGTCGTGGTGGGTCTCGAGTGTCGGATGCCCAGCGTTTTTCGAGGCTGTTTTACGAGCCAAATAATCCTGTGCCCCCCGCAGCAGGTCGGCGCAGGGCACCGTTGAGCGGTGGAACGTGACGTCCTCCAGCTGGTGCGCCGCGCAGGCAGCCAGCGTGCCGAATATGTCGCGGTAGAAGTCGGTCAGTTCAGCCATATCGTGAATCTGCTGCTTTTTTTCGGTGCCGCCCTGGTCGGCCTGTAGCCTGTCGGCCATCTGGCGGATGCGTCCAGGATAAGAAGAGGTCTCGTGTTTAATGGCTGAGAGGCAGTTGTCAAGCACCATGTTTTGTACATGCAGGCGGTTCTCCTCGTAGCGTACGCGTCGCATGTCGCCGTCCTCGCTGACAAGCTGCTCGAGCTCGGAGTTACGCTGTTGCAACCGGCGGCGGTCGGCCTTGCGGGGGCGGATGATCATCAGCCACCAGAAGACGACGAACGTCAGTACACCGATGAGGCTGAGCACCAGGATGGTGAGTCTGTCGCGGCTGGTCTGCTGCATCTGTTCGCAGTAGTCGGCCAACGTGTTGTCCTCGCTGGTGAGCTTGTAAAGCTCGGTGTATGAACGATTGTTGAACTTATAGTCATCCAGCCGGTGCAAGGCCAGAAAGGCGATGGCCAACTCGTTGCGGATGTCTAGGATGGTGAAGTAGTCCGTTTCGAAGTCGCTCATCCACCAGTCGGTTTCTGTCAGTCCGCCCCGTGCGCCGGTGAGGGTCAGCGGGGCAAGAGCCTTGTCGGGCGCTGCGGCCTGCTGGTGGCGGTTGAGGTAGGAGAGGGCAGAATCGGCATAGACGATGGCAGCCTCGTAGTCGGCCCCCACGTTGGCATAATAGACGCTGTCGGCGTAGGCGGCGGCGGTTTCCAGCAGCTCTTCGTGTGGCGTCTGAGCATGTCCCGTCGCCGTCAGGCTCAGTAGCAGCAGTAGGGTGAGAGCCCGCTGAGCCACCTTGGGCAGGCGGAACCAGAAGCGGCTGCCCTTGCCGCGCTCGCTGTCGATGCCCATTCGGCAGACGGCGAAGAAGCTGTCGGTCTTCTGGTATTTCTCCATGATGCCCTTACAGTTCATCAGGCCGAAGCCGCTGCCGTGAGCCGTGCCGCTGCTGCCTATGTGGGAGACGTCATAGACCTTGTGGTCAAGAACCTCATGGATGTCTTCTTCGGACATGCCGATGCCCGTGTCTGCCACGCTCAGTTCGACGTAGTCATCGTGGATGTCCGCCGAGAGGCTCACCGTCCCCCCCTCGGGTGTGAACTTCCGGGCGTTGTCCGTCAGCGTGTTGAGCATGAAGAGCGTCAAGGCGCGGTCGGCCTTTACCCAGGCCTCTGTGGGCACGACGTCGAGCTGCAGTCCCTGCTCGGCAAAGGCGCGCTGGCGTCGGGCAACCATGTTGAACAGCTCCTGGACGGCAAACGACTCCATGCGCGGATTCACCAGTCCCTGCCTTGTCTGAATCCAGAGGGCGAGGACGTCGTTGAACTCCTCCATCTGGCTTGCCAGCTCGCAGATGTAGGAGATGGAGCTACGGGCCTGCCGGGCGCTTGCTTCGTCCGTCGTGGTACAGCGTTCGAGGTTCTTTATGGCGTGGCGTGTGCGGTCGATGTAGGGGATGATGCTGGTGACGATGGCGAGCGATGCCTTGCGCCGCACGTTGTCGCGCTTGTAAGTCGTGAGGCGCAGGCGATGCATGGCCAGCTCGTCGTGGAACTGGCGGGTACGCTCGTCGTACTGCTCGTCCATCTGCTGCGTGAACCGTCTATGACGGATGCGGACCTTGATGGCAAGCCATGAGAATGCGACGATGAAGAGTCCGAACAGCAGCAGAAAGCCGCCCGACAACCGTCGCAACTGCTTCATGCGCTGTTCGAGCTGCTGGCTGCGATACTCCAGCTCTTTGTTCTCGCGTATGACCTCCAGCATGTCGAGGTAGATGTTGCGGTAGATGTCCGACGAGTCCTTTTTGCCTAATCCGGCATAGGCCACGCTCACCTGCTCGGAGATGCGGCAGAGACACTCCGGCACGTTGTCGTAGGCAATGCAGTCGTAGGCCAGCTGCAGGGTGTCGAGGGCTTCGAGGCAAAGGCCCGCCTTGTTCATGGCAGCCGCTTCGTGGATGCGCGCTTCGGTGACCCAGTAGGCCGAGTCGCCATAGAGCGACAGTGTCCAGGCCTGCTGTGCCAGTTCCTCGTTGCTGATGTGGGCTGAGAGGCTGCTGAGGAAGTGGTAGTGTCGCCATTGGACCGAGTCGCGGGCGGCCAGCTTTGTCTCGTCGATGGCCTCCATGTCGGCCTTCATCTGGTCGTAATGGCCCATCGTGTAGTGATAGGTGACGGAGATGAGGTAGAACTCATCCCTTGCCGAGTCGAAGCGGTTGCGCTCGTCGGGCGTCAGCGACGCCTCTTCTTCCTCGATGCGTTCGATGGCTCGCCGGGCACGGAGGAAGTGTTCATAGAACGCGCGGTTGTCGGCCGTCCGTTGGCAGACGCGCATGTCGTCCACCGCCCGCAGCAGCACCTCCGTCTGGCTCTCGGGATGGCATGCCCCCAGCGCCAGCAGCGTCAGCAGCAGCGCACAACACCACGCCCCGTGCCCCTTACGGAGGCAGGGAGCGTCATGCTCTCGCGCTTTCATGTTGAACACCATCGCCATGATGTCGCGAAGATAGCGCAATCCGAGCGAACCTGCAAGTTTTTTGCCGGAAAACTGGCTTTTTTTCGTTTAATGTTTTTCGTTTAACGCCCAGCGCCTTCGGCGCAATGGATAATGGATAATTGAAAATTGATATGATTATCCGCAATCATCCGACAGACGGCCTGAAAGGCCAAAAGATTATAGCCCAGGGCAACGCCCTGGGTATATTCGAACACACCTCATCCCACGCCCTGAAAGGGCAAAAGCTCTTGA
>Ga0129306_1000251_pt1 | contig 92956 bp, 91 predicted proteins | sample P827metagenome_FD_94438 | JGI IMG/M metagenome (GOLD analysis project Ga0129306, IMG submission 94438) | Capybara group fecal microbial communities from Wisconsin, USA - P827 metagenome | ecosystem: Host-associated > Mammals > Digestive system > Large intestine > Fecal | place: USA: Wisconsin...
CTGCGGGTGACAAGCTGCAATAGGCTTGAACGTAAGTGAAAGCGTGGGACTTAAGTCTCGGCTTGAGACCCTTAGCCTTATAGGCTAAGAGCAAACCACCCGTTTGACGGGTGGTTATGATTAGACTTCTAAAAATTCGGACCAACTAGCGGAGTGAGCGCCTGAAAATTGCGAATGCTTGGAGCAATTTTCAGGAAAAGCCGCCATGGAGGGCGGCGACAGCGAACGTAGACGCCCGGAAGGAGCAGACACGAAGTCTGCGACTGGAGGGGGCGGGTCCGAGTCCGACAGTCGGCTAAGAATTGTTACCGTGCATAAAAAGTGCACGGTTTTTTTATGCCCTTCAAAAAAATAACAGATATTTCTGAAATGCAAAGTGTAATCAAGTGAAACAAATATTGTTTTATTGTATAATAATATAGTAGGAAAAAATATGAAACGTTTGATTACAATAATGTTTGCTTCAGCCTGCTTTTTTGTATTGAATGCGCAGGATAAATCAGAAAATATTAGAACGATTACAGTTGATGATGCTGTAATTCTGGCTGCGGATAATAATATATCCTTACAGCGACAAAGAATAAGTCAGGAAAAACTTGAACGACAGAATAATACTGCCTGGAACAGCGCTCTGCCTTCTGTTAGCTTGAGTGGTGGTTTTGAACTTCCTATTGAAAAGCCTGCACCTAGTGTAATGAATCCTAATCCTTCGGATTATTCATATAGTGTTTCTGCAAGCATTAGTTTAAGACTGACTCCTTCTCTTTATACTTCAATCAAAGATGCAAGACTCAAATATGAGAGCGGCAAAACTTCTTATGAAGAGGCTGTTCGTCAGATAGAATTGAGTGTTCGAAAGCTTTTTTATAGTCTTCTTTATACAAAAGAGAGTATAAATCTGCAGAAACGTAATATGGAAACTGCTCGCCTTAGATATGAAAACAACCGCGATAAATACAATCGAGGTCAGCTTTCTGAACTGGACCTTTTGCAGTCACAGTACAGTTATGAAAGCCAGAGACCAACTATAGAATCTGCAGAGATTTCGTATCAGAATAACCTTGCTTCATTTAAGCAGATTATGGGACTTTCGCAGAATGAAAAAATTGAACTTTCTGGTTCGCTTGCAGATTCTATCCCTCCTGAATCTTTTTCTATTTCTCAGTCAGTTGAAGACTTACCTTCTGTAAAAAAAATAAAAGCTAGTATTGAACAGCAGAAAAACTCTTTGCTGGCCACAAGACTTTCTGCTTATGGACCAACACTTTCTGCAAGTTATTCTTATGGAAAGGCAGGAAGTAATCATACTAAAGATTTCAGTGACATGAGTACAACCGGAAACAAGATTTCTCTTGGAATTTCAATTCCTCTCGACGGCTATATTCCATGGTCAAGCGGTGCTCAGAGCGTTATAAATCAAAAGGCAAACTTAAAGGATCTGGAACTTCAGCTTGAAAATGAAAAAACAAGTGCAGAACTTAATTTGCAGAACAGCATTAAAAACATCCTTCAAAAGCAGAGTCAGATGGAGCTTTTGGACCGCAATGTTGAAATTGCGCAGAAGGCCTATGACATGACTCTTACAGCTTATAATCATGGTTCTAGAGATTTGCTTACTTTGCAAAACTCAGCTGATTCATTACTTAAAGCAAAAACTGACAGAGAATCGCACATTTATAATTTGATTTGTGCGGTACTTGATTTAGAAAATACATTAGGGATTCCATTTGGTTCTCTTGGAGATAATAAATAAGAGGTTAGTATGAGCAAAAAAACAACAACTACTGTAATTGTTTTAATACTTTTAATTGCGGTTACTGCAGGAGCAGTATTTTTCATCAATAAAACTGGTAAGAAAAAAGATCAGGCTCCAGGAGGCTTTGGCGGTGGATTTGGCCGAGGTCCGCAGACAGCAACTGCAGTTCGAACCGTTGTTGCAAAAAGTCGTACAATCACAGATTTTGTATTAACCAATGGTGAAATTGAAACTCAAAAATCTATCGAGGTTTTTCCTTCTATTGGTGGTAAGGTTGTTGATATGAGAGTTTCGCTTGGCTCTCCTGTAAAGGCTGGAGATGTTATTGCTTATATCGATCCATCTGAACCTGGAAGTTACTATGCAAAAAGCCCGGTAACAGCTCCGATTGATGGAAGTATTATTACTTCTCCTGTAAAAATCGGACAGAAGGTTACTGCCAATTCTGTAATCACAAAAATTGGAGATATCGGAAACCTTCAGATTACTTCGAAAGTTCCAGAGCGCTATGTTGCTGATATTGCAATTGGTCAGAAAGCAGAAATCACATTGCAGGCTTATGGTGAAGAAAAGTTTATTGCTTCTGTTGTTCGTATTTCGCCAGTTGTAGATCCTTCAACTCGTACAAAAGAAATCATTTTGAATTTTGATAAGCACTATGACAAAGTAAATGCCGGTATGTTTGCCCGTGTTAAACTCTTTACAATTGATTACGGTGGATACCCGGTTATTCAGCAGGATGCTTTTGTTGAAAATAGTGATGAATATTATCTGTATGTAGTAAACGAAGACAGTACAGTTTCAAAACGTAAGGTAATCCGCGGAAAAAATATTGATGGATATCTTCAGGTTACAGATGGAATTAAAGACGGGGACGTTGTTGTTCTTGAAGGTATGCTTTCTCTTTATGAGGGTGCAAAGGTAAGAGATATCAGCGGAAACGTTGAGTTTGTAGAAGCAGCTCCTCCTGCTCCTGCGGGAGAAAAGAAATGAGTCTTAGTAGAAAAACACTTGAACATCCGGTTCTTATTCTCATAGTATTTGCTCTTTTTGGTATGATAGGGCTTTTTACTCTCAGTAATGTTGCAACTGCCCTTATGCCTGAAATGGAAAATCCGTCTCTTTCTATAAATACTTCTTATCCGAATGCGGACCCGGAATCTGTAGAAAAATCGATAACTAAACTTATAGAAAGTGCGGTTATGAGCGTTAATGGTCTTAAAAATCTTACTTCAACTTCGAATGAGGGCTCATCTAATGTTTCTCTTGAATTTGAATATGGAACAGATTTGACAGCTGCAATGAATGATGTTCGTGATAAGCTGGACCGTGTAAAACGTGCTCTTCCTGATAATGCGGGAACACCTACAATTTTCCGTTTTACAGGAGATAACGGTGAAATCATGCGAATCCTTATTCGTGGTAACCGTTCTATAGATGACCTTAAAGCTATAGCCGAAAGTAATGTCGTAAGTATTCTTGAGCAGGCTGATGGAGTAGGTGAAGCTGAGGTTTATGGTGGACGTACTGCTCAGGTAAATGTCAGACTTGATCAAAACAGAATGACTGCTTATGGCTTTACTGTTCCTACTGTAACAAGTGCTCTTTCAAGACAGAATCTTGAGCTTGGTGGTGGTAAGGTACAGGAAGGTCATAAAAACTATATCGTTCGCACTACTGGTGAATATACCAGTCTGGATGAAATAAATGACACAGTTATTTCAACAATAAACGGCTACAGCATTCGTCTTCGTGATATTGGTGAAGCAACAATCGGTTATGGCGATACTACTCAGGAATCCTTTATTAATGGGGAAAAGGGTGTTTATATAAGCGTTACAAAACAGTCTGATGCAAACTCTGTAACTGTTGCAAATAATGTTTATAAAAAGATTACACAGGCAGAAAATAATCTTCCTCCAGATGTAACTTTGCAAATCATTCAGGATTCTACGGATGCTATTCGTGAGACAATCAATACACTTATTACTTCTGCATGGCAGGGATTAATTCTTGCGGTAATCATTCTGTTTATCTTTTTGCAGAACTTCAAATCTACAATCATCATTTCAATTTCTATTCCGCTTTCTATCATCATTACTCTTTTTGCAATGAGTATGTTCGGACTTACTTTGAATATGATGACTTTGACAGGTTTGATTCTTGGTGTTGGTATGATTGTAGATGCGTCAATCGTTATGATTGATAATATTTATGCGTACCGGCAGCGAGGTGCAAAGCCAAGAACTTCTGCTGTGCTTGGTTCTCAGGAAATGCTGATGTCGGTAATTTCTGGAAACCTTACTACAATCTGCGTATTCATTCCATTTATCTTCTTCATTAAAGATTTGGGATTCATGGGACAGATGTTCAAGGCTGCAATTTTTACAATTGTAATCGCTCTTGTTTCATCTCTTCTTGTTGCCATCTTCCTTGTACCGGTTTTAGCTGGAAAATTCCTTCCACTTTCTAACCGAAAGGAAAAGCCTGTTACAAATCCAGTTTTGAAGATTCTTTATGGATTCTTTGAAAGCGTAATTCAGTTCTTTACACGCATTTATGCAAAACTTTTGAAAAAGGCTTTGGATAATCGACTTGTAACAATTGTTGCTGCAATTTGTGTTCTTATAATTTCCTTTGCATTTATTCCAACAATGCAGATTAATCAGATTCCTGCAGGTCGCGATGATCAGGTTCAGTTGAATATTAATATGGCAACTGCTACTCCTTTTGAAGAAACAAAGGAGACCGTGCTTGCTCTGGAAGCTTATGTAAAAGAGGAGTGTAAGGGCTATAAGACAGTTACTACTTCTATTGGTGGACGTAATACAAACCGAGGTTCTATTACAATCGCTCTGCCTGAAACTGCAAAGCAGATTGACTCAGCTGCAGATATGCAGAATAAACTTCGAAAACATTTTGGCGAATTTCCGAATGCCAGACTTTCATTCAGTGAAGGCTTCCGGGGACAATGGATGGGAACTAGTGTTGATATTGTTCTTCTTTCTGATGATCTTGATGCAGCTTTGGATACAGCAGAACAGATCCGTGAAGTAATTTCAGCTAACAAAAAAATCAGCGAACCTTCAGTAAGTATGGATAAAGGTTTGCCTCAGGTTGAAATTGTAATTGACCGTGAACGCGCCTACAACATGGGCGTAGACATTGCAACCGTAGCCCGCGAAATCAATTATGCCATTAATGGTTCAACAGCCTGTACTTATAAGAGTAATGGTAAAGATTACAGTGTAGTTGTAGCTTACAGACCAGAAGACCGCAAGACAATCAATGACCTCGAATCAATTTACGTTCGGGGCAATGGCGGAATGGTAAGCGTTGCAAACTTTGCTTCAATCAAAAAAGGTCTTGGTCCTGTTTCTATCCGTCGTGAAAGTCAGAAACGAATTATTCATGTTCGTGCAAGTAATCTTACAGACGAAAATGATAATGTAATTGAACAGGAAATTCAGGCAGCAATTCAGGAAAATGTAATTGTCCCAGATTCTGTTGTACTTAATTATAAGGGTGCATGGAAAGATACAATGAGCCAGTACGGCTTCTATGCAAGGATCGCAATTATGGCAATTCTTCTGGTATTTGGAGTAATGGCCGCAACTTATGAGTCATTCAAAGCTCCTCTTATCAACCTTGCAACCATGCCGTTTATTATCATTGGTGTAATTTTGATTCATAAGATTATTGGTGAAGCTCTTTCATTCATGACAGCAGTTGGTGTTATCATGCTGATTGGTATTGTAGTTAATAACGGTATTATCCTGGTTGACTACACGAACATTCTGGTTGGTCGTGGCTATGAACTGAAACAGGCCTGTTTTGAATCTGGAAAGAGCCGTTTCAGACCAGTTTTGATGACAACCCTTACAACAATTCTTGGTATGCTTCCTATGTGTTTTACAACAGATGGACAGTCTAGCATGGTAAGACCAATTGCCATTGCGGTTGTTGGTGGTTTGATTTCAAGTACCTTTGTTACGCTGCTGGTTATTCCTGTGCTGTATAGTCTGGTTATGAGAAAGAAAAAGGAGGCCTAAATGTATCGCGTTGAAATAATTTCAAACCAGTCTGTTCAGGAAGATATAACTGAACGTCTAGAAGAAGAAATTCCTTCTATCCAGTATACCTTGATTCCTGAAGTTCAGGGACGAGGTACACGTACAAAAAAAAGCGGAGATACAATCTGGCCTGAAATGAACTTTGTGCTTTTTACCTATGTTGAACTGGAAGAGGCTAAGAAAATAAAGGAAATAGTTGAAACTGTAAAAACTCGATTTCCAAACGAAGGAATCAGTCTTTTCTTTACAAAGGCAGAAGAAATCTAGTTTATTCTTTCGATTCTTTTGTGTCCCATGCAACATCTACATTGCGGTCTTCTTTATGAGGAATTCGCTGGTAGATGAGGCAGTCGGCTCTGTGAATTGAAACGCCTTTTGTTCTTGTTACATAACCTGCAATCAAATCAGGGTAAGCCGGTTTGCAGCATTGTGCGAGATTGTATAATACCCTGCGTTCTCCCTGTACAAGAACACCATATTTTTTCTGTGGACGTATTTCAGAAGCTTCTTTAGCACCCTTTTTAGGACGAGACTTTTTAACTCGGTTAAAGTGCATAGCACCACCGCCAGCCATTCCAACTGTTCCTTCAATTCCAGCTGCTGTAGCATTTTCTTCTGCTTTTAGTGCAAGCCGTTCACTAAATGTCGGGTCATTTGCCATGAGCCAGGAATGAATCTTCTGGTGAGCCTTTGTAGTTTTTACAAGCTTGAGCTGAGCTTCTGTAGGGTGAGCCTGAGGATTTGTGATTACTTCTATAATCTGAGTGTTCTGGAGCGGACGTGAAAGTGGAATAATCTTTCCATCGGCTTTTGCGGCAATAATCTTTTCGCCTATTGCAGTATGAATTGAATAAGCAAAGTCTACTGCAGTTGCACCCATTGGAAGTTTTTTTACGTCGCCTTTTGGAGTGAATACATAAATTTCATCACCAAGCAGTTCATTTTTGAGAGTTTCAAAATTATTTCCTTCGGTCAGGCTGTCTTTAAACTGTTGAAGCTTATTAATAATTGCGAGTCTGTCTTCTTCTATGAGTTCGCGGGAACTTCCTTTTTTATAAAGCCAGTGTGAAGCAATACCGTGCTCTGCCATATTGTGCATTTCGTGAGTTCGAATCTGAATCTCAAGAGGTTTACCCTCGCACATTACAGTTGTGTGCAGTGACTGGTAGCCGTTGCTTTTTGGCATTGCAATGTAGTCTTTAAAACGGCCGTCGAGAGGTTTCCACAAACCGTGTACAATTCCTACGAGAGTATAACATTCTGCCGGGGTATTACACAAAATGCGGAGTGCAAGCAGATCAAAAAGTTCTCCTGCTTCTTTATTGCGTTTTCGCATTTTCTGATAGATTGAATAAAAGTGTTTTGCACGGCTTTGGATTTCAATCTTCATACCCATTTTATCTGCAGATTTATAAATGCTGTTTACAGCTTTTTCCAGATAGCTTGCACGTTCATCTTTTTTTTGAGAAACAATAGCCTTAATCTGCTGGAATACAGCAGGATTTGTATATTTAAGACTTAAATCTTCAAACTCATTTTTTTCTGCCTGCATTCCAAGACGGTCTGCGAGTGGAGCCCAGATTTCTATTACAGTCTGGGCTATCATATGCTGATCAGCAGCGGAAAAATTCTTTATATTGCGGATTCTATCCAGTCGATCTGCCAGTGTAATCAAAATAATTCTTGCATCATCACACATAGCAAAGAGCATATTGCGGATGGCATCGGACTGATGAATTGTCTTTGTATTAATAGGAAGATTTAAGATTTTATTTACAGTTAAAATGATATTGCAGACATTTTCACCAAAAGTGTTTTTCAGTTCATCTTCGCTTACATCAAACTCTTTTACTGAGTGAAGGATTGCAGCTACAAGGGTTACACCGTCAAGTTTACTTTCTGCGAGGATATTTGCAACGCGAAGTGGATGGAGATGGTAAGGTTCACCGCCGGTTCGTGTTGTATTACCGGCTTTTTCTGTAAGAAGAGACCATGCTTGTGTAACAGCCGCCTTTTCTTCTGAAGATAGATATTCGTGTTTCGAAAAAAACTCTTCCAGAAGTGCAGCCTGATTTTTTACATCTGATGAAAAAACTTTTTCGCTGCTCATAAATTAAAAATATCAGATAATGGACTTTTTTTCAAATAAAAATCCGTTAAATTTTTATAACTGTGCTTCTTCGTGTAGTGAATCGAGTCTTGCTAACCGTGCTTTATCCGGTTCAATGCAAAGATTCTTTTCCTGAGTTGGAAGTACAAGTCCTTTAGGTCCGTTTTTTGCGCGGCGAAGATATTTTACATGGGTGTAATACAAATCAGTTTTACCTGCATTACGTGCCTTTGAGTAATATACTGCAAGATTGGCCGCATCCAGCAAAATATTCAGAGGAACTGTTTTACCTTTTCGGGCTTTTATAAATACATAACCGCCCGGAAAGTCGCGAACGTGAAGCCATAAATCGTCTCCGCGAACATGGTGACGCAAAAGCTCATCATTTTCATTTGCATCGCGGCCTACGAGTATGTACCAGCCATCAACTGTATAATCAAGGCCAGGGTGATTTTTCTTTTGCTGTTGTTTTGGTGTTGTATCACGTCTAAGCAGTTGTTCGATTTTTACAGGATTCTTTTCGTTCTTTATTTCTTCATAAAGTGCGTCGAGCTTTGCAAGTTGTTTCTTCGCAATCTCAATATCGTGAACAAGTTCTTCGGAGCCGCTTACAGCTTTTTTGTACTGCTTGTAATAGTCCTGTGCATTTTCCTGTGCAGATTTTTCCGGATCAATTAAAAGTCGTACTGTTTTGCCTGTTTCGTAGTCCTCGCATTCGAGGTAACGTGAACTGCTGTTTATTAAGTGACCAAAACTTAAAATAAGGTCGCCCTGATGTTTGAGCTGTGATGCATTCTTAAACGATTCAAGCTTTGCTTCCAGATTATGCAGTGCCGATTCTTTTTTAGAGCGGTTAGAGTTGTACCATTTTTCGGCTTTTTCCAGAAGAGATTCACGTGAAAGGGTAGAAGAGTGTTCTGAGTACCACCAGTCGATATAGGAATTAAAGTTAGGTTGATCATTCCATTCTCGTACCGGATATTTAGCAGCAACTTCTTCTGCAGACTGCACTCGAACTTCAACTACAAACTTTTCATCCTTTACTTCATTGCGTTCAGGTCGCCTGAACATAGGTTCAAGAATCGTGTTATCAACATCACATAGTAAAACATTTGCAGCGTTATTCCAGAGCTTGATATAGAGAATGTAGTTTTCTTCAAACTCTTCCGGACCATTCTGTGCTTCTATTTCTTCTTTTGAAAGATTAGGCTTTTTTATAAGTGAAATATGAACGTAATCTTTGTTCTTCTGTTTTTCCTGAACAATACGGCTTAGTTCTAGTTTTATTACACGTTCAAAGCCAAGTTGAGTAACAGAATTAATGCGGCAGCCTTTGATGTGAGCACGCAGAAATTCCATAAAACGAAGTGGCTTATCATTCTTTGTAATTTTGCGACGGGTTTCGTTGAGACGTACAGAATTCTGCGCAGTACAGATAAGTACAGTTTTTGCAGTGCCTTCTTTATAGGTGTATAAAGCGAGAGTATCGTATCCAGGTTGAATAATTTCCTGAATGAATGCACCTTCAAGGTTCAGTTCATCCAGGATAAGATTTATTTCATTACAGTTCAGTGACATTTTAGTCTCTTATTGAATCTATGTTAGCCTTACCGCCTGGAACGAACGGAAGAACGTTTTCTTCGCTGTCTACGCTGATGCGTACGAAGCATGGCTTGTTCTGGCGGTTGTTGTCAAAGGCTTTTTTGTACCATTCAGAATCTGAATCTGCATCAATAGCTTCAATTCCAAAACCACGTGCAATTTCAAGAAGCTGAGGTGAACGGCCGAATACCGAAGCGCTGTAGTTCTTATCAAAAAGGAACTTCTGCTGCTGGTAAACCATTCCCAAAGTACCGTTTTCGAAAACAATAATTGTAACAGGAAGATTCTGTTCTGCAAGAGTTGCCATTTCCTGTATATTCATCATAATTGAACCGTCACCACTGAAACAAACAATTCTCTTGTCTGGATTTGCAATGGCAGCACCAATTGCAGCTGGTAAACCAAAACCCATTGTTCCAAGGCTTCCTGAAGTAAGGAAAGAACGAGGTCTTTCTACAGGGTAATACTGTGCAGCCCACATCTGATGCTGTCCTACATCTGTTGTTGCAATAAGTCCGTCTGCAGCAATTCCAGCCTGGCCTGCCAATTCTGGAATCTTTGAAATGATTTCGCGTGGATTTGCGAGCTTTTCGCCTTTAGGACGACCGCATTCAATTGAATGACATTCGCTCTTAAGCTTTCTGATTTTTTTAAGCCAGCCTTCATCAGAGCTGATTTTTCTTTCGCTTACAAGCTGTGCAATTACAGGGAATACAGATTCTACATCTGCAACTACAGAGATGTTCGATTCCATAATTTTATCAACTTCTGCGGCATCAATATCAATATGAACAATCTTAGCATCTGGACAGAACTTGCTTACTACACCAGTTGCGCGGTCATCAAAACGAACTCCGGCTGCAATTACAAGATCAGAATCGTGCATTGCAACATTTGCTGCATGGCTTCCGTGCATACCAACCATGCCGATAAAACATTCTGAGCTTTCTGGTACGCAGCCAAGTCCCATAAGACTTGTTACAACAGGAAGTTTATAATTCTGCAGGAAAGCTTTGATTCCACTTGCTGCTTCTTCTGAATCACAACCACCACCACAGTAGAGAACAGGTCGTTTTGAAGAGGCCAAAAGGTCAGTAATCTTTCCCATCTTTTCTGAATATTCATCAATAGGAGTATGGAAGCGGATATCATGAAGACGAATCTTTTTAATATCTGGCCATGTGTCGAAATCACATTCCTTAAGCTGAACATCACGAGGAACATCAATTAATACAGGACCAGGGCGGCCGCTTGTTGCAATCTCAAAAGCCTTAGGAATTGCATCCAGTAAATCATAAGGAGTTTTTATAAAAATAGAATGCTTTGTAATAGGGAAGGAAAGACCAAAGGTGTCTGCTTCCTGGAAGGCATCTGTACCAATAAGGCTGGTGTTTACCTGACCTGTAATTGCGATAATAGGAATAGAGTCTGCACGTGCATCTGCAATTGCAGTAAGAAGATTCATAGCTCCAGGACCTGAAGTTGCAAGACAAACTGCAGGCTTACCTGTAGAACGGGCCATACCCTGGGCAATAAATCCGGCAGCCTGCTCGTGGCGCACAAGGACGTGTCGGATTGATGAGCGGTTTAGTTCGTCATAAAGTGGAAGAATTGATCCTCCAGGAATTCCCGCTACGGTTTCGATTCCGTACATTTCCAGTAACTTAACAATGATTTGTGCGCCAGTGTGTTTCATTTGTGACTCCTTGTTGCACTCTCCGGTCGGAAAACAAAAAAGCTCCCCTTACCGGAGAGCTTCTTTCTTATATTTTTGCTTTTGCCAAAATATATCATTCACTCCCGGTTATCTTGTAACCTGTACGACGAGGACTGATACGACTTTGACTAAAGAGTTGAATTTCATATAAACTATTTTCCAAATTTTCGGAGTTAAGTCAATAGTGAAGGCTGATGCAGTTATTTTTCAATTGTAAAGAATGCGATTTCGCTTTTCCAATCGAATACGGTGTGGTCGCAGGCTGTAATTAAAAGGTTTACAATCTTCTGTAATTCTGCGTTGCCGCCACATGCTTCACTCATTTTTGCACCGTAGGCCGAACTCTCTGTCGTAAACCATTTTTCGATTTCGGCAGGAGTTATACGGCGTTTTTCGTTTATTACCTGAGTTGCAACCTTAACTGTAAAGCCACGCTTTCGGAAGAGGTTGGCTATATAAATTCCATCCCATGAGAAGAGAGGATTTTCCCTGTCGCCAAAGAACTCCTGTTCTGCAGCTTCCATTTTATTCAGAAGTTCACGGAATGGTGCCTGACTTTCTGGTGGTAAAATCTGCTTACGGACAATCTCGCTTATGTGCTGTCCATGACAAGGAATTTTCTGGGAAATAATAACCTTCCAGTTATTTGCAAGAGGACATTCATAGGTAAAGTTCTCATTTATTTTATCATCTGTTTTATCTGTGTCTGTATAAGGAACGGCAGGGCTTTCTGCTTCATCAGCTTCCTTTTGAGGAGTCATAATTCCAGCAAGAGAATCAGCCAGTGCAATAATTGATGGCTCACTTGCAAAAGGATCTGTAAAAAAGACTCTGTCAAAAACAGCGCCGTTATACTGGAACTTTACGAGAATATTATAAAAGTCCTTTTGGGTAAGGAAATCAGTTGAAATTGAACTGCCGCGATATTGCAAAATAGGGCGGTCGAGGCTTCCAAGAGTTCGTCCATACTGTTCAAGAACCTGCATGCCTTTTTCTGTTCTACAAACGCCGCAGGTAACTCCTTCCGGTGTTTTACGTGCAATATCCCAAAGTAAAAGCCCGTTATCAGCATTCCAGATAAGAGAGCGGTGGTGACGCAGCAGGTCTGCCATAGAAATCATTGTGTCACGGATTCCAAGTAAAACTTCTGCTCTGTTAGAATCCAGTCGCTGTCTCCAGAAACGGTCTGCGCGATTTAATACAACTTCCTTTGCCGGATCTTTTGGACTAAAGGTGAGATTTTCTTCTGTTTTTACAGCACCGCTCTTAAAGTGTTCGTTTACCCACCATTCTGAAATAGGATTCTCGCCGAATTCTGATTTCTCTGGTTTATTAGCTGTGAATACATTTATAGAGCCGGTAGTTTCTGGAGATGATGCAAGTTCATCTGAAGTATACTGACCTTTTGTTTGTGTCTTTTCCAGAATAGCTGCAATCTGAAGCTCTCGTCTTGAAAGCACACCTTCGCGGATTGTAGCTTCGTAGCCCTGAGTACTTGGAGTATAAAAGACTCTGCCGCTCAAAGTGTCTGGTAGATATTGCTGGGCTACCCAGTGGTCTCTGTAGGCATGAGGGTAGAGGTAACCGGCTCCATGGCCAAAGCCTTCTGCATCGCGGCTATTATCTTTCAGATGATTTGGAACTTCTGCATCTTCTTTTTCAACGGAAGCAAGTGCATCAAAAAATGCCATGCTGCTGTTTGATTTAGGAGCAGTTGCAAGATATAGTGCTGCATGAGCCAGAAAATAACGGCCTTCGGGCATACCTACGCGGTCAAAAGCATTCGCACAACTTTCAACAACAGTAATTGCATTAGGATCTGCAAGTCCTGTATCTTCGCAGGCAGAAATCAGCATTCTGCGGAAAATGAAATGTGGATCTTCTCCTGCCGCAACCATACGAGCAAGCCAATAGCAGGCAGCATCCGGGTCACGTCCGCGAAGACTCTTTATAAAAGCACTTATGATATCGTAATGATAGTCGCCATCACGATCGTAAAGTACAACTTTTTTCTGAATAGATTCTTCTGCGCATTCTTTTGAAATATAAATCTGTGTTCCATAAGCTGGAACTGGTGGTTCTGCAAATGGAGACCATTTTTCTGGTGTAGTTTCGATAGCAAGTTCAAGAGCATTTAATAAAGAACGGGCATCGCCATTTGCGGTTTCAATCAGATGTTCTAGAGCGCCAGGTTCAAACTCAACTTTCCAGTGTCCATAGCCGCGTTCTACATCGTGGATTGCCTGATATGCAGCCTTTTCCAAATCATTATAGGTAAGAGGTTTAAGCTGAAAAACGCGGGAACGGCTTACCAGAGCCTTATTTACTTCAAAAAAAGGATTTTCTGTAGTTGCACCAATCAAAATGATTGTGCCGTTTTCTACCCAAGGTAAAAGTGCGTCCTGCTGGCTTTTATTCCAGCGATGAACTTCGTCTACAAATAAAATTGTACGGCGAGAATAAAGATTATAATAATCTTCTGCCTGCTTAATAGAATCTCTGATGTTCTGAACACCTGTAAGAACGGCATTCAGTGTAAGAAAGTTTGATTTTGTATGATTTGCAATAACACGGGCGAGGGTAGTTTTACCGCTTCCCGGAGGGCCGTAGAAAATTACAGAAGTAAGCTGATCTGCCGCAATAGCGCGGCGAAGAAGACGGCCTTTTCCAACAATGTGGTCCTGACCGATATACTCATCAAGATTCCGGGGCCGCATTCGAGCAGCCAGCGGTTCTTGAGTAAGTTTTATCTGTTCAAATAAGCTTTCTGACATGTCTCTCCTAAAATTTGCTTATTCGCGGTTCCAGTTTCCACGTGCTGGATAGTATGACCAAAGACCAATATTATCATAAAGTCCAGAATAGCTGCTGAAGGTAATAGATGCATAAAGAGCACTTTCTTCTTCAGTTTTTTCAGGTGTTGCATTTATAAGGGCAAGAACCTTATATATACTTGTAATCTGGAAATTTGCATTTGTTGTAAAATCTGAAGTTGTTTCAAGTGGTTTTCCTTCTGAGTCGCGGAGAACGCGGGTAATTCCACCAGAGTCACTTGATGTGCTGGTAATGTTTCCTAATCCAATAAGAATCGAATCTTTTGTTACAGCCAAAGCTGAGATTGTATCGCTTGCGGTGCAGGATCTTTTATACACAAAGTTGTTTTCTTCGTCTAATGTTGAATAATAAAGGTATGATCCGCTTGCATAGAAGATGCGTTCTGCTGGATTGGTTAGAGTTTCATCAGTTGTAGCGGCGCTTGAATTAAAGAATTTTACTCCGCCATTGAACCAAACTGCAGAATATACTCGAGAATCAGCTGTTCCATCTTCAACTTTTGAGATTGTTATAGGATGCTGGCTTGGATCATCTGTTCCAATAAGTTCAAAGTATTTGTAGCTTACAGTAGTTTCATCAGCATTTTTTACAAAGCTGCAAATATAAGCTTTTCTGTTTGCTTGTTGAGGTGCATTTGTCTGGAATACATTGAAATTAGATTTATAGATTTCTTTTACTGAATCATAGTAAATTGGAAAGTAATTTATATCTGAGTCTTTATTGATGTGAACCCACTTGTATGTACCATCTTCGTCTTGATCTGAATAGCCCCAGAGTTCAAGAGCTGTAGGATTTGTAGTTCCTTCTGAACTTGTGGTTTTATACTGAGCTGCAACGAGGTAAAGTGTATCTTTGTTAGCATATACACCTATGATCTGACGACCGCCTATTGCAGTATTATCAAAATCAAAGCTGGAAAGGGCGAAAGGTACACTCATAGTAGCCCAGCTGCCATGTGTTTCGTTATCAGCTTTTTTATATCTTAATCCGCCGTCTGCACTGAGGAAAAGATATTCTTCGCCGTTCATTGTAAATCTTGTAATCTGACCAATGTTTCCCGAAACGGTTGCAGATTCTGGCTCTACGTCTCTTCTTACTTCATAAAAAATCGGGTCAAAACAGCTGCTAAAAAGCATAATTAATGGAAGAAAAAGTGCTGTTGTTATCTTATTAATTCTTTTCATTTTATAAGCCTGTAGTTCAAATATTAGAAGTGATATCGTACGCTTAAATCAACGGAAGTAAACAATCCGTTATCGTTATAATTTGTATTTGTATACCAGAGTGGAATCCAATAAGCATGTGCAGAAAGTCCGAAAGACCAGGTTTCTGACCATCTGTAGTAAGCACCAGCAGAAGCTTTTACTGCAAGAGCTGGAAAATACATAAGCTGCTGACAAGAAACGGTAGCAAAACCAACATTCAGCATAAATGGAAACTCAAATTTACCAATATATGGCTGATATACTGCACCAAATGTAATAGGAACAGTTACTAAAGGCTTTTTTCCGATGGAAAGGTTATAACCAAGAATTGCATCGCCACCAACGGCAAAGTTATTTGAAAGAAAATAGTAGTATCCAACTGAAGCTGCTGCTCCAACATACAGTTTAGAACCAAAATTCAAGGCAAAATTTGCACCTAAATCAATTTTAAGAAACTGATCTCCTGCACCATTCTGTTCATATACATACCCGTCATCGTATTCATCTTCATCATTATATTCCTGCGAAAAAAGTGCAGTTGTACATAAAATTAAAGAGATTAATATAGAAATAAAGCGTTTCATATTGCGACCTTTTTTTTATTTCAGTATATTTTGTTACTATAAGAATATACTGTTTTTATGGCAGTTTATCAATAAAACAGAAAGGGGCTTGGAAGGTTACATGAGCGCAGTTATTATCGACGGAAAACAGGTTGCTGCAGATGTTCGTGCAGAAGTTGCGGCTAAGGTTGCAGAATTAAAAGAAAAAGGTATTGCACCTTGTCTAGCAGTTATTTTGGTTGGAGAAAATCCTGCCAGCGTAAGTTATGTTACCGGTAAACAGAAGGCTCTTGCTGAAGTTGGAATGGTAGACCGTTCAGTTCATTTGCCAGAGAGCACTACAGAAGAAGAACTTCTTAAGTTGATTGATGAGCTTAATGCTGATGATTCTGTTCATGGAATCCTTGTTCAGCTGCCACTTCCAAAGCATATTAATGAAGAAAAAGTAATTATGGCTATTTCGCCGGAAAAAGATGTTGATGGCTTCCATCCTGTAAGCGTTGGAAATCTTATGATTGGTCGCCCAGGCTTCCTTCCTTGTACTCCACATGGAATTATTGTTTTGCTTAAGAAGGCTGGAATTGAAACAAGCGGTAAGCATGCAGTTGTAATTGGACGCTCTAATATAGTAGGAAAACCTGTTTCAATTCTTCTTGCCCGCAAAGATACTAACTGTACTGTAACAATGTGTCATACAGGTACTAAAAATATGGCAGAAATTACCCGCCAGGCTGATATTATTGTAGTTGCAAGTGGTCATCCACACACTCTTACAGGTGATATGGTAAAAGATGGAGCAGTTGTAATTGATGTTGGTGTAAACCGCATTCCGGATTCTACTAAAAAGTCTGGTTTCCGCCTGATTGGTGACTGTGATTTTGATGATTTGAAGGAAAAGACTTCTTTTATTACTCCTGTTCCTGGTGGAGTAGGGCCAATGACAATTGCAATGCTCATGCAGAATACGCTTGAGAGTGCAGAACGCAAGGTAAAATAAGGTACAAAATAATGAGAGACATTCAAAGCGAACAGGATACCAGGGCCGTTCCTCTGCAAAAAGTTGGGGTAAAAGGGGTTCAGTATCCTGTAACGGTACTCGATAAAAATGCAAAGCAGCAGCAGACTACTGCAACAGTTGATTTGTACGTAAATCTTCCACATAACTATAAAGGCACGCATATGTCGCGCTTTATAGAAGTATTTCATAAATATCATGAAGATATTTCTATGCATCATTTTCTTGAAATGCTTGAGGAAATGCGTACAAAGTTGACTGCACAGAAGGCCTTTGGTCGCGTGGAATTTCCTTATTTTATAGAGAAGAAGGCTCCAGTAAGCGGAGCTGCCGGAATCATGCAGTATAAATGCTCATATGAAGGCGAAGTAAGTGAAGACAATGGTCCAAAGTTCTACGTTTCAATTCAAGTACCTGTTGCTACCCTTTGTCCTTGCAGTAAAGCCATAAGTGAATATGGCGCACACAACCAGAGAGGGCTTGTAAGTGTTCGTCTTCTATATAAAGACTTTTTCTGGATTGAAGATATTATAGAGATGATAGAAAAATGTGCATCAACTCCTCTTTATACCCTTCTTAAACGAAAAGATGAAAAATTTGTTACTGAGCACGCTTATGATAATCCCCGCTTTGTTGAAGATGTAGTTCGCGAAGTGTATCTGGGACTAAAAAAAGCAGGTTTTGGATGGTTTACTGTCGAAGCAGAGACAGATGAGAGTATTCATAACCATAATGCTTACGCTTTTGCTGAATATTCCGAATAAAAAACAAAAAACCGTTGTAAGTCTTACCCGATAAGTCCTACAACGGTTTTTATAACGTACGTAAAAATCAAAAAACTAACAACAATTATTAAATAAGTGTTTTCTTTTAAATTATTTTTAAATCTTTTTTTTAATTATTTTTTAATAATCATTTTTAACTATGTATTTTTAACTTTAGAGTAACTTTACTTACTCTATGACTATAGTAATATGACTCGGGTAATATGTCAAGAAAAAATTAAAAAAAAGTTTAAAAATTTGCAAAATTTTATCGAATTTTCAGGTGAAAGAGGGGATTTTGTCACAGGATTAGCACAAAAGTGAAAATGAGATCAGGAATTTTGATATGACTGGAGTCATATTTGAGTAATATTGAGAATTTATAAAAAAAACGACCCTCAAGAGTCGTTTTTTTCTGTGTTTTTTAAATTTTACGTACTGAATCACGGATTATTACGTTGCCGTGGACAACTTTCTTACCTATATGGTAATTTGGATTTTCAAGTTTTAGTACAATGGTCTCGGCAGCAAGCTGGGCCATTGTATTGTAATTAATGCTGTAGGTAGTAAGCTTTGGAATTCCAATATCAGCAAAGATTCCGTCATCAAAAGCTGCTACAGAAATATCTTTAGGAATATTGTATTCCATACCTTCCAGATTATGAATCAGTTTGTAGGCTGTACGGCACTCATTACAGATAAATGCATCTGGCATTTCGTCTGGTAAAATAAGACTGATTTCTTCGCCATAGTCATTTACATCTGGAATCAGGAACTCTTTTTTAAGTTCCAGTTTGCGGTGAAGCAGGGATTTTGCAATTCCAAGATAACGATCCATTACAATTTCTGCAAAATGAATGTTTCCGACAAAGTCAATGCTTTTACATCCCTGATCAAGTAGATAATTTGCGAGAGTAAAGCCTGCATAAAGATTATCTGTTATAATACCACCGCCATTTTCATTATCATAAATATGACCAAGGAAAAGGAATGGTTTATTTGTATCTTTAAGTACCTGAACGTATTCTTTGCTCATCTGGCCTAATACGACAAAAGCACTTACTTTATTTTCTTTTAATATTTTGGGAAGGATAAGAAGATGTTCGGTTTCATCTGAGATAATTTCTGTAAGTCCGTAATAATTCAGCTGCAAAAGATTTGAAATGAGTGGCTGTTGCATGGACATATAGGAAGCATTGGCATTCATGCTACGCTCTGCTATCAGAATGCCTATGTTGTGAGATGACCCGTCATCATTACCTGAAGTTTGAGCTTTTTTATAACCAAGTTCATCGGCTTTTGCCAGAATCTTGGCTCTTAAATCTTCACTCACCCCTTCTTTGCCTGATAACGCCTTAGAAACTGACATGACAGTAACATCGAGTTCATCCGCGATGTCTTTCATTGTAACTACGTTTCTCATTAACTTAATTATATATTAAAAATAAAGTTAACGCAAAGGTATTGATAAACATATTTATAAAATTTGTGAATTTTTGTACAATAATATATGTAATATGAATAATAAGACTTACTTTTTTGAAACCTACGGCTGTGAGATGAATATAGCCGAATCTGCTGCAGTAGAGCAGCTTTTTATTGCCAGAGGATGGAAAAAATCAGAATCCGCTCAAACTGCTGACGTTGCAGTAATAAATACCTGTTCAATTCGAGAAACTGCCGAAAATCGTATATTAGGAAGACTTGGCTGGTTCAATGGGCTTAAGGCTGTTCGTGAATGCCGTCCTGGTGCTAAGTCTAAAATGCTCGAAGAAGCTGCTGAATATGTTCGCGATGGTGCAAAGCCTCTTACTCTGATTGTTATGGGTTGTATGGCAGAGCGTCTTCTTACGAGTTTTCAGAAAGAGTATCCATTTATTGATTATGTAGTCGGAACTTATGCTAAACATCACTTTGCTGAAATAATTTCTGCAGTAGAAGAGGGTAGAAAGCCATTTCAGATTGATGATTCTGAAAAATACCGCTTTGCTTCTTTATCTGCAGAGCCTGGTGCATTCTCTACTTTTGTTCCTATTATGCACGGCTGTAACAACTTTTGTACCTATTGTATTGTTCCGTATGTTCGTGGCCGTGAGTTGAGCCGACCTGTTGATGAAGTTTTGCACGAAATTGATTTACTTGGAAAAATGAATGTCCGTGAAATCACTTTGATTGGTCAGAATGTTAACAGTTATCATAGTGAAGATGGAGTAAACTTTGCGGGACTTCTTCAGAAAATTGCTGATCATCTGCGCGAAACTGATTCTCCTATTAAATGGGTTCGCTTTATGTCTTCTCATCCTAAAGATTTTTCTGATGATGTTATTGATGTAATTGCAAAAGAGCCTGTAATCTGCCGTCATATCCATCTTCCGGTTCAGAACGGTTCTACCGCTGTACTTAAAGCAATGAACCGCCGTTATACACGTGAGCAGTATCTGGCACTTGTTGAAAAAATTAAGGCCCGCATTCCAGAAGTGTCACTTACAACTGATATTATGATGGGCTTTCCTGGTGAAACTGAGGCTGATGTTGAAGATACTCTTGATTTAATGCGTCAGGTAAAATATGAATCTGCAATGATGTATTTTTACAATCCGCGAGAAGGAACTCCTGCTGCGAAACTTGAGCAGATTCCTGTTGAGATTCGCAAGGAACGTTTGCAGAGAGTAATTGATCTTCAGCTTGAGCATACCCATGAGCAGATGAGTAAGCGGGTTGGAAGTACCGTGATGGTTCTGGTAGAAGGAGTTAGCCGTGATGATAAGACTGAGCTTCTTGGCCAGACTGAACAGCACGAAAAAATTGCGTTTAAGGCAGATGAGTCAAAAATCGGCAGTTTTGTAAATGTAAAAATAACCGAACTCAGCGGAAATACTTTCCGTGGGGTGATGGAGGGATAAAATGATCGTTTCTTTAATTCTTATTCTATTGCTAATTGTCTTTATGGCATTCTTTATCGGCATGAACCTCAGTAATGCGTGTACATTCTGGTTCTTTAAGACTTATACAGATTTGCCGGTTGCTGTTCTTGCTTTGATTGCTTTTGGCGCAGGAATTATCTTTGCATTATTGTTTATCCTTGTTGCAAAAATGAAGGCTCCTGCAAGCGATGCTGAAGTTCGTGCACAGAAAAAACTCGAAAAGAAAGCTAAGGCAGAAGAAAAGCTCCGTCTTGCAAAAGAAAAGCAGGCTGAAAAAGAAGCTAAAAAGATAAAAGAACGCAAACCGGAAGCCGAAATATAATATATGAAGAAATTAGTTTTAATTGTTGCTGCAATTTTCCTTTCTGCTTCAGTTTTTGCTGCAGATCTCACAGCCTCATTTGTTACGTCTGAGGCTGCAAAAAAAGATTCTGTTGAAGAATCAGTTTCATATCTTAAATCGCAAATCTCTAAAATGACAGTAGCCGCAGAAAAACGTGCTGCTTATATTTTTCTTGCTTCGCTTCAGGAGCAGATGGCTTTGTATGATGATGCACAAAAATCTTATGCACAGGCTGCTGCCATTGCTGCTGGTGATGCTGCCGGAATGCCTAAAAAGACTAACGAGCAGATTGTTCTTGATGCAGTGCGATGTGCTTTGAGCTCGGGAGATTATGCTACTGCTGACAGTTATTTGAACTCTGCCGTGCGCAATTCAAAAAATGCGACAGTGCAGGCATATATTAAGCTTTATAGTCAGTGGAGTGCTCTTTGCAAGGCAGATAATGTTTCTGATATTCAGGAACCTGTAGTAATGCTTCAGGCTTATTTGAAAGTTGATTCAATGAATGCAGTTAAGCCCGCAGTTTTGCTTACTCTCTGGTATGTTACTGGAGACAGCTCTTATTCAAAGCAGATTACAAAACTTTATCCAAAATCAATTGAAGCTTCTATTGTAAAGGGCGATGCTCAGTTATTGCCAACCCCCTTCTGGTTCTTTGTTCCAAAGAGTGGTGAGGCAGAGCAGGGTACCGGAACTTTTGCTGAAGTTGAAACTCCAAAGGCTGATGCAAAAAACGGTACAAAAACAGAAGAAGCTGCGGCTTCTGTTGCTCCAGCAAAGTTTACAAAATGGCAGCTTGGTTTGTTCCGTACAGAAAGCAATGCAAAACTTCTTGCTGATGAAGTAAAAGCTAAAGGCTTTGATGCCTATATCACAACAGAAAAACGTGCGAGCGGCACAACCTATTTTATAGTCCTGGTTCGAGAAGACAAATCAGGAAACGTAGCCGACCGACTCCGCTCTTCCGGCTATGATTGTTATGGAGTTGAATAATATGCAAAGCATTTTAATAAAAGACACAACCCGCGAACAGCGCGAACAAATTATAAAAGATTCTCTTGGCGACGACTGGGATGTAGGCTGCGGCTACGAAAGCACCGGCATTGATTACCAGCTTTATATTGACGGTAAGAAAGAACTGCGAGAACTGAATGCCGAAGCTCAGTGCGGGTTCGAGGTTGCACATCCGGAAGAAAGAAGAAGCGGGTGTGGGCTTGTTTAAGTTAGCAGGGGCATGTCCGATAAAACTTATATTGCAATAGACTTAAAATCTTTTTATGCCTCTGTGGAATGCCGGGAACGGCTGCTGGATCCGCTGACGACCAAGCTTGTTGTGGCAGATAAAAGCCGCACGAGTAAAACTATTTGTCTTGCGGTTACGCCGGCTCTTAAGGCTTATGGGCTTAGCGGACGCTCGAGGCTTTTTGAGGTTGAAGCTAAGGCTCGTGAAATCAAAAGGCAGACTGGGAAGAAACTTGAGTATATAGTAGCTCCTCCTCGTATGGCGCTTTACATTCAGTATTCTACCCGCATTTATAATGTGTATCTTCGTTATTTTTCGCCCGAGGATATTCACGTTTATTCTATTGATGAAGTCTTTATTGATGCGACAAGCTATTTTCCTTTTTATAAGATGAGTGCGCACGAACTTGCGGTTAAGGTAATTCATGATGTTTTGCATGAGACTGGAATTACTGCAACTGCCGGGATTGCGCCCAATCTCTTTTTGTGCAAGGCTGCCATGGATATTGTTGCAAAGCATATTCCGGCGGATAAGGATGGAGTGCGGATTGCGGAACTCGATGTTATGGGCTTTCGTCGCCAGCTCTGGAATCATCAGCCGCTAACTGACTTTTGGCGGGTGGGGCGGGCTACGGCAAAGCGGCTCAACAAATATTTTATCCGCACTATGGGAGATATTGCCCGGACTTCGCTGGAAAATCGTGAACTTCTTTTTAAAGAGTTTGGAATTGATGCTGAGATTTTGATTGACCACGCATGGGGCCTTGAGCCGGTTGGCATGAAGGAAATTAAAAGCTACAAATCCGAAGCAAAGAGTCTGGGAAGTGGCCAGGTGCTTCACGAACCTTACACTTTTGAAAAAGCAAAAATCATTGTGCGTGAAATGGCTGAACTTCTTGCTCTGGATTTGTTTAAGAAAAAACTTGTTGCAGAGTCGGTTACGCTTCAGGTTGGTTATGATGTAGAAAGCCTTAATCTTAAAGATTTTGATGGCGAAGTAGTGCGAGACTTTTACGGTCGCGAAATTCCTAAGCCAGCTCATGGAAGTTCTTCGCTTGGAAGTGAAACTAATTCTTCGAAGGTGATTGTAGAAGCCTTTGTTGGAATTTTTGAAAGGATTGTAAATCCTGCCTGGTTTGTACGTCGTGTGAATATCACTGCAAATAATACAAAGTCAGAGAGTCTGCGACAGCCAGGGCTTTTTGATGATGTTGATGAAAAAGATGGTGGCTTGAATCAAGAGAAAGAAAACAGCTTGCAGAAGGCCCGCCTGGAAATCATTCGTAAGTATGGCAAGAATGCAATCTTGAAAGGAATGGATTTGGAGGAAGGTGCTACAACAATAGACCGAAATTCTCAGATAGGAGGGCATAAGGCGTGATGGACGATGACAAATATTCCGATATCCTCAACTATGACTGGAATTATGATTCTCTTCCTAATCGCATGCCACTTTCCCAGCGGGCAAAAATCTTTCTGCCTTTCGCGGCTCTCACAGGTTTTGACGAAGCGATTCAAAATACAATCAAAATGGAAATTGATGAGATGGAATAAGACTTTTCTTATTTTCAGGTTTTCGCATTTCTTCATATTTTGTTCGGTATATTCGCAATGGCTTTGTTTACTTTTGTTTCTGCCGGTAAAACTAAGTCGGCTGATTTGAAATCTGCACAGGGTTTTGTTGAAGATATTCCAACGATTCAAGCTTTTCTTGATGAGCCGGTTCCTGACAACGACCTTCAAAAAATCGTAAATGCAGGAATTAATTCTCAGAGTGCGATGAACGGACAGTCCTGGCATTTTTCTGTTGTGACTTTTGTAAAATAATTTTCTGAAATATTTAAAAATCACCGACCCATTTTTTGTTTTTTACGACTACCATTATATACGAGAAAAATGGTAGACTAGAAAAATGAACAGCAACAACGAAATGCGCTTATTTGATTATGGCGAATATCTTCTGAAGCTAGCTCTTAGTAAAACTAATAACTTTGAGCAGGCAGAGGATCTTGTTTCGGAGACTCTGATAAGTGCTATCGTTGCGTTGAAAAAGGGTGCGAAAATTGAAAATCTCAAGACTTATCTTTCTGGCATTTTGAATCATAAGTTTAATGATTTTCTGCGTTCAAAATATTCAAAGCCTGTCATTTCTTATGGTGTAATTCCGGATTTTGAAATTGCCGGCAAGGAAGAAGGGCAGGAGACTGCGCTGGAAAAAATCATCAGAAAAGAAGATGAAGAAAATGTCCGCCGCATAATTGCTCAGCTTTCAAAAAATTATCGTGAAGTTTTAGTTCGTCATTTTATCCATGGCCAGGATGTGCAAGCAATTGCAGACGAACTGGACGTAAATGCCAACACGGTAAAATCCCGCCTGAACACCGCTCGTATGAATGTCAAAGCCAAACTGGAGAATGAAATGGAAATGTACGAAAAACAAAGTTATGAGCCGGAGCAGCTGGATATCTGGATGTGTGGTGAAATGGACAATGATTGTTCTGCCTTTTATATAAATAACTGGACTCGACGCATTCAGCAGAATATTTTGATTATGGCCTATAAAAAGCCTTTGACAATTACCGAGCTTTCGCAGGGGCTTGGTATTGCTGCGGCTTATATTGAACCACTCGTTGAAGAACTGATTTCTTATGATTTTATGGCGCGCAAAGGTGATAAGGTTTTTACAAGTTTTATTATCTTTACACAGGAAGAAAAAGATAGAGCCTATGATCATGACAAGGCTGTTGCAGAAAAGTATGCCAAAACTATGTGGAGCCAGCTCGAAACTTATCTAGAGAGAATCCGCCAGTTAGATTGTTATAAAAAGATGAATGAACGTCAGAAGGCTTGTTTATTACAGTTTTCTGCGATTTTTATTATTCAAGAGGCTTCCCGTAAAGTTGCCGCACAGAAAATTTCAAGACCGAATGTAATGGAAATTGAACATAAGGCAAAGTGGCAGGGCTATGCTTATGGTTTTGAAAGTCCTCTGGATTTTAAACCAGACTGGGATTATGTTACGGGACATAGTCTTTGTAAACTAAACGGCTGTCATAGTTTGTCTACAGGGATTTATAAAAATCGAGAGGAAATCAGGTTTTATGCTTATGATGTTGTTGCGGGCTTTACCTTCAGTCAGTTCTGGCCGCTTGACCATCTGCAGTTTTTGAAAATTTGTTATGCCCTTTATGAGGGAGAAGAATCTGATATTCCTTTGATAGATCCAAGATTCTTTGACAAGGAAGTTATTGAAAGATATGAAAAATACAATCTGCTTGGAAAAGAAGATTCTGTTGAAGTTTTGAATATTCCGGTATTGTCTTGTGAAGATTCAGACTTCCTTTTCAAAACAATTTTCCATGAATCTATTCAGGATTTTAGCAGAAAGTTTCATTCAGAGCTTGAGGAGCTTTTTGTAAATCCTGTTGAACCACCTAAACACTTAAAGGAAATGGTTCCTGATTTCTTAAAATATCAGCTTTGTGCAGATGCCTTTGTTATGGCACTTGTTTATCAAGGTTCCTGGAACCGCTGGTATAAAAATGAGTTTGCCAGCAATAATGAACCGGTTCCTGCAATGATAATTTGTCTTGGAAAGGAGCAGAAATAGGGTGGTGCCTTCTGCTATGAAAAACTCGTCATATTTCAAATTGATTCCACAGTGAGTCTGGACTATACTAAATGTAGTTCCGGGACAAAACGGCTCGCAAAAAAAGCGGGCAAAGGAGAATCACTATGGAAAAGAATTATTATAATATCAATGAACTGGCGGTTATTTCTGGTTTTACAACCCGTTCCCTCAGAAATTTTATTTCTATGGGACATCTTAAAGGTGAAAAAATTGATGGAATCTGGCAGTTTACACCTGAAGAAATAGACGAGTTCCTTTCAAATCCGAACGTTATGCCCGGAATAAAATCAAAGACAAATGCTGTCGTTTATGATTTTATGGCAGATACAGAAAAGAAAACAAATAAAATCTGTTCTGTTTTAGATTATGTAATGGAAGAAGATGAGGCTTCTGAACTTTCTAAGTATTATTGTAAGGCCATGAAAGACGGTGTAGATGCTTCCTTTAAATACGAAAAGCACGGAAAGAATGTACGGGTCATCATCTCAGGGCCTGAAGATTTTGTTCTGGATGCTATAAACGGATGGTATAAAAACTGAGAGTTGTGAACGAAAAAAACAGCAGAGTCTTGCGGCTCTGCTGTCAGGTTATATATGACTTTTTTCCTTTTTTAATTCACTTTTAAGAGCATTAGCCGAAAATTGGGCGAACTCTGTTTACTGTATCACAAGCAGCGAGTTTTGCGATGATATCGTCTGTTACAATACCGTCTACGTCGATGATGTTGTAAGCTACGTCGCCACGGGCCTGGTTGATGAAAGCTGAAATGTTGAGCTTTGCTTCACCGAGGATTGTTGTGAACTTAGAGATTGTATCAGGAATGTTTTTGTGGCTGATACAAAGACGGGTTCCACCTGCTGGAATAGGGTTGTCTGTAACTGTCTTAGGGAAGTTTACAGAGTTTACGATATTTCCGTGCTCGAGGAAGTCCTTGAGCTGAGCAGCTGCCATGATTGCACAGTTGTCTTCTGCTTCTGGAGTTGAAGCTCCAAGGTGTGGCATACAAACAACCTTTGGATGGTTGAGCAATTCTTCAGCAGCGAAGTCAGTAATCAAAGCGCTTACCTTTCCGCTGTCGAGTGCTGCGATGATGTCTGCATTGTTTACAAGACCACCGCGGGCAATGTTGATAATGCGAACTCCGTCCTTCATATTTTTGATAGAAGAAGCATTAATCATTCCCTTTGTGTCGTTTGTCTGTGGAACGTGGATTGTGAGATAATCACACTTTGCATAGAGACTGTCCAAAGTCTCAGCAATCTTTACTTTCTTATCAAGCTTAAGAGCAGCGTTTACAGAAAGGAATGGGTCGTAGCCCCAAACATCCATACCAAAGTGGAGGGCGAGGTTAGCAACCATAGCACCAATAGCACCAAGTCCGATTACACCGAGTGTTTTTCCCATCAATTCAGGACCAACGAACTGGCTCTTTCCTTTTTCTGCGAGATCAGGAATCTCGTCGCCTTTTCCAGAAAGACCTTTTGCCCACTTGTTAGCGTCGATTACAGGACGGCTAGAAAGCAAGAGCGAAAGGATTACAAGCTCTTTTACAGCGTTGGCATTAGCACCAGGAGTGTTGAATACTACAACGCCTTTTTCTGTGAGCTCTGGAATTGGGATATTGTTAGTACCTGCACCAGCGCGAGCTACAGCCTTTACATTGTCAGAAAGCTGCATTTCATGCATATCTGCAGAACGTACAAGGATTGCATCCGGATTGTTGATTTCAGATGCGATTTCATAATTGTCGCGGTCGAGCTGGTTGAGACCGATTGAAGCAATTTTATTTAATGTCTGAATTTTGAAACTCATTATGCATTCTCCTTAGCGAACTTCTTCATGAACTCAACGAGGGCTTTAACACCGTCGAGAGTCATAGCATTGTAGATAGATGCGCGCATACCACCAACAAGTCTGTGTCCCTTGAGGTTTACGAGGCCTGCTGCTGCAGCTTCTTTTACGAACTTGTCGTTGATTTCCTTTTCTTTTGCAACTGAAGCTTCGTCTGTTGCGCCAGTAGAGTATTTTGTAAGGAATGGAACGTTCATCAAAGAGCGGCTTCCAACCTCAGTTGTTGCGTGGTAGAAGTTGCCTTCGTTGTTATCAAGGTAGTTGTAAAGGTAATCAGCCTTTTCCTTGTTGCGCTTGAGCATTCCTTCAGCTCCACCGTTTGCTTCAATCCAGTGAAGAACTTTTCCAAGCACGTAGATAGTGTAGCATGGAGGAGTGTTGTACATAGAATCATTATCAGCATGAGTCTTGTAGCAGAGCATAGTAGGAGTTCCAGCGCGGCATGCTTCAGGCTCACAAATCAAATCTTCGCGGATAATTACAAGAGTAACACCTGCAGGAGCCAGGTTCTTCTGAGCACCAGCGAACAAGAGACCGAACTTGCTAACGTCCAAAGGCTCACTCAAAACGCATGAAGAAATATCAGCTACGAGAGGAATCTTTCCTGTGTCTGGAATGTACTCGTAGTGAGTTCCCATAATTGTGTTGTTGAAGCAGATATAAGCGTAATCATAGTCGCCTTCAATCTTTTCAACGCGAGGAATGTAAGAATAATTCTTGTCCTTGCTGCTTGCAATAATATCAACATCAACGCCAAGCTTTTTAGCTTCAGCGGCAGCCTTCTTAGCCCATACACCAGTTTCGATGTAAGCAGCCTTTCCAGTGTGAATGCCCAGGTTTTCAGCAACCATAGCAAACTGAGTAGAGCCACCGCCCTGTACAAAGAGTACCTTGTAGTTGTCTGGAACGTTCATCAATTTGCGAACCATTGCTTCAGCATCCTGAATGATTGGCTCATAAGCCTTGGAACGGTGGCTCATTTCCATAACAGACTGGCCTGTTCCATTGTAATCCATCATTTCTGCAGCACATGCCTGCAAAACCTCTTCTGGCAGACAGCTTGGTCCTGCACTAAAATTGTACACTCTTGCCATAGTTGTAGACTCCTTTGTCTTTTCTTTATATTTTGGGGGATCCCTGCCGCTCCACTTCGTTCCGCGGCAGGTCGTTACGTCCGCCCTTCGCTAACGCTCACCGTCCTCGCTCACTTCGTTCGCTGCGGTCGGCAAGGGGCTCCCATCGCTATCCCTTAGTTTACTAGTTTCAGTGCCGTAATCACCGACACATTCTCAACTTTAATTCCATCGGGAACTTTTAGAATCCTTCCGGTCATATTTACAATTCCAGAAATCCCGGCTTTTACCAATCGATCGCACATTGCTTGAGCGTCCTTGTCTGCAACTGCAAGAATCGCTTTTGTAATGCCTTCCTGCTTAATTACCCAGTTCATATCACCGGCAGGGTAGAGCGGAAAGGTTGAACGCAGGATTTCTACGCGGTTTACGTTTGAATCAAATCCGGCCTTAATTACAAATCCGCTGCCATCAAAAAGCGCTTCGTCTAGCAGAGCCGCACCAAGTCGTCCCAAACCGGCGATGCAAACGTACACTGTTTCTGTATTCGCTTTCCGCACCGCTTCAAGCAGGTCTGCTGTAACGTATCCGTTTGAGACTCCGTCACCGCACAGGCCTGCAAGCCAAAAATCGTGCCGAATCAGCGAATCCTTCCAGCCGGTCAAAGCACTTATGTCTGCCGAAGTTATTTTAGTTTTCTGCCAGGCTTTAAGTACGCTTTCCAGCTCAATCAGCCGTCGTCGTGTAACTTTCGGAAGGCTGTCGCTTCCTGTTTGTAAATATGCGGACATTATAGGCTTTCCTCCTGGCTTGTGGAATTGAATTCAAGAGACAAAAGAGTGAATTTTGAGGAAATCTTATCAAAAATGGGGAAAAAATGCAAATATTGTTAAATATTTAACAATAAAACCAACCGACAATTTGCTCACAGGCAAACTATTCATACCACCGCAACAGTGTGGAAAATTACTATCTCTTTTCTTTTATTCTGATTGCTTCGTTTTTTATAACTTCTCTATAATAGCTGCTTTTTTCGGCATTATAATCTTCAAAGTTATTTCCAAAAATCCAGCCATAGTAGCTTTCGCCTTCATTTCCATAAAAAAGAATGTAGTGCCAGTCACCTGAACTTCCAAGAAGATATGCTGCAGTTCCGCTTAGAACTGCTTCTGGGGAGATGCCATATCCTTCATCATACATATAATTTTTTACTTTCTTTGAATCTCTGGTTGGTTTTTCATAAAAGTCTGCGGTTTTTGTAAGAATAATGATTTTATCGTCTGAAATTGCCTGAGTCCCGTCTATGGATATTCTTTCTCCTGCTTTTTTATAAACTCCATCCGGATAAAATTTGTGTTGATTAATTACAAGCTCATTAGCGTAACGGAAGTGATCCGAAGAATAATTTAAGGTGCCGGTAAGTTTGTCACTAGCCAGCCATTTTAAATCTTCTATTAAAATATCTTTCAACTGATTAATTTTTTCTGAGTTTTCCAGATAAAGAATTATCCTGTCATTTTTTATTTCATATCTTCCATTTATAAGCACACCGGCACTTCTTCCGCCAAATTTAAAAACGTCATCTTTGTAAAATAAGAGGTAAAAATCCCAGGCCTTTTGAACTGGTATAATCCACTTTGTAGAAAGCAGCTTTTTCTTTGACAATTTATTGTCATTAATATCGTATGTATTTTCTCTCATGCGCCAGCTGTAGCCGTCCCATGGTTTTTCTTTATATGTGGACTTTAATTTATCTACAGACTGATAACCTTTTTCAGCCATTTGACTTTCTTCAAGCATCTGGAGTTCTTTATCGGGAATATTCTCATCAGCATATAAAAATGTAGAAATAAACAAAATAGAAAGAAGTAGTGCAAATATTTTTTTCATAGAATTATTTTAGCATTAAAGCAGAGAGTGAGTAAATCAATAAAATAGATTCCGAAACAAGTTCGGAATGACGAGAGTTAAAAAAAAGAGGGTCCGGAAAAACTATAAAAACCGGACCCTCAAAAAATTAGGAGGCAAATTAATTAGTGTGCGTAAGCAACTGCGATTCCAGGTGCCATTGATGTCTCAAAATATGAGGCAACCTGTTCATCAAACAGCTGATCAAGCATCTTCTGGTATGCCATAATCTTGCCAACATAATTCAATGTTGACTGTGGAGTTTTGTTTGAACGAACTCTGCTGGTTCCAGCGTTGTACATTGCAAGAGCAGAAACATCGTTTCCTGCAGTGTTCAAGCAAAACTTAAGATGCGACATACCATACTTTGAACTCACAAACGGATCAAAGAAGTCTGACTCAGAAAGACCAGGAAAGGAGTTGCTGTTCAACTGGAACAAGCCCCGATCAATCGAAGTGTTTGCATTCCTGTTTGTTGCGTTCGCATTATAGTTACTTTCTGTGTGCGCTAATGAAAACGCCAAAGAAAGTGGAATGTCATTTTTTTCTGCTTCTGTAAGAATAGCCTGAGTTACCTCACGATCTCCAGTAATCTGGAAATAAAACCATTCTACAGCTGTGCGAGACAGTGGCTGGCGATAAAGTGCAAGACCGTTATCGTAGTCGTCTGTCAGGCGGTTCAAAGAAACTTCGGTAAAATAATCCTGAAAAGCCGCAGAAAGCTCTTCTTCAGTTTCTTCTGACAAATCAATTATAGTCAAAGGTTCAGATACTACAGGCTGAACCGGTTCTGCTGCATTCGGCAATAAAAAATAAACAAGAAAAGCTGCAGATGCTAAAACAATGCACAAAAATGCTGTGAGGAACCAGGTACCTGCAAGTCTGCTCTGTTCCTGTTTAGACTGCATACTTTTTTCCCTCATTTCTCTCTCGTTATCGCGGTGTATAATGCCATAAATGAAAAATTAAATCAAGAGAATTTTGAAGAAAAAAGTCGAATTTTCGTGAAAATTTTACTTTTTCTTCGCAAATAGTGCGGTTTGTTGCGGTATGTTACAATTAGTATATCACAATGTCATCTGATAGCGGATTTTCTGCCTTAGTGAAATATACGTATTGAGCATGTTTGATGGCAAGAGTGTCCATAAAAGCCTGCTTATCTTTAAGCTGTGGAGCGAGTTCAAGGCCTGCAACACTTGTGCAGTCTTTTACGCGACGAGCAGTATGGTTATAGGCGTTAATAAAAAGTTCTTCCTGTTCAGGAGTTTCAAGAGGTTTGTCGACAACTGGAACCAGAACAACAAATTCGCCGGTTTCTTCCATATTTTTGAGCTGATTGCGAAGCTGTGCGAGGTATTCTTCGTTGTAAGCCTCGTCTTCGATTTCTACTGTGCTCCATGGAATATCTATGCGTTTAAGGGTAGAGGTGTCTACCTGTGAATTATCTGCGATTTTGTAGAGTTTACTGTTTTTTACTGTAAATAATGGTTCGAGTTTCATGTACTTTTCCTTAAAAAAAAAGACCTTTACGCAAAGCATAAAGGTCTGGATTTTCAGATTAAAAGAAATCCTATTCTGTAAGAATACGGATAACTTCAGCTTTGTCCTGAGTATCAAGAATTTCCTGGCGTTTTTCAGGACTCTTGAACAAGAGGCTTACTTCAGCAAGGAACTGAAGATGAGGACCTGTCTTGTTTACAGGAGACAAAGTCATAATGAAAATGCGGCATGGTTCCTGGTCCAGAGAATCAAAATCAACCGGATTATCAGAAATACCAATGCAGGCAACCAAATCCTTTACTGTATCTGTCTTTCCGTGAGGAATGGCAATTCCGTGCTTCATACCTGTAGACATCTTGCGCTCGCGATCTAATACACATTCGCGTGCTGCGTCTTTGTCCGTAACCTTACCAGCCTTGAATAAAACGTCAATCATCTCGTCTACGATTTCTTCTTTTGTAGTTCCCTTCAAGTGGAGATTTACGGTGTCTGTTGTTAATACTGTTCTTAAGTCCATATTTTTATATTATTTCCACTTGCGAAACTTGTCAAGGGTAAAACGCCTTATTAATGCCTAAAAATGCAATCTTTTTATAGAAGATTTGTGATTAAAATAGCTTGATTTTTATGCGGAAAAACACCAATAAAAAAAGAAATTTTATAAAAAAAATCAATTACCTATTGACAAAGTAGGTAATAGCCTTTATATTTGAAAATGTAAAAACCTACTAAGTAAATAGGGAATCAAAAATAATAAAAAGAGTCCGCCAGAATTCTGCGGGCTTTCAGGAGGATTACATGAGTGATATCAAACAGAGTTCGTTGGAATTGATTGGCGGAACACCGCTCTTACAGTTGAATAATTATGCAAAAAAAGCAGGAATTCAGGATGCAAAGATCCTTGCAAAGCTTGAATATCTTAATCCGGCTGGAAGTGTTAAAGACCGTGTTGCTCTTGCAATGATTGAAGATGCAGAAGAAAAAGGAATCTTGAAACCTGGTGCAACAATCATCGAGCCAACTTCTGGAAATACTGGTATTGGTCTTGCTGCTGTAGCTGCAGCAAAGGGATATCACGCAATTCTTACTTTGCCTGACACAATGAGTGTTGAACGCCGCAATCTTCTTAAAGCTTATGGTGCAGAAATTGTTCTTACAGAAGGTGCTAAGGGTATGAAAGGAGCAATTGCTAAGGCAGAAGAACTCCAGAAAGCAACTCCTGGCAGCATTATTCCTGGTCAGTTCATTAACCCTGCTAACCCTGCAATTCATAAAAAGACAACTGGTCCTGAAATCTGGAAGCAGACAGACGGTAAAGTAGATATTTTTGTTGCTGGTGTAGGTACTGGTGGTACAGTAACAGGTGTAGGTGAGTATCTTAAGGAACAGAATCCTAATGTAAAGGTTGTTGCTGTTGAACCTGCTACAAGCCCTGTTTTGTCTAAGGGTGAAGCTGGTCCTCACAAGATTCAGGGAATTGGTGCTGGATTTATTCCTGATGTTTTGAACACAAAGATTTACGATGAAATTATTCCGGTAGAAAATGATGATGCTTTTGCAGAAGGCCGTGCATTTGCTCAGAGTGAAGGTATCCTTGTTGGTATTTCTTCTGGTGCTGCTTTGAAGGCTGCCCGCATCCTTGCAGAGCGTCCTGAAAATAAGGGAAAGACAATCGTTGTTCTTCTTCCTGATTCAGGTGACCGCTACTTGAGTACACCATTGTTCAGCGATAACTAATTAATAAGAGAGGAAAGTTTCTTTCTCTACGGGGGCTGTCTAAGCCCCCTATTTTTTTATACACTACAAAGTTTTTGTTCAATCATTCCCATTTTTTGAAAATTCTACTATATTTCTAGGTATATGGATTTTGGTTTTATTCAAAAAGTTATTCCAATGTATTTACAAGCGGCCTGGCTTACACTTCGGCTTGCCCTTATAGGAATCCTTTTATCACTGCTTTTAGGACTTATCTGTGCCCTTATAAAATATTATAAGATTCCTGTTTTGCGCCGCATTGTAGGTTTTTATATAGAACTTTCGCGCAATACTCCACTTTTGATACAGCTTTTCTTTTTATATTTTGCATTTCCCAGAATGGGCATAAAGCTTAGTTCTGTTCAGTGTGCAATTATAGGCCTTACATTTCTGGGTGGTTCTTATATGGAGGAAACATTCCGGTCCGCTCTTGAATCAGTTTCAAAGGTTCAGATTGAAAGTGCCCAGTGTATTGGTCTTACTCCTCGCCAGGTAACTCAATATGTAATTTTACCTCAGGCAGTTTCTGTTTCTATTCCGGGCTTTTGTGCAAATGTTATGTTTCTTATAAAAGAGACTTCTGTTTTTTCTGCTGTAGCTCTTGCAGATCTTATGTATATTGCAAAGGACTTAATTGGACTTTATTACAAAACAGATGAGGCTCTAACTCTGCTTTGTATTTCTTATTTTGTTCTGCTTCTTCCAATTTCACTTTTAGCGGCTTATGCCGAAAGGAGGCTGCGTTATGCCCAGTTCGGACGTTAGTGTGAATATGTTTGAAGCAATCAGACAGGCTTTTGGTGTACTCACAATGGGAACAAACTTTGTGCGCCTGCTTGGTGGTCTTTGGGTTACTGTCTGGATAGCACTTGTTTCTGTTGCTTTTTCAATAATTCTCGGAATCCTTTTTGGAATGCTGATGACTGTAAAAAATCGTGCTATAAAAATCATCTGTAAAATCTATCTGGAAATAATGCGAATTATGCCTCAGATGGTTTTACTTTTTATAGCATATTACGGACTTACAAGAATGTTTAATATTTCGCTCAGTGGTGAAGCTGCAAGTATTCTTGTATTTACACTTTGGGGAACTGCCGAAATGGGAGACCTGGTACGCGGTTCTTTGGAAAGTGTTCCTAAGCATCAGTATGAAAGTGGTCGCGCAATCGGTTTGACGGAGCGTCAGATATTTTTATACATCATAATTCCTCAGACTGTCCGCAGCTTGATTCCTCTTTCAATGAATCTGATTACCCGTATGATAAAAACAACTTCGCTTGTTGTATTTGTTGGTGTAATAGAAGTTGTAAAAATCGGACAGCAGATAATTGAAGCAAATCGACTTACTGTACCAACCGCCAGCATCGCAGTTTATTTTGTGATTTTTATGATGTACTTTTTTGTGTGCTGGATTTTGAATTTAGGCGCTCGTGCAATTGAAAGGAGACAAAAATAATGCCGTTACTTGAATTGAAAAATATTAAGAAGTCTTTTGATCAGAATGTAATCCTCAAAGACCTTTCTCTCAATGTTGAAAAGGGGGAGGTTATTGTAATTCTTGGACCATCTGGTTGTGGAAAATCTACTTTACTTCGTTGTATTAATGGACTTGAAACAATTCAGGGCGGCGAGATTCTCCTTGATGGCGAAGTGATTTCAAATCGCAAAAAAGATATGCACCTTATTCGTCAGAAAATAGGAATGGTATTTCAGAGTTACGATTTGTTCCCGCATCTTACAGTAATGAAGAATCTTTTGCTTGGACCAAAACATGCTCATGAGATGAACTTTAATATGGAACAGGTTCAGAAGGAAGCAGAAGCCTGGCTTGAAAGAGTAGGTCTTGCTGATAAGAAAAATGCTTATCCACGACAGCTGTCGGGCGGTCAGAAGCAGAGAGTTGCCATTGTAAGAATGCTCTGTATGCATCCTGAAGTAATGCTCTTTGATGAAGTTACTGCGGCTCTGGATCCAGAAATGGTTCGCGAAGTTCTCGACGTTATGATGGACCTTGCTAACGACAAAAAGACTATGCTTATTGTAACCCATCAGATGCAGTTTGCTCGCGCTGTTGCAGATAAAATCGTCTTTATGGATGGCGGTGAAATTGTAGAAATCAGCACACCGGAAGAATTCTGGACAAATCCAAAAACAGAGAGAGCTAAGAAGTTCTTGAGTAATTTCGAATTTGAAAGCAGAAAAAAATAGTGGTAAATCCTAAACAATTGCTGCGCACTGCTCGCAATTGTTTTTAACGGATTTTCTATCGTAATCCCTATTGACTTAGTAGGTAATTAAATGCTATAAGTAATCATCTTGAAAATCTTACTTGAGAGGTGATTATATGAAAAGAAATTTTAAGACATTTATTGCAGTTGTTCTTATTGCACTGACATCTGTTTCTGCTTTTGCAAAGTCAAAGGCAAAATTCCGTACTGTTGATCAGATTAAAAAGAGCGGAACTATTAAGATTGCTATATTCAGCGATAAAAAGCCATTTGGTTATGTTGATGAATATGGTAAGTATCAGGGCTATGATGTTTACTTTGGAAACCGCATCGCTAAGGATCTTGGTGTAAAAGTAAAGTATGTTCCTGTTGAAGCTGCTGCTCGCGTTGAGGTTCTTGAAACTGGAAAGGTTGACCTTGTTCTTGCAAACTTCACAGTAACTCCTGCTCGTGCAGAGAAAGTTGATTTTGCTCTTCCATATATGAAGTGTGCTCTTGGTGTTGTTTCTAACGAAAAAGATTTGATTACTAAGCCTGAAGATTTGAATGGAAAAACACTTATTGTTTCAAAGGGTACAACTGCTGAAACTTTCTTTACAGAAAATTATCCACAGGTAAATCTTTTGAAGTTTGATCAGTATTCTGAAGCTTACAATGCTTTGCTCGATGGTCGTGGAGTTGGACTTTCTACAGATAACACAGAAGTTCTTGCCTGGGCTATTGAAAATCCTGGATTCTCTGTTGGAATTGAATCGTTGGGAAGTCTTGATACAATTGCACCTGCAGTAACAAAAGGTAATGAATCACTTTTGAAATGGATTAATGATGAGATTAAAGCTCTTGGAAATGAGAACTTCTTCCATGCAGATTACGAAGCAACTCTTCGCACTGTTTATGGTCCAAAGTCTGATGCTGATTCACTTGTAGTTGAAGGTGGAAAACTTTAATAAACAGTAACTGGTCAGTTACAGAGGTTAGGTGGAACTGAGATATTAGTTCTACTTAACCTTTTTTGTTTTCTTTTCTGTCTTTCAGTTTTTTATTGATTTTTTTAGCTTCATTAAAATCCAAAAAATAAACAAGAAGTGCTACAAAAAAGAAAACCAGTACAAACATTACTTCCATAATTACAATAGAAGAAACTTCTTTTTTGAACCAGCCGATATTCAAACCAACAATACAAAGTGTTACATTAATAATCAAAAAATACAAAATCTTACAAAGCAAAAGCATTTTGTTAGACATGTTCTTTTTAATATAGAAGATTCCAAAACCGAGACCTGAAACAATGCCAATCAAAATTACACCCCAGATATCTTTTAGAGTCAGTATTATTGTTCCGGCCGGGGCAAAGGCTTTTCTAAAAATTGTAATCATAATAAAAATTATTGTTACAACACGGGTGCAGATATTTATCATTACGGAAATCATTCCATCGTTCTTTTCATTGTTTTTCATAAACCTAACAACTCCTTTAAAGTGTTTAAGTAATTTCTTGAAATCATAACCTTGTAACCGTTTTCAAGAACAGCTTCAAAGCGGCCTCCGAAAACTGGAGTAAGACTGTCAATCTTATCCAGATTTACAATTACAGCTTTATTGGCCCTGAAGAAAATGCTTGCCGGTAATTCTTCTTCCAGCTGATAAAGTTTTGATTTAGTTTCGTAAACAGAATCTTTGGTATAAGCAAAAACTTTATCATCAACTGATTCAAAATATAAAACTTCTTCAGGATCAACAAATACGATTTTTGAGTCCTTGTAAAAGTTCATTTTGCCTTTGCCGGTTTTAAACTGATTGATGAGTTTTGTCAGACTTTCATCAAGATAGTCGCACTTTACGATTAATTCGTCTTCCTCATCAGCCTTCTTTTCAAGAATGGTTACTTTCATTTTTTACCTCAAATAGCCACAGGGGCTTATTGATATTGTACCATCTTTTGGGCTTCTTGCAAGTCAAGAATTGCCTGAGTTTCTTTTCCGCATTTCTGATAGCATTCGTAAGCCATAACGTAGCTGTAGGCTTTTAGCGTTTCGTTCTCGGTAATGGAAACTATGCGCATAAAATCTTCTGCGCCGACTGCCGCTTTCCCGAAAAACTGTTCTGGAACTGAGGCACTTACAGAGGCTCGATTCAGCAATACATCAATTTCACCTTCTTTACCGGCTGCAAGTTCTGCGGCTTTGTCGAGATAGGTGTAAGCTTCGTTTACAAGGGCAACGGCTTTCATCACAGATGATTCACCGCCCTTTACGGCGAGCCAGAAGCCGTAGTAGGCAAGACTAACAAAGTCATCCTGATTTGTATTGATTTTATCTTTGAAGTAGGAAAGATTTTCATCTGTAGTTTTTCCTTGTGGTATTTGAATCTGTGTCATCAGAGAAAACTGTTTTTCTGCATAGAGTTCTTTTACGTGTTGAATGTATGCTTTGTTTTTTGCTTCTTCTTTTTTTGATTTTTTATGAGCCTTCATAGAAGCTTCGATTGTAAGAGGAGCGTAATCATCCAGGAGAACGTAATGAATTGTTTGTTTTGCACCAAGAAGTTTCTGGACCCTCTTGTCTTTGAGAGGAATGCGGATTTTAATCAAGCTGCCATTTTCAAGTTTGTAGTATTCTGTATTGCAGATTAGGTTGCCTGAGTTGTCGTAAAGTTTTCCTTCTGTGTCAGTAAGCTGAAGTTCAAAATCTTCATCAATAGAAATATTGATGTTTTTGAAAGCAGGGGACTTGTCTTTGAATTCCAGATCTAACTGCCAGTATTCTGCAGACTGCTGCCAGCGGGCATTTGTTACCGGTTCATGCACTGTATAGCGGAGTAGTGGAGAACCATCATCAGAGGAATTGATAAAATCTGCACAAACAAGTCCCCCGGTATACGAAGGATCTACATGAAGAAAATGTGCAAAAAAGTTTTGTGGAATTGAAGAACAAATGAAAAACAAACTGATTCCAAAAAAACAGGTGAATACTGTTGTCAGCATTTTCCAACTGTATCTGATTTTTCCAAGAATTGTCTTAATCATTTTCTACCTCCAAAAAGTCCTGCAATAAGATTCAGGGATTTAATCATAAAGTCTGAAGACATAATTACTGCAAAAGAAAAAGCTGCAAATCGGAAAAGGTTTGCGGGGTGGAGCAGCTGCTGGAAAACGCGGACGGCTGCAGTCTTTGGTGGATTTTTGTGGTGGCCACAGGAACAGCTAGATTTCTTCATGTTAAAACGGAACTCATAAGAAATAGCTTTGTTAGGACAAACTGACACACATTCACCACATTTTGCACAGGTGATTTCCGGGTGTCCTTTTTTCTCCTGAATTGTTTTTATGTCGATTGCACTGAATGGACAGATTGAAGCACACTTCATACAGCCACTGCATTTGTCTGAATCAATTTTCATCTGGAAAATACTGAAGCGATCTGTAAGAGAAGCAAAGGCCCCGAATGGACAGAGACTGCTGCACTGAGTTCTTTTTTTTGTAAGAATCGGAAGAACTATGACAAGGCCAATAAAAAGTCCCACAAACATTATTGTAGCAATCAGACTTGGAATAGAGTTTACAGGACTAAACTCAGTTACAAGTTTGAACGGACAGAACCATTCGCAATAGATGCAGGCAAGCTCGCAAAGAGATGCCAGAATTATAAAGAACATAAATCCAAAATGAAATTCGCGGAGTTCTTTGTTTTTTGGAAGAAGCTTAATACGTGGCTTTTTCGCAACGTGTGAAAATCCTTCTTCCCATCCACCGTAAAAACAAATCCAGCTGCACCAGCCACGGCCTACAGTCAAAGTGCAGACAAGCCAGATTAAAATCATGCTTGCAACCGAAGCATAGTGACCCGAGATTCTTGCAGGGAATATGATATTTTTTGTAACGAGCAGTGGAACTAATACCTGAGGAATTGCAATATGGCAAAACGGAAGTTCGGAGTTACTCATTGCTTCACTTGTGATTGACATACTACCGCGTTCTGCAATCAGGTCGGCAATAAAGGCAATACAAAAGCCTACTGCAAAAACGGTCTGAAAAATGCGGCGGTAAATAACACCGCTTCCCATTTTTTTATTTTCAGCAAATGTCATTCGTATAAAAAGAAACATAAGGAAAAGTGCATACAAAATTGCAGCTGGAGCAAAGTTATGCATCAGAACTACAAAGAAAAGAACTATGAATGCCATCATGGCAGATAAAATCAAACTTGAAATCATTTTTTGCTCCTTATTCAAAAATCATTGGGATTAAGCCCAGGAAAATCATAAAGTAAATGCTTACACAAAATTGCGTAACTCTTGCAATACGTTTTATGCTACCTGCTCTTTTTGCAATAAATGGAATACCGAAAAGCGGAATAAAAAATGGCAGTGTTCCTATGTAGAAAAAGATGAAATAGAAGAATCCGACAAGGCCGTGTCCGCCAAAAACAGAGCGCAGCATTGCTGTCCACAGCGGCGGGCACACATGAAGTCCAACGGCGAGTCCGCTTAAAATCGCAGTTACCCAGTCATTACCGAGGCGACGGAGTTTAGGAACTTTGCAGCCACAATCTTTGTTACATCCCCATGGAAACTTCAGACCAAGTGAGTTTATCAGTAAGGCAATTCCACAGAAAAAATATGCATAAACCGAAAGTCTTCTGGTGAGCACAGGATCAATAAACTCATTTACAAGAAGTCCGATTGCGGCAAAAACTGCGCCGAGAATAAAATACATAACAAGACGGCCGCCAAGAAAAGCTCCGATGAGCCCGGAGTTTCTTTTGTAGCTAACTTTGTCTGTACCACTTAAAAAAGGGATCAATACTGGTGCACAATTCATAGTGCAGTAGGTTCCAGTTGAAAGTCCTAATGAAATCGCTTCTAAAATCATATTCACCTCTTTATGTTTGAATGATAAATCAGGATAGGTGAGCTCGCAATATGGGGTTGGGTAAGATGCAGGGGTGCGGGGGTATGATGCAGAAAGCTAGGTGTGAAAATTTCTTTTATTTACGAAAAAACACTGATTTGATAATATTAGCGCAAATGAACAGAGAAATAACGATTATTAATAAAGAAGAAGCATACACTTATGATGAATTAGACTTGATTGAAGAAAAACTTTTGCCATTGGTGAATGAAGAACTGAAGGTGGATGTCGGTCAGGTCTTGAGTGTGCTAAAATTGAGTCTTGAAAATCAGAAAACTTCATCAGCCATTTTCTTTATGCCACAGAATACCTTCAATATTTTTTCTTTGATTCAAGGTGATAATTCCATTTGCAAAATTACAAAAGAAAATATTGAAGCGTTGTATAAGGCTTTTTGTATTATTGATGATTGGGCCAGCCGGCCGATTTTAAGACATCTTCAGAAAAAACTAAAAACTCTCAATGACTATCTTCAGCAGGGAAATGCCGTGACCCCAACTGTAATTGCGGCAGATAATTTCTCTGTGATAGAGATTGTTGATTAATTAATCAGAACTTATACCAGGTCAAAAATATCTTGTGTTTGATAGAGAACTTTTCTGGATACTTTTTTTTGAGCATTGTGCGGTGTTCTTCATCAAACTGACGAAGTTGGCTTTCGCTCATGCTGGCCATTACTCCTCGACTGGCCAGCATTCTTCCGTGCCAGCTTTCTCTGGTAAATGGAATCTCTGTGATGAAGGTTTCCATTTGAGGATTTTCAAAATAGTGACGGCGTAAATCCTCTAGTGCACTTGCTGCTCCATGCCAATTCGGATTTATCTTTTTTACAAGTGCGTTGCTGTCTTGTGTTACAGGTTCTTCTTTTAAGTAAGAAATGTAGACTTTTACAAAAATGCCACCGTCTTTTAGCAGCGCTTTTATTTTGGGTACAACGATATTAGGATCAAAATACCAGAAACATTGACAGGCTGTAATTGCATCAAAAGATTTATCCTGAAAATTCAATTCTTCAGCGGCAAGGTTTTCATAGTGGATATTATTCATTCCAAGTGAAAGATTCTGTGCTATTTCCAGCTGTTCTTCTGAAATATCAGTTGCAATTATATCTGCGCCATACTTGCAAAGCTTTCTTGGGAAGATTCCAGTGCCAGTTCCTAAATCAAGCCAGCGGCTTCCTGCAGTGCCAACTCCTAAAGAATGAAGTTTTTCAAAAAGCATGTCTGGATAAATATCACGGAAGCGGCCGTAATATTCAGCAGTCCTTCCAAAATCAAAAGCATTTCCGTTATCAACCTGAATCTTATCAAGCCTGCCATCTTGAGGTTCGTATAAAGTTTTATCTCTGTATTTAATATCGTAAGGAACATAACATAAAATAGAAATATCTGATTTTTCATATTCAGCAGGATTACAACCAAACTCAGAAAAGAAAGCTCTCTGAAATCCTTCCGGACTGTCATAACCTGCTTCCAGTGCAACATCAAGAACTTTTTTCTTTTTATCTTTGAGTTTGCGTGCTGCTTCAGAAAGTTTTGCCCGCCTGATGTAATCGGCAATACTCATTCCTGCCACATCCTTAAAAAGTCGATAGCATTGCCATTCACTGCAATCGGCAAGTGCAGCAAGCTGGGCGAGGGTAATTTTTTCATATAGATGAGAGAGAATATATTTTTGAATTGAGTAAACTTTTTCTTCTTTCTGGCTGAACATAGTTTGATTATATATCGTTATGATATGATTTTCCCGACTTTTTTTGCAGATTTGAAATAATTTTTAATATGACATTAACATGACATATTTTCATGTTATAATACTCGTATGCAAATTGATCAGCTGTTTGAGTTTGTTTATATTCTGATTGATAAAAAGCGTGTCACTGCAAAAGAGATGGCTGAGCGCTTTGGAGTTTCTATACGTACAATTTATCGCTGGCTGGAAGCATTGTCTGTTTCTGGAGTTCCAGTTTATTCGATGAAAGGGCGGGGCGGCGGAATTGCGATTTCTGAAAAGTTTGCAATGGATAATACTGTCCTTTCGGAAGATGAGAGGCTTGCGATTGTTTCCAGTGTAAAGGCTCTGGAAAGTCTGAGTGGGAAAAGAGGGGCAGCAATTACTCCGGAGAGAAAAGCAGCCGATAAACTTTCGCGTCTGGTTACCAGCGATACCGACTGGCTTGAAGTTGATTTTGCGCCGTGGAGTCCGGAAGGCGGTGAAGTCAGAAATCTTTTTGGCATTCTTCGCGACTCTATTTTAAAAAAGCGTCAGATATCTTTTGATTATTTTACAGGGGATGGCCGGAGTGAAAAGCGGGTTGTTCATCCCTGGAAATTAGTTTTTCGCGGGCAGTCCTGGTATCTGCTTGGCTGGTGTACTTCACGAAAAGCGGAACGATTTTTCAAACTTACACGTATGAGAAATCTTGTTATGACTTCAAAAAATGCAAGCGTTAGCAGAAACACAGTTACTTCCAGGTCTGCACAGATACCGGAATATTCTGCTCCTCTCATTAAGATTAAAGCAAAAGTCACCCAGGAAAAAATCTCCTATCTTATGGACTCATTTATCTGCACAGAAATCAAGCCTCAGAAAAATGGATTTATAAATGTGACTTTTAATGCCCCAGATTCGCCATGGCTTTGTGACATACTTTTGAGTTTTGGAGCTCAGATAAAAATTGTAAGCCCGGCAAAACTCAAAAGTAAAATTGCAGAAATGGCAGGAAAGATTTCAGATTTATACAAATAAGATTTTTCCTTCGTTTCCACTACGTTCTGAGTGTAGATTTTCATTAGTAACTTTTGACAAAAATGCCCTGTCATGACTTACTACAAGAAGTGCGCAGGAAAGTGATGCTAAGGCATTTTCTAAAGCGAGTACACTTGTAATATCCATATGATTCGTAGGTTCATCCAGAATTAAAAGAGAAAGAGGTTTTTCAACTGCAAGAGAAATCATAAGCTTTCGAAGTTCGCCGGGGCTCACAGAACCTTGCTGAAGATTTTCCGGTTCGCTGCCAAGACGATATAAGGTTGAAAGAACTGCTCCTCGCTCCGCATCCTCCAGAGCCTCAAATTCAGCTAGGATCTGCTGCTCTTGTGAGGCTGGAATTTCCTGAGGCAGGTACATGATTTCTTGTGTGCGATCGACCTTTTCCAGTTCAGAAATCAAATGCTTGATGAAAAGAGTTTTTCCTGTTCCATTCTGACCGGTTAGCGCAATTTTTGATTCTGGATTAATTACGATGCGCGGAAGGTGAAGTTTGTAAGAATCCTTTTCTTCCGATGCAAAAATATCGGTTTCTTCTATAACAATCGGTTTTGCAAAACCAGCTGATTCTACAGAGAAGCCTTCCTTACGCTTCAGCGATTTTTTTATTGCATCGCGTGAGGCTTCTGTTCTTGCAAGCTGATTATCAAGATGCGCTTTTGCATCACCTGTGCTTCTGTCTTTTCCACTGATACGGGCCACATCAATTTTTGCCTGAGCATCATGATCTTTTGGATTCAGGGACTTTTTTGCAAGACGATTTTTTTGAACGTTCATTTTCTTCCGCAAGCTTCTGACTTCTTTGTTTTTCTGCAGAAGCTTTTGAATCAAGTCTTTCCCACTCGCCGCGATTATGAGCCGCATTCTGCTGACGAAGTTCAAGAGTTTTTGTAAGTCCGCATGGATAGCTTTCACAAACTACACAGTCTCGGCCTCCAGAAAAAGCACGGGCTTCGTTATAAAGGTAAACAGTACGCTTGCAAAGAGAATCCGTAAATGCACGGTCGTGGCTCACCATAATTCCGGTTCCGGTAAAAAGAGCCAGCGTATCAGAAATCATCTGAACGGTAGCTTCATCAAGATGATTTGTAGGCTCATCCAGAAGAAGAACTGCCGGTCGGTCCGCAAGCGCACAGGCAATCTGAATACGTTTTTTCTCACCGCCAGAAAGTGAATCATAACGCTCAATCATTTCTTCTGTTACATGAAGCATAGAGAAAAATCGACGTACTTCATTATCATCGCTCCAGAAAACTGTATAAAGATTTTCTGGAACCTCGGCTGTTTCCTGAGGACAGTAAATTATTTCGCCGTTTGAATTATCACCTGCTCCAGAAAGCTTTCCACTATCAGGAATAAGTAAGCCTGCAATCAGTTTAAGCAGTGTGCTTTTTCCGCAGCCATTGCTTCCAGCTACACAAGTCCAGCCGTCATAAAACTGAAGTGAAAAATCTTCAAACAAAGTTACATGAGAAGTTGGATATGAAAAATAAAGCTTTTGTATTTGTAATGACATTATGACCTCCTGGGGAAGTCAGTGATAGTGCTTTGTGAGCGCAGTATAATAATTGCAGGGAAATAACTTAAACAGAAAGGTTTAAGACACATCGACAAATATAATACTGTAACTGACTTCCAGAAAATGAAATCTCAAAAGAGAATTAAAAATGTACGGAAATCAGATTTACAGTCTCATCGGCAATGCGTCTCCTTTAGAAAAGATAATTAATTCTAATCTGAAACTTTATTATTTGTCAATGTGCGAATAATGTTTTCTAAATATGACATTTAGTTGTCATATTTTATATGTTACTCTAAAGACATGGAAAAGCGACCACCATTTGATGAAATTAAAAGCTTTGAAGAGTTCTCAAAATATTACTGGTATCGCGAGGAACTGCAGAAAATCTGCCGGGAGCATGGAATTGATGCGGGTGGTATGAAGGCGGAACTGAATCACAATATTGAAGAGTATTTTAAGGGGAATATAATTAGACCAGGAAAAATAAAACGACTTGCAGGAGGGGTAAAGAACTCCATCAAATCAGCTCATTGTATCAGCCGTACCTCTAAAGCAACTGCTCTAAGGCTTCTCACTCTGCAAACCAGTTTACTCGAATGTAATTTCTGCTTCAGCCAGCGCTTCAGAGATTTCTTCTCAGAACAAACTGGAATCAAAAACTTTAAGTTTAATGTTGATATGGTTGCCACGGCACGGAAAGTGAAAGAAACAAAAGATTCTTCTTTTACGCTTGGCGATTTGCTGGATATTTATTACGGAAAAACAACTTACGCAAAATACGACAAAGTTTCTTTACAGTGGAATAAGTTCGTGCAAGACTTTTGTGCCGATCCTGCGACGGAATGTTTTCCAAACAAACTCAAAACTGCCGCCAGACTCTGGAGAGTAGTCCGTGAATCAACTCGAGAAAAAGTGTATAAACATGAATTATTAGAAGAATTCACGGACGAAATGACTGTTTTATATCTAAATTGTCCGTGATTTTCAGCTTATTTCAAATAAAAAGATAGGAATTCGATGTGATTTGTAGATTATATATCTAAAAAAGCGGTACAAACATGAACTGTTATGGAGAAAAATACAAAGAATAAGCAAACTGCACGGACGAAAGTAACAATAAATATATCTTTCGTCCGTGTTTTTCAGGTTTTCAACATATTTATTTAAGGAGATGCTATGCCATTTGACTACAAAAAAGAATTCAAGGAGATTTATCTTCCACCCAAAACACCACAGATTGTACATATCCCCAAAATGCAGTTTATTGCCGTCCGTGGTAAAGGAAATCCTAACAAAGAAGATGGCGAATACAAGGCTGCACTCGCCGTACAATATGCAATTTCATATGCAATAAAGATGAGCAAGAAAGGGGACTATAAAATCACTGGTTATTTTGACTATGTTGTTCCACCTCTTGAAGGCTTCTGGTGGCAGGAGAAAAACGGAGTTGTTGTTCCGGGTTTTGATTATTCAGATAAATCATCTTTCAACTGGATTTCCTTAATCCGACTTCCAGATTTTGTAACTCAAAAGGATTTTGACTGGGCAAAGGAAACTGTTGCTGCAAAGAAAGGTCTGGATTGTTCACGAGCCGAACTCTTCACTTTTGAAGAAGGGGATTGTGTTCAAATCATGCATATTGGTTCTTACGACGATGAGCCTGCAACAATCAAGCTGATGGATGATTTTGCTCTCGACAATGGCTGGCAACTTGATTTTTCCGCCACAAGACTTCATCATGAAATCTATCTGAGTGATCCACGCAAAACCGCACCAGAAAAGTTGAAGACTGTAATCAGACATCCTGTGAGGAAAAAATAAAATGAAAAATGAATTGTTAGAAAATATCGAAAAACTCCACACAACACCAATGGGGGTAGATCGTATCCGTCGCAATCTTTCTTTGGGCGATGATGTAAAAGATGCCGTTACGTTCTGCCAGCAGAAAATCCTTGACGACAAAGCTGCAATTACTCGCCAGGGAAAGAACTGGTATGTCAAAATTGATGGCTGCATAATCACCGTAAATGCCTACAGTTACACGATAATTACAGCGCATAAAGAATAAGTCTTAAAATAAATTCTACCATTATAAAGGTAGAATTCTACTCAGAATTCAAAAAATCTACTAATTCCTACGATAAATCGAGTGACAACGCTATATTCCTGACCTATACTTATCATCAGGAGATAAAAAATGGACGCACAGAGAACTGGAAAACTGATTAATTATTTGCGGTCGAAAAAGGGAATAACTCAGAAGGAGCTTGCGGAACTTATTAATGTGAGCGACAAGGCAGTAAGTAAATGGGAACGTGGAGATGGCTGTCCGGATGTTGGGATTTTGCCAACTCTTGCTCAGGCTCTTGGAACGGATGTTGATTCTCTTTTGAAGGGTGAGCTTAAGGAAGTTTCTCAAGAACGTCGAATTTTAACAGAAGAAGAACTCAAAGCGGAAATTGCAAAAATGGAAGCGGCAGGAACTTTGGAGCAACCTAAAAATGATACAAGTCTTTTGAAAAATCCCTTAGCGCGAATCCGTATATATGATTTTAAGCGTCCTGATTTATTTGGGAAATATGAGCTTCGAAAAATCTGGAATACATTTTGTATGTTGTGTGAAAAAATCCGCAACGAGCTTGCAGGTAACAGAAGTGATTTGCTTGGCATAAAGGTTTGTTCGGTTGATCAACTTACAAACGAAGAATTTATCCGTAGTCTTCCCCAAAGAACTTTTTTTTATTCATATGATTATAACAATTCTGGTTTTGCAATTGAAATAGATCCTCAGATTGGAAAGGTTTTGCTAAAACATGATTTAAAGAAATATCCCGAACTTACACAAACCGACAGCGAATGTCTTAAACTTGCCTATGTAGACCGATTTTCTCAGATGATGCAGGAACTGATTTTTGCAAATACCGATAAATCAATTCCTTGGGAAAATTTTGAAAAGCATTTTACAAAAGATTTGAATACTTTGTTACCTTGGTCGGCTGGACAGAATCCTGGTGAAATGTGCGCACTTGTAACTCTTGAACTGATAAGCGATGTCTGCAGCGGAATGATAAACATTCAGTTTAATTATTCTTATTTGTTGCGTCTCTGCCGTAAAGCGGGTTTCTTTGGAAAGGATAATCCTCAATTTGAAAATCTTACTGATATTAAAGCCCGTCCCTGCGAAAATAATGTGCTTGTCGAATTCGGACGCTTTGTTTCTGATTCTGTAAAACTTGAACCTGGTACGCTACTTATGAGTAATAAAAAATTCGGTACTCCCTTGAATGTAATTGTCGAAAATGAAGTTCGTTTTGGTGGTGAGGCTGTTATTGCTGATGAAAACTTTGGTATTCGTATTACAGAAATAAAGCAGGGCGAACCTGTCCATTATGATGAAGAATACTATATTGCCCTGCGACTTGGTGGAACTTATCTTTCAAATGAAAAAATTGCTCGTATTGGGGAAGGCACTGTTTTACAGCTGGACAGTCAGCCAGGAAGACCGATTGCAATCATTCAGGACGGAAAATGTGTAGCCCGTGGAGAAGTTGTAATTATTGATGATATGTTTGGAGTAAGGATTGTAGATTGATTAAATACTGACAAAATATATCATTAGTTTTATTATATAAAAGAATGAAAAACTCAGATGCAAAAAAGTTTATTGATATCAAAGATAAAAAGCGGCGCAAGATTTTTTATCGAGGCGTTTATAGCCGCCTTATAATCAACTTCTTTTTTATCGCTGTTCAGATTTTCGTATTAGCACTTTTTGTTCTTCGACTTGAAAAATATCTGGAACTTTATTTTGGACTTTCGCTTATTCTTTCTGCTGGCTTTATGATTTATATGGTAAATAAAAACGGCCGCAACGAGTTCAAACTTGCCTGGATTATCCCTATGATTTTTGTGCCGCTTTTTAGTATTGCGGCATATCTTATGTATCATACAAATCGTGGTTCTCTTCGTTTTTCAAAAAGACTTACTATGCTCAGGGAAAGAACTCAGATTCTGCTTCCTGAAAGTATTCCGCCTTCCTTAAAAGCACAGACGAAAATAGTAAATGAACTTTCAAAAAATCATGCTTCAGATTTAATTTTTTATCTGACCAATAATTTCTTTTTTCCATATACAAATTGTGATGTAAAGTATTTTTCAACCGGTGAAGAATTTTTTCCTCATATGATTGATGCAATACGAAGTGCAAAAAAATATATCTTTCTGGAATATTTTATTATTGAAACTGATTCTTCCTGGAATGAGATTTTTAGTGTACTTCAGAAAAAAGTTCAGGAGGGAGTAGAGGTTCGTATTCTTTGTGATGGACTTGGTTCTCCTGTTTTTTCAACCTCATACTATCAAAAGTATTTAAGAGAAACTGGTTTTAAATCACGAGTTTTTATTCCGATTGTTCCAGTCTTTTCTACTCATCTTAATAATCGTGATCACAGAAAAATGTTGATTGTAGATGGGCAGATTGCATTTACCGGTGGACTCAATCTTGCAAATGAATATTTCAACCGCGGAAATAAAAATCGTTTTGAATACTGGAAAGATAATGCTGTGCAGATTCAGGGGCAGGCAGTGCATACCTTCCTTCAGCTTTTTTTACAGAACTGGAATCTTTTTGCAAAAGATATAGAAGATTTTACTTCATATCTGCCATCTTCTTATAAAATCTGTGACACGTGTGGAATTACAATTCCTTATGGAGATGATTTTTTTAATAACAAGGATATTGCAGAAAATATTTATCTCTACATTATTAACAACTCAAAAAAATATCTGAATATAACTACACCCTATATTCTCATTGATAATCAATTACAAGAAGCTCTGATATTTGCAGTGGCCCGGGGCGTTGAGGTTTCGATTATTGTTCCTGCCATGCCAGACCATTTGATTACCTTCAGCATAGGAAAGACTTATCTAGAAACTTTTGTGAATAATGGTATAAAAGTTTATCTTTATCAGAAGGGATTTATACACTCCAAAACTTTTATTTCTGATAATCAGATTGCAACGGTTGGTTCTGTTAATCTTGATTATAGAAGCCTCTATCATCATTTTGAAAATGGAGTTGTCTTTATTGATTCGCCGGTAGTTGATTCTGCAAAGAATGATTTTGATCTGACTCTGAAAGATTGCATTCAGATGATGCCTGGAGATTATAAAAAGATAAAACTATCTACTCGTATTATTGGCCGGCTTTTCAGAATTTTTGCGCCTCTATTTTAAGAAGAACACGCCTGGACAAACTTTATTTAATTTTCGCAGGCATGTAATTTTTTAATTTCCCGAGCTCTTATAATACTTAATGCTGAAACGCCAGAAAGCATAAGCCAGCAAATACATGACCAAGCCAACAAGCGGTGTGATATACATAAAGACCGCCGGGTAATTGGCCATGTCGTCTTTCCTCAGCAGGTATTGAGCCGGGAAATAATTTACAAAAGCGAAAGGTACTACAAAGGTCATCAAAAACTGAATGGCCTTATGAAAAATGCTGATAGGGCATCCAGCAAACTTTCTGATATCCCAGTAAAAAACTTCTTTGATTGCATTTGTTTCTAAAAGATAAATATTCAGTGTTGCAAGAAATAAAAAGATTGCTCCCTGAATCAAAACTCCGCCTGTGATTGTCAGAATGTAATAGATAATTCTAACGGGTGTCCACACAACTCCAACCTTTGAAGCAGAAATGATAAACAGAACAATTCCAAGTCCCCCCTGTCCAACTGCCGCAAACCAGTCTGCATTTGCAAAAATCAACTGATACAAAAGTCCACGTGGTCTTAAAATATATCTGTCAAAACCGCCGCTGCGCACGGTGTTTCCAAAATCACGAAGGCCGGTAAAAAAGATAATCAGAATACCGTAGGTTACATAAATCAAACTGGACAGAAAAAGAATTTCGTAAACATTCCATCCATTCAAAGTTTCAAACTTCAAAAGGGCAAAATACATTACAATGATTGCAGTTGCTTCACGCAGAAAAACTGCGAGCGATCGAAGAATTGCATCAACCTTATATTGAAACCACGAGCGGAAAATCATCCGCGTGTATACTGCTGAAAGACTAAACAAATCAGATTTCATAATTAACCTCCCTGAACCACAAGTTTCTTTTTGCCCTTGTTCCATAAAATAAATCCGCAGGTCATAAGACATACAATCCAGATAAACTGCTTGATAAATCCAGCTACAACTTCGCCGCCGCTAATGCTTCCAAGATAAATCTGAATCGGTGTAAAATAGATTCCTTCAAAAGGTGTAAAAGAAATTATCTTTTTAACCATCTCCGGCATAAACCAAAGCGGAATCATAGAACCAGATAAAATATTTACAAAGACATTTTTGATTGTCATGATTGCCCAGACATTTATGAGCCAGAAGGAAAACATCTGGAACATAAAACTCAGACTCCACAAAACTCCGTAACCAAAGAGTGCACTTAGTACAAAGAGCCCGAAGGAACCTGCACTGGCTGGTGCCGCAATTCCGATAAAAAGAATTGCAACAATCATTGCCGGCACAAAATGAAAAATCAGTTTAAATGCTGCAACTCCAAGATTGTCTGCCAGCATTCTTCCGTGAAAGCTCACCGGCAAAAGCATTTCTGTTGCAATACTTCCATCATTTATTTTGTAAGAAAGATAATAATCATTTACAACAAAAAAAGATTCCAGACCCAGAGATAAAATGAAGTTAGTCGTTACCATGCTCATTGTAATTCCGTCCACAGCTTCGCGGCCGCCATACAAGGCACGGTAAATCTCAACGTAAATCACAAGGCGGATAAGCGTGTTTAGAATGCCCATCCAGTGATCCAGGCGGTAGGCACTTTTTTGCAAAAAACTTTTTTTCGCAAATGCCAGGTAAGGTGCAATCGTCATTTTACACCTCCCCGTTATACATCTTCTGAATGATGCTTTCGATTTCCGGTTCGGCAACTGTAACGTCGTGTACACTGTATTTTTCCAGAACCTCGTGCATCAGTTTGTTTACATCAACAACATTGTTATCAAAAGTGAAGCTGACCTTTCTGTCTTTCAAATCTTCGATAATTACATTTTTGATTGGAGCAACGGCAGTCTCCTCGTTGAACTCTGCGATAAGGCGGCGGCTGGTTCCATACTTGTTTCTGATATCCTGCAGGGAGCCGTCGTACATAAGAGAGCCCTTGTCGATAATGATGATTCTCTTACAGGTCTGCTCGATATCTTGCATATCGTGAGTTGTGAAAATCATCGTTACCTTATCCTGCTCGTTCAATTCCTTAATAAAGTTACGGATAGTTTCCTTTCCGATGATATCAACACCGATTGTCGGTTCATCAAAGAAAACAATTTCAGGAGAGTGGAGAAGGGAAGCAACAATATCGGATCTCATTCTCTGACCCAGTGAAAGCTGGCGCACCGGCTGATTTATAAAACCCTTCATGTCCAGCATTTCGGTAAAGCGTTCGAGGTTTCGTTTGTATTTTTCTTCCGGGATACGGTAGATTGCGCGGAGGAGTTCAAAGCTGTCGATTACAGGAAGGTCCCACTGCAACTGTGATTTCTGACCGAAGACAACGCCGATATTTCCAACATAGGATTTTCTCTGCTTGTAAGGAATGTAGCCCGCAACACTGATTGAACCGCTGTCCGGGCAGAGAATGCCAGAAAGCATTTTGATTGTTGAAGATTTTCCCGCTCCGTTCGGACCGATAAAACCGACCATCTCACCTTTTTCGATTGTAAAGCTGAGGTCGTTTACAGCCTTTTTGATTTCGAATTTTGGGGAAAACATGTTTGCAATCATTCCGGGAATACCGGCGCTTCTCTTGTTGACCTTAAATTCTTTGGAGATGTTTTTTACTTCGATAAAACTCATTTTTTATTTCCTCCCTGATTTTAAACTTTTTATACTTTCCGCAAGGTCTCCCTTACGGACTGAAACCGATTTTATTTTTGAAGTCGCGCAAATTCTCTCCAGGACTTCTTTTGATGAAACATGATTTGAGTTGTAGCGGATTTTCATCCTGTCGTTATCTATAAAATAATTTTCAACTTCCAAATCAGAAATGTCCGGTAACTGACCTTCCAGTTCTATAAAACATTCTTCGATTGGGGCAAGCCTTTTATATAATTCTTCTTTGGAACCATAAAAAGCAGCTTCTCCCTGATTCAGCAATAAAACTCTGTCTGCAATTGAAGAAATCTCCTGCATGGAATGTGAAGTTACAAGAAGTGTTTTGCCAGCCCATTTTTTTTCTTCCACAAGTTTATAAAAGCCAGTTTTTCCATTCTGGTCTAAGCCGATGCAAGGTTCGTCAAAAATATAGATTTCTGCATCGCGTAAAAATGTAAGCCCCAGCTCGGCTCGTCTTTTTTGTCCAAGCGAAAGTTCTTTTGGTTTTGAATTAAGAATATCTGTAAAGCCTAGAGTTTCAGATATCAGCTTGAGGCGTTTTTCAAAAACATCCTGCTTCATTCCATACATGATTTTGATTTCTTCGAGAAAATCCATAATGGTAAGATTTTCATTGTAAACAGGAATGTCTGTAAAAAGAGCAGAAAGCCGCAAAGTAATATTGTGCTTTTTTTCAACGGGATCTGTACGGAGAGTTCTGACAATGCCACTTTCCGGTTGAAGCAGTCCCGAAATCAGTTTTAAAAATGTTGTTTTTCCCGCACCCGAAGCCCCTATAATTCCAAGTGTAATTCCTCTTGGAATATGCAGGTCGATATCATGTAAAACAAACTTATTTAACTTATCGCAAATAACCATTTCACCCTCTAATCATCCTATAAAACAAAATACCCCTTGAACCGCGTGGGCGCAAGGGGCTTGGGATAAACAGTATTTTCTTTGGGATAAAAAGAGCTCAGGCTGGCATAAATATATTCACAATGAAAAAGCCGTCCTCTTCATAAAAGTCTGTCATGCCTTCATAGAACTCAACAATCTCTTTTATCTGAACAACTCCAAGACCATGCTTTTCACTGTCTGCTTTTGTTGATTTCAATTCCGGATTTTTCTCCAGTACAGACTGAGAAATCCTATTCTTTACACTGATTACATCGTAGCCCTTTTTCTCATAAACGCTGATGACGATTTCTTTGCGAGTCTCACGTCGCGATGCCTCAATTGCATTATCAACCGCATTCGAAAAAACTGCTGAAAAATCAATTCCCTTCATCTTTTCAAAAGAGGCTTTTCCTATATCTGCCTTAACATCAATTCCTTCCTGGCGGCAGATTTCCAGTTTATCATTGAGAATATGATTTAGCAGAGGATTCCCGGTTTCAACATAACTCTTTACGGCATTCAGTTTATCAAGAATTTCAGAGACATATTTTCTGGCATTTTCATAGTCACCACTGTTCATGTAAGAAGCCATTACCATAAGATGATTTCTCATGTCATGCTTGAGCTTTCTTGTATTCTGATGCAGCTGACGGATTTCTTCTTCCTGCTTTGTGATTTCTTCCATCTGCCATTTGTAAGAATTAAGCTCGAATTTTAAGTCCTTATTCTGTGCTGACAGTTCGAGAAGTTTCTGCTGTAAATCTTCGAGTTCTTTTTTCTTTTTGCCTATCATCTTCTCATATACCTTAAAATTGATTTTTTCGCTTCGTCAGAATATGACTTTCCGATTGGTAGAAGCTCGCCGTTATCCAGTTCTAGATTTTCTGTTTTTAAGATTTTTACGTGTTCAAGATTTACCAGAAAGCCTTTGTGAATGCGAAGAAAGCCGCAATTTTCCAGTTCCTTTTCTACAGCAGTCATTGTTGAGCGCATCCTGTATTCATCACCTGTTGTATGAATTGCAAGATAATTTGCCTGTCCTTCAAAATAGAGGATTTCGCTCTGTGCAAGATTTATGGTTTGCGAAGCATTTTGAAAAATGAATTGTTTGTTATGACTAACAATTTCTTTCTGGCAATCTTTCAGAACATTTCGCAATTCGTCTTCCAGATATTTTTTTCGTACAAAGGCAAAGGGATGATATTTAAAACTGTCATAAACAAGTTCATCGTGGGCCGTTACAAAAACAATCAGAGTTCGGGCTTTCTCAGAGGCGAGGGCAGCTGCAACTTCCATTCCACTCATTCCCGGCATATCGATATCAATGAGAAGAACATCGGGCTCAGTGTTCAGACCTGTCTTTATAGCAGAAAGAAAAGATTCACCATCAGAAAAAGTTGCAACTTTATTACCCGGAAAATCTTTATTGATAAAATCAGCTATTTCTTCGAGGATTTTACTTTCGTCATCACAAACTGCTATGTTCAATTTATTTCTCCGGATTTTCCATTTTATAATAAATATTGAAATAAAACGGCATTTTAAGCATAGAGGTGTTCCAGAGCTTTTTAAATTCTTTCAGTGGGACAATCCTGTTGTAGTAAAGTTCGTTGCCATCAGGAGACTTAGCTGCATCTACATTCACCCAGTCTTTTATTGAATCTGCAAAGTAAATGTTTTCTTCGTCATATCCAGTTATGCAGGCAAAGTGCAGAAAGCTTTTTCCAACAAAAGAACGGATTACAACAATAACAGGATTTCCGCGGGCAAGTTCATTCTGAAGTGCTGCAAGATTTCCCATACAAGCCTTCATTTTTATTTCGCGTTTTTTGAAAAAGCCGGTGATGCCTTTTGGAAATGCAATTCCGTTTCCATAAGTGTAGGGCACTTCCTTAAAAATCTCATCACCTTTTGCAGCTTGGCCCATGTGGCGCAAAACAAAAGCAGATGAAAAACCGGCACAGCCACCAGCTCCCTGAAATTCAAAGTAAGTATCATTTTCAGTTTTTACAGTTTCAGGGAGAGGTCTCACAAAAAACTCAGCATGTTTTGCCTTCTTTTCAAAATGAATCAGAAGCGGGCCCATAAGAATAATATCAACGATTGTTGTGATTGCTAAAACATTTAATATGAACTTAATGATTTCCCAGAGAATATACATGCTGACTCCTACTTTTTTCTATATATTATAACATATGTAAATCAACTTACATACTCATCAACAATACTCAGTACCGGCCCAAGATATGTAGGTCCAAAAAGGTTCAGGTGATTCAGCAGCTGATAAAGATTGTAAAGATCGCGGCGATTTTCGTAGCCTGGTTCAAGCGGATTTGCTTCGCGGTATGCATCATAAAACTTTTCCGGGAATCCACCAAAAAGCTCTGTCATTGCAAGGTCTGCTTCTGCGTGGCCAATGTAGACTGCCGGATCAATAAGCATGGCTTTGCCTTCTGGCCCGCACATTACGTTTCCACTCCAGAGGTCTCCGTGTAAGAGACTTGGGTGAGCAGGTTCAATCAAAAAATCTTCGAGATGGTCGAGCAACTTTGTAATCTTGGTTCTGTCTTCTGCTGTAAAATATGAATCTGCATCTTTGAATTGAGGTGCCAGTCGGTTATCGCGGAAGAAAGAAATCCAGCTGTCAGATGGTGTATTATTTTGTGCCCTTGCTCCAATAAAATTATTCTGGAAAAATCCGAACTTACCGGAGATCTCAAAAATCTTTGTATCAGCTTTATGAAGGGCTGCTAAATCTCGTGCAAAGCTTTCCCAATAATCAGAGCGTGGTTTTGCACTCTTAATGAATTTCAAAAGTAAGAAGCTGTAGCCCACATCTTCTCCGTCATCCGTTCCTGTACAAAGAATTTCTGGAGTTTTAATTACACCTGTTGCTTCAATTGCAGAAAGCCCCGCTGCCTCTGCTGTAAAAAAATCTGCATTTGCCTTTGAATTAGCCTTTATACAAATATGTGCGCCTGTGTTCAAGATGAGACCGTAAGCCTTGTTGATGTCTCCACCAGAAAGCCTGTCTGTTTCTGTGATTGCAACTGAGTTTCCATACAGTGAAACCAATGCCTGTGCAAGGGATGTGTGATGTGGTGGAAGTGTGATTTTCATTGAGGTCTCCTTAGGCAATGCGTATAACTACTTTTTTTATATAGCCTTGTGGGGTATATGTCAAGTTTGGAGAAAATATTCTATTACCTATTGACAAAGTAGGTAATGACAGATATATTCTCCATATGGTATAAACCTATTATTGTAGTAGGTATATAAATATACCTAAGAGAGGCAAAAATGGCAAAGAGTTTTACTGAATTAAGAGAATCACATCCATGCTTTGGACAGGGAAAAGCTGCAACGGGCCGTATTCATCTTCCTGTATGTCCGGGCTGCAATATTGCATGTCGTTTTTGCGAAAGAAGCCTTAATGATACGGAGAATCGTCCCGGCGTAACGTCCAAAGTTCTTAAGCCCGCTGAGACGATTCCCCTTATCAAAAAGGCATTGGAAATCAGCCCGGAAATCCGTGTTGCAGGTATAGCCGGCCCTGGTGATACCCTTGCCAGCGATAATGCCCTCAAAACATTCCGTCTTATAGACAAAGAATTTCCCGAGCTCATTAAATGTATGAGTACAAACGGCCTTCTGCTTGCAGAACGAGCCGACGATATAATCAAAGTTGGAATCGACAGTCTTACTGTGACCGTAAATGCCGTAGATCCTGAAATAGAAGCCCAGCTTAATGACTATATCATCTGGCATGGCAAGAAAATTGAAGGGGTAGAGGGAGCAAAAATCCTCATAGAAAATCAGCTTGCGGGAATCAGAAAAATTGCTGAAGCTGGAATTACAATAAAAGTAAACACAGTGCTTGTTCCGCGCATAAACGGCAAACATATTGCAGAAATTGCAAAAACAGTGGCCGCAGCCGGTGCAAAAAAATACAACATCATCCCGCTGATTCCTACAGCAAAGCTTGCCGACGAACTGGCTCCAACATGTCAGGATATTCACGAAGCCCGTGCCGCCGCTATGCCTTACATCGAACTCTTCCTGCATTGTAATCATTGCCGCGCAGATGCAGTTGGTGTACCAGGACGCACAGAGTTCTCAAAAGCCCTCTACGCAAACTTCGGCTCAACCGGAATCAAGGAAAACTTCTCTCATGGCTGATAAAGCTTCTCAATCTTCAGCCTACAAAGTTGCCATTGCCTCAACCGACGGCGAAACCGTAAATATGCATTACGGCAAGGCAACAAAGTTCTATATCTACTCAATAGATGATGAAGTGGGGTATGACCTGGTGGAAGAACGCCAGGTAGAGCCCGTATGTATGGACGGCTCCCACGAAATCTCAAAAATGGAAGAAAGTACCCGTCGCTTTACAGACTGCCGCTACATTGTCGTTTCTCGTCTCGGAACTGCTGCAAATGCAGCCTTGGCCAACGCTGGAATTACCGCTATGGAGCTTCCTGGGACAATCGATGACGCAATTCTCCGCGTCTGGAAATATAACCAGATTCAGAATTTATTTAATTAATTTTCAATAACCTATTGACACAGTAGGTAATTAAAAGTATATTACTTATACCTACTAAACAAGTAGGTATAAACTAGATGACGGCAAGATATGGCCGGAGCCATTTCGTTTTTATGGCTTAAATAGGAGCACATAATGGGTGAAATCAGACAGATTGCAATTTACGGAAAGGGTGGAATTGGTAAGTCCACAACCACACAGAACCTTACAGCTGGACTTGTTGAGCACGGAAAAAAGGTCATGGTAGTTGGTTGTGACCCTAAGGCAGATTCTACTCGTCTGCTCCTTGGTGGCCTTGCACAGAAGACAGTACTTGATACAATCCGCGACGAAGGTGAAAACGTTGAACTTGACCGCATCATGAGAACAGGTTTTGGTGGAACACGCTGTGTTGAATCAGGTGGTCCAGAGCCAGGAGTTGGATGTGCAGGACGCGGTATCATCACTTCTATCAGCATGCTTGAAAATCTTGGAGCATACACAGACGACCTTGATTTTGTTTTCTACGATGTTCTTGGTGACGTTGTTTGTGGTGGTTTTGCTATGCCAATCCGCGAAGGTAAAGCTAAGGAAATCTACATTGTAGCTTCTGGTGAAATGATGGCGTTATATGCGGCTAACAACATTGCAAAGGGTATCAGTCGTTATGCAAAGGCTGGTGGTGTTCGCCTTGGTGGAATCATCTGTAACAGCCGTAACGTAGACCGCGAGCTCGATTTGCTCCGTGCCTTCTCTAAGGAACTTGGAACTCAGCTCTTGTATTTCGTTCCTCGCGACAACATTGTTCAGCGCGCCGAAATCAACCGCAAGACAGTAATTGAATACAAGCCGGATTCTGCACAGGCTCAGGAATACCGCAACCTCGCAGAAGCTGTAATCAACAATACAAACTTTACAATTCCAACTCCAATGACCCAGGAGCGCCTCGAAGAGATTCTCCTTGAGTACGGTTTGATGGAAGCCCTCGAGGACGATTATAAGATTTAGGGGGAAGTCGACCCCTTAGGGAGCGGCCTGCAACGCAGGCAAAAACAGTCCTGTGGACTGTTTTTAGCGAGTCTCGGCGAAGGCTATGCCTGAGCCGGCTCCAACCGCCTGCGGCGTTTTACGCTACCCCCTCTCCTAGGGGGACACCCCCTAAAACCCCCGCCATGTCATCCTGAACTTGTTTCAGGATCTTTCTGGAGATTTGAATGAGTATAAAAGTAGCAATCGCAAGTTCAGATGGTCTCAACATAGATTTACACTTTGGTCAGGCCAAAGAATTTATTATTTACGAAGCTCAGAATGGAGTTTTTGTAAAAAAAGAAACTAGAGCTCTTCCAGAGGTGGTTTCGACAAGCTCAACCACCGATAGCGCAGAAGATGCCGGCGGTTTCGGCTGTGGTTCAGGCTGCGGTGGAGGAGGCGGGGGCTGTTGCGGCGGTGGTGCAGGTGGTCCTGCTTCTCCAGTCGTTGAACTTCTTTCAGACTGCCGTTCGGTAGTTGCTGCTCAGTTTGGTCAGAACATAAGACGTCAGTTCGAGCGTAAGGCAATCAGCGTTTTTGATATAGAACTTCCAGTTAGCGAAGCACTCGAAAAACTTGCCGCCTATTACAAAAAATTTGGAGATATCTAATGGCCCTCAATATAGAAACAAAATGTCTTCATCTGGAATCAGAGACAGAAAATAAAGACGAAAACTCTGCCTGTTTGCACTATGGTGCAATTTCTTATCCAATTTATCAGACTGCAACCTATGCTCATCCTGGAGTAGGAAAGAGTACAGGTTTTGATTATACACGACTCCAGAATCCAACCCGCGAACAGCTGGAAAAAATTGTCTGCCAGCTGGAAGGTGGAATAGATGCCTTTGCTCTTTCTACAGGCATGGCAGCAATCTCCCTTCTCATGGAAATCTTTAAGCCAGGTGATCATCTTATAGTAGATTCTGATTTGTATGGCGGAACAATAAGACTCTTTGACAATGTATCAGCAAAGAACGGAATTGAGTTTACCCGCGTAAATTGTTCGGAAGAGGATGTTGAATCCCTCATAAAATCAAATACAAAAGCAATTTACGTAGAAACTCCAACCAACCCTATGATGAATGTGACTGACATTGCCGCAGTTGCAGAAATTGCACATCGCCACAATTTGCTCCTGATTGTTGATAACACCTTTATGTCTCCATATTTTCAGAATCCTCTGAAACTGGGAGCCGATGTAGTTATTCATAGTGGAACTAAATATCTTGCTGGCCACAACGATACACTGGCAGGGTTTATAATAACAAACAAATCTGAGATTCAGGAAAAATTACGTTTCCTTATAAAGACTACTGGAGCAGGGCTTCCTCCTTTTGACAGCTGGCTTGTTCTCCGCGGAATTAAAACTCTTGGAGTCCGCATGGAAAAAGCTCAGTCAAATGCAGATAAAATTGCCCGCTGGCTTAAGACACAAGCGTGTGTAACAAAAGTAATTTACCCTGGCCTTGAAGAACATGCCGGTCACGAAATCATGAAAAAACAGAGCCGCGGTTTTGGTGCAATGGTAACTTTCCGCCTGGACACTACTGAAAAGGCTTTGAGCTTGTTAGGAAAAGTTCGTCTTATAAAATACGCAGAGAGTCTTGGTGGCGTTGAAACGCTTATCACATATCCAACAACCCAGACCCACGCAGATGTACCAGAAGAACTCCGCCTCAAAAACGGAATTACTCCAGAGGTGCTTCGCCTCTCGGTTGGAATTGAAAATGTTGAAGATTTGATCGCGGATCTACAGCAGGCGTTGAAGGATTAATTTTATAAAAAGAAACAAAGGTAATCATATATTTCTAATGATTACCTTTGTTTTTCCTGTAGTTCCAGCACTCTTGCAAAATCCTGTATAAAAGATTGCTTTCTGATGATAAGCAAGTTGTTAGGTTATAATGTTACTTCAGATATTTATGTGGTGCCGAGTGTGAAATAACTAAAGGAATAATTAAAACATATTTTCTTGACTTATTAAAAAGACACTATTATATTTTATTTATAAGATTAAGTGCAAAACCTTTCTTTGTATGTTTGCGTTTTTTCAAAGAAGGAGTGCACATGAAAAATATTAATATTCAAAACTCTTCTTCTTTGATTTTTTATCAAACATTCAAAGGAGAAGCGAATGAAAAACTCTATTCAAAGCCAAATTATTACGGCAAATCTTCATTTTTATCCATTTTGCAATATGCATTGCAAATATTGTTTTGTTCCTGTTACTAAACAGTTATCCTTTTCGGATTGGTTATCCATACTTCCAAAACTTAAGTCAAAATTTCAAAGGATAAATTTTGTAGGCGGAGAACCAACTGAAGCTCCATATTTAATTCAGTTAGTTGAAAAGGCAAAAGAACTTGGTTTTAAAACTTCAATAGTTACAAATGGTTATAATATGATAACTGGTAAAATTGATACAGACAGGCTTCTTGCCTCATTAGATTGTGTTGGAATTAGTATTGACTCAGTTAATGATTCTACCAATTATAAAATTGGCAGATATGTTACTAAAAACGGAAAAATAAATCTAATTACAGAAAATCAATATCTAGATTTGTGTAATAAAATTAAAAAATCAGGAGTTTCCTTAAAAATAAATACAGTTATTAGTAAACTGAATATTAATGAAAAATTGAATTGTTTTTATGAGAGAACAGGTGCATCAAGAATAAAAATTTTTCAGTGTTATAAACCTAATAATGACTTAAAACATAACTATGATGATTTGTTAATAACAGCAAATGATTTTGCTGCGTATAAGAGTCAGTCTGACTATATTTCTTTACCTGTAGTTTTTGAAGACAATGAAGCTATGACAAGTTCATATTATATGATAGGTAGTGATGGATGCTTTTGGGATAATTTAACATGGAAAAAAAGCAAGTCATTGACAGAAATTACTGTAGAAGAAGCACTTGAAAGCATTGTTTTTGATGTTGAAAAATATAACCGCAGATATGCTTAATCACTTTTTACGAATAAACGAGACAGTTTTAGTGAACTGTTATAAAATAGGAGTATTACTATGAATAATGAAATCAATATATATATTAAGAACATTGAAAAATTGTTAAAACTCGAAGAATCAAACAAAAGCGATTTTATCAAAAAAGAAGGTGAAAAACTTTTCTTAAAAATTGAAGAAAATAATGAACAAGATTTTTTAATTTTACTTACTTGCTGGTGTTTCTTTGAAGCGGATTGGATTAGACATTTTCGTTTTAATTCAAAACAACAAACATCTTTAGAAGAAAAAATTAAGGAACTCTGCAAACAAAGCAATCAAAATATTAATTCTATTCATGGCAATGAAGACTTTCTCATTTATGTAAAACAAATAATAGATAAGGAAAAAATCGAAGAATCAAAAAAAATAATTCTATGGAATTTTATATCGTATTGTATTGCAGGTTCAAATGAACTTGTATTTTGGAAATATGTTAATTGTGCAATTTTAAATCATGTTTATATCAATTCAGTAAATGAATTATGTAAATATGAATGCCAAACAAAGAATGGAATAGTAAAGAAACCAAAATTTACAATCGAATTACTTGAAAAACAGGAACATCTTTCTACATTTATAAGTATAGATACAGTTCGTGTATGGATGCATTTAAACTATGTGTTTAAGCCCTCTCTCATTCCTGAAGACCAAAATGGTCCGAAAATAGAAAAGGCTTTAGATTTATTAATTAAATTAGTGTTTACAGAAGAAATAGAAAAAGATAAAAAATCACAAACGGCTTTATTTGTTATGAATCATCTTCTATGTTTAGGTAAAGTTGGTTTTGATAAAAAAAGATCCAAATATATATCTTTAGGTTTTTGCGAATCGAAGCCAGGAATTATTTATTGTTTGTTTGAAATAAGTAAGTATTTAGATAAATCTGATTTTCAATATTTCTTTCCTAATGATATTGAAAAATCAATGTTTGGTATTTTTGAAAAAAACAGATTTTTAGCATTAATAAATTTATATGGATTATATAATGACAATCCAAAATTAAAAGACGCTGCTGAAAATTTAGATAAATATATACCAGAAAATGAATATGTCCAACTACAAATTATGTGCGGTTCATATGAAAAAGATACTCCTGATCAAACTATATTAAACAATATTACATATTCAATTTTTTCAGAGCCTAAAGAAAAAAAGGAAATGTCATTGTTAGCAGAAAAAGCGCGTTGTACTATATTGGCTTTTTATTTTCTAATGTGGAAAATTGGTTCATTATGGAAGGACTGTAAACCAACACCATATGACACTTTCAAAATACATGATGATTTGATGTATTCTTTCTACAGTTCATTTTTGGATTATAAATGGAACTATAAGGATAAAGAAGAAAAGACTGATCAAGAATGTTGTAACGATAGTCTTTTTATACCAGCAAATTATTGTTCTACTAATACATATAAGAAACTCTTTAATCAATTATTAAAAATATATAATGTAAACGGTATACTTCCAACTTTATCATTTGATTTATCAACACAAGAAGGAAAATCAACATGTTCAAATATGAGTCTGTTCTTAAAATATTTAAGAAATATTGATGAAGAATCAGATAATACTATCTTAAGTTTAATGGATTATATCGCAGAATTAAAAGATAAAAAGAATTTAAATATCCAACCATCAAAATCTTTTCCTATAACCTATGAAAAGTTTTTACAATTAAAAAATCAATTAATAAGCAATCACCAAAAAATAAAAGAGATTGATTGTGGTTTTGAAATAGAAAATTTTAATGTATATAATTCAAATCCTTTTAAATTTCCTCTATCAAGAAGTCTTACATGCAGATTTTTCAATGATTCAATTAAAGATAGTCTAAATTATTTATGGTCTACTAAAGATAAATCTGAAAAAGAAAAATCAAAAAATGTAATGAGATATGAAGAAAATTATAGAGCTACAAACAGACATAATATAACATGTGTATGTTTACAACCATTAATACGTAATCCAAATCGTCATTTTACTACACCATTTGTAATAAGAAACATTCTTGATTCTTCTTATCCAGAACATATGCTGGAAGCATTTTATGATATTTTGGAATATTTGGAAAACCTTTATACAAAAAAAATATCAGAAGAAAAGTACGAAGAAACAATTATCGTAAAATATCAAATAATATTCACACAAACTCATTTTTCATATTTTTTAGCAAAACTTTATAAAAGTGGTTTTCTAACTAATGATATAAATATAAAAGATTTAAACTTTAATGAATTGTGGAAATATACTTATACAAATTCTGGTGACATTAAAGAACAAAATTTTAAATTAAATGAGATTAGGGATAAAGAAATTGATTATAAGGATTTACTCGGTTCTCAATTTGTTGAAGAAATGGAATGGTTTTTGAATAATATATATAATAATTCTGCAAATCTTCTGCACAACTATTATTATTCAATTTCACTTTATCTCATTTATTTAGCATTTAGACTTAAAGATGAAAAATGAAATCATTTGTATATTAGTTACAAAAAGTCTCTGCGATTTCTAATTCTAAGGTGTATCATAAAACATTCGTAGAGTTGGTAATGTTGAAAATCAATGATGATAATGTTAAATTAAATTGTCCTTAATTTGTAATTAAGATTCATATGGATCTTTGATTTTACTTTTAAGGAGTTTCTAATGAAAGGAACTAAAAAGATTTTTAATGTTTTACATGGAGATTGTGATTTACAATCTCAAGAATTGCAGAAAACTGTTAATCAGTTACGAACTGTAATTGCAAATGCTGAACGTACAGGCGGATATGTATTTACTCATCCTTTATATAAGGAAATATCAAAAATATGTAGTACGCTACAGACTAAAACAGCAAACAAAGAAAGTATTAAAGCATTAAGAATTATACAAAGGCACTTTGATCGCTTGAATAAAAATGACTTCCATGATTATCAGGCAGATGAATTAATGGATTCTGTTATTCTTGATATATGGGATCCAATTAGCGACGATTAGTTCTTGTTATAGTTCTACTCCTTAGTGGATAAGATTAAATGGTTCGTAAACTTAGCTAAAATAATCTAAGAGCAACTTTTGTATAGAGACAAAAGTTCGTTTATTCTACCACTGATGCAAGGCGTTTGTGAGCCATAAAAAGCCGTGATGCCTTTTGAAATCTTTCTTAAAAGTACACCGTAGGTAATTTGCCTACGGTTATTTTTTATTGGTCGATATTTAATTACTGAATTACCACAATTTCATCGCAAAGTGCAAGCGCTGCGTGATCATGGCTTACCAGGATTACAATTTTTCCCTGTCTTGCAAGGCTGTGGAATATGCGGATTATTTCTTCAGTTCTTTCTGCGTCTACAGAATCTGTAGGTTCATCCGCAAGAATGATCTGAGGATTATTGATAAGCGCGCGGGCTATTAAGACGCGATGATTTTCACCGCCAGAGAGGTCTGCCGGGAACTGCTTTGCGAGATGTGAAATACCGAGTTCTTCAAGCAGCTTGTTTGCACGCTCGGAAATTTCACTGTCATTACGAACTGCCCCTTTGTCATTCCGAACTTGTTTCGGAATCTTTTTCGAAAGATAAGCCGGCAATCTCACATTATCAATCACATTCAGATTTTCAAGAAAGCTTTGTTCCTGTGAGATGTAGCCGATATTCTGATTCCTGAAAGCTGCCAGTTCTTTTTCTGACAGCTTTGTAATTTCTGTGCCATCAATAGTAATGCTTCCGCTATCTGCTTTTTGAAGTCCTGCAAGCAGCGAAAGAAATGTACTTTTTCCAGCTCCAGATTTTCCCTGGATTCCAAGAAAAGAGCCTTCTTTTACAGACAGGTTAAAATCATCAAAAATAACCAGAGTTCCATGAGATGTCTTAAACTTTTTTGAAAGATTTTTAATTTCTATCATCTGAAGAAATTCTCCTGTTTAGAGATTTTTGCGGCAGCAAAGATTGCGGCAATTACGCAGGCACTTACTGAGATAATAAAAGTTATTGCCATAAATACAAAAAGCAATGCCGGACTTGTAAGTGCAAACGGAAGTGAAAGTTTTTCTGCAATCAGGGAGTTGAATGGCAGAATAATCAATGCCCCGAAAAAGATTCCGCTTAAGGCGCCGAAAAGTCCAATATAAAAAGCTTCCTTAAAAATCAGCTTTTTTAAGGTGGAACTGTCTGCGCCAAGTACGCGCAAAATTGAATATTCTCTGTTACGTTCGTTCACAATCAATGAGAATACAATTGCGAGCGTGAACACTGTAATCAGTAAAAAGAGGGCAGTAAGAATTTTCGGGAAAATCAAAAAGGATTCGATTTTATCTGCTATGGAAGATATAAAGGAGTCTCCTTTGATTATCTGAATGCCTGCTACTGCTGTTTTTATTTTTAATGAAGTGCTGTCAACTTTTACTCCAGGGGCAAGCTTTACAAAAATTACGCTTGTTTTTGTTCTTGTGTCTCCATCAGAAATAAAGCCGAAGCCTTTTGTTTTTGCATCCTCGAAAATATGCTGAAGGGTAGGAAGATCTGCGTAGATTGCGTTATCCATACCTGAACCGCTTTTTGAAAGTTTAGAAGTAACCTGATGTGTCTGGGCAAAAAACTTTACCTGATGATTTGTGATGTTTACATTGTGCCCTGCAAAAATCAGTTCTATGCGGGAGTCTGTATCAGCCTTTGGCATTCTGATTTTATTTTTTGCCCAGGGAGTTACAATAAAATCTGTTGCAGGATCAAAGCCGATTATCTGGATCGGGAAGTCGCAGCAACTTTCGCTCAGACTTGTAAGGTAAAACTGACTGCTTACTTTTTCAATGCCTTCAATTTTACGGATTTTATCTTCTATATTTTTATCCATATAAAAGTAATTTGGTTCGCCGGTAAGAAGAACGCTTTCCATCTGGGAAGTATATCCTTCTGGGACAATCATAAGGTCTGCGCCGAGTCTTTTATTAAACCCCTTGATTCCGCCTTTGAGGCTTGAAGAGAGAATAAAACTTGCAAATAGCACTGCTGCTGACAAAGCTGTAATTGCTATGAGGGCAGCAGTACGGTAGGGCTTGCGCTTTATGTTAGAAAGGGCAAGCCCTGAAATTGTTATCGCTTTTTCCATAAAGTAATTGTGTTAGCTGCAGAAATAACAAAAATCAAAATTCCGAAAACCAGAACTGTTGGTGCTGTAACTTTGTGGCAGTGCATGCTTGCCATTCCGCAAACTTTCGCAAAGGTGTAAGGTGCAATGCCAACCAGCAGTCCAAGAATTGATGTAATTCCAGATAAAATAACGTTGATGTTTTTCATAATGTTTCTCCTTTCAAATGCCATCCTGAACTGGTTTCAGGATCTAGGCTCTTGAGCCGTTTATTTCTTTATAAGTTTTTGTTGCACTATCGTAAGTGTAGCCGTCTGGAACTCCAAAGAGTTCGATGTAGCCCTGTTCAATAAACTTTTCGATGTCTGTTGAAGCTTTAAGAATTCCTGCTTCCTGCAACTGACGTGCTGCTGAATCAAAAGTTTTTTTACCGAGTGAGCGGCTTGGAATAAAGTTCAATTCATCCAAGAGTGCTGCATTAAAATCAAGGTCTCCGGCAACAAGATCATTTTCAATCTGTAACTGTGCTACAATGCGTGGTTCTGCTTCAACAAAAGCTGATGCCTTCTGAAGAGCACGTGTAACTGCAGCTGCTCCTTCAGGATTTTCACGAAGAAGTTTATGAGTTACAAACTGCTGGCAGCAGTATTCCTTTACGAACTTTTCATCAATACCTGTATCCAGAATCTTTCTGAAGCCGTAAGCAAGTTCGCCTTTTGTTGCAATAGGGTCATGAGCACCAATTACATCTACTGCACCATTGTTCAATGCAATTGCAAGGTCAGCAGAAGCATAAGCAACAAATTCTACTTCATTGTTATCAGCTGTTACGCCAATTCCTTCATCCATAAGTTTACGTTTAAGGTTCATTACAGAAGAGTCTGCAAGACCTGGAACACCAATCTTTTTTCCACGAAGATCAGCTGCTGAATAAATGTCACTGTCTGCACGAACATAGTATTTTGTACAACCGATATGGATTCCAGATGTGTAAGAAATTGGAAGTCCGTTCTCCATTGCCTGAAGCTGAGTCGCATAAAGTCCGTAACCGGCATCAACTTTACCTGAAGCAATCATTTCTCCAAGCGTTGCACCACCTTCTACAACCTGAACGTATTCAGCCTTCTGTCCGATTGCTGCAAGTTCCTGTTCAAAAAGTCCCATTTTCATTGCAACGTGAACAGGTGCCGCACAAAGCGAACCTGTTTGAAAGTTGATTCGAACAACCTTCTGTGCTGCATCTCCACTTGCAGCCTGCTTTTTCGAGCAGGATGTATATGCTGTTGTTAATGTAAGGGCTGCAAAAGTGAGTCCTGCAATTTTAGATAAGTATTTCATAAATACCTCCTGATATTACCTACTGTTTTAGTATGTTATATCAGAAAAAAATGAGCGTGAGTAATACTATTTTTTTATTTTAGTTATAGATTTTTTCTATAGGAGATTTGCCTCTTTATATTCTGTGGTCTCTATGATATATTAACCTATCTCTAGAGTAGGAAGATTATGACAGAAGAATTAAAGATAAAATATGAAGATTTGAAGAATTATTTTAAGAACCTCGGAAGTGTAGCAATTGCTTTTTCCAGTGGAGTTGATTCTACTTTGATGCTTAAAGTTGCTCATGATGTTCTAGGGGATAAGGCAGTGGCAGTCACAGCGCGTTCTCATTCCTTCCCGGCTCGCGAAAAAAATGAAGCTACAGACTTCTGTAAGAAAGAAGGAATTGAGCATATTTTTGTTGATTCAGAAGAATTAGATATTCCGGGTTTTAAGCAAAATCCTAAAAATCGCTGCTATTTGTGTAAGCATGAACTTTTTGAAGAAATTATTGAAGTTGCAAAGCAGCATAATCTTGCCTATGTTTGTGAAGGAAGTAATCTTGATGATAATGGAGACTACCGTCCGGGGCTGCAGGCTGTTGCTGAGCTTGGTGTAAAAAGTCCTCTTAGAGAATGTAATTTGTGGAAATCTGAAATCAGGGCAATTTCGAAAGAACTTGGACTTGAAACCTGGAAAAAGCAGAGTTTTGCCTGCCTTGCAAGCCGCTTTGTATATGGAGAGACAATTTCGGTTGAAAAACTTGATATGGTGGATAGGGCGGAACAGCTGCTCCTTGATCTTGGTTTTGAACAGGAGCGCGTAAGAATCCACAGTTTTGGAAATGGTGAAACTTCCGGAACTATTGCCCGCATTGAAGTAAATCCAAATGAGTTTTCAAAGCTCCTTGCAAATCAGGAAAAAATTGTAAACGAGTTCAAAAAAATCGGCTTCAATTATGTTTCCATGGATTTGCAGGGCTATAGAACTGGAAGTATGAATGAAACGCTTTCTGTAAAAACTAAATAGCGTATTCAACTTCCTGAACTTTTCCAGCGTAATTAAGAATCTCAAGAATCTGTGTACGATACTTTAAGAATACATCCTGACCGCGTGCACGTGGATGGCTGAGGTCAATTTTTATAATCTTTTCAACCTTTGCCGGTCGCGGGCTCATAACAACAACGTAATCGCTAAGGTAAACTGCCTCGTCTACATCGTGGGTAACCATAACCATTGTTGTGTTATGTTCTTTCCACAGGCGGATGATTTCGTCCTGCATGGTCATGCGGGTAAAGGCATCGAGAGCTCCAAGAGGCTCGTCCAGCAAAAGAATTTTGGGATGGCCGACCAGAGCGCGGGCAAGGCTTGCTCTCTGATTCATACCGCCCGAAAGCTGATGTGGAAAAGATTTTTCAAAGCCTTCTAAACCAACAAGTTTTATGAACTCATCAACATCAGCTTTGCGGTTTTTATAAATGTGGCGGGCACGAAGACCAAAAGCTACATTGTCGCGGATTGTGAGCCAGGGAAAAAGATTTGCCTGCTGAAAGGCGAAGCCACGATCACTGCCTGGTTTTGTGACTTTTGCGCCGTCTACATCAACTTCGCCGGATGTAGGTGTTTCCAGACCTGCGATACAGCGGAGCAGGGTAGTCTTTCCACAACCGGACGGACCGATAAGTGAAACGAAGCTACCTGCCGGAATTGTAAAGTCTACGCCGTTGAGAGCAATAACTTCTTCGGCTTCTCCCTGATTAAAGATTTTTGATACGTTATTTATTTTAATTTCTCCAGACATTGTATTCTCCTTTATTGAAATGTGTTGCAGGAGGCAACACCTCGATGGCAGTTTTGCTGAAAGCAAAATCTGCAACTATCAAAATTACATGGATGTAATTTTGATAGTATTACCACTTTATAAGTCCCTTCTGCCAGCTCAGCAACTTTTGTCGGACTTTGAAGAGGACTGTGATAATCACGGTACAGAAGACTGCAATCATTATCAGGCCTGCGTAAACTCCGCTGTAAAGCATCATTGCTTTCTGGTAACTGATGTACCAGCCGATTCCATATTTTGCACCGAACATTTCGGCAGTCATAAGGGCAATAAAGGCTGCACAGATTCCGTTGAAAGTTCCCTGGAAAATATTTGGCAGGGCAGCTGGAACTGCAATGCGGAAAACCTGAAAGAAGGTTCTGGCTCCAAGGGTTTTACCGACTTCGAAATAAACCTTACTTGTATTCTGAATGCCAGAACTTGTCATCAGTTGAACCGGGAACCAGACTGCAAGTGCTATGATGAATACGCTGGCACCAAAAGGGGTCGGAAAAGTTGTAAGCACAAGGGGGATCCAGGCGGTGGCAGGAATTGGTCCAATCAGTTTGATGTAGGGATTAATCCAGTAATATACGCGACGGCTGAAGCCCAGGAAAACGCCGGTGATAAAACCAACCGTTACGCCCCAGAAAACTCCAAGTAAAAGCAGGCGGAAGGAATACCAGATACATTTTCCAAGAAGGGCTGTCTGTTCTATAAAAACTGCAAGAATGTTGTCGAAGCTTGGAAAAAAGATTACAGGAAGCAGAGCAAACTTTGCAGTTATTAAATTGATGACAATTACAAGGCCTGCTGTTCCTAAAAGGAAAGGCCCCTTGTATTCAAGAGATGAACGAAGTTTTTTAACGAAACAAGAAAGAATAAAAAAGATTGAAGCCAGCGCCAGGAGGATAAGCAGAAGCCTGTTATAATATGAAACTTTTGCTACAGGATGAAGACTGCTGTTTGGAATGAGATTGTGGACGGCAAGAGCTATAAGAACTCCAATTGTTGGAAGCGCTCTGTAAATAAGTGATTTGATTGTAGATTGAAATTTTTCAGTATTTGCCATTTATAACCTCTTATATAACCTAGTAACTTACTAGGTTATATAATTTTTTCATCCTTTTTACAAATATATTTTTTTTATAAGAGGTATAGGAAAAAGTTATAACCAAGATGATTGGATTGATGGGAGCCCTGTGATGAAGTAATCCATCTGAAGAAAAAGAATTTTACTTGAATGGTTAAAAATCGTTTTAGGACTTATTGTTTTTGCCTTTGGTGCCGGTCTTGTGATGCAGCTGGTTTACATGATTATCCGTTTTGAACCTCGCAAGCTGCAGCATCGTGGAGTGGTTGAGATTTCAAAACTTCTTGTTACAGGAAAAGCTTAAGTTTTTGATTTTTTTTATGCAATTTTACAGGAGATTTTTTCATTGATTTCCTTTGCCTCTCAGATTATCATTTAGGCATATTCATTTTATAAGAGGAAAAGAAGCAATTATGAAGGTATTACTTGTAAACGGAAGCCCACGTGCTAACAGCAACACTTTGCTTGGTCTGCACGAGATGGAAAAGATTTTTGCAGAGCAGGGAATTGAAACTGAAATTTTTAACATCGGTAACAAAGACATCCGTGGTTGTATTGCTTGTGGCCGCTGCGGCGAACTTGGTAAATGTGTTTTTGATGATGCTGTAAATGAGTTTGCGGCTAAGTTTAAGGATGCAGATGGTCTTGTTGTCGGCACTCCTGTTTATTATTCTGCACCTAATGCAACCGTTCAGGCCTTTTTACAGAGACTTTTCTACAGTAGTAACTTTGATAAGACAATGAAAGTTGGTGCTGGTTTTGTATGTGCGCGCCGTGGCGGTACAACAGCTTCTTTTGATGTAGTGAATAAATTTTTTACAATCAGCGGAATGCCTGTAGCTACAAGCCAGTACTGGAATAATATTCACGGTGGCGCTCCGGGAGAAGCCGCAGAAGATGCTGAAGGTATGCAGACTCTCCGAGTTCTTGCCCGCAATATGAGTTTTTTGATTAAGTCTATTGCCTTGGGCAAGGAAAAGTTCGGTCTTCCTGAGAAAGAAGATCACGCCTGGACTAATTTTATTTAATACGTTTTTTTCTGAATATAAAAAGCCAGATAATGTATATGATGATTACCAGCGGCCAGGCTGCCGGATATACCAGAGCAATCAAGGTAAAGGAATTTGAAGTCTGGGAAATTATCAGAAGCATTATCTGGCGGAATAAAACGAATCCTACAAATGTAATAATGGTTGGACGGAATGCAATTCCAAAGCCCCTCATTACATTTGAAAAAAGCATTGAAAAACCACATAAAACAAAAAAAGGAGCAGTGAGATAAATAAAGCGTTCTGCGAAATAAATGACTTCTGCATCATCTGAAAAAAGACTGGCAAAGAAGTTTGCCTGAAAAATCAATAACAGACTTAAAATACTGATAACGCTGAAATTCAGTATAAATGATTTTTTAATTCCATCACGAATTCTCTCTGATTTTTTTGCCCCGTAATTTTGAGCAACAAAGGTAGTGGCTCCGCTTGCAAGACTATGCATTGGTAATATAGCAAACTGATCGAACTTAGAAAAAATTGCCCAGCCAGCCATGCAGGATGTTCCAAAATAATTAATATATTTCTGCATAAATGTATTTGAAAAAGATGTGATGGAAGAAGAAATTGCACCTGGTAAACCGAGTTTCATAATCTTTCTCAAAATCAAAAAATCAATTTGAGGATGCTTGAGTTCAAGCCGCATTTTGACCTCCAGTCTCTGAAGTGAAATTATAACCAGAATGGCACTTAAGAGTTCGCTGAGTACAGTAGCATAAGCTGCTCCCGCAATTCCTTTGCCAAGCAAAACTACAAAAAGAATATCAAGAATAATATTCGAAACGGAGGAGATAACCAGAAAAATGAGGGCTCGTGTTGAATCTCCAAGTGCTCTTAAAATTCCAGACCCCATGTTGTAAAGAGTTAGGGCTGCTGTTCCAAGAAAGTAAATTTTCAGATATTGGTTTGCCTGGACTAATACATCCGGAGGTGTAGAAATTAATCTTAGAATATAGGGTGAGATAATAATCTGGATGATAGTTACAAAAAGACTGAAAATCAAGCTTGAGAAAATTGTTGTATTAATTGCTTTTTTCAGACTTGGAAAATTTTTTGCTCCAAAAAACTGTGATATTACAACCTGTGCTCCGATTGCAAGTCCGTTGAAAAAATTAATTACAGTATTCACAAAATGTGAGGTTGAGCCTATTGCGGCCAGTGCCTGACTTCCAATAACCCGTCCAACAATAAAAGTGTCGAAGGTGTTATAAAACTGCTGGAAGAGATTTCCCAGCAGCAGGGGAGCGGAAAATTTTAGTAAAAGGGGAACTATCTTCCCCTGTGTCATATCGGTTGTCATTTTAGAAATGATTGTACAAATCTTCGACTAAAGAAATGCAGCCGTGCGTACCTATATGAGAACGGTTGAGTATTTCTTTATCAAGACAAGGATTTGAAGTAATTGCAAAGTGGCTTCCAAGCTTCTGTGCAAGTTTCTTTTCATAAGAGCTGCCCATAAAAAGAGTAACGCGGCCATCATACTTTTGTGCAAGCTGCTCAATTTCCCAGACATCATTTTCAAAATGAACATCTGCCTTACGAGGGCATTCAAGTTTCAAAACTTCTTCGCGGATGCTGTCCTGATACTGTTTTGGAACAGAATCTGTAAATATGATTGCAAGAGGAATGTGACCGTGTACATTTACCAGGAAGCGGGCAAGCCCCAGAGCCTTTGCGCTTTCTCCAACCAGAATAAAACGATGGCGTTCAAAGTTACCAAAAAGTGAATCAAGATATTCGTAAACGTAAAGTTCTTCTTCCTGAATAACTTTTTCTACAAGGTCGGAGTCGAGGTCGAGCCGCTCGGCCACTGTTCTCAAAAAGGTTGCAGTATCTTTAGGACCAACCGGCCAGTCGTTAAATCTTAGGGGTTCAATTCCAAAGGTTTCTTTATAATAGGTGTCTACATTCTTAGCAAGCCATGGTGAAAGGTTGATGTTAAGGGCTGCATTGCCTGAATTTTTCAGCTGTTCAATTCCGTCGCGACGGATAAAAAAGGTATTTGCCTTTACGCCGATTCTTGCAAGGAGTCTTGTAATTTCTTCCAGGTCACCACGCAATGTGATGTCTGAACTTGGCGGCTGGCCGTAGATATTTACAAGGCGGGGATCAGTTTTTGTCTTTTTTGCAAGTTTTTTTACAGTTGCGAGAAGGGCCATGTTGTAGCCTGTGTAGGTGTCGCCTCGAAAACCTGCTGTGTCAATGCTTGCAATAGGATAAGGAGAAGCTTCAAACTCTTTTACTACGCTGTCTACATCATCACCATTAATTCCCATGGAACAGCCAGTGAGAACTGCGTAATAGTCGCCATCCATAATTTCGAGGCTGCCTTTAATTGTTTCGCGCAGTCTCTGAGTTCCGCCGAATACAACTTCCTTTTCGTAGGCATTTGAGCTTGGCAGTCCGTGATAGCCGCCGAGGTAATAAAGATTTGTGCGGCTGGAAGCCTGCATTGAACATCCGGGACTTGCGTGAAGAATCGGAATAGCGCGATAAATATTTCCTATTACATCAAGAGCTCCGTGAAGGGAACAGAGGTTTCTTGGTCTTTCTATACATTTTTCCATTTTGAAAACTCCTTGTCTGGTTCTGTCACTTAATTTTCTTCCGGCAGCTGAAGATAGCTGAAGGCATCTTTTTTATACCATTCTTCGCGGTAGGCATTTTTTGAATAGTTCGAAAGATTTTTATTGAAGTTATTATTGTCCAGGGCATCTTCAATTTTGCGACCCAGATACAAAACTCCACGGTAGCCAAAGGTAGGGCGTTTTGAATCAAGAATATGGAAGGAAGGAATTCCAAGTCGTGACACCCAGTTTGACATTCCAATAAAAACATCAGGCTTATATTTTTTCAAAAGATTTACCTGTTCATAAGGCTGCATATCTGCAATGTTTACGATAAAGTCTGTACCGTGCAATTCTTCCAGTCGTTTAAAATCATCAATATAAGCTTCATCATAATAAGGTGTATGCATGCACAAAAGCTTCATACCGTAGTCGCCAATCAAAGTTGCTGCTGCAAAGCCACGCCCGGTTCCAGCTGTAAGACAGGCACGAAGCCCGTCTGTCTTTCTTTTGATTCTGGCAACTTCTTCACGAACGGCATCGCTTTCGGCCTTTATAAAAGCTTCAGCTTCTTCTTCCTTACCAGCCAGAGCAGCAATTGCACGGAGCCAGCGGTTTGTACTTCGGGTTCCAATAGGCATGTTGGTTACGGCATAAGGCGTGCCGTATTTTTCTGATAAAAACTTTATGTATTCATCAGCAAAAATCTGACAGACAGAAATGTTGTATTCTGCGGCCGGAATTTTCATGATGTCTTCGTAAGTTGCATTGTAGGGAAGAATATTTGCATCGAGACCTATTGCGTTCAGCATTCTCTTCATTTCCTGCTGATCTGCCCAGCTCAAAGAATGAGTTGCAAAAAGATTTATGAGCCCCTTCTGCTTTGGCGGGTGAGCGTCTCGGATAACATAATTTTGAAGAGTTGCAAGAGCAAGGTCGTAGCCTGTTGCGTGATTTCGGCTCTTAAAACCTTCGCAGTGAACCGGAGCAAAAATAATGTCTTTGCCTTTTGCCTTGTATTCCTTTTCTTTTTGTTCTGCTACGGCATCAATGTCATCTCCAATAATTGAAGAAGCGCAGGAAGCAAGGATAAAAATAATTTTTGGATTATATCTTTTTACTGCCTGGTCAATTGTTTCGTGCAGGCGTTTTTCGCCACCGAGAATTACTTCTTTTTCTCCTAGGGCAGTTGAAATGACATGACTGTCTGGGGCATTGTCGCGGCCGCGGTGATGTTTATAAACATTCAGTCTGTCGATTGCTCCAAATGAAGCACAGCCTGAGCAGCCCAAAGGGGAATGAATTACCATTACTGTATCCTGCAGGCTTACAAGCGCATTCATGCTGTTTACCTGAACACACTGAATGCCCTGTTCAAAAGTGCGGTGAGCGTTTTTCAAGCAGTGGGCTTGAGCCTTTTCTCTGAGTTCTCCAGAACTTCCCACCTGTACATCTGCAAATCCCGGGTGTTTATCTCTGATAGTATCTGGAATCTGTTTATTCATAAAATCTCCTGATTTTCTTTTTCACTTTTTTTGTAATTGTTTAAACAAAGAAAACTTTTTTAAATGACATACTCTCCGACAGGTATTATACGGCGTAAAAACTGTCTGGTTCGTTCTTCTTTTGGATGATAGAAAATATCCTGAGGGCTGCCTTCTTCAACGATATATCCGCCATCCATAAATACAACTTTATCTGCAACATCTTCTGCAAAAGACATTTCGTGAGTTACAACAATCATAGTGTGTCCGTCTTTTGCGACCTGTTTAATCAGCGCAAGCGTTTCACCTACAAGCTCCGGGTCTAGTGCGCTGGTTGGTTCATCAAATAAAATAACTTCTGCATCAAGGGCAACGGCACGGGCAATTCCTACACGCTGCTGCTGACCGCCCGAAAGCTGGCTTGGGTAATAATTTTCTTTGTCACTAAGACCAACTTTGCGAAGTTCTTCTTTAGCCCGTTCTACAGCCTGTGCTCTTGGAATTCCATGACCAGTAACAAGTGCTTCGACAATATTTTCAAGAGCAGTCTTATTTGCAAAGAGATTATAATTTTGAAAAACCATTGAGGTCTTTCTTCTGATTTCCAGTACTTCTTTTTTCTTTGCAGAATGTAAATCTACTGACGAACTACCGATGGTTAATTTACCTTTGTCAGCCCGTTCCAGAAAATTGATTGAACGGAGCAGGGTAGTTTTACCGCTTCCGCTTGGACCAAGAATTACAACAACACTTCCGTCATCAACAGTGAGCGATACATCATGAAGAACATCAAGATGTCCGAAAGATTTTTTTACGTGTTCTATTTTAATCATTTTTAATTTCCCCTATTTTTTCTTAGAAAGATGTTTTTCCAGATGAACAAGGAAAAACTCTACAATGGCATTAATTACCCAATAGATAATTGCGGCTGCTACATAACCTTCTACATAGCTGTATGTGTCTGCACAGGGAATCGTAGCTCCATTCAAAACATCAACAATTCCAAGAACCAGAACGATTGAAGTGTTCTTAATTGAACCAAGAGCATTGTTTGTAAGTGCCGGAAGTGCAACCGGAATCACCTGCGGGATAATGATTTTTTTTAGTGTTTGAAAAGTAGAAAGACCGCAGGCATAAGATGCTTCATACTGTCCTTTTGGAATAGAAAGAAAAGCACCTCTAACAGATTCGCTGACAACAATTGTTCTTCCTAAAGTAAAGGTGAAGTAGGCGAGAAGCATTATTCCATTTTTAGCTGGTTTAAAAAGACTCAGGTAAATTAAATGAAAAATCAGCATTGTCACAACACCTGGAATTCCCGAATATATTGCAACAAAAATCTTAAAGAACTTTTCTACAACCGGCACCTTAAAAATGCGGGCCAGAGCAATCAGTGTTCCAAAAACAATTGCAAGGGCAAGGGGAATTAATGCAAGTTTGAGTGTAACTGGAATATAAATTATCCCAGAAAGAATACACTTCCATAAATATTCAAGACTGAATTTCATGCTGCCCTCCCTGTAAGGTTTTTAGTACCGTAAGTAAGGTTTTTATCAATTTTTGTTGTAATGGCTGTAAGTCCAAAATTAATAAGTACAAAGATAAGTGCAATAATCAGATAGCTTTCCAGATTGTGACCGCTGGTTGCACCAAGTGCACTTGCACGTCCCATGATGTCCATTACACCAAGCATGTAAACTAAAGATGTTTCCTGAAAAAGTCCTATCAAAGTGAGCCCTGTTGAAGGAAGGGCTATTCTTATTGCCTGTGGAAGAATGATTTTTATAAAGGCCTTAGAATCTGAAATACCACAGGCAAGGGCAGCTTCCTTTTGTCCTTTTGGAACTGCAAGAATTGCGCCTCTAAATATTTCTCCAAGAAAAACTCCCTGATTTAAAATCAAGGCTAAATCAACAAAGATAATTTTTTCCCATCGTCGTGAATCAATCCCAAAAGCTTTATAAAGGACAATAGGAAATGCATAATAAACCACAAGCATCTGAACCAGAAGGGGAGTGCCTCTTTCGAAAGAAATAAAAACTGTAAGAATCTGGTTCAGAAGCGGAACTTTTTTAATTCGTGTTGTTGCAATCAGAAGTGCAAGTATGAATCCCAAGGAAAATGCGACTGCAACAATTTCAAAGGTAACCGGCAGCTTTGTAATCAATATTGGAAAATTTTTAACAACTCGCTGCCATGAAAACAAATCTGCCATTTTTACCTCCAGACTTTTTTTATAAAACTTTATTTATTAATATTTTTTGTTGTATCAGAACCAAGATTTTTAATTGCAAGTTTTGAGAGCTCTCCAGAATCAATAAGCTGTTTAAGAGCTACATCAACATCAGCTTTAAGAGTTGGATTATCAAGATTGAAAATGAAGTAAGAAGCTGATGTTGAAATAGGTTCTTCTACAAGACGGAAAATTCCGCCGTACTCTTTTTGAAGCTGATTGAAGCTAGGAATGTTAGAGAAGAATGCATCATAAGTTCCGTTTTTCATTGAAGCAACAATCTGCTCGTTTGTAAGTGTGCTTGTAAGAACGGCATTAATCTGTTCGTTTGGATGATCTTCATTCCAGTGCTGTAAGATTGCTCCTGTTGCACTTCCTGTAGAAGCCTGTGCTGTCTTGCCAACTAAATCCTTGAGAGATTTAACTTCTGTGTTCTCTTTCAAAACTACGATATATTTTGAAAAATCATTGTAGCCATATTCTGTAAAAAGATAATTCTTACGACGCTCAGGATTAGATTCATACATGTGAGCACCAATATCAATTTTTCCAGCTGCTAGGGCAAGAAGAATATTTTTGAAATCAAAAATCTGGAATTCGAATTTATACTGTGGAAGAAGTTCATCAATGGCCTTGATTACATCAATTTCAAAGCCTGCAAGTTCTCCCTTGTCATCAAGATAACAGTAAAGAGGCGCACTGGAACCTGTACCGACAAGAATTGTCTGAACTTTTGTTTTACTCTTTTTTTCTTTTTTAGAAGCAGCAAAGGCTCCTGATGCAATGAAACTTGCAACAAGAATAACTGCAACCGATTTTAAAAAACTCTTTTTCATATAACCTCCTGGTAAGTTTTCTTTTATTTCCTACCGTTGTACTAGGTTATATATAATTTTCTAATCTTTGACTAATATTAGTTTTATATATTAGTTATAGATTTTTTTAATAATTGACAGTTCATAAATCTTGTAGAATAATCACTCTTATGAAAAAATCAATGACAATCATATATCCCGAATACAACGGACTTTATATAAATCTTACAAACCGCTGCCCTTGTGCATGTACTTTTTGCATCCGTCAGAAAGTAAGTGGTGCTGAATTTGATAACGTAGAAACTCTCTGGCTCGAGCATGAGCCCTCTGCTCAGGAAGTGATTGCTGCCATAAAAGCAGAGTCAAAACTTGAACGTTTCAAAAACTACAAAGAATTTGTTTTCTGCGGTTACGGTGAACCTACAGAGGCACTGGATGTTCTTCTTGAAGTTGCTGATTTTTTGAAAGCAAATTATTCACTGCCGGTACGAATCAATACAAACGGCCTTGCGGATTTAATAAACAAAAAAACGGTTGCTCCTCTTCTTGCTGGAAAAATTGATGCACTTTCTATCAGCCTGAATTCAAGTAATCCCGAAATCTACGAAAAAACTGTTCGTCCGGTATTTAAGGAAAAAGCTTTTCCTGCAATGCTGGCTTTTGCAGAGCAGGCAAAAAACTTTGTTCCTAAGGTTGTGCTGACTACGGTTGAAACAACAATCTCAAAAGAAGATGAAGAGGAGTGCAGCCGTCTATGCGAAAGACTGGGGGTAACTCATCGCATCAGAAGATTTGTTCCTGTAAATTAATTTACAGGTCCCTGCCAGTTCTTAAAAGCTGGTGCTACCTGTTTCAGAATCTCTGTTGAAACGATAAGTTCAGAATCAGTCTGAGTAAAAGGAATCCTTGCCGGATTACAGCCGTAAGAAGCCGCTCCTACATCATTCATGGTAAAGAGGTTTCCGCAGTTCTGGCAGACAAGGTTTTTCCCTTTTTGTGCAAAAAATGCCTTAGGAGATGGATTACAGTTCTGACAGGTATTAAAAGAAAGTCTGTAGGTGTTATCATCAGCGATTACTGCAATCAGCTGAACTGTAATATCACCAGCCTTATAATTGATATAGGTAACATCCTTTGAGAGTTGAGATTTTTTTATAGTAATCTGGCCGTTTTTTGGGACCGGTGTAATATACTTTGACTTTTTAGCGGCAAAAGCAAAAGTAGAAATTAAAGTAAAAAGCATTGTAATTAAAAGTAATTTTTTCATTTTATTCCTCATAAACATAAATTTTATTTTTTAACATATACATCCAGCAGCTGTATATGAAAGTTCCATTCTTATCTGGTATAAAACAGATTTCGTTCTTCCCGGGTACAAGTGTTACGTCGAAATCAAAATCATTACTGATAACTCTGTTGTTGCAGCCCGTAATATAGTCTTCTTCTGCATTAATTATCAAAGTTACAGGGATTCCTTCCTGAACTGCAAAATCTTCATAACCGTCATAAGAAAGGTTAATTTCTATTTTTTGCTCTGTTTTTTCTGAATTAATCTGGGCTGTCTTCCATTTTTTTAGATTTGAATCTGTAGAGCCTGTATTGATTCCAAGACCCGTAAGCCCGCGAAGGAACATGGCAAGTCCCATAAGCAGAATAAAAGCGGCAAGTATTTTTTGAAGCAGAGCTCTCTTGCTGCCAAGAAAATTCTGAACAAATGAAAAGCCAAGCATTAAAGGAAGGGTTCCCAGTCCGAACAGCAGCATGGCAAAGGCCCCCTTAAAGGGACTTGCAGTAGAAACAGCGTATAGCTGCATTGTGATTAAAGGGGTGCAGGGCATAAAGCCATTCAAAAATCCGGTCAAAAAAACGCTTGAAGTTTTGAGTTTTGACGGTAGAGAAAAATGATTAAAATTTACAGAAAAGAAGCCTGCCATTGAAAGGCCAAGAAAAATCATAAAAAGGCTTAGTAGCAGAATAATCACACATAAAAGGCTTTGATTTATCGAAAGTGTCTTTCCGAAAAGTCCCGCAAAAAATCCAATTGCTGTATAACAGAAAATTCTTCCGCCATTATATAAAATAGATTTTCTGCTGTTTTTAGAAACTGCAAGATTGATTGCTCCGCACATTCCAATACAGTGAAAGCTTGTTAAAAAGCCTGCAAGCAAAAGTCCTGCAAAAGTAAGCTTTGTATCAATTACGGGAATCACATTCAGAATGTCATAACCCAAAAGAGATTTTAAGATTAAACGCAAAAGAAAAATTAATAGCGCAAAGCCTGCAAACTCAAGGATTTGGAAAAACTTCCATTTGTTAAAGCCACTGTAAATCCATTTGCTTTTGGTCGTATAGCCTGCCTGCGTAACTGCCTGAATAATTTCTGTATCGCTAAGCTTGTCTGATTTTATTTTTGCAATGTTCCCGGATATTTTTATATCCGCGTCTAAGTCTGCTTTTTTAATGAAAGAAGAAATTACTGTTCTGCAATGTGCACAGTAAATCCCGGCTATTTTTACATAATAGTGTTTATTCATAAGACACTACTATAACATACATTTACATACATGGTTACTAGGTAAAAGATTAATTTTTTGTTAACACCAGTATTCATAAAACTAATCTGTATTTAGCAGGTAAAACCAGCAATGTGAAGAATGCGTCGAATCACATCAATGTAAGTGAGGCTGATGTCATTCATGTGCTGGCCGGTTTTTGTTATATAGCCTAGTTCAAAACAGTGGCTGATATTTTCATCAAGATTCTGGAGAGGAATTAGAATAAAGTTTTCTCCTGAATCATTTGAAACCGCAGAGTCGTCGTCGGGATTTTCTGTATTTGAGTTTTCTTCATAAATACCAGAAAGAAAAGTATAGCCGTTCAGATGTTCAATAAGATTTAATTCTGTTGCCCGGTCTGCTACTGTAATTGCCTTATCAAGTCCGTATTGGGAAATCACCTGATCAGAAAAAAAAGATTTTACATCGTCTGTGTCAAAAGTTACAAAGCGGTATTCCTGTAATTCTTTTAGTGAAATGCTTTCTTTTTTTGCAAGCGGATGTTTTTTATGAAGATAAACAAAGGCATTGCATTCTGTCAGATGATGAAATTCCAGTTTGTTAGCTTTAAGACTTTTTGCAATATCATTGCGGTTTGAATCACTCAAATATAAAATGCCTATAGTGCTGCTTTCGTTTGCAACATCAGAAATTACATCAGAAGCTTTTTTTTCGCAGAAGGCAAAATCATAACCCTGACTGGAATATTTTTTTACAATTTCCACAAAGGCCTTGCGTGCAAAAGCGTAATAAAGCGTTGAAACTGAAAAGGTCTTTTTTTCTATGCCACAGTGTTTTTTGAGAAGTTCTTCGTATTTTGAATATAGATTCTGGGCATCGTAAATAAAACTTTGTCCGCGCTCTGTCACTGTAACGCCGCGTGCCGACCTGTTGAAAATCTGAAATCCAAGTTCATATTCAGCATCGTGCACGGAGCTTGTGAGTGAAGGCTGCGAAATAAAAAGCTTTTCCGAGGCCTTATTAAAAGACCCCGATTCTGCAACACCCAGAATATATTTTATTTGTTGTAATGTCATGTATTGTCATGCTGAACTTGTTTCAGCATCTCCTAATAGATCCCGAAATAAATTCGGGATGACATGGCTATTCCTTAAACAAATCTGTACTCAAATAGCGCAAGCCTGTGTCCGGGAAAATAACAACGATGTTCTTTCCTTCATACTCAGGACGCTTAGCAAGTTCTGTTGCTCCCCAGAGTGCGGCACCGCTGGAATTTCCAACTAACACACCGTCTGATTTTGCAACAATTCTTGCAGCTTCAAAAGAAGGTTTTACTGTTGCGACAAGTACTTCATCATAAACGTCAGTTGTATTTCGAACTGTTACAGGAACTCGCTCTTCTGGAACTTCAGTAAAGTTGTGAATTCCAGTCAAAGCAGTAGCATCCAAAGCTGGCTCTACTGCAACAACCTTTACTGCAGGATTTTTTCCTTTTACATAATCACTGATTCCGCGGATTGTTCCGCCGGTTCCAACTGCGCTTACAACTGCAGCCAGGTTTCCGTCTGTGTCTTCCCAGATTTCGCGGCCAGTAGTGTCGTGATGTGCAGTAGGGTTGAGCGGATTAAGCATCTGGTCAACAAAGAAAATATCTTCACCTGCTGCCTGACGGTCACGGATGTGCTGTTTCAAGATGTTAGTTGCAGCTACGAAGTCTCCGTTTGTTGTTTTCAGTGCATCCTGAATTTCCGGAACATTGCTGATTCTCGTTACATTTGCGCCGAAAGCCTTCATGATATCAAAGCGTTCCTGGCTTGTTCCATCCTGAAGATAGATTGTAACATCATAACCTTTCATTGCACCGATTGCACTTACTGCAATTCCAGTATTTCCGCTGGTGTATTCAATTAAAGTTGTTACGCCCGGTTTAATTTTTCCCTCACGTTCTGCATCTTCAATAATACGAAGAACAATGCGGTCTTTAATGCTTCCAATAGGATTAAAGTATTCAACCTTTGCAAACAGGTGAGCTTTGAGTCCAAGTTTTTTTTCATAGCCGTGAAGATGAACCAGTGGTGTGTGTCCAACAAGTTCTGTCAATGAATCATATACTTTTGCCATTTTACTTCCTCCTATTTTTTTGACTCTTCCTTGATGAACTTATCTGCATTCTGCTCGTACCACCATTTTGTGTATGGCAGTTTGATGCGGGCAGCAAGATTCTTTTCAAAGCTGCGGTTTGTAACAGTGTCGCGGATAAGTTTTGCAAAACTCAATGTTCCTTCATAACCGAATACTGTATATTCATCAGCTACGAATACTGCGGCAAAGCCCTGCTTAATAGCCCAGACAGTTGTACCTGGATGGCGACTGAAGTAAACATCAGGCTTATAGTGATTCAAGATGTTCAAAACTTCATAGTTCTGCTGGTCTGCAACTGCAACCTTCATATCCTTTGGTGAATTAGCCAGAAGATGTTCGAGGGCAGGTGGAACCTTTCCGTTGTCGTACTTGTAGTCGTAGTGCCAAGCAAGAGCGTAATCTACAGTCATTCCGAATTCCTGAAGAACACGGGCAATCTCATAAGTAAAGCCAGGTCCCATACCAATTACGGCACGAAGTCCCTTGAGCTGTTTGGTAACTTCCTCAATCTGAGGCATATAAATAGCTCTCTGCTTTTCGATATAAGTTTCTACTTCAGCACGTTTACCGATTGCATCACCAATTCCACGGAGCCAGGTTTCAAAACCAGTTACACCAGAGTGGTTGATTGTGCGGACATATGGAACACCATATTTTTCTTCAAGGGCATTTCCAAGATAAGTTCCCAAAGTACCACAGATACAAACTGTAGCAAGGGCCTCACTCAAGTGTGACAATTCTTCAATAGTTGAGTTACAGTAAAGGAACTGTGGCTCAGCATCAAAAACTTCATTAAAGATTTTTGTAATCTGAGGGCGGGCGCTCTCATAGAAGTTTTTAATATTGATTGTACGGCGTTTCTGTTTTGGAGGCTGTACGATTCCCTGCAAAACTGCGTGGTCAGAAATATCAAAACCGCTGGCCCAAATTCTAGACTTAAAGCCTTCGCAGTGAACTGGAATTACAGGAATTGGAAGTTCCTTGTCTAAGTCGCTTGCAACACCGTCTACGTCTTCACCAGTTACACCAGAAACACAACTTGTTGAAACAAAGATTGCATCCGGCTTGTAAGCCTCGTAAGTGTGACGGATAATTTTTTCCAGATCTTTTGTTGCTCCAAATACTGTGTCTTTTTCATTAAGGTCCGTACATACAAAAACAGAGTTTGTAGTTTTATTTACGCGTGCTGCAATCTGTCCAAACTTTACAGCGTCGTTACTTGCCATAGCAGTACATCCTGCAGGAGCGTGGTAAACGACTGCAACATTGCGGATTGCTGCAAGAGCATTCAAAGCACATCCAGAAAGACATGAGCTTGACTGGCTGAAGCAGCGTTCACGGTTTCTTAAACTTCCATCTTCTGATTTACTAACTAACGTTTGTAAGTCACCAACAAATCCGGTAATAGAACCGAGTCTGTTTTCACGTATTGCTATATTTGCATTGCTAAAATTAAATGGCATATTTCCTCCATGTGTCACCCCGAACTTGTTTCGGGGTCTAGTTAATAGATGCTGAAACAAGTTCAGCATGACGTTCTCTTTTTTTTACAGTTTCAATTTAGACATTGCGGCAGTAAAGATTTGTTCGAGCAGGTGAAGTCCTCCCGAATAGCCGGCAATGTGGTCATTGATTACAAGCTTTTCAAGCATAGGGTAACTTACGTTTACGTAGTGTGCACCAAGCTCAGCCGCAAGCTTCTTTTCCCAGTTAGAACCGATAATCAGCGGAGTTCCTGCAAAATCAAAGTCCTTAATCTGTTCATGAATATCATGACCATCTGTTGTAAACTGAACTTCAGTTTTAATTCCATAGTTCAGGTTATTAACTTCATCAGTAATCTTCTGCTGGAAAGCCTTAGGAGCATCATCAACAATGAAAAGTTTTTCTGGGAAAAGTCCCATATCATTTACAAGGAATTTTGTAACGGCGATTGTATATTCACTGTCGCTTACAACTGTAAAGCGTTTTCCAAGAATACGGGTTTCAAGCAAAGTGTCGGCAAAACGTTCGATATAATAGTAGAACTCTGCTTCTTTCTCAGCGATTACGCGTTCAACAAGACCTTTATCAATTCCTGTAAAATCTTGAACTGTACGAAGGAACTTAGTTGTCTCACTTGCACCAATAGGCAAAACCGGATACTGCAAGAGTGGAATGCCAAAACGGCTCTGAAGATATTTTGCACTTTCAAGTCCAGCCCAAGGTGAAACCAGAATTGTAAACTCAGCGTTAGGAATCTTTTTAAGATTATCAAGTCCACGTCCGAATCCAAAAATTGTATTAGGCTTAAGACCAATTGCTGTAAGCAAACTTTCAATTTCACGCAAGTTACCAAGCCAATAAGGATCCTGCTGAGGAGGGGCAACAAAAAGATTGACAAGCCCCTTTTCCTTTTCAGGTTCTGCCTCTGCCAGATACTGCTCAAAAATAGATTTCAAAATCCAGTCATGGCCAACGTAGTTGTTCCCCTTAAAGCCCGGTGTCTTTGCCCAGATAACCGGTTTTTCAGCATTTGCAAAATTACCTGCAACTTCTTCAATATCATCACCAATAATTTCACCGGTACAGCCTGAAAGTACAACGAACAAATCCGCATCAATAACCTTCAAAGCATTTTCTATAGTAGAACGGAGTTTATTGCTGCCTCCGAATACAACTTCTTTTTCACTGATAGATGTACACGGAAAAATGTTTGGACTGTAACGCCCACTAGTTCCGTTGTTGTCGTTCAATTTAGCTGCACAACCAGGTCCAGAATGAAGAATCGGAATTGCTCCCGGAATTGCCTGAACGGTTTGCATTGCAGCAAGCGCACACTTGTAGCGCGGCTGGTCCAAAATCTTTGCCATATTCGCTCCTATAATTTTTCAGTTTCTTATAACCTATTGACATAGTAGGTAACTAGAGTTATAGTGTATATAACCTAGTAAGTCAATAGGTAATATTAAAAAACTTTAGTATTTTTTAAGTTTTTTTGAAGGAGCTCAAACTATGGAATATAATTTCAACAATGTAATCGACCGCCACGGCACGAACTCAATTAAAACAGATCTCGCTGTAGCTCGTGGAAAACCTGCAGATGTTTTATCACTTTGGGTTGCAGATATGGATTTTCCGACATCTCCGGCAATTCTCGAGGCTTTGCACAATAAAATAGATCACGGTATTTTCGGCTATTCCTGCCTGGATGAATCTTTTTATTCAGCTCTGGCAAACTGGATGAAAAATGAACACAACTTTACTTTTGATCGTCGCGAACTGGTAACAACACCGGGTGTAGTTTTTGGTCTTGCATCTGCAATCAAAGCCTTTACTAAAGAAGGGGAGAGTGTTCTGATTCAGACTCCGGTTTACTATCCTTTTAAGAATATGATAGAAGCAAACAATCGTCGTACGGTTACTTCTTCTCTTTTTGAAAAAGACGGCAAGTGGCAGATAGACTTCGAAGATTTTGAAAAGAAGATAATAGAAAACGATGTTAAACTTTTTATTCTTTGCAGCCCTCATAATCCGGTGAGCCGAGTCTGGACTCGCGATGAGCTTAGCCGCATGGCAGAGATTTGTCTTGCTCATAATGTAATCGTATTTGCAGATGAGATTCACAACGACTTTGTTTATGAGCCGAACGTTCATACAGTTTTTTCAACACTGTCTGCAGAAATTGCTGAAAACTCTGTGGTTTCAATGTCGCCAAGCAAAACCTTTAATCTTGCAGGACTTCAGTTTTCTACAAACTTTATAAAAAATCCTGCCTTGCGTGCAAAGTTCAAGGCAGAACGGGATAAAACCGGCTACGATGAACCAAGCCTGATGGGACTTGTTGCGGCACGTGCTGCTTACGAGAGTGGAAAGCCCTGGCTGGAAGATCTCAAAAATCATTTGCGTTCGAATATAGAATTTGTACGTAATTATCTTGCAGAGAGACTACCGAACGTTCGTTTGATTGAGCCGGAAGGAACTTTCCTTTTGTGGCTGGACTTTTCGGCCCTCGGATATTCAGACAGCGAACTGGATGATTTAATAGTAAATAAGGCAAAAGTATGGCTAGACCGCGGTACCATGTTTGGACCGGAAGGTGATAAGTACCAGCGAATTAATATTGCAACTCCACAGCCTTTGCTGCGTGAGGCTCTGGATAGAATTGCTGCGGTACTTTAACGGGGCGTTGCGGGGTGTCCCCGCAGAGGGGGTAGCGTAAAACCGCAGGTTTGGAGCGAGGGGGAGACTTCCCCCTCCTGGAGGAAATATGTTAAAAATTTCAACACGAGGTCAGTATGCTTTACTTATTATGACTGATCTTGCAGAAGCGGAAGACGGGATGTTTATCCCATTGAAAACTCTTTCTCATAGAAGGAATCTTTCTGTAAAATATCTGGAGCAGATTTTGATTCAGCTGGGGAAGGCGGGACTTGTAACCGGTTCGCGCGGAACTAACGGCGGCTATAAGTTAAGCAAAAAGCCTGGGGAGTATACTGCCGGTGAAGTTCTGCGTGTAATGGAAGGTGAACTTTCTCCTCGTGGCACTTCGGAAAATAACCATCTTGAATCACAAGGAAATGACTTTTTCTGGAATGAGTTTGCAGAAAATATTAATACTTTTGTTGATTCAATTACGCTCGAAGAACTTGCCCAGAAAAATAAAGCGTTCGTTGGGTATGAATACTGCATTTAACCTTCTGTGTTGTATCACCTTTTGTAATGCATTATAATGGAAATAATACAGGAAAATACAAAGAGGTATACTATGGCAACTTGGTCTAATGCAGACTCGCTTTCTTCTTGGAAGAAGCTTCAGTCTCTTAAAGGTATGGTTTCTGTAGCTGATGAGCTTTCGGGCGAAGGAGCAGCTGACAGAATCGCAAAATATTCTATTCCTATGGGTGGAGCTCTTACCTATAATTTTGCGGCAAAACAGGTAAACGAGCAGATTCTTAAAACACTTGCTGAACTTGCAGAAGAGCAGCAGCTTGTAGAAAAATATCAGGAACTTCTTGATGGTGCTGTTATCAACACTGGAGAGAAGCGCATGGTTTTGCACCAGCTTACACGTGGTCAGCTTGGAAAAGACGTTATGGCTGATGGTGTAAACAAACGTGAATTCTACATCAACGAAGTAAAACGTATTGCTGATTTCGCTAACGATGTTCACTCAGGAAAGCTCGTAAACGAAAAAGGTGAAAAATATACAACAGTTTGTCAGATTGGTATTGGTGGTTCTGACCTCGGTCCACGCGCTATGTACCTTGCTCTCGAAAACTGGGCAAAGAAAAACAAGGCTTTCAAAATGGAAGCACACTTCATCTCTAACGTAGATCCTGATGATGCTGCAAGTGTTGTTAAGTCTCTCGATATTTCTAAGACAATTTTCATTCTTGTTTCTAAATCAGGAACAACACTTGAAACTCTTACAAACGAATCTTTCGTAAAAGAGTTCATCAAAAAGGCTGGCTGTGATGCAAGCAAGCACATGATTGCTGTTACATCTGAGACATCACCTCTTGCTCACAACCCAGACTATATGGCTGCCTTCTATATGGATGATTATATTGGTGGCCGCTATTCTTCAACTTCTGGAGTAGGTGGAGCTGTTCTCTCACTTGCTTTCGGACCAAAGGTATTCCAGGAATTCCTCGACGGTGCTGCAGAAGAAGATAAACTTTGTTTGAACAAAGATATCACAAAGAATGCCGCTCTTATGGACGCTTTGATTGGTGTTTACGAACGCAATGTTCAGGGCTATCCTGCAACTGCAATTCTTCCATACTCACAGGCTCTCAGCCGTTTCCCTGCTCACCTTCAGCAGCTTGATATGGAATCAAATGGTAAGAGCGTAAACCGCGATGGTAAGCCACTCGGTTACGTTACTGGTCCTGTAATTTTTGGTGAACCGGGAACAAACGGTCAGCACTCATTCTATCAGCTTCTCCACCAGGGAACTGATATCATTCCTCTCCAGTTCATCGCCTTCCGCGAAAACCAGACTGGCGAAGATGTTGTAATTGAAGATTCAACAAGCCAGGTTAAACTCTGCGCTAACGTTACTGCTCAGATTGTTGCTTTTGCATGTGGTAAGAGTGACGAGAATCCAAACAAGGCATTTGCCGGTGGACGTCCATCAAGCTTGATTTACGGTGCACAGCTTAATCCAAAGAGTCTCGGTGCTTTGCTCGCACACTACGAAAACAAAGTTATGTTCCAGGGCTTTGTTTGGAATGTTAACTCATTTGACCAAGAGGGAGTACAGCTTGGTAAGAAGCTTGCTAAGACTGTTCTGAGCGGACAGATGACTGGTGCTCTCAAGGCTTTTGCCGGACTTTTGATTAAGTAGTCTGAGATAATTTTTCTCACAGAGCATAAGAGGACACAGAGATTTTTTCTCTGTGTCTTTTTTTATTTTAAAAATGTTGTAGAAATTGCATTGTGCGAGCAGGCGACTTTGCATTCTCCGCAGCGGATGCAGTCCATGCTGTCGGGATTTTTCCAGACGGGAATGTCGAGCTTACAGGCCTTCTGGCAGGCCGCACAGCCTATGCATTTTTCGGAATCAATTTTTATTCTGTACAAAGAAATCTTATTGAAAAGCCCATATAGAGCACCCAGCGGGCAGACATAGCGGCAGAAGGGACGGTAGATAATAATCGAACTCAGCAATGTGATTATTAATATTACAAGCTTCCAGCGGAACAGAAAGCCTGCTGCTCCCCGCATTGCATTGTTCAAAAGTACAAGTGGGATTCCGCCTTCTAAAGTACCTACCGGGCAAATCCATTTACAGAACCAGGGCTCGCCAAGGCCTGTAATATCAATTACAAAAAGTGGCAGCATAATTACAAAAATGCCGAAGAAGATGAAGCGCAGCCATCGCAGGCATTTTTCACCGGGTAGTTTTCGCAGCTTTTTTACAAAAGGAATCTTAAAAAGCAAATCCTGAAGCAGACCAAAGGGACAAAGAAAGCCGCAGACAAAACGTCCCAGAAGAGTTCCAAAAACTGTTAGCAGGCCCAGTACGTAAAGCGACAGCTTGTACTGGCGGGAATTAAGAGTTGCCTGAAGTGCACCAATGGGGCAGGAGCCTAAAGCTCCCGGACAGGAATAACAGTTCATTCCCGGCAGACAAAGATATTTTGTGGAGCCGGTATAAATCTGGCCGCGGGCAAAGCCTTTTAAATAGCCGTTGGAAATAGCCGTAAAAGCAAGCTGTACGAGAAGTCTTAATTTTTTCATCAGCCGATTCCTATGCACTCAAGACAGATTTTTGTGGCCTTCTGAAAAACTGCTGCAGCCTCGCCACGGAAAATACCCGCAAGCATAAGCAGGATTCCTGCACAGAGAAAAATGATGGAAATAAGGCTGCGTTTTTTTCCGGTCATATTTATTTTTGAGTTTCCAGAAGTTTATCTATGATTTTCTGCCAGTCTTTTTGACTGCGAGAACCCATATAGACACCCCCAATCTGCCGGCCGTCTTTGTCTATAAAGAAGGTTGTTGGAACTGCCTGAATGCCGCGTAAAAAGCCACGGAACATATCGACTGTTGGAACTACGTTTTTGTATTGAACGCCGGTTTTGTCTATAATCATGAGGGCATCGGCCTTTAGGGATTTATCAAGCTTTCCCCAGTCGTCTATGATATCAATCGGGATTCCGATAATCTGAACTCCCTTTGATTTGTTTTCTTCGCAGAGTTTTGCCAGGTCCGGCATTTCGCGGATACAGGGACCACAGAAGGTGCCCCATACATTAATCATTGTGATTTTATTCTGTGAATAAATTTCGCTTGAGATTTTATTTCCGTCTAAATCGACTGAATCAAAGGCAAAGATTTGTTTTTCATTTTTATTGTTAGTTTTGGCAAACAGAAGACTTGCGGTAAGTAAGATGACAAATATACTGAGAAGTTTTTTCACTTGTGACTCCTTTGAAAATTAAATTGTGTACAATGTAAATATAACATATTGCTGATTCTTTGTGAAGGACTTTGAGGCCTGCCTGCGAGCTACCGGGTTTTAGGGCCGGTGGCCCTAGGAGAGGGGGTAGCGGACAAGACCGGAACGAAGTGAGGATGAACTGACCCCAAAAAGTTAGACACTTTTTTTGGAGGTTAGAAAATGGGAGTTACAATTCCTTATCCAATTGACTTGAGAGTAAAGGTTTTGGCAGAATACAAGGCAGGAGTTGTCGGTTA
>Ga0129306_1000254_pt1 | contig 92146 bp, 78 predicted proteins | sample P827metagenome_FD_94438 | JGI IMG/M metagenome (GOLD analysis project Ga0129306, IMG submission 94438) | Capybara group fecal microbial communities from Wisconsin, USA - P827 metagenome | ecosystem: Host-associated > Mammals > Digestive system > Large intestine > Fecal | place: USA: Wisconsin...
CCGAGTTCGTCGCAATAATCTCCATCAGTGCAATCGCTGCCACTCAGCAACGGAGCCTGATGCTTGAGATCCAACACTTCCATTTCCGGAGCTTTGTATTCTTTTTTCATGTTTCCCTCCAAAAATTAACGAACCATTTTCTGTTTTCCGACGTACACGCCGTAGTTTGCAGGCTTTGCGTTAATCGCACGGCCATTGAGGTCGAAGCGACGGCTATCCATTTGGATTTCACCCGTGACCGGGTTTAGCTTGCCAATAGACAAAGTGCTGTCGCTGTCGATGAGGCGGACCTCGATAGTCTCGGGCAATTCAAAGTCTTTTACGTTATCTGAAGATTTCTTGGAAAGAGCGCTGCCATCACCTTGATATTCCAGATAGGCGCGCAGAGGCGGCAGATAGGCACCACTACCAATTTTGACGAACTGGCCTCCAGAAGCTCCATTCGCATCCTTTGCTGCATAGCCGTAAACCTTTTCGATACCGTCATCTCCAGTATTCCATTTTTTGTATTTGTAAGTTCCCCTTAGGAAGAAATCATTTTTTCCCGTTTCATTGTTATACAGTGACGAAAAAAGAGGCATACTTTCAGGCAACACGTTGAAATGATCGTCTTTCGGAGTAAACTGTATTTCTGTAAGTGCACCGCACCCTTCCTTTTCTGTATCAGTAACCATTATATATGGCGTATTTGCATCAATATCGTCCTTGGCATTGTAGCCTATAGCTTCCCATGTTCCATTGGATTTTCCAAAATTGTATATTTGATACACTTCGACACAATCATTATCCAACTTTGCCCCAAAAGGAAGTACAATCGTTGAATTTGCCTTGAGTGGAGTATCTCGCAACACAACAATCTTCATCCCATTTGAGCCACTATTGGCACAGTCGGCAAAAGGCTGTCCGAAATCAACCTCCGCAGACTCATCGGCGAAGGACTCCAGATAGAGCGTGTTGTTGGAACTGTAGTAGGCACCACCCGTAAATGAGCAGGTAGGAGTATCACCCGGGCGCTCCGCCAAAACGGCGGTAGCAGAAAACGCGAGTGAAGCAATAAAAACGGCTTTTGCCGTGATTAAATAGTTGTTTTTCATTTTTTCACCCTTCTTGTTTTCCTTGAAAATATAAAATCCGCTTACAAATTTCAATGGGAAAATAAAAAATAGGGCCCGTTTAGGCCCCATTTTCTTCTTTTATTCGAATTTTAAGTCAGAAAGTCTACATCGTTCCGGATTCAAGTCCCTTGACCGCATAGAACACCTTGGTCCCGTCCGGTTTGATGACGACGGCAAAACCAGCGAGGTAGTTCACCCAGCGATTTTCCGTGGACTTGTAATACTTCAGATCGATATTCCCATCGGAAACATACGCAATCAACGGCAAGAGCATCACATCGTGCGAGACGAACACCCCGATGGACTTTCCGGATTTTTCCAATGCCGGAATGAGATGTTCCTCTATCAATTCCGAACTCCTTTCGGCCAAGTCGTAGAATGCATTGGTGTATCCGCCCTCGTACGCCCACTTGGAGAGGAGGTTGAAGGCATTACCCCCTGCCTGCCACGACGCAGAATTGTAGGCACTCTGGTTCTTTATGAACCAACCGTCATTCAGTACAGACAAGGTATCGGCCAGTGTATCGGCATCGCCGTGGCCCTTGGCAATGTTGTTGCACGTCTGGTGGGTACGGATGAACTGCGACCCCGCATAATAGATTGCCGGACTGCCAATCATTTTCGCACCAAGTTCCTGTGACTGGAGCTTTCCATTTTCCGTGAGCGAACCCGTCCTGGAATAATCGGCACCGCGTTCGGCATGGCGCACCATTATCACCACCTTTTCACCTTCGGCAAGCCCATTAACGACTTCGTCGAACGGAGTGAAGTCCGTAACTGCGGATTGGGTCACAAAATAGCTGTTCAGGTCATGCCCGGCGGCGATACGCCAGAAGAGCGTTCCCTTGTCGCAAACGTAATAACGATTTTCGCCGTTGATGGTGACAGTCTTAATCTCGCCCGCATTGGCTCGGCCGCATACGCCCAGGTATTCCTCCGGACCATGGAGAACAATGCTGTCCACGACACGGGTACTGTCCTTATAAAGGATACTATCAATCAAATTTAAGCTATCCTTAATGCTGATACTGTCGATGATGTTCAGGCTATCCTTGATGGAGATGCTGTCGATAACATGGATGCTATCGATAATATGCAAGCTGTCCTTGATGGCGATACTGTCAATAATGTGCAGACTATCCCTGATGAAGATACTATCGACAATGTGCAGGCTGTCAATAACGTGGATACTGTCAATGACGTTGATGCGGTCAATAACATGAATGCTATCGATGACGTTGATGCTATCAATAACGTGGACACTATCGACGACATGGATACTATCGATGATGTGCAAGCTATCGGTAATGCGCAAACTGTCGAGGAAGCGAGTGACATCCTTATAGCGGATGCTGTCGACAATATTCACGCTGTCCGTGATGCGAATACTGTCAACAAAACGCGTGACATCTTTGTAGCGGACACTGTCAATGATATTCACGCTGTCCTTAACACGCAGGCTATCGATATAGCGAACAACATCCTTGTAACGAACGCTGTCGATGATATTCAGACTGTCCTGGATACGCAAGCTATCCGTTATGCGCAAGCTGTCCAGAAAACGCGTCACCTTCTCGTAGCGAATGCTATCGATGATATTCACGCTATCTATAATTCGAACGCTATCTACGTAATGTACACTGTCTATCCAGTTTACGCTATCACGGACAACTACCGAATCGGCCACAGACACGCTTTCCGTTTCCAGACCAATTGCCGTCTCCTCACAGGCATTAAAAACAAAAACGAGCGAAGCGCTCAACAGGGCTTTAAAGATTCTTGATTTCATTTGGCACATCTTCGTCGCAACCGCGACTGCTGGTTCAATTTAAGTTGTGCGCAAATTTACTTTTTTCTTACGATTTTTTCAAGCCTCTTTTTCTGTTTAGTTTAATTTACTTTGTATTGGTCAAGATGAAATTCTTCCAGCGTCCAGGCCCTTGACGGCATAGAAAACACGGGATCCGTCCGGTTTCAAGACAATGGCAAAACCAGCAAGGTAGTTCAGCCATTTTTTAGAATCGTAATACTTGATGTCTATTTTCTTAGCCGAGATATACGCCACCAAAGGCATTATCAACAAATCATGCGTCGCAATGAACGCCACGTCCGTTCCGGCCCGCTCGGAAAAAGGGATAGCCACTGAATCAATCCATTCGGAGCACCTCGGCTCAAAATCGTAAAACGCACTCGAATAGCTGTTCTCATAAGCCCACTTGGAAAGAACATACCAGCTACCTTTGCTGTTCGTTGCCGTATTGTAGGCATCAGCATCTTTCACATACCAGGATTCTCCCATATGGGAAAGCGTATCGACAGAGAGATCAGCGAGGGTATCAACGCCGGCCCGGCCCGCAGCGATGTAGCGACAAGTCTGCTGGGTGCGAATGGAACCCGAAGCTCCATAATGGTATTCTAGGTTGGAGGCCAGTTTTCCACCCAGTTCTTTTGCCTGTTGCACCCCATTTGCGTTCAAAGGCGTCCCAGATGCAGAATCAGTATTCCGCTCTGCATGGCGAATCACCACGACAAGTTTTTCGCCCTCTGCCAAAATGCCCGCAACCGAATCCAAACGGACAAACTTGGTCACCGCCGATTTTTGGACATAGTAGTTATTCACGTCGACATTGCTCGCCGCACGCCACATGACCGTTCCTTCGTCACATAAAAAATAGCGGAGTTCATCCTGAATAATAGCCGACTTGAGCGTTCCCTTGTTTTCTTGGCTGCATTTTCCCAGGAAATATTCCGGGTCCCGGACGGCAACGCTGTCACGCACTTTCACGCTATCCACAACATGGACGCTGTCTCGCACCTTCACGCTGTCAATAATACGGACACTATCCTTGACGTTCACACTGTCGATGATACGGACACTGTCCTTCACGTTCACGCTGTCGATAATGTGGACGCTATCCTTTACATCTACGCTATCGACGATGCGGACACTATCACGAATCTTTACCTTGTCCTTAACCCGAACACTATCGATAATGCGGACACTGTCCTTCACGACAACGCTATCGATAATCCGGATACTATCAATCACGTTCACGCTGTCATGAACGACAACCGAATCGCGTTCCCTCGCATCTGAATCTCTTGAACTTACCGAACTTTCTGCGTCTGCGCTACAAGAATTGAGCAAAGCTAGAATAGATAAACTGAACAGGATTTTAATTAATTTTCTCTTTCTCATTTTTGTTTTTACTTAGGCTACATGGTCATTGTTCCTGAGGCCAACCCCTTGACAGGCACATAGCGAGCAACGCCCTTTGAGTCCAGTATAATGGCGAGTCCAGCCAAATAATTTATCCACTGCTTTGTATCAAAGTAACGCAAATTCACTTTCTTGCTTGTGGCATAAACAGTCAACGGCACCACCAACATGTCGTGGGAAATCCAAACACCGACACGGCTCACTTCGGAGAATCGCGGCATCACGACCGTATTCATGAATTCTTCGCCACGCGTGTCCATATCATAGAAGGCATCGCTATACTTGCCCTGGTAAGCATAAGCCGAAGTCACGACCCAACCGCCGCCATCGGAATTCTTGTAGTTCTCCAGTTTCGAGTCATCCTTCACGAACCAGGCACCGTCCAATTCCTCGATGGTATTTTCGGCAAACGTCAAGCCGGCTCCCTTAGCAAAATTCTCCGCCGTTTCCATGCTTCTCGTATAAGTCGAGTTCGCAAAACTGATACTTTCGCCATTCAGCTTCGCGCCCACCGACTGAGACTGCTTCTTGCCGTTGTCGGTCAAGTGGCCATTTTTGCCGGTATCGTCGGTACGTTCCCCATGGCGAAGGATGAAGATGACCTTTTCGCCAGGAGCAACCGTCGCGAGCACATCGGCGATATCCTCGAACGGGGTGACATCGTCGGCGGTCGCTTCGCGCCAAACACGCTTGCTCTGTTCGTAGACGTAGGACTTGTCCGTATTGATTTTTCCGTTACGGATCTGACCGGCGTAGGTCCCGGGCCCAAAGCCCACCGTATCTTTTTCAATGTCGGTGGCCACGCGCCAGGACTTAAGCGTATTGTCGCAGATGAAACGAATCTTGGGGCTATCCGGATGGTCGTAGTACGGAGCAAAGTAGGCACTGAGGCTCGTGTTCACGTTCTTGACCTGACCAGCCGTATAGGAGTTGCAGGTCTCGAAGCCGTAAACCTTGGACCAGAAATTACGCAAGTGCTTTTCGAAATCGGGAGCTTCGCCCCTGCCCCACGAGGCAAAGACCTGGCGAATCTTGTCGTAGCCGCCGCTCGCATCCAACTCCATGAGCCAGTCCGCCAAGTCTGCACGGGCATTGTTGTCGTCCCAGTTGCCGTTTCCCTTGATGCGTTCGGCAATGCCATCGGCGTAGCTCACCATCTCCTGACCAGAGCCCTTACGCTGCATCATGATCGAAATCGCAAGCAGGGCCGCACTATACTCGTCGCCACCAAAAAGGCTCACTTCGTCGGCCGTGACCGAGGAACCCGAAGCTGTAGTGGTCTGGGTATGGCTTCCACCCCAGCTACCGCCACCACTATTTCCATTCCCGCCAAAGAACCAGCCGCTGTTGTTTCCACCGCCATGGCTTCCTCCACCGCCACCAAGGTCGATGTTGAATGCAGAGAGCACATCCTTGAGCGCCTGCGCTTTCATGCTCCGGATAGGCTGGTTGAAGCCGGAATTTTCGACGAGCTTTAGCAGACGCGGGGATTCCAAATGAGTCAGCATGTTGACGTTCACGGAATCCCGTTCCGTCAAGTCCGTCACGGAATGGAGCGTGACCATCGACGTCGAGAGCCCGCCCGAAAGTTCATTGCGGAAATACCCGTTCACCTCGACACGCACGTACGGCGAGACCAAGTTAACACCAGGGAACGCATAGCTTCCATCGCCCGATGCAATGCAGGTTTCGTGCGTCCTCTTGGAATCGGCCATGCGCATCGCGCTGTCCAGCTCGACAATCTTGACAGAGGCTCCATAGCGGAACGGTCCCTTCTGGGCAGCACCTGCAACCGGGACCGCCACCCTGCGGTACGTTCCCGCAAGCGTCGGGTCTTCGGCTTCGGCAGCGTCACTTGCCGTAAACGGATCCACCGTCAGTACACCTTCCGCACAAGTCGCCTTTACAATACCGATTACAGAAGTTCGCCATTCACCATTAATGCAGAAATACAGGTCGCTGTCTTCGTCGACCATGAAGGTTTCACCTTCGTTCTGGGCCGTGCAAGGAGGAAGTTCCTTTTTCGTGCTCACGACGCTCGTATCGACGACAACGGTGTCAAGAGTCGGGGGATTCACGCCCGAATGGTTCAAAGAATCCTGACTGTCATGGTTTTCCCAAGGATTCTTGGAATCGGAGGAGCCCTTCCTGGAACTGCTGGAATATTTTTGCCTGTGGCTATGGCCCGTATGGGTCGAATCGTTGTCCGAACTTTCGGACATGGCATCTTCCTCCGGAGAGTACGACTTGTCGTCTCCACAAGACATCGCGAACAAGGCGATGAGGAATGTAAGCCACAGTTTCTTCATAGTAGTATAGATATAGATTTTTTTCTTTTCTTATCCAAATCCTATTCACTGATTTTTAGCTTACCATCCCTGGAAATAGGCCTCTTTAAGACCTTTGAAGGCCTCATAGCGGCGATTTCCGGATTTATCCCAAATAATGGCGATTCCGGCGAAGTAGTTGATCCACGTTCCACCGCCCTTAACATTCATGTTTATCCTCAACTTCGAGCAGTACGCCACGAAGGGAACCATGAGCTTGTCATGGGAACTGAGCATGATGAAACGGTCGGATCCGTCCTTGTACTTGTTATACAAAAGTTCAATCAGTTCGGCAGAGCGTTCTTCCAAGTTATAGTACGCCTTTATCGTGGCGTCTTCGCCGGAATACGCACCTGTGTATGTATAAAGCGACGTGGCCTCCCAGCCGCCGCCGGCATCGGATTCCGCCTGGTTTACAAGCTGTCTGTCGATCATGTACCAGTCGTCGTTCAGTTCGGGAATCGTATCCGCTATAGTCGTATCTTGCCCGCGGCCCATGGCAATGCCGATGACCGTCTGCTGGGCACGGTAGAATTCCGAGGCGCCGAGTCTCATCGGCTCCTTGAACTTCGTCAGTTTCTTCCCTACGTGCTTCGAAGAATCCAGGCCGGCTTGCGAAAGTCCGTCTTCCTTGCTCGTGGCATTCTGGTCACGTTGGCCATGGCGGAGCAGGAAAATAACCTTCTCATCGGCCTTGAGGCCCTCGTACACCGTCTTGATGTCGACAAAATCGGTGATATTGGATTTATCTACAAAGTAGTTGTTGATATCCACATCGGAGGATACCACTCGCCAACTATCGCTAGCTTCATTGTAGGTATAGATAATTCCCGCATTGACAAGTCCCTGGCGGATTTCACCATCCTGGCCGGCTTCAAACCCGTAGGTGTCCTTTTCCTTGTCCAAGGCTTCCCGCCACGCACCCGTATTCTTGTCGCAAATAAAACGTGCCGACGTAACGGACACATCGGACAGTTCCGAAGCGTAATAGGCGCTGAACGGGTTCTTCGAGAAGAAGATGGTGCCGGCATTTTCGTCGGAGCAGGCTTCAATGCCCAATTCCGCACGGTAGAACATCCTGATATACTTTTCAAAGTCGGGAACAGGGGCAAGTCCCAGCTTTTCAACATTCTTGTGGACCGTTTCAAAATCGTCATTCACGTCTTCGTTGAACGCCCAGTCCGCAATTTTCGCACGGGCCAAGGAATCATTCCAGGAGCCATCTGCAAAATCAGCAGCCACATTCCACAGGCTAGCCACTGTATCTTTGACAAAGGACTGCATCAAGATAGTCACGGCAAGCATGGCGGCGCCCGGTTCACTTCCGGCAAAAGACGTCACCGAATCAACAAGACCAAGGCCGTCCGCATCAAGGTTAAACATCTTCCATACTGCGTTCGAAGCTTTTTCGGAAGCTTTCGCCTCAGTCGTTGTTTTGGATTTCTTCAGCAAGCTCTGCATATATACCGACTTCAAAAAAGTCAGCACATTGATATTGGCCTTGCCGCTTTTTCCCTTGGCAGAAACAAGCGCATACAAGGTATCATTCAAAGTTATCGAACCACCGTGCAGCAGGTCGCTAGCCTTTCCCTGAATATACGCCCTTGCATAGGGCGGGGTAAAGCTCACGTCCGAGGCCGAATAGGACCCATCCGTGGCAGATATCGTTGCAGGGAAGCTAGTCCCGGTGCTCTTGAAAGAATCATCCAGGACCTCCACGACAACCGAGCTCCTGGAATCGAAAATACCATAACCGAACGTACCCGTGACCTTGACTTTTTCCAGCCCCACGGATTCCTTGCTGACCTTTTCGGACGAATCCGGATCGGCGACTTCGGAGGAATCCTGACGAGACAACGTGTCTGTAGTGACAGTATCGCGATTCAGGGAATCCACAGTCTTTGTCGTATCCTGATTAACCTCGGGATCTTTCTGTTTTAGGGAATCTGTGCTAGAACTGTCCGCGGTGCTATCCGACAGGTTGAGCCACTCGCCTTGACTACAAACATAGCGGACTCCTTCCAGCGAATCGACAGCCCCTTCGGTTGTGTCGTCGCATGTGCTTAATTCTATCTTCGGATCCGAGCCACTGGAGCTATCGTCACCGCATGACGCCAAAAAGCACAATGCACAAGCAATGTACACTGCAAGCCCAAAGACCTTCAAACCAACCAGTCTACCCAAGCATTTTTTTGACATATTGCATCCTTGCCGACAAAGCCAACAAAGCATCCCAAAAGCCCTTGTCGGATAAACAAATCCGTCCAAGGGTTCACGGAAAAATAATTTTTTTATAACAAAAATTCAAGGTCGTCAGACGGTTCTAGGCACCAAAGACGACGATATGCCTTTTTTAGAGCATTTTCCCCGTTTCCAGGAACCGGTTGTGCATCTCGAACGCGCGGGACAGGGCAAGCGGGAGGTGAACCCCCTTGGCATGCTTCAGCCCGAATTCCAGAACGTCGGTCAGTTCGTCGCGGAAATCGGGATGGGCGCAGTTCTTGATGATCAGGCGGGCACGTTCCTCGGCAGGCAACCCGCGCAAGTCGGCCAGGCCCTGCTCGGTCACGAAAATCATCGTGTCGTGCTCGGTATGGTCCACATGGCTCACGTAGGGCACCACGGAACTGATGGCTCCGTTTTTCGCAACCGACGGGGTGAGGAAAAAGCCGAGAGCGCAGTTCCTCGCGAAATCCGCCGAGCCGCCGATGCCGTTCATCATGGCAGAGCCGCAGACCAGCGAGCTGTTCACGTTGCCGAAAATGTCCATCTCGAGCGCAGTATTCATCGAGATGACACCCAGGCGCCGGATGACATCGGGGCTGTTGCTCACTTCCTGCTGGCGCAGGATAAAATGCTTTTTCCATTCGGCGCTGTTCTCGACGAATTCCTTCTGAGCAGCTTCCGAAAGCGTGAGAGCCGTTCCCGAAGCAATTCCAAGTTTACCGCGTTTGAGGAGCGGCAGGCAGGCTTCCTGGATAACTTCGGTAAAAAGGTCAATCTGGCCCAGGCGATCGTCTTCGGCCATGGCGCAAAGCACGGCATTCGCCACTTTGCCGACACCGCTCTGGTAGGCCAAACCCTTGGGAATATACCCGTGCGCCTCTTCAAAGCGGATAAAGTCCAGAATACGTTCGCCGATATTTTTCGATACTTCGTCCGGTTCGACAAAGGGCGTCACCTCGTCAAAACGGTCCTGTTCCACGATGGCGACAACCTTGTTCATATCGACACGCACAAATTCGCCGCCCACGCGGTCGCCCGCAGAATAGATGGAAAGCGGTTTCGCATGGGGCGGAAGTTCGGGAAGAGCATTGTCGTGCATACCCAGGCAGCTGTCCCCAAGGCGGGTGTTCAGCTCCAGGATAATCTTTTCGGCCATGTCCAGGAAACAAACCGAGTTACCGCCCGAAGTGGAAAGGCACACGCGACCGTCGGGCAAGATGGCGGACACCTCGATAATGGCGACCGTCGGTGCCGGCACGACCCCGGTGCGTACAAGGTAACCCATCTTTCCGAGGTGGGCGTCGATATAGCGGATGCTGCCGCTGTTTATCGCCTTGCGCAAGTTCGGGTTGGACTGATAGGGCATACGGAGACTCACGGCATCGGCGCGGGCAAGCGCACCGTCGCAGCTGTCGCCCGTCGAAGCGCCCGAAAAAACCGTCACCTTGAATTCCTGACCCATCTCGTGAAGTCTAACAGCCCTCTCGGCAAGCGCCGAGGGGACCGCCTTGGGATATCCGGCCAGCGTAAACCCGGAAAGACCCAGTACATCCCCGTTCTTTATCATTCCTGCAGCTATTTCGGCACTGCATTTCCTTGAAGTAATCCAGTCCATAGCCATAATTTAATTATTTTGCGCTTGTGCTTCACTTTATCAAATACAATATCATTGGCATTCTAAATACCCTCATCACGCTCATCGTGGTCTGGATTCTCCACCAGATTCTTGACTGGAACCTGGAACTTTCAAATTTCCTCGGATTTGTTGCGGGCGGTCTGAACAGCTATCTCTGCAACCGCATCTGGAACTTCAAGAGTACAAACAAAAAGCGCACCGAAGTCATCCGGTTCGCCATCGTATTCCTGTGTTCGTATTCGATAAACCTGCTCGTACTCGAAGGCTGCGTCTACCTGTTCGCAAACGTTTCCTGGTGCATGAGCATCAGCAACTTCATGTCTCGTTTCATGAAACCCGGCTATCTTGCGAACATCATCGCCAACGTAGTATACGTGATCGTGAGCTTCATGCTCTACAAAAAATGGGTCTTTAAAAAATAAGGCACAAAAAAAGCTCCGCCATCGCGGAGCCCTTTTTGTATTCAAGCTTTTGCTTACTGGAACACGACCAGTTCGATGCGTTCCTGCTTGCCGCTCTTCTGGTTGGCTTCTTCGCCGCTGAAGCTTGCCGTGCGGAGGCGGGTTGCATCGACACCCTTGGACATCAAGGTGCTCTGTACCGCGATAGCACGATCCTGAGCGAGCTTCTTGTTCTTTTCGGCATTGCCATTGCCACCGACATAGCCCTGGATTTCGAGCTTCAAGGTCGGAACCTTCTTCATGAGGGCGACGATGTTCGCAATGGAGTTAGCACTGCCCTTGGAGAGCGTAGCGGTACCCTTGTTGAAGGTAAGCCCGCGGCCGAGGACCTCAAGGTCTTCCTTCTTGCTGGCAGAGCAGCCCCTAGCGTCGACAGAAATTCCCTTCGGAGTACCCGGGCACTTGTCCTTGTAATCCGGAACAAGGTCACCATCGCTATCCAGAGAGCAACCGGTGGAATCCACAGGTGCGTTCTTCGGAGTGTTCGGGCACTTGTCCAGACCATCAGGTACGCCGTCCTTGTCGGTATCCACCGGGCAACCCGTGGAATCGACCTTGGCACCCGGCAGGGTGTTCGGGCACTGGTCAATCTGGTCAGGCACGCCGTCCTTGTCAAAGTCAAGGGCGCAACCGACGCTATCCACCGTGATACCCTTCGGAGTCTTCGGGCACTTGTCCTGCTTGTCCGGGACACCGTCCTTGTCGTCATCCTTCACGCAGCCGAGGCTGTCCACTTCAAATCCAGCCGGAGTGTTCGGGCAGCGGTCCACGCCGTCAGGAACGCCGTCCTTGTCGAAGTCCGGTTCGCAACCGAGAGTGTCGACCTTTGCGCCCTTCTTGGTGTTCGGGCACTGGTCGATACCGTCAAATACGCCATCCTTGTCCGTATCGACCGGGCAGCCAATGGAATCAACCTTGGCGCCGAACGGAGTATCCTTACACTTGTCGAGGTAATCAGCAACACCGTCCTTGTCCGTATCGACCGGGCAGCCATCCGTCGACACCTTGATGTCGGCCGGAGTGTTCGGGCACTTGTCGAGCATGTCGGCAACGCCGTCCTTGTCAGCATCGAACGGGCAGCCGAGGCTATCCACAGCAAAGCCCTTCGGGGTGGCCGGGCACTTGTCGAGGTCGTCCATGACGCCGTCATCGTCGCTATCGCCGACGCAGCCCACATCGTTGACCTTTACACCCTTCGGAGTATCGGGGCACTTGTCATCAATATCAATAACGCCATCGCCGTCGGTGTCGATGCCGCAGCCGAGGCTGTCGACCGCTGCGCCGGCCTTGCTATACGGGCACTTGTCCTTGATGTCCGGAACGCCGTCGCCATCGGTATCGTTGAACTGCTTCGAAGCGAGTTTGTCACCCTTCGTAATGATGGTCGGATCTTCGTAGGCCTTCTTGCGGACATCGAAATGCCACACAAGGGCAGCCACACCGGCAATGATCGGAGTCGAGGCGTAGCAGTAGGTGGCCGACTCGCCATCCTTGCGGAACTTGACCTGGTAATTCTTGCAGTTTTCGCGTTCATCACCCGAATCGTAGCCGGGGTTGCTGAAGAAGCGAGAAGAGAAGTCGACACCCATGGTCAGGTCGACATGTTCGCCGAGATGGGCGCGGAAACCCGGAGTAATGAGCATCGGGTCAACAAAGGGATCGCGCGGGTACTTTGTCTTTTCCACGCGCATTTCGCCGGAAAATTCGACAAAGAAGTCAACCGCATTGCCCGGAACCAGGTTCAAGGCCGTAGCATAAGAGACTACGTTGGCTTCGTCATGACCAAGGGCCTTGAGGAAGCCGCTGCTCAGGTTCCAGCGGAGCGGGAAGCCAAACTTGGTGAAATCAAGAGAAAAAGCGAGGGATGCGGAAAGGGCCATACCTTCGCCAGAATAGGCGGAAGTCGCACCGGCATCGTCAAGATACCAGGCATGGCGGGGGCGCACACCTGCACCATCGGTTCCAGACGGGATATACATCTCGAGGAAGGTGGCTACGCCGAAGAAGAAATTGTCGTCGAACGGGACACGGAGCTTTGTCCAGACATCCACGTCGCCCATACCCGAGGACCACATCTTGTCGCTCACCTCGGAGCCCTTGTCCGAGTTGGCATGGTCGTAGTAAACCGGCAGGCTAGCACCGATATCCCAGAAGTTGAGGAGACCGATACCCAGGTTCACATTTCCCGACAACGAGGCATCGTCCGCATTGAATGAAGAAGTCTTGCCATTTTCATCGGTATAGGTACCGCCGCGACTAAGAGACCAGGAATCCAATGCAAAATCACCACCCAGACCGAAGGAGAAGTTCCATTGACCCAGCGTTTTGGCGTTCACCTGATGAAGACCATCTGATCCGCCCTGCAATCCGGTCTGTGCAAAAGCCATCCCGGCGGAGAGCAGCGAAAGTGCTATTAACTTTTTCATCTATCATCCCTTGTTGTTTAAGGTTTGTGATGAAAAATATATTTTTTTGACAAAAAGTTTGCATCCGGACCCTAAAACAAGGCATCTAATTGGGCAAAAAGGAATTTATTTTAGATATGTCCCCTATTCTTTCCATCCAAAACCTGCGTCGAGACTTCAAAATGGGCGAAGAAACCGTCCATGCGCTCCGAGGGGTGTCTTTTGATATATATAAAGGTGAATTTGTGACCATTATGGGAGCGAGCGGCTCCGGAAAAACCACTATGTTGAACATCCTGGGGTGCATGGACCGGCCAACCTCCGGACACTATATATTAGATGGCGAACACACCGAAAAGCTGAAAAGGGACGCCCTCGCGAACATCCGCAACCGGAAAATCGGCTTCGTTTTCCAGAGCTACAACCTGCTCAGCCGAACAACTGCCATCGAGAATGTGGAACTCCCGCTCCTCTATAATTCGAAGATTTCCGCCAAAGAGCGCCACCAAAGGGCCGTCGAAGCGCTCAAGATGGTCGGGTTGGAAGACCGAATGAACCACCTGCCGAACCAGATGTCGGGCGGCCAGCAGCAGAGAGTCGCCATCGCACGCGCCCTAGTGAACGACCCCGTCATCATCCTCGCCGACGAAGCGACAGGAAACCTCGACACCCGCACGAGCTACGAAATCATGATGATTTTCCAGGAACTCAACCGCCAGGGGAAAACCATCGCCTTCGTGACGCACGAGCCCGACATCGCGACCTTCAGCGGGCGCACCATCACGTTACGCGACGGACTCGTAAAGAAGGACGTAATCAACGAGAACATCCAAGATGCAAAAACCGCTTTCGAGGCACTCCCGCCGCCGGAGGAGTATGAGCGGTGAGCAATGAGCTATGAGGTGTGAGGTATGATTCCCGTAGATTCACGACTCACTGCTCATCGCTCACTGCTCACTGCTCACCGCTCATCGCTCATAGCCCCTAACCCCCTACTGCCTATGTCTCCAATAACTCTTATCAAAATTTCCCTTAAGGCCCTGCTGCGCAACCGCATGCGCACCTTCCTCTCGGTGCTCGGCATCGTCATCGGTGTCGCGGCTGTTATCACCATGGTCGCCATGGGCGAAGGATCCAAGAAATCCATCAAGGAACAGATGACCGCAATGGGCACGAACGCCATCATCATCATGCCGAACCGCGACCGCCGCGGCGGCGTGCAGATGGAATCCTCCGAATCCCTCGAAGAAGCCGACGTCATCGCCATCCGCGAGAACGCGACCTATATCAACGGGGTCTCGCCGATGATGACCGTGAACGGACAGGCTATTGTCGGCAACAACAACTCCCCCACGTCCCTGAGTGGCGTTTCGGCGGACTATCTCAAAATCCGCAACTACGAAATCGAGGACGGCGTGATGTTCGACGACGAGGCCGACCGCATGGCAAAAGTCTGCGTCATCGGGCAGACCGTCATAAAGAACCTGTTCCCAGAAGTGGACCCTATCGGCAAGACCATCCGCTACAAGAGCATCCCCCTCAAGGTTATCGGCACCCTGAAAACGAAAGGCTCCGGCGACTTCGGGCAGGACCAGGACGACGTCATCTTTACGCCCTACCAGACCGTGATGAAACGCTTCTCGGCGACGACGAACATCCGCCAGATTTACGCGAACTCCATCGGAGAGGGCTACGCCGAGAAGGCAACCGAAGAGATCATGGGCATTTTGAAGGAACGCCGCAGCTGGACCAAGCCCACCGACCCCTTCCGCGTGTTTACGCAGGAAGAAATGATCCAAATGGTCACAAGCACCTCCGACCTGCTTTCGCTCGTGCTGACCGCCATCGCGGGAATAAGTTTGTTCGTAGGCGGTATCGGCATCATGAACATCATGTACGTCTCCGTTACCGAACGCACCAAGGAAATCGGGTTACGCATGGCTATCGGCGCCCGCGGCCGCGACATCCTGCTGCAGTTCCTGTTCGAGTCCGTCATCATCAGCCTGCTCGGCGGAGCCATCGGGATTGCGCTCGGCATCGCCGCCTCCGAAATCGTGAAGAACTTCATGAACTGGCCCATGAGCGTCTCCATCACGAGCGTCATCGTGAGCTTTGGCGTATGTTTTGCCACCGGAGTATTCTTCGGCTGGTACCCCGCCCGCAAGGCGAGCCGTCTGGACCCGATAGAAGCATTAAGGTTTGAATAACCGAGCAACAGCCGTCCCAAAAGAAAGTTGTGACAAAGTAACGTGATGTATACCACGTAAAAGTCACAACATATTTGCATTAGAAGAAAAAGGCATTATATTCTCATTAGGTTTGATGAGGATGTTTCGTACATTCAATCAAACGGTCTTTAGCATTTCTCTCTCACTTAAGCTTGGTCCATTAACAGACCAAGCTTTTCGCATCTTTTTTGCCACCACTACCGAATTTTCCTATACTATTCACCATGGATCTGCTAGAATTTTTAAAACCGATGCCGGTCGTGGGCATTCTCCGCGACATTCCGCAAGGTGCCGAAGAGGCCTGCGTCAACACCGCCGCCCAGTGCGGACTCAAAGCCATTGAGGTCACCATGAACACGGCGAATGCCGCGGCAATCATCGCCTCGCTCAAGGCAGCCGCCAAGCCTCACGGCATTGCTGTGGGTGCCGGAACCGTCCGCCACGGTTACGATCTGGAAAAGGCGCTCGCCGCCGGAGCAGAATTCATCGTCACCCCGAACACGCGTAGCGAAATTATCCGGCTATCCTGCACCGCAGGCGTGCCCATCATCCCGGGAGCCCTCACCCCAACCGAAGTGCAGAAAGCGTTCGACCTCGGCGCCTCAGCCGTGAAGATATTCCCGGTGAACTGCGTAGGCGGCCCCGAATACATCAAGGCCCTGCGCGGCCCGTTCCGCGACATACCGCTGATGGCCTGCGGCGGCGTAAATCCGGAAAACGCCCAATCCTATTTCAAGGCCGGGGCAAACCTAGTCTCGTTCGGGGCAAGCATCTTCGACCCGAAGCTGATGACGGCAGGCGACTGGAAGACCATTGCCGAAAAGCTAAACAAGCTACTTGACGTAATAAAGTAATCCGGACAAAACAAATGGCGGGCCGAGACCCGCCATAATTGTTCCTGTAAGGCAGTTCCTTACTTTCTTCCCGCGTGCATCTGCTTCTTGCACTCGTACATGGATGCGTCCGCGCTGTGCAGCATGTCGTCCATATCCTTGTAGTCATCGGTAGAGTGGGCCACGCCGTAGGCGAAGGTCACGGACTGGTCCACGATGGTAATGCCAGCAACCGCCTTCTGCATACGTTCGGCGCAGGTCAGGGCACCCTGCCTGTCGGTATCGGGGCAAAGCACCATAAATTCGTCGCCGCCCATGCGGAACAGCACGTCGGAATCGCGCAAGAGCTTCTTGACGACACCCACCACGCTGCGCAGCAACAGGTCGCCCGCCTGGTGACCGTACTTGTCGTTGACCAGCTTGAGCCCGTTCAGGTCGAAGTACACCAGCGAGAACGTCGTCCCGTAGCGCTTGCTGCGGGAGAACCATTCCCGGAGCGTGTACATGGCGTGGCGCCGGTTGTAGCACTTGGTCAAATCGTCGGTCAGCGAGATGTCGCGCAGGAACCGGAGCGTCCTCGACAGGCGGATATGCACGTTGACGCGTGCCAGCAATATATCGGCAATAGCGGACTTGCTGATGAAATCCGAGGCGCCGGAATGGAAGCCCTTCGTCACGCTGTCGGAATCTTCGCGGCTCGTTAGGAAAATAATCGGAAGGTCGTCCAGCGCATACATCTGGCGAATACGCAGACACACCTCGAAACCGTTCAGGCTCGGCATGTTGATGTCAAGCAAGACAAGGTCCACCCGTTCATGTTCAAGTCGTTCAAGAGCCTCTTCGCCCGAAGTACAAGTCACGACACTGTATCCGACATGCGACAGAAGTTCGCTAGTTTTATCCAACATCTCGACATTGTCGTCGACAATTAGAATTCTTTCCTCAACCATGTTTCCCTCGCTGCGGAACACAACGAAACGTACCGCGGCACATCTAATCTAATATTCTTTTGAAGAAAAAGACACCCCTACGCAAAAGGAAATCTAGATACTCTTTTTTTTCGCAAAAAAAAGCCATTTTTCCCATACAATGTAACATCTTTATAACAAACGCTGACCTACTGGAAGTTCTAGAGAAATTCCAGCCGAGGGACTTCAGGCACCACGCCGCGACGGAACGCATACTCGAAGAAAAGCTTGAGCGATTCCTTGCGCTGCTCCGTAAAGCGGTAATCCAGCGCATTGTAGTACTCGTCCACCACAGACCGCGGAAGGTTCACCGGGAACCGCCCCAACCAGCGGTCAAGCGAACCGGCCTTGTCTTTACGGAACTTTTCAATACTTTCCTGCGTCAATTCCATATAACGTTCCACAATCGGTCGGCCTTCCGGCACAAGCGCCGACTTGGATATGACCCACGCCCCGAATACGAACGGGACTCCCTGCCAGGCCTGCCACAACGTACCGAGGTCATAGCCGAAGGCAAACCGGTGCCGTTCGTTCTCCTCGAGCGCCTGGTCGCCAATCAGGAGACAGGCGTCATCCTCCGGAACAACGGATCCTCCGCAGACATAGTTAGGCTTCAAGGAGAACCGGTCTTCCAGGAGAATTCGCAACAGGGTGACGGAAGTCTCGCTCTGCGCCGTCATGCGGATGGACTTCCCCGAAAGTTCCTCGATGGGGAACCTCGAAAAAAGTTTCACCGAGCGGACCTCGAAGCCGCAGGAAGTGCAAAGATCCGGCGAAAGGACGAACGCCCCGGGCTTCTGCGCGAACGTGATGGACGACGCCGGGGACAGGTGGATGCGCCCTTCCTTAAGCCCTGCACAATGGGCGCTGGGCGGGCCGTCCACAAAATCGACGCCGGGCAAAACGGCTCCGACTCTCAAAAAATCGTGAAAGAACGGCGCACAGACCAAAAAAGGAATCCGACCAACACAAATGTTCATGCAAAAAAATTAACTTTTCTTCGCTAGCCTAGGAAGGCTATTCACTGAACAAACGATTAAAGATAGTGACTAAGGTATAATGGCTGTATTTCACGTGAAGAAAACCTCCGTTGGGGACGACCAAACGAGCCTGGTATGCAAGGGGAAAATCGTCGAAGGGCCTATCAGCAAGGGCATGACCCTCGAAATTCCAGTGACCCAGGAAGCCGTCATCAAAATGGATATTTTCGACGTCGTCCAGTTCGAAAAACAGAAGGACGAAGACAAGAAAGTCGGACTCGTGGTCGATTTCCGCGATCTTCCCGATGATATGGAAGTCATCATGGGACTGAACATCGCCGACGAAGACCTGAAAGTCATCGGCGAATAAAAAATCGGAAAAGGGATGTTATGAGAAGAGAACGCCTGCGCGGTGTGAATTTAGGCGGCTGGTTCAGCCAGGTCGACTGCATTGAAGAAAAGGACCCGGCAGGATTCCCAGGAATTCTCGAGCATATCCGGACATTCCTTTCCCCAAAGGACTTCGGGAGAATCCGCGAGGCGGGGTTCAACCACGTGCGCCTGCCCGTGGACTATTTTAATCTGTTCGAAACGGATTCCCTCAAGCCCAAGAATGAAATTTTTGCACTGCTGGACAAGGCCCTGCAGGACATCCAAGCAGCTGACCTCGACGTCATCCTGGATTTGCACAAGTGCCCAGGGCACGACTTCCATCTGGGTTCGTACCAAGAACAGCCCTTCTTCGTGGATCCCGAAGCCCGTCAAGGCGCCTGCAAGGTATGGGCGTACATGGCCGAGCGCTACAGCGACCAGCCCCGCGTGATGATGGAGCTTTTGAACGAGCCCGCCGGCACCGATTCCAAGGTTTGGGACAAGGTAAAAGACGAACTTTTCTGGACCATCCGCAAGCACGCTCCCAAGAACACCATCGTGGTGGGCAGCAACAAGTGGAACAGCGCCCGCGAATTCCAGTACCTGACTCCGCTCGACGACGACAACGCCATCTACAGTTTCCATACCTACACCCCGGTCACGTTCACGCACCAGGGCGCCGCATGGATCAACGACCCGTTCTTCAAAATTGAACGCCCGTGGCCCGGTGATTACGCCCCACCCGAACAGGGAGGCGCCACGCGACTGGACGTAGAATATGGCAAGTGGGACAAAGCGAAATTGCAGGCAAGCATCCAGAATGCGCTCGACTTCCGCGCCAAATACGACCTGCCCGTCGCCTGCAACGAATTCGGCGTTTATGTACAGGTCCCGCGCAAGTACCAGATGGCCTGGATGCGCGACTTCCTCGACATCCTGCGCGATGCCGACGTGGGCTACAGCTACTGGAACTACAAGAACCTGGACTTCGGTATTGTCTCCAAGGGAGAATCGCTACACAACGACCTGCCGCAATACAACAACCCGGAAAGGCTTGACAGGGAATTGTTGGAATTACTGGCGAAGGGATGAGGCGCGAGCTATGAGCGGTGAGCTATGAGCAGTGAGCTATGAGCAGTGAGCGATGTGGTAGCAGAGATTGCTTCAGGGCTTCGCCCTTCGCATGACAATTTTTTCCTATCTAACTACCAACTACTTCCAACACCTCATACCTCAAAGGGGCTTTAGCCCCGACCTCACAGCTCACAGCTCATAGCTCTTAACTACAATTCCACCAAAATGCCGGCTTGCAGATAAACGTATCCTTTGCCGCGATCTTCAAGGAACTGGAATCCGCCCATCAACAGGATTGAGGAATAGTCCCCGTTCTTGATGTCGAATCCGCCACCAGCGCGCCATATCATCTGGCTGTCGTCGCCAAAGGCATAACCGATATCGCCGGTCACCACGGGCAATGTCTGCCCGCCAATCGGCAAGCGGATCCAAGCCGAAGCCATCACGGGAATGTACCCGACGTTATCAAGCTCATTGTAGCCGCCGCCAATGCCGAAGAACACCATCTGGTCGATAGGGTACCAGACATGTCCGAACACATTCAAGTTGAACGACGTAATATCGCTCACCGCGTTTGCGATACCGCCCTGGACATCCATGGTGAAAGCGTTCGCCTTCGTCGCCGAAAACGACAAGGCACAGACAAACAGGATTGCAAGCAAGCGTCTCATTTCAGCTCCTATGCGTCATCGTCACCGCGGGCCTCACGGGCCCAGCCGCCACTCTTTTCTTTTTTGAACGAAAGAAAGAAACCTTTCAACATGGCAACATTCATCGTGATGAAGTAATACGCATGGGGAACCATGCGCGATACGCCCACAATGATGCAGAAAACCGTCACGCCAAAGAAAAGCTGATAGAACAATCCCTTCGGCAAAAGAATCGCGTTGCATAGCGCAAGCAAGATGAAAATATGGGGAGAGAACCAGCGTACGACCTTGTGGCAGAAGAACAAGTAGGCCCTCAACGGGCGAAGCGGGTTCAGCAGCGGAAGATAAGAAAGCAGGAAGTTGAAGTTAGCACGGCCGATGCGGACCTTGCGGCGGTACTCGCCGGAAGATTCCTTCGAAGTCTGCTCCGTACCGATGGCGCTGCCAACGAACGTGCTGTAATAGCCCTTCTGCAAAATCTTCGTCGTGATGTAGAAGTCGTCCATGACGCTCTTCTTGACCGGAAGTTCCGTGTAGAGTTCCCTGCGAATGGCATAGAGGGCACCGTTACCGCCAATGAGCAAGTCCAGCGCCCCTTCAAACTTCTTCATCTCGGATTCCAGGTCCCAGTAGGAACTTTCGCCCTTGCCCAGCACACTTCCGCTACGGTCCGACAAAATAAGGTGACCACAGACGCACCCCATCTTCTTGTCGACAAACGGACCAACCAGCTTGCGCACCGCATTGGGGAAGAACATCGTGTTCGCATCGCTGAAAACGAGAATGTCGCCTGTCGCATACGTGACAAGCCTATTCAGCATAGCGGCCTTGCCCGCATTCTTGGGAGCCTTCACCAGCGTAATGCCCTGGTCCGCATAACCGGCGATAATTTCTGCCGTCCTGTCTGCAGAACCGTCATCGCCAATGAGGACTTGCAGCTTGTCCTTCGGGTAATCAATCGAGAGAATATTGTGAATCTTGCGCTCGATAACAGCCTCTTCATTATAGGCCGAAACCAAAATGGAGACCGTGGGCAAGAATTTTGTCGAAGGCTGCGGTTTTCGCCTGCGCTTGAAAATTTCGCTCACGAACGGGAGCGTTATCGGGAACAGCGCATAACAAAGCACCAGGAGGGAAAGGGAAACCCAGAACCCAACCTGAGCCACAAAATAAACCTGTTCCATTACCGCGCTATCCATTCGCTCTCTTTACTCAAAAATTGCTGCAACAAAAACCGCATGTCCGCAACATCCAGTGACTGTGTGAGAGTAAGGATACTCATGCCTTTCGGGGCAACCAGCACATAGGACGGCACGGCAGACAATTCCCACACATCAAAATAGCATCGTTCCACCGTTTTGGCTTGGCCATCGCACATAATCGTGTCCTGCGATTCGGCATTTAGCTTCACCGGGATAAACCTGGAATTCAAAAGTGTCGCCACACTGGGGTCCGTGTACACGTTTTTTTCCATCACCTGGCAGGGGATGCACCAGTCGGCATACACCGACACGAACATCAGCTTCGATTCCTTCGCCGCCATCTTGAGGCCCTGCGTATAGGAAAGCCAGTGGACTTTAGTGTCCTTTTTCAGAGGCGCCGCAAAAGCGATACAGGCACCCAAAAGCAACAGCAAGGCGATCCTCACTTTTTCGCCCCCTTCTTTCCCAGCGGTTCAAGAGGGTTCCCGAGCAAGGAATCGATATTGCGAACGACCGCCTGCTGGAACGGGACCCAACGGCTATCGTCTTCAAGAATATTATCAATGGCTTTCTTATAGGATTCAAGAGTGTAGCCGTGCTTTTCGACAATGCTCTTGCGGGCGAGCCGCGCCTCCGGAGTCTCGGTCCCGAGGGATTGTTCCATGACGCGGATGTCAACATACGTGGAAACGAGCCTAGAATCTATCGAAGGGGATCCCTGGTCGCAGGCACACAGCATGATGCAGCCCATGCAAAGCGACATGACGGAAGCACGCCATGCCCATTGCCGTCCAAACCGAATCCAGCCCAGCACTTTTAGCTACCTCGCCTCTTCGAGCGCATTCTCGAAAAGACCGTCGATATATTCGCGCTTGTTGAATTCCACGAGCTGGTCAATCTGTTCGCCCATGCCCACCCAGCGGATAGGAATCTGTAGCGAGCTCGTGATGGAAAGGACCGAACCGCCACGCGCCGTGCCGTCGAGCTTGGTCACCACGAGGCCCGTGAGCGGGAAGCTCTGGTTGAAAATCTTCGTCTGGTTGATGGTGTTCTGTCCGGTATTTCCGTCAATCACGAGCCACATGTCTTGCGGGAAGTCCGGATTCACCTTCTTCATCACGCGGACAATCTTCTTGAGTTCCTCCATCAAGTAGTCCTTGTTGTGGAGGCGCCCGGCGGTATCGACAATCAGGATGTCGCAACCACGGGCGACGGCAGCCTGGCAAGCATCGTAGGCGACCGCAGCCGGATCGCTGCCTTCCTGGTGCTTCACGAACTCGGCACCACTGCGCTGCGCCCAAGTTTCGAGCTGGTCGATGGCCGCGGCACGGAACGTATCGCAGGCGGCGATCATCACCTTCTTGCCCTCGTTTATCCAGCGGGCGGCAAGCTTACCGATAGTCGTGGTCTTGCCGGCACCATTCACGCCGATGACAAGCACCACGTGCGGTTTGCCCCTGAGTTCAAACGGCGGCGGGTCCTTCAGGAGACGTTCGGCCTCGTTTCGCATGATGTCGAGCACCTGCTCCGTCGTAAGCGACTTGCCGAGGGCGTTCTCACGGAGGGCATCCGTCAAAAGGAACGCAGCCTCAACGCCCACGTCAGCCTTGATCAGGTGTTCTTCGAGCTCTTCCAGGGTGTCGTCGGTAATCTTGCCGGCACCGACAATGCCCTTGAGCTCGCCCACCAAGGCGTCACGGGTCTTGGAAAGACCCTTCTTTATCGCAGAAAACAAGCCCATCAGATAAGACTCTCGACTTTGTCCACAAGACCGTAGGCCTTAGCCTCTTCCGCCGACATGAAGTTATCGCGTTCCGTATCGCGGTCGATTTCCTCGATGGTGTGTCCGGTCGTCTCGGCAAGGATCTTGCCCGTGATTCCGCGGATGCGCAGCATCTCTTCGGCCTGAATCTGGATGTCGCTCGCCGGGGCGACGATTTCGCCGTGAATGAGCGGCTGGTGAATCATGATGCGGGCATTCGGCCATGCACAGCGCTTGCCCTTCGCACCGGCAGTCAGGAGCACGGCACCCATGGAAGCTGCCTGACCGCAACATACCGTGACCACGTCGCTCTTGATGGCGTTCATGCAGTCGTAAATGGCAAGGCCGCTGCTGATGACGCCACCCGGGCTATTGATGAAAAGCACGATGTCGTCGTGGTTCAGGGAATCCAGATACAAAAGCTGCTGTACAATCTTCGATGCGCTCTCGTCATCGACTGCACCCCACAAAAAGATGCGGCGTTTCGAGGACAGGAACTCCTCGGCCTTCTTCAAAAAATCCGGAGTCTGCTTCTCATTTTTGTCTTTGCAATCTGCCATAGGTTATCCTTTTCTGTTCAGCGACAAGTTAGCAATTTCACGGGCACGGGGCCGGGCCACAGCCCTGTCGGGGCGCCTTTTTTAGTATCTTTGCGGCATGCAAAGAGATGACGCAAGCAAAGCACAGAAGAAGAACCTGGTCGGGCTCGTGAGTCCGCAGGTGCTTTCTGCAGCCGAGGCCGACCCGATCAGCCCGGTGGTCATGGACCTGCAAGCCTGCGACATGCTCGAAATCCGCTACGACTGGTTCGAGAAGGGAATATGGCCGGAACTATCCGCCCGCGTCCGCAAGCTCGCCCCCGAATCGGCACAAATCGGAACTGTCCGGCTTGCCCGCGACGGCGGGACTTTCCCCGACGACAGCGCCGTGGAAAGACCCGCACTGTGGCAGTCCATCTTCGCCGCACCGGATGTTCCCGAATGGATGGACCTGGAACGCGACTGTCTCCACGACTACGGCGCCCTGGCCGAACTCGCCAAGCCACGCGGCACGCGCATCATCGTCTCGGAGCACAACTTTGTACGCATCCCCACTCTCCTCGAGTTGAAAAAGTTCGCGCAGGACGCCCAGCGGGTCAAGGCCGCAGGGCTCAAGATTGCCGCCATGAGCAATGGTCCCACGGACTGCCAGAGGCTTTATCAGTTCGCAAGCAAGAATGCGAAAAATTTTGAAATGTTCGCCGCCTTCGGCATGGGCAAAACAGGCATGCCCTCCAGGATATGGTCGCTCCACGAAGGAGCAAACCTTACTTACGGTTCCATAGAGGCTTGCGCCGCCCCCGGACAGATTGACGTCCTGACCATGAAAAAAGCTATTGACGCCCTCGACAATTTTGCTTCCGAAAACGACATAGCGGCGTTTTTGAACAAATTTGAGTAAATTTGCCTACTTTCATGCTACAATTTTGGCACATTTGAGTATTTTCTCGTAAAAACCTCGTCAAACTTCATTTTTTTTGCTAAAATATCAAATTGAACAATATAAGAGGTTTCACCATATGAGACTTTCCGAAAGATTTGTTGACAACTGCATCTTGATCAACTCTGCCAGCCAGACCAAGGAAGCGATCCTGAACGAGCTGGTGGACACGCTCTGCAGTGCCTACAAACTGGAACACAGGGACGAGATATTCGAAGCCGTCTGGAACCGCGAGAAGAGCCGTTCCACCGGTATCGGATGCGGGCTCGCCGTGCCGCACGCAAAGATCGACTACGTCGACCGCATGTGCATGGTGGCCGCCACCGTCGAAAAGGGCCTGGATTTCGAGTCCTTCGACGGGGAACCGGTCTACCTGATCATCCTCATCGTAAGCCCGGGCAACACCGTGGGACCGCACCTCAAGGCGCTGTCCTCCGTAAGCCGCCTGCTTGCCGATGGAACCGTGCGCAAGGACCTCATCGAGGCAAAGACCCCGTCCGAGTTCCTCACCATCCTCCGCGCCGCCGAAGATAAGTTTCTATAAGCTTTGAGCTATGAGGGATGAGGTCGCCACGCTTATGCGTGGCTCTGAGCAAAAAATTAGGCACCTTTGGTGCGATATTATAGCTCAAAGCGAGTGATAACGAGCGACCTCAAGCCTCAAAGGGCTAAAGCCCGACCTCATAACTAATATCCCCTTGACATCTCAAATATTCTTTTATATATTTGCACCCACCTCGGACGGTTAGCTCAGTTGGTTTAGAGCGCTGCTTTCACACGGCAGAGGTCACTGGTTCAAATCCAGTACCGTCCACGAAAAGGCCGCCCCGCAAAGGCGGCTTTTGTTTTTCCCTTCCATTTCCCCCATACAAAATATTGCTATTTTCCCCCGCACACGCAACGCAACCGCGCAGAGAGGCATCTAAACGGCATGAATACGAAAATAGCGATTCTTCTTGGGTTCCTGGTCCCGGCAACAGCCGCCTTCGGCGGCACATGGACGCTTGCGGACTGCCTCAAGCAGGCCAAGGAAAAGAGCCTCTCGCTGGAAACGGCCAAGCTCCGCGAACAGAAGGCGGACATCAGCGTAAAGCAGGCCAAGACGGGCAACCACCCGACCGTAAGCGCCAGCATCCAGAACACCCTCTACGACCACCCGTTCGTTGACGACGGAGACCACTACCGCCTGAACCTCGGCATTTCCGGTTCGTACACCATCTGGGATGGCGGGGCCACCAGCCTGAACGTCGAGGCAAGCCAGCTTTCTAAAGAGGCCACAGCCCTTTCGACCAAGCAGACCGAACGTTCCGTACAGGAAAGCGTCTTGAACGCCTACATGTCGCTGCTTGCCGCCATGGAGAACCTGCGCACGGCAAACGCATCCGTCGAACTGTCCCAGGCGGAATTCGAACATTACGGCAAGCTCTACGAAGCGGGCTCCATCACCAAGAAGGAACTCACCCAGAGCCAGTCCAACGTACTGCAGAAGCAGGTGGCTCAGCTTTCGGCACAGCTTTCCGTCAACAGCGCGAAGACGGCGCTCCGGCAGCTACTCGAGCTGGGCGACAGCGAGGAATTCGAAATCTCGGCCCCCGAGAGCAACATCGACAGTCCCGACTCGCTTCCCCCGTTGCCGACACTCGACGATCTCAGAAAGACGGCCAAGGAATCGCATCCGGGTCTCAAGTCCGACAGCGTGTCCGTCAAGGCCGCTAAGAAAAGCACCCAGGTCGCCGGCAAGGCAAGCTCCATTACCGTGACCCTCGGGGCAAACTCCAGCACGGGCCTCCAGGCCTGGGAATCCGACCGCTACGGCCGCCAGCTCAAGAACGGATGGCAGAACTCCATATCGCTCGGCATCAACATTCCCATCATCGACGGCGGAGCGACCACCAACAAGGTGCTGCAGGCCCAGGTCACCGAGGCCGAGACGCAAATCAGCATGCAGGAAACCGCCAAGAATATTGAGAACAACGTAGAAAAACTCCACATCAACGCCGTCAGCGCCGACATGCAGTGGAAAGCCGCCGCGCTCCAGGTGCAGGCCGAAGCCGAAGCCCTGCAGGTCGCCGAAGAACAGCGGAACGCAGGCGCCCTCACCTACACCGACTACCTCACGCAAAAGAACAATCTCGAAAAGGCGCAGATTACGCAAACCAACGCCAAGTACACGAGCCTACTCGCCAGGAAGATGCTGGAACTGTACCAGGGAAAGCTGGACTAGCCCCGCGCAATTCATTTTGAAAAACAACCCTGTTTCGGCGGTGCAACACCGCCGTTTTTTTATGAAATAGGTCAAGATGCGTAGGAAATCCGGGAGCATCGAAAATGCCTTTTTTGAGCCAATTTCGACATTTTTGAAAAAATTTTGGTTTTTTTTCCGCCAAAACGCCTGCAAAGGCCCACTTTGGCACGGCGTTTGCATATACCCTAGCGAAAACAAATGGGCCACACGGCGAACGCCGGGGACCCGAAAAACACGGAGGTATTCCTATGATCAACACTCAACTCTTCCCGACAGCTTTCTACGGTATCCAGAACTTCCTCGACAGCCTCAACAACGCCTCCAACGCGCAGGGTGAATGCTCCTACACGCCCAAAGCCGACTACTACGAGGTAGAGAACGGTTTCATGTTGGAAGTGGAACTGCCCGGCGTCAAGAAAGAAGATTTGGACATCCAGATCGAAAAGAACATCATCACAGTCAAGGCCACCCGCGCACGCAAGGACAGCAAGTACACCTACGAGCGCAGCTTCCGCCTGGCAGACGACATTGATACCGAGAAAATCAAGGTCTCCCTTGAAAATGGCGTCCTGTCGTTCGCGCTCGCCAAAAAGCAGCAGGCCGCGGCCAGAAAACTGACTGTTGAATAAGCAATACTGCTCCTCATATAACATCATACTGCACCCCATCCGGGGGGAAGGAGTTAGGACCTCCTCCCCCCTTTTTTTTGCTTTTTTTGAGCCATTTTTGCAGAATTGCCACAAGTGTAAACATTTGGTTATGGACGATTTATCCATGCCCACCCTCTCGCCGAATTAAAAAAAGGGCAAATCCCGATATATGTTATAGGAAGTTGGTTTAAACAAGGGTTGTATGGGTTTCATAAAAAGGAGTAGTTATGAAAAAAGTGTTCTTCCCAGCCATCCCGCTCGCAGTAGCGGCGTTTTTTTGTTCCTCGGCATTCGCCTACAATGTAAGCGGAACCGTTAAGGACGAAGCCGGTCTTCCGATTCAAGGAGCAACCGTTGCGCTCGTTGAAATGTTCAAGTCCACCGTGACCGATGCCCAAGGACAGTTTGTGCTCACCGACAGCACCACCGCCATCCACACCCAAAGCCAAAACCTGGGTTTCATCAGCATCAAGGACGGGGTACTGGATTTCGCACAGGACGGGAAAAACCCCGTACAGATTCGAATTTTTGACATGATGGGCAACCAGGTGCTGAACCACTCCATCACCGGTTCCGGCAAGGTGGATTTGCGCCAGGGCGTCAGCGCCCAGGGTGCCTACCTCGCCCGCGTCCGCATGGGCAGCGCAGAACAGACAGTCCGCTTCACTGCCAATGGCAACTACAGCAGCGCCTTCAAGAACAAGCAAGGCAATGCGCTTTTCCTCATCAAGCAGGGCAACTCCGGCAACCTCCGCGTCCTCGCCACGGGCTACGATTCGCTCCGCGTGTATCTCCCCAATCTCGATACCGTGCTGGCGCTGACACTTAAGAAGGCCGGCACCACCCCCGTAGCGACCTCCAGTTCCTCCGGAACCAATCCCACCTCTTCTCCCACATCTTCGTCCGCCATCGCTCCCGAATCCTCTTCCGATATCGGATCGGGCGAGCAGACATTCGCATTCGGCTATGCGCTGAAGAACTCTCCGCGTCCGAGTAAGGGTTGCGGAAAGAGCTCTTCCTTAGGGTCCGGCAAAAAAGTCGAAAACGGCGAACAGTTCAACCTTAATGTCGGCGGCAAGAATCGGCAGTTCTTCATCACCTTGCCGAAGAACTACGACAACAACAAGGCCCACAAGCTTCTCATCGCAAACCACTGCATGGGTAGCCACGCCGAAGACTTCGTGCACCACAACCCGGACTATGACCATCCGACCCCGTACTATGGCCAGCAGCAACTGGACAAGAACGGCGACTACATCTTCGTCGCTCCGCAGGGTAACGACAACGGCACCTGGAATGGACAGGAAGACCATGATTTCGTCGACCAGATGATTACCACGATGTTTGACAACTACTGTATCGACACCACACGCGTGTTCGCAACAGGCTTCAGCTTCGGCGCCATGTTCACGAACTCTCTCGCCCAGCACATGCAGGACCGCCTCCGCGCTGTAGCCGTCTACGCCACGGCCGACTACAACATCTGGCTCCCGAAAAATACAGGCAAGCCGATTGCATGGATGGGTGTGCATGGCAAGAACGACGGCGTTTGCAATTACAACACCGCCAAGACAAGCGCCCTTCCGCGAATCCTGAAGAACAACGGCAAGGCCGGTGCAGACGGCAAGTTCACTGACGCCAGCGGCGAAAAACCCACCGAAGTCCAGGGCAACACCGGACACGTCTGCTACGACTTCACGACAGTCGACGAGCGCTTCCCCGTCAAGTGGTGCAGCTGGCCGGGTGGACACCAGTGGACCGCCCACGACAACGGCAGCATGGAAGTCGGTGCCGGCTGGCAGGAAACCTGGGTGCCCGAAGAGGTCCACAAGTTCCTCGAGCAGTTCTAAAAGTTTAACTCTCCAACCCCAACAACCTAAAGTTCCCTTCTGTTGAAAACAGGGGGAACTTTTCCTTTATTTGTCTTTTTTGCTTATAAAACGGCATTTGGGAAAATTTAATTTACCCTGACAAATCGCTTGTTTCAAAAATTATATTGATTATTAATAGCTACAGGCCCAACAGCAGCTAAAAACGGCTTGGAGAAGGAGACAGAAGATGAAAAGAGCGATCTTTTTCATATTTCCAATTGTGCTGGCGGCAACATTCTCTGCGGCTTCCGCATTCACGCTAAGCGGAACCGTAACCGACGAAGCAGGGACACCGGTCCCTGGCGCGCTCGTAAAGCTCCTGATTACGGGAGATTCCACCTCTACAGACCAAGACGGCAAATTCTCCATCCAATCTGACAACCAGCAGTCCCTACCTTCCGGCAATTTCAAGCCCGGCCATATCGACATCGTCGACGGCGTGCTCCGCTTTTCGCAGAGTTCCAACTCCCCCGTTCAAGTGAGCATCTTCGACATGGTAGGCAACCTTGTCCTCCGCCAGGATTTGCTCGGCTCGGGCCAGGTGGACCTCCGGCAAGGCGTAACCGGCCAGGGCACGTACTTCGCGAAAGTCCGCGTCGGCAGCGCCATCGAGACCATCCGATTCACCGCGAACGGCACCCGATTCAGCAGCGCCATCCGCCAAGGGCGCGACCACAAGGCACTGCTGAAACCTGGCGAAGGCGACACCCTCAGCGTCTCCGCCACAGGATTCGATCCCCTGAAAGTCGCCCTAGCGAACCTCGACACGGCGGTAACCCTGATACTCACGAAGGCGGCCGAAGAGCAGACATACGCCTTCGGCTACGCGCTCAAGAATGCCCCCACCCCGAGTAAGGGCTGCGGCAAGGACAACACGCTGAAGGACAACTTCGTATACACCAGCGAAGGCATCGAGCACGAAGTCTACCTCACCCTGCCCGAAAACTACGACAAGAACAAGCCCTACCGCCTCGTGTTCGGCATGCACTACATGGGCGGTTCCGCCAAGAACGTGGCAACGAGGGAGGCTTACTACGGATTTAGAAACCAGCCGGGCGCCAAGGAAAACACCATCTTCGTGGCTCCGCACGGATACACGCCCGAAACAAATAAATCCGGAGAAGAAAAAAGCAATCCTTGGCGTTGCGGCGACGACAAGGACCACATCTTCTTCGACGAATTCCTCACCTACCTGAACGAAAATCTCTGCATCGACACTTCGCGCGTGTTCTCCATCGGGTTCAGTTTCGGCGCCATGTTCTCTAACGCGCTCGCACAGGATTTCCAGCACCGCCTGCGCGGCGTGGTGGTCTTCTCGACCATGGACATGGTGATTTACATCCCCAAGAACAAGGGACTCCCCATCGCATGGATGGGAACCGTCGGCATGAGCGACGAACTTTGTACGCCAGAGCTCGGACGCAGTTCCCGCGACAGGATATTGAAGAACAACGGAATACCTGACGCCGAAGGGAACTTCACCGACGCCAGGGGCGAAAAGGCGGAGGAATACGCTGGCGACAAGCACGTGTGCTACGACTACAAGACGGTCGACCCGCGCTTCCCCGTGAAGTGGTGCACATTCGACGGCGGTCACTCATACAACCCCCGCGAAGACGGCAAGGTGTGGACAACTGAAACCGGCTGGGAATTCATCACGCAGTTCTAAATTATTATATTGGATAGTAAATGGTGGTATGGGGAAGGAGACAAAAAAATGAAAAGAGCAATCTTTTCCGTATTTTCAATTACGCTGGCAACAGCATTCACTGCAGCATCTGCATTCACTCTAAACGGAACCGTAACTGACGAAGTCGACGCCCCTGTCGCCGGTGCAGCGCTGAAGCTCCTCGCTAAGGGAGACACCGCCACTACCGACCAGGACGGCAAGTTCACAATCAGCGAAGACGATGCTCTGGGACTTTCTTCCGGAACATTCAAGCCCGGCCACATCGATATCGTCGATGGCGTGCTCCGCTTTGCGCAGAGCACCAATTCGCCTGTACAGGTGAGCATATTCGACATCGTGGGCAACCAGGTCCTACGCCAGGAACTACTCGGCTCGGGCCAGGTGGACTTGAGGCAGGGAGTGACTAGCCAAGGAACGTTCTTCGCCAAGGTTCGAGTCGGCAACGCCGTCGAAACGGTCCGCTTCACCTCGGACGGAACCCGTTTCAGCAACGCCGTTCGCCAGAATCATGGCCAGAAAGCCCTGCTGAAACCCGGTGAGGGAGACACGCTACGTGTCATCGCCGATGGTTTTGACACTCTGACAGTCGCGCTGTCCAACCTCGACACGACAGTAACCCTGAAACTCACGAAAGTATCCAGCGAACAAACCTACGCCTTCGGCTGGGAAAAGGGAAATGCTCCCGTCCCGTCCAGCGGCTGCGGTAAGGACACGGACATGTCCAAGTCCGGCCAGTTCAAGTTCTCATGGACCTACAAGGGAGAAAACACCACGCGCGACGTCTATTACGATCTTCCCAACAACTACGACAAGAACAAACCCTATCGCCTTATCTTTGGCATGCAGTGCATGGGCGGTTCGGCACAGAACGTGGCTAGAGGAGAAAACTACTACGGCATGAAGCCTTTTGACAAGGAAGGCACCACCATCTTCGTGGCTCCAGACGGAAAATGCCACGAAAACATGTGCGCCCCGTGGGAAGAAAAGGACTACGCCTTCTTCGACGAACTCCTAGCGAAACTGGAAAGCGAGCTCTGCATCGATTCATCCCGCGTGTTCTCCTCCGGCTTCAGCTACGGTTCGATGTTTACCAACGGACTTTCCAGAAACCATCAGCATGTCCTTCGCGCTGTCGCCGTCTATGAGACTGCCGACGTGAACATCTGGCTCCCGGATGTCGAAAACAAGCCCATCGCCTGGATGGGGGTCCACGGGATGAGCGACAACCTCTGCACGCCTGCAATGGGACGTTCCGCCCGCGATACCGCACTAAAGAATGCGAGCGCCGAGGGCAAGGACGCCACCAAGGAGAAGGCTGAAGAATCCAACGGCAGCCAGCATATCTGCTATGACTACAAGGACGTCGACGAACGTTTCCCGGTGAAGTGGTGCACAGACAACTCCGGCCACATGTGGGACCACAGGGATCCTGGCCAAAACCAGTCTTGGGTTCCGCAGACCACCTGGGAATTCTTCACCCAATTCTAGGATATAAAACAAATCTTCACTTAAATAAAACAAGACCTCCCCAAAAAAGGCTTTCCTTCCCGGAAAGCCCTTTATTTTTTTTCACTTTTTCTCTTGTACTATTGTATGAAATAAATTAGATTTCCTGTACAAAATTTTTTACTTTTAGGGGTTCTTTATGGACGTACTCAAAACAGCAGCATCTGCTCTTCTCATCGCCTCCACCGGCGTTCTCGCAGCCGAAGGTTTCCACATGGGCGCCAAGGTTGCCGGCTCCTACAACATGTTCTGGAACACGGACGTCACCATTGACGCAAACTCCCTCGGTGTTAGCGCAGAAATGATTGACATGAGCAGCGACGAAAAGGGCAAAATCAAGGGCTTTGAAAAAGCTGGCGGCATGGGCGTAGACTTCGGCCTGACCTTCATGCTTCCCTTTACCAGCAGCCTCGCGCTTGAATCCGAACTCCTTTTCTCTTACCGTTCCCGCAGCACGGACCTGACATTCTCTGCGGAAACCGGGGGTTCGTCCAACACAAGCAACTCGTCTTACGATTATGACGACTATGGCTATACCTACGATGATGATGACTATGGATACGGCGACATGTCCGGGGCATTCACATTGAACGATGTCAAGTTGATTCAGTGGTACCTGGAAATCCCTCTCATGCTCCGCGTCACTACCGCCCCCGGCGTCTACCTGGGAGCCGGCCCTGTATTCTCGCTGAACCTGGATACCGAAGGCAAGGTTATGTTCATATCGCAGGATATTGACGACTACACCTCCACTCTCATCGTCGGCGTTGCAGCAGACCTCGGCTATGCCCTGAAACTTCCTAACGGCCATCAGCTGGACTTCGGTTTCCGTTTCCAGATGGGTCTCACCAGCATCATAAGCGACGAAATTGAAATTCCTGCTGACGAAGTCAGCATGAAAATCGATGGAACTAAGCTGATCGATCCCAAAGACCTCATCTTCAGTCTGGGCGTAGGCTACTGGTTCCTGTAATCCCGATCCTCTTTTTTGCCGCAATGGCCACGACCCTTCGAGCAGAAGCTCCGAAGGGTTTTGATGTTGTACAGCCCTACCATCTGGGCATCACCGCCTCCGGGACGTACATCGGAATCTGGCACCTGAACAACGACGTTTATGTCAAGAAGGAAGATAACGAGACAGAGACCGACGACGGGTTCGAAAAGGAACATTACGAGCAGTACCTTTCCGGGGGCGACGACTTCAAGGGTATCGGATTCAGCCTTGGAATTTCAGGAATGAGGGACATGGGAGAATGGTTTGCTCTGCATGCGAACCTGTACATCTCCCTGCGTCACCGCTTCGTGAATGCCAAGGAGCACCACTGGAGAGAAACCGAATATTACGTAGGCGATTCCCTGGACCATACCGAAAACAAAAAGGGCAGCAAAGGGCGGTACGACATCGTACTGAACTACTGGAGCGTCGACTTGCCCGTCGGCATACGCTATAAGGCCCCGAGAGGCTACTTTATCGAGGCGGGCGGACTGTTCGCCTACATCCTTTCCGCAAACCTCCAGGTAGACCTGATTTCGCTGGACTTCCATTCGTACGCAGCGGGCCTTGAACTGGGCGTTTATACGACAGTCGGAAAAACGTTCCCGCTTCCGGGAAACAAGTCGCTGGAACTGTTCTGGAACTTCACCTTCGGGCTGACACCCCTGCTGAACGACAGAGTCGCAAACTACCTCTACGACTCCATCCGTCCACGCGAGTGGCTTGCACAAGCAGGCGCCACCCTCTGGCTATTCTAACCCCCGCGCAACGTACTTATCGTACGTGAGGGGGTATTATATGAGCTTTTCGACTTTGCCGCACAAGGCTTCGGCTTCCTCGGCAGTCGGAGCTTCGGCAATCACGCGGATGACCGGTTCGGTATTGCTCGCGCGCACATGCACCCACGACTTTTCGCTCCCGAGCCAAAGGCCGTCGCGTTCGTCCGTTTTCCAACCGGCGAATTCGGCCTTGACTTTCGGAAGAATATCTGCGACTTTCTTGTCGCCGAGTTCGAACTTCTTCTTGGGCATCGCATAGGACGGATTTTCGGCCACGAACTTTTCAGGTCCGCCATCATGGTGGGCCATCCAGCTGAGCACGAGTGCGGCCGCCACCAAGGAATCGCGGCCGTAATGCAGCGCCGGAAGAATCACGCCTCCATTGCCTTCGCCACCGATGACGCATCCATTCTCGATCATCTGCAGGCTCACGTTGATTTCGCCCACCTTCGCGCGGCTGAACTCGCAGCCGTACTTTTCGGCAACATCCTGGTTCATGCGGCTCGTGGAGAGGTTCACGCACACGCTGCCCTTCTTCTGCGAAAGCACTTCTTCTGTCGCAATAGCAAGCGTGTATTCCTCGCCGATACTTTGTCCCAAACCGTCCACCAGAGCACAGCGGTCCGCATCGGGGTCCACGGCAAAGCCGACGGCGCAGGCGTTCGCCTGCACGGCTGCACGGAGGTCGCCCAGGTTTTCGGGAATGGGTTCTGCGCCACGCGGGAACGTGCCATCGGGTTCGCAATGCACGCGCACCACCTCGCAGCCGAGCTCCTCGAGCAGCCGGGGCACGATATAGGAACCGGCACCGTTCACGGCATCGACCGCCACCTTGAAATGTTTCGCCTTGATCGCTTCCACGTCCACGAACGGGATCTTGAGGGTGCCGTCCACGTGCACGCCGTCGGCGTCCTTCATGAACTCGTACTTGCCCATGTTGCGGTAATCGGGATAATCGAATTTGTCCGCATCCGCCAGCTCAAACAGCTTCTTGACATCGTCAGGACCGAGGAAAAGACCCTTGTTGTTCAGGAACTTGAGTGCGTTCCATTCAAGCGGGTTATGGCTTGCGGTAATGATAATGCCCGCATCGGCCTTGAGTTCCGTCGTGAGGATCTCGACCGAAGGCGTCGTAGAAAGGCCCACTTCCACCACATCGACCCCAGAAAGGCGGCAGATGCCCGCCACGAACTGGCTGATGGCATCACCCGTGGGGCGGCTGTCGCGACCGATGACCACACGCTTCGCCTGGGTAATCTGCAAAAAGGCGCTCACGTGACTTTTGAGAACTTGTGGGGTCAGGGTATCACCCACGATTCCGCGGATACCCGAAATAGAACGCATCAACTTGGACATGGAAACCTCTTCTTGCTGCATTTCGTTTTGTGCAGTTCGGTTGGAATTATAGCAATATCTATATTGGGTCACGTGAAAGGGGTACCATTGGAAAAAACAAACCGGCTCGTCGCATTCCTCGCGCCCTGGATTTGCGCCTGTGCGCTCTGGGCGGAGCCCGCAGACACGTCCGCCACCGACAACGGCGCGGACCATTTCCAACGTTTTTCGTCACTCCCCATACTTGGCTACTCCGAAGAAACCGGCCTGGAGTATGGAGCCATGCTGCTCCTGTTCTTCAAACCGGAATACGAAGGCGGAAAGACCACCACCCTGGACTTCGCCCTCATAGGCACAGCCAAGAAGCAACTTGAAGCGCTTGTCGTGCCGCGCTATTACTTTTTCCATGACCGCATCGTCGGGATTGCGGCACTCACCTACGACAACTGGACCAGCTACTACTACGGCACCACCAATCATCCCGACCCGGACGACGGGCGCCTTTTCGACCGCAACACGTTCAGGGTCGAGAACACGACCACGACCAACCTCGGCCTGCCCGACACATGGCACAACTTCATGTACGGGCCAGCCTTCCGCATGGAATACTCGGACATTTCCTTCCGCAACTACAGAGGGACGATCGCAGAACCCGAGACCGACGACAAGTGGCGGACCGGCATCGGTTACCAGCTTTCCTATGATACGCGGGACAACATCAACTGGGCCAGGCACGGGTTCTACGCCCACTGGAACCATCTCGTCTTTTCCGACATGCTGGGCGACTGCGGGTTCACCAAGCAGGAACTGGACCTGCGCGGCTACACTTTCCTGTTCTGGAAGACTTCGATGGCCGTGGGCGCCCTCTGGCAGCGCGCCAGCGGCGACGTCCCGTTCGACATGCTTGCCGGCCCCGACGGCATAAAGAGATTCCGGGGCGTGGAAGACCACTATTTTCGCGGCAACCAAGCCCTGATTTTGCAGGCCGAGCTCCGCAAGGTCCTGTTTTGGAGGCTCGCCGGGACAATCTTTTTCGAGGGAGGCAAGGCCGGGGACTACTTTAGCGACCTCATGCGCGAAAAATGGCACCAGTCCGTCGGTTTCGGAGGCGAACTTGCCCTGAACATGAAGGAAGACCTCTATGCTAGGGGAGACATTTCCTGGGTAGATTACAAACAACTGGGTCTGACGGTCTATATCCGGCAGGCATTCTAGCCGAAGCCTTCAAAACACTTCCCCAAAAGCGGCAAACGCGGACCCGAAGGCCCGCGTTCGCTTTATTTTGAGATAGAATAGCCTTTAGTCGGTGATGCGGGACCAGTCCAGCACGCCCTTCTTGAGGAGGTAGATGTAACCTGCTTCAAGAATGACAAGGAATCCGAGCAAAACGAAAAGGAGTTCCCAGCCCCCAACGAGGAACTGGACCGTCCACGGGTAGAGGAACGCCACTTCCAGGTCAAAAACCAGGAAAAGCATCGCTACCATATAATACTTGACCGGGTAACGCTCGTTCGCCGTGCCCGAGACATGCGCAAGACCGCATTCGTAGGAAGATCCCTTGATAAGGACCTGCTTAATCTTGCCGGGATGCAGAACCCAGTTCGCCAAAAGGAGAACTGTCGGAATGCAGAGAGCCATGATGACCAAGATGGTCAAGGCGAAGGTCGTATCGAATATTTCAACATTACCCATAGTGTCCGCAATTATAGTAAAATTCTTTTTGCTAATCTATAGCCCGTTTGTAAACTATATTTCATAACATGAAACACTTTATATCTCTCTTGGGAATCGTAGGGGTAATTACCGTTCTTTCCGCTTGTTCTGGCGACGACGCGCCCGAACCGGCACACCCCAATGAACCCGAAGCAACGCTTTCCTCCTCGAGCCTGGAACCCGGCCCTGTACCGACGTCCTCCGCAACAAATGATGCAACTTCCTCCCCCGAGGCAAGTTCCCTTTCCTCTAGCAGCAAGGGCAAGAAGGATAAAGACAAGGATCCTGTCATCCTGAAGACGCGCGTCACCATCGACACCGGAGCCACCACGTTCGACGACCCCTACTTCAGCAGCGGCATTTTCTGCTGGACTGAAGGTTGCGAAGAATGGGCATCCTCCGCTTCCGGTCCGGACGTTCCGCCCGAAGATGAAATCTCCGTCGGTGGCGATGTCCCCAACAAGATCAATCTCGATGCAGCACCCGTCATTGAAGGTCTGGTCATGACCGACATGCGCGACTCGCAGAAGTACGACCTCCAGGAAGTCAACGGCACCCTGTGGACGAAGAAAAACCTGGATATCGCCCTGAGCGGTAGTAACTGCTATGGCGGCGACATCAACAACTGCAAGACCATGGGACGCCTCTATAACTACTCCGCAGCCCTTGATGCATGCCCCACAGGATGGAGACTCCCCACCCGAGCCGAATTCAACGCAGCCAAGGGCGACCTGAGTTTCTGGATATTTAACGGCCGTGGAAAGAACGGCACCGACGAATTCAAGGGAGACATGGGCTTCTACTGGCTTGCCGAGAGCGAAGAGTTCAACGAAGGCGAGGGAGACGAGGACAACTGCAGCGGAAGCGCTTGCGGCCTGATCTTCGTCGTCAAGTCCATGGATTACGGTGATGGCGAAACCAAGTTCCAACGTGACAGCCAGACCAAGGCGTTCGGCGTCCGTTGCGTCCAAGCAAAGTAATCACCATCCACGAATTTAAGAACGGCCCTCCGGGGCCGTTTTTTTTATGCTTCCGGATTGTCGGAATTGTCGAGCCCGTCCGCACAATACTGGGCGACCTGCTCGCGGAGTCTGTTCCCGCGCACCTTCCCGAACAACATTTCGATATCCTCGAGCGGGGCCGCCATGAAGGCCTCCGCACTCCTGTACTTCGAAAGAATTTTGACGCGAGTCTCGTGGCCCACCCCCGGCATCTTCAGCCATTCCACTTCCAAATCCTTCTTGCGCTTGCTGCGCTGGTACGTGATGGCGAACCGGTGCGCCTCGTCGCGGGCGTTCTGGAGCAGTTTGAGCGCCGGACTCGTGCGGTGCAGCACGATAGACTTGCGGTCATCGGGGAACACGATTTCCTCGAGACGCTTCGCGAGGCCTATCAGCGGGAGGTCCTGGTCGTGTCCCAGCTCCTTCAGAATCTGCATCGTCGCGTCGACCTGGCCCTTGCCGCCGTCGCACACCCACAGGTCGGGCATGGGAACGCCCTCGTTTTCGAGCCTGCGGATACGGCGGGTCATCACCTCACGCATGCTCGCGAAGTCGTCCACGCCCTCGACAGTCTTTATGATAAACTTGCGGTAATTCTTCTTGTCGGGCCGCCCATTCTTGAATGCAACTAGGCTGGCCACGGTGTTCGTGCCCGAAAGGTGCGAAATATCGACGCACTCGATGCGGAATGGCGTCTTCTTGAGCCCGAGTACCTTCTGCAACTCGAATACGCTCTGGTCCACCTCGCTGTATTTTTGCACCTCGGCGCGCATTTCCACTAGAATCATGTCGGCATTGGCGCCGGCCAGCTTGAGGAACCCGACCTTCTCGCCGCGCTGCGGCTGCGTCAAGAGCACCCTGTGACCGGACTTTTCCGAAAGCGCCTGGGCCAGCATGTCTCGGTCGGGCAAGTCCTCAACGTCTATCGCTATTTCGGCAGGCACAAGCGGCACGTCCATGTACCACTGCACCAGCATCTGCCGCAATATTTCCGGCACGTCGTCTTCGAGCTTGCATTCCAGCCGGTAGTGCCTGCGCCCCATGAGCACTCCCGCACGGTACTCGAGAATTACGGCAGCGGCCATGGAGCCGTTGCGCCGCAGGCTGAGCACATCCAAGGACAGGTTCGGGTCGCTCGTGTCCGTCTTCTGGTGCACACCCGTGGCCTGCAGTGCCTGTATAGCATCGCGCTTCTTGCCGGCAAGCTCGAAGTCCAGGTTCTCGCTGGCCTGCTGCATCTCGGAGGTCCACAGCGCAACAAGGTCGTCGCGCTTGCCTTCGAGCAGGAGTTTTGCCTGGGCGACATTCTTCGCATAATCAGCCTCGCTTATGAGGCCTGCACACGGTGCATCGCAGCGACCGATATGGTAGTTGAGGCAGGGCCGTACCGTACGGGCAAGCGGCAGGTTCAGCCGGCATTCGCGGATATGGAAAAGCCGTGCAGCCAAGTCCGTCAGCTGCGCAATCACGCGCGAGTTCATATAAGGTCCATAATACAGGCAATCGTCCTTGCGCACGGACCGGGTCAAGAAAAGCCGGGGAAAAGGCTCCTTCACCGAAAACGCCAGGTACGGAAAATGCTTGTCATCTTTCAGGAGAACGTTGTACTTGGGCGTATGCTTACGAATAAGCGTTGCCTCGAGGATCAGCGCTTCCTCCTCGCTTTCCGTAATGATCCACTCGATATCGCGGATAAACGGGAGCATCAGGGTCGCCGCACGGTGCCCTGCGTGGTCGCTCCCGTCAAAATAGCTGCGGACGCGGTTCTTGAGGACCTTCGCCTTGCCAATATAGATGATCTTGCCCGAAGCGTTGCGCATCAGGTATACACCGGGCCTCTCGGGCAGTTCGGCGAGGCGGCGGCCTATATGTTCGTTCACTTCAATCATCTGTCCATAGAAAAACTAAAACTTTTTCTTTCTTACGGCTTAAATATTAATTATCTTATGGATATAAGGAACGGCTCAAACGCCATAATGGAGAAAAAATGAATTTCGACAACATGAATATCCTTTCGCAAAAGGTCGAGGGGGTCCTAACCACGGTAAGGAACCTGCGCGCACAGGTCAGCGCACTTCAGCAGGCACTACAGAATTCACAAGCCGAAGCACACGACAAGTCCATGTTGCTCGATGCAGCCAACAAGGACCTCATGGACTGCAAGGCCGCACTCGATGCGCGAGCCAACCAGGCAGCCGCCCAGAGCGATTCCCTGAACGAAATGCGCTCCGAAGTCGAAGCGCTGAACAATAAGCTCTCCGAAGGCGCAAACGCCATCAACATGCTCAACGGCAAGATTGCCGAACAGGCAAGCTCCATTGCGACGCTCAGCAAGCAGGTCGAAGAACGCGACGGTCTCATCGAAAGCATGAACGGTCAGCTCGCCGAGCAGGAACAAATCATCAACACGCTTAACGCACAAGTTTCCGAAAAGAACGGCCTGATCGACACGCTCAACGCACAAGTCATCGAGAAGACCCAGGCCCTCGAAGAGAAGAACCAGGTCATCAACACCCAAGGCGAAGAAATTGCCGAGGCGCAGGAACGCTTCCAGCAGTTGCTCGCCACCATCGAGAAGGAACTCGGCACCGAGATTCCTATCGAGCAGCACGCCATGCCGGCTGAAGAACCTGCACAGGAATCCGAAGCCCCCGCACAGGAAACCCTCGAAGAAGCTGAGAAACTGCCCGCAGAAGAATCCATCGAGGAACCTGTCATCCAGTCCGCGCAGAGCGATTTCGACATTCCACAGGAAAACCCCTCCATTGATGACGAACCCGTCATCGAAGTTCACCCGGCCAATGAAAAGGACAACGACCTGTTCGCGAGCAATGGAGGCTCGCAAGGCGGTTTTTTCGGCTAAAGTGGCTGATGGACGATGATCCATTCGGCGTAGGAATGAGATAATGGCAGACTTAGAACTCAGATCCGTCACAGTCACGGTCGCACAGGAACGCATCCAGATCCGCACGGACTTACCCGATGCGGAACTTGGTGAAATCATCGCCTTTATCGACGAGCGCTTCAAGCGTTACGAGAAATACCAGATGGACTACAAGAAGCGCCTGTCGCTCCTTGCCGTCGAGCTCACCTCGGAACTGTTTGAGGTGCGCAAGAACATGCGCCGTGCCAAGCTGTACTGCGAACAGATGGACAAGTCCGCCAAGGACCTCGGAAGTTTACTCGAAGAAGGCATAGATCACCCCGATTCCCAGATCTAGCACTACATGTGCTTTTTGTCACATTTGTGTTAAAAAATGCCGATTTAGGCCAATTTAGCGCTGACAAAAAATACAAAACTATTACTTGCTTTCTCGTTTTTTTGATATATATTATAAACATCAGGCGGTCCCACGGTATTAACGCCCGATCTAACAGAATTTATACAGCTCGTTGCTCTTGCGGTTCAGTTTAGGCGCACTCCGATGCGAAAAACAAAGCCCCGAGGCGCTGCTATCATTACAAGATTAGTAGTTTCGAGTGTTTCAACCGAAGGGACCGTCTTTTTTTGTACCCTGTCAGCGGTAATCCCTTTCCAGCTCTACGGACTTAGTTTCTATGGAAGTCGGCGACAGCATATCCTTGAGTGTCTGCCCGACAATCTCGGTGCCTTTTGAGATAGCTCCTGTACGCACCGCATCGACCAACGTCGGATCCTTGTTCACTGTACTGACGGAATCGTCCAGAGCCTTTACCTTATTGAGAGAATCGCCGGTCACGACAAGCGGCCGCTGCATGGACAAATTAACCTTTTTCTCCGCCGGGTCATTTTTCTGCACAAGCTGAGCATAGGCTGCACCAACGCAGAGCAAGGAAGCAAGTATCAGAGTGCTCTTGACCATACGACTTTTTCCGCCATATAAAATAGCAAATCTATCCGCAGGCCGATTTCAAGTATTCCTTGGCATCGCAGTCAACGACAACGTCCTTGCCGAGCAAGTTGCGTAGACGTTCCAGGTCAGCGTTCCCCTCGTGTTCAAATACGACAGCCGTACTGAACCGTTCGCGGTGCTTGAGCAAGAATTCAAGATTGTTCACGTCGGTCTTCGGGAACCCGTACCCGACAAAGATGATTTCGCGCGCATGAGCGAGATAGTAGTCAGCCCTCGACCAAAGCAGGTTGAACAAACTTCCCCGCAAGAAGGATTCCTTCGCATGCGCCATCGGGATGTAGATGGGAGTGTCCTCGCTATAAATCGGGAAGCTGCGGTCCTGCGGCTCCACCTGGCATACGTTCTTCAAGTCGAGTTCGTCGGTGGCGCCCTTTACCGGGAACCAGTTGAGCGAGCCATGCAACTTGATCAGGTCGACCGTCTGGGGCGCAGCAATTCGGTGTGCGGAACGGTCGGCAGGTTCGATGCGCACGCCATAATCCACGGAAATCTGTTCCGACAGTTCGGGATGATTGGCGATGGCCGTCTCGATAAGCGTGTCGTAGTTAAAACTGAGCAACAGCGTCTCGCGTTCGCCCGATGCGGAATGGTTTGCGCACGACTTCAGGAAATTCTTAAGGATAAACGAAGCCTCACCCTTCACGATTTCGTCGCGGCGAATGACGCTCGCAATAAAGCGCAACAGTTCAAAGCGTAGCGTCGCACGGTAGAGGCGGTCTCGTTCACCTGGGAAAATCCGTGCGGAAAGAATCGATGTCGCCAGCTGCTCAATACCCAAGTACTCGCGCTGTCCATTGCAAAGGCCAAGGAAACGCTCGCAATATTCCTTGAAATGCGGGAACTCGTCCGGAATGCCATCGGGAATCAGGGCGTTCAGGTCCTTTAGCGTGGGCATGCTCGGCAAGAAAGACTTGCTGAAACCAGACCCCAGGACAAAAACACGGCGATATGTACTAGAAGAGGAGACCATGGTAGTAATATAAAAAATGAGGTGTGAGGTCGCTGCGCTTTGAGCTTTGAGGTCGGCACTTCGTGCCTTTGAGGTATGAGGGAGTAGGCAGTAGGAAGTAGATAGTAGGAAGTAGGACAAATGCGTAAGGCGAGCGCTGCGGTCAAGCTTGCTTGAACATAGCCGAGCCAAGCATTTGGTACTTGAGCTATACGAAACTTGGCAATTTATTGCCTTAGTTGAGTTATCCTCTATGAGGAGAACGCCGCTGCGCGGCTACAGACGAGAGGAAAAAGTAAACAGTGATTAGTGGTTGGTGGTTAGGAAAAGACGAAAGAGGGAAAAGGTTGTCATTGCGAAGGGCGAAGCCCTGAAGCAATCTATGTCAAAAAGCCAGATTTCTTTGAGCAGTCAGCGATGAGTAGTAAAACTACAGAAACTATACCTCAGAGTGCGAAGCACGACCTCATTGCTCACTGCTCATGGCTCACTGCTCGAGCCTCGTGCCTAAAACTCCAGCCAGCCGGTTTCAAGGCCGGTCACGGGAACGATGCGCCGGACGTTCTTTTGCGCATCCGTCACCACAGCCATCCCAGTCAAAAAGTTCATCCAGCGCTGCGGCGTAAAGCGCATCTTGCAAAAATGCGTAAGGCACGGAACAGACCAGGCGTCGTGCGTCGCAAAAATGTTGAAGCGCGCATTTCCCTTTTCGAGCATCATCGAAAGCATCTCTTCGGAACGGCTTGCTAGCGGGTGGAATGCCTCGATTTCCTTGCGCGGCTTGCCAGCTATCTCGTTCGCCAGCCACTCGCAGATGCCCTCGTAAAAACCGGCACGCAGCACCTTCGTGAATTCGTCATAATTTTGAACAAAATAATTTCCCAGCCAGTCAAGCGATTCCACCTGCGGCAAGCCCGGAGCTAGAGCAACACCTGCAGCAGAAGCGTGCCCCCTCCCAATGCATTGTGCCGTTTCCACGCAGCGCCCCACCGGGCTCGAGAAGAACACCATATCGCCATCGGGAATGCACCGGCCAAGTGCCAACGCCTGTTCCCGGCCGCGTTCCGTGAGCCCCACATGCGCACCATAATCGGCGTCGGTGGGCTTGATATGGTCCCGCTCGGCATGCCTTACCAAGAAAAAGACACGCTCGTCCGGAAGGATTCCCTTGAAGAAATCCCTGGCCTGGACAAAATCTGCGTTTTCATTGAGCATCAATGTGAATTTAGAAAAAAATGCTATTATTTAAACAAAAGGACGGGATATCATCCCTAGACCCTAGATTCTAAATTCTAACCCCTAATTTAACTATGCGCGTACTCGTTTTAAATTGCGGCAGTTCTTCGGTCAAGTTCGCCGTCATCGATACCCAGACCAAGCAGTCCATCTCCAGCGGCCTCGTCGAAAATATCGGCGTGAACGGTCACGTGAAGGCCAAGGGCCCCGAAGGCAACATCGACTTTAACTTCGACTGCCCCACGCATGCCGAAGCCGTCGCCGAAGTCCAGAAGTTCCTCGCCGAACAGAAGCTCATCGACACGATCGAAGCCATCGGTCACCGCGTGGTGCATGGAGGCAAGTACATCAAGAGCGAGAAGGTTTCGCAGGAAGTCATCGACTACATCCGCAGCATCACGCTGTTTGCCCCGCTGCACGAACCCGCACACGCAACCGGCATGGAATGCGCCACCAAGTTCTTCCCGACGCTCCCGCAGGTCGCCGTGTTCGACACCGCCTTCCACCAGACCATGCCGCGCAAGGCTTTCCTCTACGGCATCCCGTACAAGTTCTACGAAGATGACGCCATCCGCCGTTATGGTTTCCACGGCACTAGCCACCGCTTCGTGACCGCCGAAGCCGCAAGCATCCTCGGCAAGAAGCCGGAAGACTGCTGCTTCATCACGGCCCACCTCGGTAACGGCTCCAGTTGCTCCGCGATTCTCAACGGCAAGTGCGCCGACACCACCATGGGCTTCACCCCGCTCGACGGCCTTATCATGGGTACCCGCTCCGGCAGCCTCGACCCGGCCATCCTCTTCTTCATCAGCAAGAAGTACGGCTACGACATCGACCGTCTCGACAAGCTCGTGAACAAGGAATCCGGCCTGCTCGGCCTCTCCGGACTTTCTAACGACATGCGCACCTTGACGCAGGCTGCAAGCGAAGGCCACCTCGGCGCACAGATTGCCCTCGAAACCTTCTGCTACAAGCTGACCCGCGAAATCGGTGGCATCGCCATGGCCCTCCCGCGCATCGACGCGCTGGTGTTCACCGGTGGTATCGGCGAGAACAGCCGCGTGGTCCGCAAGACCGTGATGGAAAACCTCGCCCTGCTCGGCTACCAGATTGACGATGCCCGCAACGAGGACAACGGCAAGAACTCCGGCCACATCATCAGCAAGGACGGCACGCCGACCGCGATGGTCGTCGCCACCAACGAAGAACTGCTGATTGCGCTCGACACCGAAGCGTTGGTGAAGTAGCGATGAGCGGTGAGCTATGAGCGATGAGCGGTGAGCTCGTTGGTCTAGTAAGAAATTATTAAAGGCTCCGCTTTAGCGGAGCCTTCTTTTGTCTTTCGTCTGTAGGGCCGTAGGCCCGTTCTTTCGTCTATTTAATCGTCCAAGTCTGGTTGTTGACGCGGAGGATCTTGCGACCCTGCACAGCAGCGGCGGCGCCACGCACTTCAGCTTCGGAGACCGGAAGCTTGGCCTTCCACATCACGCGACCCTGCATGTCCATCATGACGGCCATACCGCGGTCCGCAGCGATTGCGCCCTGCCAGTTCAACTTGGTCAGAGCAACAGCGCGAAGACCACTTGAACCGAACCTGTCTGTCGTGAAGACAAACGTCAACTGCACAGTCGTTTTGGAATCCTTGACATCAACAACGACTTCGTAGTCTGTATACGGAACAAGCTTTTCCTTCGGCTTGACTTTCAATACGCTTCCCTTGAGCTCCAAGTCCAGATATTTGGACGCCTTGGTATTACTCTTGGAGAGAGCATACGTCAAGGTATCATCAACATCCTTCATCAGGGTATCCAGGTCATATTCCAAGGTCCAATCAGTGAGCTTGACTCCCGCCAGAATCTTATCGGAAATGACCGGCACAGGAGCATCGTTGACGGCTTTAATCTTCACAGGTATGGTCAACTTCGTCTCGGCGCCAAGGCTATCGGTAGCAATGAAGGTAATCTCGGACTCGCCACAGGAATCCTGAGCCAGGGCAAACGTGATTGCCGTCTTGGACTTGGAAATAACCAGTTTGCCGTCTTCATTGATGGCATCGAAGGTTAGCGCATCGCCGTCCGGATCTTCAAACCACGTATTCATGGCCTTGAAAGCGAACGACTTTGCCGAAGAAATCTTGTCTTCTTCAAGATCGGCAAGCAATGTCTCGAGAGAATCCGCAACACCTTCGCGAACAACAGGAGCCATATTCCTGCCAGCCACAGTGATCGTTACCGTTGCCGGGCTGGACTCCACTCCCGCATCGTTCACGCAAATATAAGTGAACGTCACCTCGCCACGGTACGCCGCATCAGCTTCGTACTTGAACGAGCCGTCATCGCTCAAAGTCAACTTGCCATGTTCCGGCTTCGTCTTGATCTTGGCGGTCAGTTCGGCATCGGGATCATCCGGATTCTTGTCGTTTGCAAGCACGCCTTTCTTTGCAGCCACCTTGATTGTAGAATCCTGAACTGCATCGTACTTGTCGTCAACGGCCACCGGCGGATCGTCAACCGGAGCCACCTTTACATAAAAGTCAACACCGGCCTGGAATTCTCCATCATCGGCATAATACGTCACCTTGGCCAAACCATTGGCATCCTTCTTGGCGGTAACTTCTACGTAATTCACGCCTTGGAAGTTCACAACCTTCGCGTTTACCTTACCATTCGTCTTAGCCTTCATGGTAAGTTCTAGATCGTCCACATCCGAGAATGCCATCTTATCGGGATTCATTTCAACCCATATGGTATCCGTGAAGTCCTCGTCTACATCTATAGTCTTCTTGGAATCGTTGAGCGTTCCTTGCTGGGCAGCGCCATCGATATCGGCAACATAATAGTCGAATTCCTCATCAATAACTTCCACGGTCGGAGGATCGTTGATGTCCAGGACGCGAATCGTGTACTGCTTCGTTTCGCTCTTGCTTTCCGGATTCTTCACTTCATAGGCATATATCGAGATGAACACATCTACGTCCTTTTGATAGCCCGTGGGCGCCACATAGGTAAACACACCACTGACTTCATCAAAGTTAAGGAGTTCGCCTTCTTCCGGTTCTTCGACAAGCGTAAAGGCAATGGAATCACCGTCAAGGTCTTCTGCCAGGGTCCCGACGAATTTGAACTTCTTGGAGAACTTCAGCGTATCTCCCTGAGTAACCTTGAATATGGAATCCTTGAGGGTCGGCACATGCGGGACATCGACAGGCGTGATGGTAAACGTCCAAGTCGCCTTCCTGCCCGTGGGGTCGGTAGCGACCAACTTCACGGTATAGAGGTCAGAACTCGGATTCGGGTTCACCTTGAATCCAATGGAGTCCTTCAAGGTGATGTGCTGTGTATCGTCGTACAAAGAAACCACGTCAGCATTTCCCGAGAAGGTACCCGATATTGACAACTCGTCGCCATCCAAATCGCGGAAAACGTCGGACATGCGGAAAATCAACGTTTCACCTTCATTTAGTTCATACTCCGTATCAAGATAGGGATTCGCTTCTGGTGCATGTTGCGGGCATTCGTCACCAAGCATCAACATGTAAATTCCCACCTCGTTTTCTGTCCCGTACTTCTTGACATGCTCGCCCTTGTAGCTGAACTGGAGGCCCAACTGTCTTGCGGCATTCCACTTCCACGTCGTTTCTCCCTTCCAGCCCATTTTCAGTTCATCGAAGGCAACAAACTTGTTCACCTTGTTGCCATCGGTTGCAGGGAGCATTATACCGAAATAGTTATCGTCGTCAATATTATCCTGCTTGAAATCCATGCGAACCGGATTTGCCGCCGAGTAATTCAGGCAGACACCACTATAGCCCGCAAGGCTTGTTCTCATGGGTTCGTAATCACCATCTTCGTCCACGTTCCAATAGAAACCGAAACCAGCGCCTCCCTTTGCACCTTCATCAGCAGTAAACGTGGCCTCCATGTAATAAGGGACCGCAGTAATTTTGGTTGTATCCAAAGTAATGCGCACATCATAGCTACTGCCCCCCTTGTATTTATAGGAGTAGATACTCCGCGGAGGATCGGTTTTGCTTGCGCCATTTTCATTCCAAATAAGGGTCTCGGCAGCGCCAACCTGTGCTATCAAAGACAAGCACATAACCATACAGAGAGGCAGTATGGAAGAATATTTTTTTCCAAAAGAAGCCATAGGAGTCTCCCTTGTTAACTTTCGATTACATTACTATAAAATTATATCAAAATGTGCTTTTTGTCACAAGGGAAACCCAAAATATAGTTTGGATTATTTACAACGGCCAAATTGGCCCAAAAAAGCCAATTTTTAGAGGGAATCCAGGTATTCGTAGCGTTCGTAAGCCTTCTCGAGTTCCTGTTCCCGGTCGGCAATTTCCTTCTGGAGCTCCACAATGCGGGCCGCATTGGTAAAAACCTCGGGTTTCGAGAGTTCCGCCTGGCGGTCGGCAATCTCGGCCTCGAGCTTCTCGATCTTGTCGGGCAGGGCCGCATATTCGCGTTCTTCGTTGTAGCTGCGCTTTTTCTTTTTTGCCGGAGCAGCGGATACCTCGGAATTCTGGGATACCCGCGCCGCCTTTTCGGCTTCTTTTTCGGCAGCGATGCGGGCCGCATTCGCGGCTTCCTTGTCGCGGACTTTTTTCTTCGCCTCGTAGTCGCTGTAGCCGCCCACCGATTCGAACACGTTGCCGTTATCCTCGATGGCGAGGATGCTCGTGACGACGGAATCCAGGAAGGCTCGGTCGTGGCTTACGGTAAGCACGGTTCCCTTGTAGTCGGCCAGCAGTTCTGCTAGCAGGTCGAGCGTTTCCATGTCGAGGTCGTTCGTCGGTTCGTCCAGCACAAGCACGTTGCTCGGATGGCTAAACAGGCAAGCAAGCAGCAGGCGGTTCCTTTCGCCACCCGAAAGTGCACTGATGGGGCCACGGGCGCGGTCCGCCGAGAAAAGGAAGTCTTGCAAATAACTTAACACATGGCGCTTAACACCGTTGAGCGTGATGTAGGCCTGGCCGTCGCCGATATTTTCGACCAGCGATTTGTCTTCGCGCAGGCGCGTCCGCATCTGGTCGAAGTAGGCTATCTGCAAGTTGGAACCAAGACGTACGTCGCCCTCGTCGGGCTTGAGCTCGCCTAGAATCAGGCGGAGCAGCGTCGTTTTGCCGCTGCCGTTCGGGCCCACGATGCCAATACGGTCGCCGCGGGAAACTTCGGTAGAAAGGTGACTGATGAGCGGGGCGCCGTCGTAGGTATAGCTCACGTCGGTAAGCCGGGCCACCAGGCGCCCGGAACGCTCCGCCTCGGTAATCTGCATGTTCACGGTGCCCGTGCGCGTACGGCGGGCGGCACGTTCCTCGCGCATCTTGATGAGCGCACGGACGCGGCCCTCGTTGCGGGTGCGCCTCGCCTGGATTCCCTTGCGGATCCAAACCTCTTCTTCGGCGAGCCGCTTGTCGAAAAGCGCGTTCGCCTTGTCTTCTTCGGCAAGCGCCTGGTCCCTGAACTGCACGAACTTGTCGTAGGGGAAATCCCAGCCTCGCACACGGCCACGGTCCAGCTCGAAGATGCGGCTCGCCACGCGACGCACGAAGGCGCGGTCGTGGCTCACGAACATCACGGCGCATTCCAGCCGAGTCACGATTCCTTCGAGCCACTGGATTGCTGGAATGTCCAGATGGTTTGTCGGCTCGTCCAGCAGCAGCAAGTCCGGGTCCTGCGCGACGGCCCGTGCAAAGAGCACGCGACGCTTCTGTCCGCCGCTCAGGCTGTCGTACAGAGCGTCGCCCGCGATGCCCGTCTTGCCGAGGATGGCCTCGGCATGGGCATCGTGGTGGCCGCCGCCTTTCCCAATCACCACATCGCGGACAGTCCCCTCGATGTGTGCAGGAATTTCCTGAATCATGCGGCTCACGCGGAGCCCCGACTTTTTCACAATCTCGCCCGACTGTGCCTCCATCTCGCCACTAAGCACCTTGAGCAGTGTGCTCTTGCCTTCGCCGTTACGGCCGACAAGGCATATCCGGTCGCCCGCCTCGATGTCGAAAGACACGTTGTCGAGCAACGGAGCGTTCGCACCGATGCGCAGGAGCAAATTCTGGGCAGAAAGGATCGGCATAGCCTTGCTACTATCCCAATTCCGGAACGGTGGCACAGAACACGAGCGGTTCCGCGCTTTCGTTAATCAGGCTGTGGGAATGTCCCTTGGGGCAAAAGTGGCACTGTCCGGCTTTCACGTATTCCACGCCGTCGTCAAAGAGCACCTTGCCCTCGCCGCTCAGGATGAACATGATTTCGCTGTTCGTCTCGTGCTTGTGGAAGCCGATGGATGCCCCCTGTTCAAGCGTTCCGCGCATTATACGGGTCGTCCCGTCGAAATACATCTTCGCCTTGAATTCCTTCTCGCCGCCCTTGAAGTTCGGGAGAACGGTCGTCTCCATGCCATTCAAATCAATGATCATAATGCTTTGCCTCGTTTAGCTACAATATAGAAAAGGGCTAGTGTGCCTGCGACCCCGCAAGGGATTCATCGATGAACCGCAAAGCCGAATCGTAAGCGGCATCGCGAACTTCCTTTTTCGAAAGGAACACGTCGTGCAGGGCTCCATCCACCTGGAGCGTTTTCACGTGCGGTCCAAGTTCCGGTGCGGCATCACGGACAAGGCGCGCATCGAGGATGCCGTCGCAACGGGTGTATTCATCCACCCATTCCTTCCCCTTCACGCTACAGCCGCTATGCATTACCAGAATCGGGGATGCGATATGCAGGCCACCATGCACCTTGCTCTGCGCCTTGTAAACGGCACGAACCCAGTGCAGGTATGTTTCCGGACGCTGGAAAGGTTTCCAGTCCGTATTGTAGTCCCACTCGCCCTTCTCCCCCTTGTACAGGGAATTCGCATAGTTCGGATTCCCTGTAGAACCGACCGAGAATTCCGGGAAATAGAGAGCGACAGAAGCCACCAGCGGATAAACAAGTTTGCGCACCACAAAACCAAAATTCATCTCCAGGAAAGGGCTGTTCATCACGACCGCACCAAACTTGTCCTGTCGACCGTCTTCCATATAGAGCGACGCAATCAAGCCTCCCTGCGAATGCGCCACCAATATATTCGGCGGGCGCTTTATAGACGTAATAGCCCTTGTAATCACTTCGTTCGAGGAGTCGCGCACAGTATCGTAAACCTTGTGCTCCAAATTCGACTTGACCATGTGCCAGCCCATCTCTACAGCATAGTCGATTTCCGTGAAGAACTCCGAGGCAAAGCGCATGTCACTGCGCGGCTCTCCAGGGCGGATAGAACGTCCATACCCGTGCAGGTCTACAGCAAAAAACGCATACCCTGCGGAGTCCATCTTTTCCGCCATCTCTTTTTGGAAATAGTAGTCGTTGAACCCGTGTATATACAGGGCAATCCCCTTAGGAACCGACAACGTGTCCGTCCGGCGCGGGGAACTCCCGAACGGGTATTCCACCAAGGTCGCATGACGGTCGTTCACATCAATCGGGTACACCTTGAAAGGCGCACCGAGTGCGGCATCTTCCGTACTGCGGACAAGGAACGAATAAAGCAGCTGAAGATCTACATGGTGAGACGGCCTGGGTTCCATAGCGGCTTCCTGGTCACCAAAACTTCTCGCTAAAAAAAGTGCAATTACGAGAACGGGAAGCAACGCAAAGGACATCAATGCCGCCCTCAACCTCTTCCTCGTCATTTCGCACAACAGTTCACGCAACTTTTCCTGATCCAGATTCATAACATCCCTTCAAGAACTACTTCAACTTTTGTCTGTGCTTCTGGAGTTCCTTTTTGATGTATCCGCACAGGAACGAGAAAAACTGTTCGACATGCGCATTGTCCTGCTTGTTCTTGCGCAACCGGACAACGATATCACGCTTGAGTTCGCCATCGGTTATTTCGAGGAGGCGCACTTTGCGATGGTCCATCTTTCCCCACGAAAACTCAGGCCAGAAACCGACTCCGACGCCACCGGCAATGGCATCCTTGACAGCGGTCGCGTTGTCACTCACGAACGATACGTTCGTATGGAAGCCGACACGGTTACAGAACTCGGCACAAATAGAACTCAACTGTTTCGAGCCATAAAGGCCGATAAAGTTCTCGTCCTTCAGTTCCTTGAGCGATATACTCTTCCGCCGCTTGTATTGCGGAGTGGTTGGCACGGCAAGAAAAATTTTTTCCGAGCAAACGAATATCTCTTCGTCGGAATCCTGTACCGGGTCGTATTTTTCATAGGTATTCACACAGACATCGTAAAGAGTCGTCGACTCGTTCTGAATCAAGTTTATCCTCAATGCAGGATCGGTCTGTTTGTACTTGATCACCGCATTGGTCACCAGGGACGATGCCGCAAGCACGTTCAGATTTACCGTTTGGTTCAGTTCGTTCGCCATCGCCCGCAACCTGTCGGGAAGGGCTTCGATGTCGTCGTAGAGGGGCTTTAAGCGCTTGTAAAAGAACTGCCCGCATTCCGTAAGCCGGATATTGCGCCCGTGCACCTTAAAAAGCGACACGCCCAATTCAGCTTCCAGCTTGTGAATAGCCTGGGTGAGGGCCGGCTGTACGATACACAGGTTACGTGCGCTCTTGGTGACGTGTTCATTCTTCGCTACTTCCAGAAAATACTTTAGATGCGTCAGTTCCATATTGCATCCAACCTATAATCACAGATTATTCACAATAATAGTTAATTTATTCACTTCTGTTAGTCAACCTATCATTTTTTCTTATTGATTTAATATTTATAATCTATTGGATTTTGAGGTCAAAAGAAATTATTTTGTGTGTCACCTCAAGAGGTTGTTAACGTCCATTTTAACAACCCATTGTTTTCCAATATACTCCTGCAGACAACTCATAAGAGCGGTTCTCCTAAAAAAAGAACCGCTCTTCCGTTATTTTCTGCGAAACAACAATACAAAATGATGTCAAAAATGCTATGGTTACAGAGAAAACAATTCTATAAGGCCTTAAGATACCGCTATGCACTATTGGTTACCGATTTCGCTCTTTCCGTTCCTGTTTGCTTCCTGCGCACTTTTTCAGTCAGACCCAGGCTTGCCCCAATTTTCCGACGGGACTCCGTGCGGGGAATGCAAGTATATTCACCGGGACACCCTGGAAAACGGGCATGTGCAGGAAACAGCCGTGCAGGGGAAAAAGTACAACGGGGAACAGAGGGAGTTCGATAACGGCAAGCTAGTCCGACTGGCCCACTTTGTCGACAACCACAAGGCCGGCAAGGAGTACACCTACGAGAATGGAGTTATCAAGGATTCCGTCACCGCAGACTATCTGAAAGGGAGCGCTCTTTCGATGGCCATGATCCAGCCCAAGTTGCCTGACCTTGTTGTCAAAAGGTTCTCCGCAGCATTGCAGGCATCGCTTGCAAACGACTCCTCGGAAACCTTCACCGAGACCCGCGACGGGAGAATTACGAAGGCCGGGGAAAAGCGCAACGAAATCAACTACATCTTCTTCGACATTGAATACGGGAAGGACGCACCCGAAAAGAACTATCGCGTACAGACCGGAAACAACTACTTTGTCGTAAGTGACGGAATCATCACCGAAGAAAAGGGCTACGAAGGTGAAGTGCTCGTCAAGGACTTCAAGAAGGCCGACCACTACAAGTCCTACTATGGAAACGGAACCCCCAAGGAAGACCATGAGGGCGACGTGACCATCAACGTAGACAAGGCCGCCTGTTCCGGCAAGTGCCATGTGACGTCGTACAACGAGAAGGGGCAGAAGTACATCGAGTACTGGCAGGAAATCTCCGACTCCGCAGGAATAACGCAAGACAAGGTCATGAGCAAGTCGTACCGGAATGGCACATCACTGGAATTTGAGCTGCACACGGTCAACGGCGAAACGATTTCATACAAGTTCTTTGACGACAACGGCAACCTGTCCACCGAATATAACAAGTCGGAATTTTACTTTATCTACAATGATAAGGGAAACATGATGCACGAATTCCACGGCACCAGCCGCTCGGAAGGCAAGAAGATTTACTACATCGACGGTACACAGACCATCTATCTGCCCAACGGACTTCCCTTCTCCATCTTCAAGTGGGAAAACGGGCGCGGCAAGCAGATCAAGTAACGCTTGCAACGGGTTTTAGGCTAGTAGAACATTCCGTAGAATTCGTCTATGGCAAAGTAAACTTGGCGGGATTCCCCATTGGCGTCGACGACATTAAAGGCGTCGTAATGGTGGTTATTCTCTTGCGCCAAACTCTGGCTCTGCACAGTAAGCCCAAGCTCGGCAAGCACCTCATATTCTTCCACAATGCTAATCACGTACATTGCGGTCTTGGGAGTCTTGCCATCGCCACTATTGATGATGGAGTTAATCAGCGCATTCCGGACGGCACCATGGAATTCGCGGACCGTCGGGTAAATCGAGAGGTTCTTCGACAGGGCGGTATGCGCCGCAATACTCGTATAGTCACGCTCTAGGATGTCGTAGGCCAGTTTCGCGACATCCGCCTCGTAACTGCCATTTGCGGCTTTCTGCAGTTCGCTCGTCTTCTTGATGGGAACACCGAGATTCGACGGATTGGCGAGACGGCATTTGAAAAAAGCAGTGCGGAACTGTCTCCAGTTCGTGTACGGAATGGCAGAAAGCGAATCGCGCTCTATGGCTTCGAGTTGCTTCTTGTAGTACATGCCGTCTTCAGGGACGGCAAGCTTGCCGCGAAGAAGTGCAGTATTGCCTCGATTCGCGCTGCATCCTGCAAGCAGGAGCAACACGATGAGCACCGCAATGCCGTGCCATTTCCTAATCATACAATCCATCCTATCCGCCCCCGGTTAATGGATGCGGGAAAAAATTATTTCTTCTTGCTAGAAGAACTCTTGCTCGACTTTGACGACGAACTTTTCGCTTCGGGATCAGAAGGGATCTTGATATATCCCCAAAGAGTGTCTATGACGTAGCCATCACATTCCATTTCGATCCCGTAATCCGTGCTGTCCTTATTTACAACGACCTTCGTATTGCATCCGAGATCCAAATTGGGAGTATCGGCGCTCCAGAGCGTATCCACGACCTTATCGTCGCAGCGGACTTCGATTCCCTTGCGGGTCTTGGACTTGTTCGACACCTTCTTTGCCGTGCAGCTGGTGCCATCGTCGCCACGGTCGCCCTTTGCACCCTTTTCACCATCAATTCCGTCCTGGCCGTCAACACCATCCTTGCCATCGCGGCTTTTCATGTTGACCCATTTCTTGCCATTGCAATAGAAGACGGCGCTGGAATCTGTCACGTACAAGATATCACCAAGAGCATTCTTGTCGCAAGCGGGCATTTTCTGCTTGGACTCGAGAACCTTGAGCCCCGTTGTATAATTTTCGGTCACTTCCGTCACCTCGTCACCACATGCGACGAGCGAAAAAACTGCCGTAACCAGGAGCCCCATTGCCAAAAAAGACTTCTTTCTTCCCATGACTCCTCCTAAAATGTCGCCAATAAGGAAATACTTAAAAAATTTACAAAAAAAGCCCATCCCAAACGAGGAGACGCTCCGAAAAACCGGACTTTGGGGCGCAAAACAAGTCGAAATCGCCTTGATGGGCCGAATAACGGATAAACTAGTGAACTTCCGCACTTGAAATCGTCACATGCAAGCAAAGCTTTTGAAAAAAGGGACTTTTATAATATTTTTATGGGAAAGGAGCAAGAAAGATGAAATTCGTGCCGTTTTTGTTGAGTGGAATTCTCACTACAGGCTTATATGCAGGGGAATGCAACGTCACCCACCATCAAGGCGACGGTGGCAGCACCGATGCCTACCTAGGTTACCCGGCAACAGCGCTCTACCTGTTCGAAGACAGCTACCTGGATCTTTCCAAGATGAGCCAGCGTGAGCCCACCGTCCAAAATGCCGCCGGCACTGATACAGCATGGGTATACAGGTCCGAACTCGATTCCACCTTGATTGTAATTGTCACCGAGAAGGTGGTCAAGGTCGCACGCGTCACCTATTCCGCAGACGAAAGTACACGTGCAGACTCACTTTTCACCGTGAAGCACAAAGACGTGTACAAGGACGAATTCACGCGCCTGCAGAAGGCGGGCGCATTCAAGGGCACGGCAGAACAGGCAGATTCCCTCGTGACGCATGTATTTGAATTGTGCCAGCGATTCTACAGCAAAGATCTCGGTTACGCCGGCTGTGAATTCAACCCGCCCGAGCAGAGAGGAAGAAACGGCGGGAAGGACGTCGACATGGTCGATATGCCACTCGCATTGGCCGCCGTTGCTGGCGAATTTACCATTCTTCTCGACACACTGAATACTTGCCCGGACCTCAAGTTTACGGCAACGACGGCGGTAGATACTTCAAAGACCGACACGACTCAAGCTGACACATCGGCAACAGACACCGCTGCGACCGACACGTCTAAAACGGACACGACTTCGGTCCATCCATCAGAAAGCTTAAAACCGGGCATGGCAAAAGCGAACATTTTCAAGCTTGGCGATAGACGTTACCATATCGCAAGCACCATGATGGGTTCGCAGTACAGGATATTTAGCATCAACGGGCAACTGCTGAAGCAGGGAACCTTGACAAGCAATATCTTTGTTGCCCCGACACTGCCTGTCATCCTGATATTAAAGGACGGACAGAACATCTACTTGAAGGATTAAAATCATCGCCGCGGAAATGTTGCGGCGACCTTAAAACTATTCGTCTTTCTCGAATTCCAGAATATCGGCCTGGATGGTGACATCGTCCGGGAAGTATTTCTGCGCAATGCGCAACAAGCGGAGAGCTTCGTCATCGCGCTTTTCGGCATGGGCGTCGTAGGCCATGTTCTTGAAACCGAACACGGATTCTGTGTTTCCCTGCTTGGCGGCCAGTTCATAAGCCGATTCGGCACGGTCATAGAACTTTGCATCGTAAGCGAGGTTCCCGAGGAAAATCGCAGCATCGGTAAAGTCAGGCTTGATATTCACTATGCTATTCAGCACATCCATCGCCACAAAGGGCTTGTTGTCTTCGGCAAGCACATCCGCTAGTTTGTACATAGTCGCAACTTCGTCGGGACGCACACCCAAAGCTTCGCGGTAGGCACCGGCGCTTTCTTCGTACTTTTTGTTCAGGCGGTAAACATCACCCAGGTACACGAGGAAGTCAACTTCGTCGGGATGAGCCGCATAGCCCTCGCGGATAACGGATACGGCGCGGTCAAAATCGTTCAGCGCAATGTTTGCCTCCGAAAGTTGGTAGACAATGCTGATGTCGTTCTTGTCGAACTGATATGCCTTTTCGATGGCACGGAGCGCGCCGACCGCGTCGCCGGTTTTACTGTAGGCTTCGCCTAAGTAAAGCCAGCCGGAAACGTTTTCCGGCTCCAGTTTCAACGCGCGGTGGTACGCCGCCACGCATTCGGGATACTGGCGCAGCCTAAAGTACACACTCGCCATATTGAAAAGTGCGGGAGAAAAAGCCCCGTTCGAAAAATCGACAGCCTTGCGGTAAGAGGCTGCGGCCTCGGGGTACATGCCGCTCTGGTAATAGCTGTTTGCGATGTTGAAACTGGTGGCGACGGGGTCGGCCCCACGGGATTCCGCCTTGCGGTAAAGCATGATGGCCTGCTTGAATTTGCCATCGCGATAAAGGGCATTTGCACGTTCCATCAGATCGTAGGAGGACTGAGCAGCAAAAACAAAAGCGACAAGGGAAATGGCGATGAGCAGTGAGCGGCGAGCGATGAGCGATGAGCGGTGAGCAGTGAGTGCATTATTTTTCACAGGGGTTTTATTCGTCACACCTCTCAAAAACATCTTATTCAGTATCTTATCTAAATTGCCCATTTTTCAATCCTCACAGCTCAAAGGGCCGCTAGGCCCGACCTCATACCTCATAGCCACTAGTCCCTAAACTTCACTTCGAACGGCTGTTCCATTCCGCAGAAGGGCACGGCCTTGCCTCCCTTCTCTGCCGGAGTAAACGTCATACGGCCAAGAGCTTCCCGGCCGGCTTGGGCAAGCCCCGAGCCCGCCGGGGATTCCTCGACAACCTTGATGTCGTAGGCCTTGCCGCTCACGTCCACGCAAAAGCTCAGCCGCAGCATCGCATCGACTTCGCGATCGCGAATCTGCGGCGGCACCTGGAAATTCGGCATCGCACGGCTTTCGGGCTTCTTGTCCACGTCGCCCTTCTCGGTCGAAAGCGCGCCCCCGCGGAAATCGGCAACAAGTTCGTCGCTGATGGCGGCACCGCCCGTTCCCGAAACGGCACCCAGGTTCATCGCGAGACGCGGGCCCGCCTTGGGCGAGCGAGAATTGGACCTCTGGCGGTTCGGCTTGCGTGCAGGCTTCTTCTTCTCGATTTTCTTTTCGACTTCTTCGACCTTCTTCACGGAGACTTCGGTTTTCACATACTTCTTTTCGTGGAACACCTTGCCCGTCAAAAACAAGTTCGCCATCGTCACGGAGAACACGAGCAAAGCACTCGCGAGAATCGCCGCAAGCAGAATGCTAAAACGCTTTACCAGTTTTTTAATCCATCTAAACATTACGTTACCAATTAGCTTTGAGCAGTGAGCGATGAGCGATGAGCAGTGAGCAGTGAGCAGTGAGCAGTGAGGGATCAGATTTCTGGCTGAGATTGCTTCAGGGCTCCGCCCTTCGCAATGACAACTTTTTCCGCTCTCGTCTATCGTCATTCGTCTTTTCCTAACCACCAATCACTTCCTACTGCCTATTTCCTACTTCTTGCTACCTCATAGCCTCTATGATTCTAATCCCTAGATCCTAGCCCCTAGATCCTAGCCTCTAGATCCTATCCCCTACTACTCCGCCTGTGCTGCAATCGACACCTTCTTCACTCCAGCCAAATTACACATATCAATCACCTGCACGAGCACGCCCGTTTCGGACCCCTTGTCGGCAATCACCACGGCTTCGCGATCCGGAGCCTTCGCCAACGACTGCTTTAAAATATCCTGCAAGCTCGCAAGATCCACCTGGCGCTCGTTCATGTGAATCGTGCCCTCGCGCGTAATGGCGATGAGCAGGTTCTCCTTTTCGAGCTGGCTTGCGGACTGCGCCTGCGGCTTGGTCACATCGACACCGGTCTCGCGGGTAAACGAGGACGTCACCACGAAAAAGATGAGCAAGATGAACACGATGTCCATCAGCGGGCCCATCTCGATGCCCATATCCTTCTGTTTTCTTCTCGGCAAATTGAATTCCATACAAACCTTCATCCTTGGATTGCCACGGCCCTAAGGGCCTCGCAATGACACGTTAGCGGTCCTTCTTCTCCACAAAATAGTTTTCTATCACCGTCGCGCCGAGTTCCATTTTCTGGCGCAAAATTTCAACACGTTCGTCCAGGCGCTGTTTCAAAAGAGTCAACGGGAATGCCACCAAAAGCCCGCTCTGCGTCGAAATCAACGCTTCGGAGATGCCATCGGCCATAAGCACCGGGTTCTGGTTGCCATACAATGTAATCACTTCGAAGGTCGACACCATGCCAGTCACCGTGCCGAGCAAGCCAAGCAGCGGAGCGGCAGACGCCATCACGGAGACAACATGGTTTCCTTGCTCCATGTAGCGCACCGTTTTGGCGAGGCGCACTTGCATATAGTCACGGAAGCCTTCCGGATTGTCTTTCGCCACCTCGATCGCATAGCACAGTTCCCTACCGAGGAGCCCGCCACGTTTGCGGAGCCTGCGCAGGGCCTTCTCGACACTCGGCGGCTCGGCGTTCTTCTCGTATTCCTCGATACCACCATTCAAGTCAAGTCGCATGCGCTTGATGACCCTGTGGATATCCTTGCGGAAGAAATCGCTACCGATTCGGAACCAACCGGAGAACAAGAAGTAGAAGCCAACGACACCCGCCAGGAGAATGGGGAGCATCACCACGCCGCCCGCTTCGTACGTGTTCTTCAATGATTCGATGAATATGTAGTGAGTATTAGTCATTCTTCCCGAAGATGCGGTTTAAAAGGGCTGTACTTTGCACATACATTTCGCTAGTGACTTTTTCAATCTTTTCGCTCAGGAGGCCGTGCAGAATCATCACGGGGATGGCGATGACAAGGCCAGTTTCCGTAGTCACGAGGGCTTCGGAAATACCGCCAGCCAGCACGCGGGCGTCATTCGTGCCCACTTCGGTAATCACGGTGAAGAGAGTGATAATACCCGTCACCGTACCCAAAAGCCCGAGCAGCGGAGCAATCGTCCCCATGGCGGCAAGCAGGCCCATGCGGCGTTCGAGTTTAGGCTGTTCGCGGAGCAGGGCCTCTTGCAAGGAGCGTTCGGCATCTTCACGCGCTTCGCGGGCGCGGTTGAGCACAGCAAAGAGCACCATCGAAAGGCTCGTTTCCTTTTTGAGGCAAAGGTTTGCAGCATCCTCGTAACGGGATTCCTTCACCATGCCGTTCAGCTTCTTGATAAAACGACGGCTCAGATGTCCGCGGTAAGAAAGCACGAGGAAGCGTTCCAGGCAGAGCAGCAAAGCAAAGATTGCGACAAGGGCGAGCGGATACATCACGATGCCACCCTTCTTGAAGAACGCGTAAAGTTCTTCGTTCCAGGTGAGTTCCTTCGTGTCGGTAATTGCATTCTTGATGGCCTTGTTCTGCAAAACATCCAGCGGAATATTCACAATGGTATGTTCCGGAGCCAGCGACACAGCCTGCTTCACATTCGCGGCCATTTCGGGCGGAAGATTCGCATTCCATTCGAACACCTTGCCCTGCAAGGCACCCGAGCGGAGCAATGCCTGCACTTCGCCATTGTCCACGGCGACTTCGCCCAGGAACACCGTACCGAGACGCAAGCGGTTCACGTTCACGTCGGGGCGATTGCCCACCTGCGAAACCTCGCGACCGTAAGACTGCGTGTAGGTCAGTTCCTGGCGCAACAGCAAATCCGTCAAGTAGCCGCGGGCGGCACCCAGCGTGTTCGGGGCCTGCGCATCGGCTTCGGCGGCGGCCTGCTTCAAGCGCAGCAGACGCCCGTTCATACCCACGGGATAGTCGCCCGTCACCTCGCCGAGCGTCTTGTCAATGGAAAGTTTCACCTGCGTGTTCAGCGCATCGTAGGCGGACTCTTCGGCCTTCGCATTTTCTTCGGCCTCGCCCGTCACGTTCTTGCTCGCCATCACTTCTTCATTGACGCGACCCAAGTCTGTAGAGAGCTTGGAATAGCGGCCATCGAGTTCGCGCGTTTCTGCCTGGTGTTCCTCGGTCAACTGCGATTCGGCGTAACGCTTTTTCCAGTGTTCCGCTTCCAACTTTTCGAGCGAGTCGGCCTTCTGCAAACGGATGCGGGTCAGCGTCTCGACCTCGCGCTGCAACGAGCGGACTTCTTCGAGCTGTAGGGAATCCTTGATGCGTTCCTGGTCTTCGGCGGTCGGCTTTTTCTCTTTCGACGACCACGGCCAAGCAAACGCCGACGATGCCAAGAAAAGCACCGCAAAAACCAAAACCAACTTGTTCAACTTCAAAACTCTCTCGCCTCTAGCCTCTAGTCTCTTATCTCTCATTTTCCACCTCCCACAACAGAGAGGCTCACCGGCAACTTCACGACCTGTGGCGGCTTTTTCGCCTGCTTTACATCAATCGCGAGCTTGACAGCGGCACGTTCTTCCAAGTTCAAGTCTTCGTTCCATTCGTAAACGATATTGCCATTTTCGATTTTGCGCACAAGGCTACCGAAAACAGTTCCATTGTCGTCACTGTAGACCATCCACTGGTTCCCGATGCGCAATATCGAGGCGTTGATGAGTTCGCCATTCTTGCGCGTGAGCGGGCTGTTGATGATTGCCACCTCGTCACCGAACCGAGTCTCTTCGGCGATGAGCGACTTGAGGCGAGAAAACGCTTCTTCTTCGCTGGCATTCCCGCCCTCGATATCGCGGGTCAGGGATTTCACGCGGTCGAGCCTCGTGTCGCGTTCCCAAGGGAGCGTCTGGGCCACCTGGGATTCCAGCTGGCGGCAGACGGCGGAAAGCGCCGAGCGCAAGGCCTTGCGCTTTGCCGCGACGTTTTCGCTACGGTTCTTGGCGCGCGCCTGCTTGCCGCGTTCGTCTTGCAACTGTTCTGCGACATTGCGGATTTTCGCGTTCAGGCTGTCGATTTCGGCACGGCGGCGCTCCGTATCGGCCTTGCAACGCTGCTGCAGCGTCTTGTAACGGGAATCGTCTGCCTTGAGCATCGAATCCGTCGCGGCAATCTGCCGGTTCAACTTCTGGATTTCAGAATTCAGCTTTTCTTTTTCGAGCTTGAGATCCTGAATTTCAGAGGCACGGTCGGCAAACGCTACCCCCGCCAAAAGGAAAAATACAGTCAATAATACTCTTGTTTTCATAATCACCTTCTAAACACCTAAGCCTTACTCATTTGTCACCGTAAATACAAAGTCTTTCAAAGTTTCTACTGCCGCTATCACTGGCATTTCACCGCCCCCTTGTCATTTATCTTGCACCAATTGTTACAAGAGCGAGCATTCCAATGATAGGTTGTCTTTTTCTTGTTCTTGTCGTTCGTCTCGTCTTCCCAATAATAACTACAAATAGATTCCACTTCCCGCTGCAATATGCTTGATTTCGGCGTTTCGATATAATAACGGCTTACAAGTGCAGATTTGCACTGCGGGTATCTCGATGTATCCCAATTCCGGTCGGCACACCATATCCACAAATACTCCTTGCAATCGTTCTTTTCAGGGCTTTCTATGCACTGATCGTACATTTCCGCACAATCCGCAATGTGATTGCTCTCGAAATTAGAAGCGACACAGTAACGCTTGAGCCCATCTCCATAAGCTTCGGCCTTATCTTCCGCGTCAATGGAGTCCGGCAAGAAAATCGACCATTTCGTGGTATCGAGCATCATCGCCGCCTTCACATTGGATGCATAGCAAGTCTCTAGATTGCGGTTAGCGACCGTATCCCTATATTTTTCATATGCCCTTTGGTTTAAGGCTTCCCAATCATAGGAAAGGCTCTCATCCATCGGATCCCATCCCGAACACGCGACATCCTGGAAAAGCCTACAGCCCTTAGAATCCCAGCTATCAGAATTGTCTCCTTCCTCATTTTGGCAATTTCTCCAAGCGATATGCCCGAGACTAACACCTTCTCCCTTGACATACAAATTTACAGTCGACTTCGCCATTCCAAAAAAGACACCCATTCCTTTTTCAATATTCGATTCCGGAACAACTCTCGAATCGCTAACCGATCCTTTCACCTTTTGTTCATAGTCAATGTAAGCAGCATCCGTTGCATAGAAATCAACCGAAATATATCCCAGAGGAAGCATCATGTTCATCAGGTAAAGCGTGTCAAGCGCATAGTAACTCCCCACCCTGCTGTTCACCGTGAAACCCAAAGTCTGCGAACGCTCCAACGGATCGTGCATGGCGATGCCCCTATATCCCGTTGAGTCTTCTTCAGTCAAGCCCTTGAACATTTTATTGATGGTTGTCTCCTGAGATTCGCCATTGTCTATGCCGTAATTCAGCACAGATATAACGCCGCGCGCAGAATGGTCGTAATCCATAGCACACTTTATGAATTCCATATCCATCGGGAACTCAAGAAATTCCACTTCGACCGTTTCACCGGACTTGTATTCAATCCACTTGTAGCTTCCATCCTGCTTGGGCACATTCACACCTTTCGCCCTCACGGAATCAGGAATCATCGCCACCGCCTTGTACTTGGACCTCGCCGTATGGCCCGAACTGTCCCATTTAAAGACGGCTTCCATGGTATAGGACTCGCCCACAATACCGCGATATTTAGAGTTTTCGAAGCAGTTAGGATTGTCGGAACTCACATACAAGACAACGGTCGTATCGACTTCTTCATCACGATAGGTACTGCCAAAGCGTCCCTCCACAGTCACATGGGCGCTGTCGTAGAACGCAAAATCTTCTGCCATCACTTCGTCCAGTTCGTACACCTTCGAAAAGCAGATATGCGGGCCGCTTCCAGACATGACATAGCCATAAGTATAGACGCCCAGATAGACATCCCGCTCTTCGGGATAGTAATCCCACGGCCCGTGAAAATCACCACAAGAAGCCAGCACGAACGCAAACACAATAAGCGCGGATCTAATCACTTTAGAAATAGTATTCATAGCTAATCATTATCGGTAAATAGGGGAACTGCGCAATAGAGGTCTTCTCGGGAGGGTTCTTGCTCGTATCGTAGAATGTATAGAACATGTTCTCGTGGTCGGTCAAGTTGATGATGGTCCAGCTGAAGTTCCACTTGCCTTCTTTTCCAATATCGATCGGTTTCACATCGATGCGGAAGTAATCCGTCTGGCGACCCGCATTGCGGTTACCCGGCAAGACGGTAATATCGTCCGAATAAGTCTGGCTCCCGATTTCTTCGGGATAGTAGTAGCCCAGATATTCGCTGATGGGCATACCCGCAGAATACTTGAGAATGATGGACGAGCGGAAATAACGACCCGGTTTTTTGTGTTTCCTGCGGGCGTTCTCGTCACCCTTCCAGTTGATGCCTGCATCCATCTTCAGCGCATAGGGCTGATGCCAGCTAGGGAAATACGCCTTGGTACCGTCATTGGTGCGGGCAACGCTAATGCTCTGGCTCCAGTTGATTCCTCCGAACCACCAGCCCCTATCCTTGCGCAGGGAAAGTTCGTAACCAAAGGAATAAGCTTCTGCCGTGCCGAAACCATCCGCAATCACAAAGTCGTCCGAAGCCGTTTCCTCGTTGCTGTCGAGCACCGCCTGGAACGTGTTCAAGTCGTTCTGTGTCTTGTAATAGACACCCACCGTCGCATCGTAATCATCGAAGATGTTGCGCTGGCTGTACTCCGCGGCAAACAGCCACGAAGAAGCCGGCTTGATATGCTTGCCCTTGGTGGTGGTCGTCGCTGGGTAATAGAATTCGTTCAGCGTTTCCTGGTCGGTATAGACGATGGAATTCATGTATTGCAGGTAATAGCCACCATACAGTTCAACTGTCTTGTTCTCGTCCAGGTTGACGGTGAAGGAGGCACGGGGTTCCACGCCAAAGTGCTCCGCCGCTGTCTGGTAATTGAAGCGCATGCCATATTGTAGCAGGTAATCCGGCGCAAACTTCCAGGCATCCTGCAAGTAGGCAACATGATGGAACGGCTTCTGGATATCGGTAATGCTTATCGTGGCGATGGCTTCCTGGTAACGTTCGTAGTCGTATTCCAGTTCGTAGCCAAAAGTAATCGTGTGGTTCGCGATGCCACGATAGTTCAGCCACTGCTTGCCGGCAAAGGTGTAGAGATACATCTCGATAGACATGAGGTCGCTGATTTTCATGGTCTGGTAGAACTCGCTGAAAGCGAGAGTCATATTGTAATCCCAGTTCCCGTTAAAGCGATGGTAGAAATTCAACGGGATAGCGACATTGCCCCAGTCCATGTAAAGCGGGTCAAAGCTCAGGCGATCCTTGCCCACATAATAGCTGAACTTTAGGCGAGTATCATCGGTAAAGTTGTACATGAACGTGCCTTGCAAGTCCGTAAATTCGTAATCCAGATCAAGGTCCAAAATACCGATGGCGTTGCAGAGGTCGAGCATGTAGCCGATGTAGGTGGTGCGTCCGGCGAACACCCAACGCGCGGGGCCTTTATGGCCTTCGGTGTGTGCCTGAGCCGCAAACGTGCTAATCTTTATGCTCGACTTGCTGAACCATTCCTCGACAGTATCCTGCCCGCCCGCACGGCCGTCCATCTTGAGCACGGAACTCAAACGGTTACCGTACTGCGCCGGGAAACCGCTCTTGTAGAACTGCACTTCATCAATGCCTTCGACGAGGAAGGTGCTGAACAGGCCGAAGAAATGCACCGGGGAATACACCACTGCATTGTCGAACAAGAAAAGGTTCTGGTCGGCAGCACCGCCACGCACATAAATCTTGGAACTAAAATCGGAACTTGCGACCACGCCCGGGAGCGCCTGCACGCTCTTGATGACGTCCGCTTCGGCAAGGCCCGGCATGCGCTTGATCGACTTCGCCGACACAACCGATTCACCGGGTTTGCGTTTGGGACGGCGACGCAACTGCACCACGACCTTCTTGAGCTCGGTGACCTTCGTGTTGTCACCCCCCGCAAGAAGCGCATCCACATCGACATCTTCTTTGGGCTTTTTAGCTTCAGCAGGAACGGCTGCGCTATCATTCGAGCCTCGAGCCTCGGGCGCCGCAACCACGCTATCATTCGCGCCTTGGGCCACGGGCCCCATGCCTTCATCAGGTTCTACAAAAGCCTCACCCAGCGCCTGCGAAAAGCTACCTTCATTTCCCGTGTACACAAGCTCGTAGCACTTTTCCTTCTCGGCACCCGCCGTATCGGAATTGGTAACGCAAATGTTCCAGAGCGTGTCTTCGGGGAGCACAACGCTGAAAGGCGTTCCAACCGTTGTCTGCAAAGCCTCGCCCGATTCCAGAATTTCAACATTCAGTTTTTCGCCTGCAGCAAAAGAGGAATCCTGCACCACGCCATTAAAGACAATTCCCTGAGCACGCGTTGAATCTACGACTGCCGAATCCGCTGCAGACGCACCTTCTTGGGCTGCAACAGCGGCAACCACCAACATACAAAAAATAAAAATCCTCTCAATCAACGGCGTTCTCTTTCTTATCTGTAAAATTTAGAAATTCCGTCACGGGCACATGTCCCATGTACCCCTTAAACACTCAAGCGCACAGAAGGTGTCACCGGGAAACAATCTTTTTAACAAAAAAATTCCCCCGCGGTTCACGCGGAGGAACTCAACTAAGGAGAACATTCTGAATGGGAGGACACTAAAGCTTAGAACCTTCCGACCGTCACGCCGGCATAGAAGCCCAACCACCTGCGTGCCTTGTGCTTTTCGCTGCCGAAGTCATCGTGATAATCAGCCAGCGGCTTCAAGTAAAGGTCGTCCCCGTAACCGACCGACGCCACGTTAATCGTACCGCCGACGGAAAGGCCGAGGAACGGAACCAGCTGGCTCGTATAGCCCAGGCGCAAACGGTGGTGATAGCCGACATCGTCGTCAAACATCCTGCCCTTGCATGTATTCAGGAACATGTATTCCAGTTCAGCGTGGCTTCCGTACTTGCCGAACTGCGTACCGAAACCGACACCATTTTCATACACATCGCTGAAGTGTTCGAATTCCGTACCTTTTTCGATAAGGCGCCCGCCTTCAAACGAGGTGAAGAAATAGGCCGTTCCGAATCGAAGTGCGAGATCGAGTGCGCCCATTTCGTTCATGGAAGTCGTTGCGGACCACACGCCATTGCCGACAATGCTCAAGAAACCGATCGGCGTCTTCTCGCATTTTGCACATACGTTCATGAAACCAATCTGGTGGCCCTTGGCAAGCGTCTCGTAGTTGAAGAAGCCCACCTGCGTCCCGCCGACACCGCCGTTCACGTTTGCGAAGCCAACTTGAACATTCGAGGAATCCCTAGTCACATTGGTAAAGCCCACCTGCAATGCCGACGAGGTCACAGCCACATTAGCAAAACCGAAACCGTACTTTCCATGCCTCATGTAGTTTGCGAAACCCGCCTGCATAAAGCTCACCGTATCGGCACCGATGTTCAGGTAACCCAACTGCATACCTTGAGAGGCCCTGCGAGTAAGGTTCACAAAGCCCGCCTGAACACCCTTGAACTCACCAGCGATATTGATAAGCGTGGATGCCTGCGCACCTTCGATCCTATCCTTCACTATGTTCAGACCGAAGGTCAGCTGCATACCGTGAATTTCCCTTCTCGCAGCGTTTGCAAACAAGCTCACCTGCGAGCCCAACATATAGTCATGGGCGACGGTCGCAAAGAGCCCGAACTGCATTCCCTTACGCGGATCCCTTTCCCGATCCACAAGGTCGAACGTCATACGGTATTTTCCATAGTGATCGAGAGAATCCAACGAGATCAACACAGAATCGGCACGGTCCGTACTCTTGAATTCGCCACGGAGCGTCGTCTTTTCGGCAGAGACCAGCACAAACTGCTTCTGCGAAAGGCGAGCACGGTAGTTGTCCTGGAGAGTGACACTCGCTTCCTTGTATTCGGCGGGACGTTCCAGCCGAACAACATACTTGCCAGCCGGAAAGCCGAGACTCATAGAGCGACCGCCCTTCTTATAGAGCTCTGCAACCAGCTCGCCCTTCTGGTCACGGATAAACAGGCGGCCATCCACATCTTCGTCCAGTTCCAGCCCAGCGCTCGTGCTGCGCAAATCCGTCATCACCACGTCACCCGTACCCGCAAGGTTCATGTCGCGGCTCGGATGCTGGGCACCGCCCATAGTCGCTTCCGTCTTCTGCAAAGTCTCGTTGAAGGCGAACTGGTAAGCTTCAGACAGGGTCACCTTACCGTCGCCGCTCAAGTCGCCAGCGCCGCGCATGCCGCTCACCAGGGAGTGCGTGAAGAAGGAACCCTTCAGCTTGTCACTTTCCTGGCTCGATTCGTCCTGCGTGCTGCTCGTGATAAAGGCGTAGCCCTTCATGTCGCTGCTCTGGTCCACCATGAACGCAGGCACCGCCACACCGCCCTTGAGACGGGTAATCGCACCGGAACCACATGCATCGATGACAGCGATTTTCACATCGGCATTCAGCGCATCGATTCTCTTGCGCAAATCCTTCCACGCATAAATCTCGTTACCCAGGCGAAGACCCTTTTCGTCGGCATGGCCGCTGTAATAGACCAGCACCTCGTTACGTCCGTTTACGGACTTGTTCTTTTCCATCTTCTTGTCAAGGACATCGAGTTCCTGCTGGATTTTAGAAATGTTCGGCTCCTTAATCTGGAACACGTTCGGCTTTTGCACGCCGCCCATTTCTTCGAGCACCTTAGCAAAAGATTTTGCGTCGCTTTCAGCATAACGGAGCTGCGGGCGACCTTCCCCGCCGTAATTCGCACTGATCGCGACAATGTAGCGGTTGATGCGTCCGTCATTCGTGGCCGCCGGGGAACTGACCGCGGCAAAAAGGACCAAAATCAACAGAGAGAACAGGGGCAGCAGCATTGCCGCATCCATCTTCATCAAAAAATTCTTCATTACTGAGCCTCCCCAACCTTGCGAAGCGTAAGGGACTTGACTTCGACACCCTTCTGCTTCAAAACTGCATCGATATTGTTCACGTCAATAGAAAAGAGCGTATCGGACACCAGGAAAAAGAACTTTTCGAATTGCGGGGCGTCGTCAAGCTTGTATGCATAAGGCAGCGTCACCATCTTTCCCGGCTCAAGGGCAATCGCCTTGTCGCCATCGCCCATGTGCATAGTGATAGCACCGTTGCCGTCCATGCTGAACAACAGACCGTAGCACTTTTGCGGCACGGAATAGCGCAGCTGGATTTCGTCGCCTTCACGGACATCGCTCATGTCTTCGAGCTTGGCAATGCCGCCATCCGTCTTTTTCCAGGCTTCCATGCGGGAATCCATGCCCTTGATACGCGTGTCGTTTCCGGAATCCATGAGCATCGCGACATCCGTCCCGGCACCCTGTTCCATACCGGACGGGGTGATTTCCTTCTGGCTAAAGAGCGCAACCGTCACGACGGAAATCACCAAAGCCGCAGCCACGGCGAACTTGATGATGTTCGAGCCAGCCAACTTCCGCCCATTTGCCTGGGAAGAAACCTTTTCCAGCTGGGCAGAGAGTGTTTCGAAAGGCATCTTGCGGAGAATCGCCCTGCTATCTTCGCGGAACATGCGAACGCGACCGGCGAAAACCTCGTCCGATATTTCGAGGTTGCGAATCTTGCGCATTTCCTCGTCAGGCAAATCGCCCGTCAGATATCTTTCCAATTTCCAATCGGGAACCATTACTTTACCTCCAGGTTCTTGACTCTGGCCTGCAAGCTGCGCAAACGCTTGCGCACACCGCTCACCGAGAGTCCTACAGTTTCGGCAGTCTCTTCGAGAGTCATACCATCCACATAGTGGAGGACCGCCATGGTACGTGTCGATTCCTGTTCGCGGGAAAAAATCCTCGAGAGCACGCTGCGAGCTTCAAGACCGTCGTCTTCGGCGCAGGCGATGTTCAGGAGCAACTCGCTCGAATCCACATTCAGGCCGCGCCTGCTCAGGTCGCGGATGCGGTTCAGGCAAAGCCTCGTCGCCGTATTCCAAAAAAGGCTCGACGGCTGCGACAAATCCAGCGAATCCATCCGCTCGTACACGCGCAAGAACACGTTCTGCATCAAGTCCTTCGCCTCGGCGTCATCCTTGAGCATGGCCATGCAGCGCCTGTACACCATCGGGGCGTACGTCTCGTACAGTTCCGAAAAAGCGGTGCTGTCTGTCTTTGTTTTCCCGTTCATACCAGTTAAACACCCATGGAGGGTAAAAGTGTCACCCCCAAATTTAAAAAATTAGCGGGAAGCACAATTCCGCCCCATCTTGTGCGCCTTATGGCCATAACGTTCCGGCAAGCCCTGCGTCTTGCGAGTGCCCGGAATCACCAATTTTCCGCGAATCTTGAACCCCGAAGTGCCCAAAATTTCCTTGAGCGCCTTGAACACGCCCGTCGACTGGCCGCAAAGCACGTTAAAAGGGAAAGGAGTCGTGCAAGAAGTAATGAGATAGGCGGCCTTGCCCTTGTGTTTCGGAATCGGAATGCCCACCTTGGTCTCGCCCATCAGCACGTACACTAGGCGATCGAAAAGCACCTTGAGCACGCCGGGGATATTCCCCCAGTAAACGGGCGCCGACACCACGAGCGCATCGCAAGCGCGAACCAGCTCAGCAACCTTGTGGGCATCGTCTACCGGCTGGCAGCAGTTGCCATGCTTGCGGCAAAAGAGGCAAGCCTTGCAGGGAGCGACATCCAGGTCGTTCACGTTTATAACGTCTATATGTACCGGCTCCTTAGAAAAGTCATCGGCACCAGCAGCTTTTACACCCTCGACAAAGCGTTCCGCCGCCTGTGCGGTAATTCCGTGCCTGCGCGGACTCGCGTTCAAGACTAAAACGTTCATTTTGCATTCCTTTTTTTGATTAAACACCTAAAGAGGGCGAAAGTGTTACTATAAAAAAGGGGCTAGAGACTAGAATCTAGAGGCTATGACGCACGGGGCTCGGGGTTAGGGGCTAGAATCTAGGATCTAGGATCTAGGGGCTAGGGAGAAATATCACGGTTTCGCCGTCTGTTATTGACGCACGAAGTGCGTGATTCTTATTCACTAGTCTCTATTCTCTAACCTCATCGCTCATAGCTCACGGCTCATTGCTCATAGCTAAAAAAATCTCCCGCAGCATTTCTGCCACGGGATGATTTTAAAAACTACGAAATAACTCGATTACACCTTGTCGAGGGCCTGCGTGAGGTCGGCAATGATGTCTTCGATATTTTCGATACCCACGCTGAAGCGGATCAGGTCAGGGGCGACACCGGCTTCGATGAGCTGTTCGTCGGTGAGCTGACGGTGCGTGTGGCTTGCCGGGTGCAGCACGCAGCTGCGGGCGTCGGCCACGTGGGTCACGATGCAGATCATCTTGAGGCTGTCCATGAACTGGATGGACTTTTCACGACCGCCCTTGATGCCGAACGTGAGAACGCCGCACGGGAGGCCGCCCTTGAACTGCTTCTGGGCGAGTTCGTAATACTTGTCGCCTTCGAGGCCGGCGTAGTTGACCCAGGCCACCTTCGGGTGGTTCTTGAGGAACTTGGCGCAGGCGAGAGCGTTTTCGCAGTGGCGCGGCATGCGCAGATGCAGCGTTTCGAGGCCAAGGTTCAGGAGGAACGCATTCTGCGGAGACTGGATGGAACCGAAGTCACGCATGAGCTGGGCAGTCGCCTTCGTGATGAAAGCGCCCTTGCCGAAAGCCTTCGTGTAGGCAAGGCCGTGATAGCTCGGATCCGGTTCGGTAAGGCCCTTGAAACGGTCGTGGTTTGCTTCCCAGTCGAAGTTGCCGCTATCCACAATGCAGCCGCCGACGGCAGTAGCATGGCCGTCCATGTACTTGGTGGTGGAATGCGTTACGATATCAACACCGAAATCAAACGGACGGCAGAGAATCGGGGTCGGGAACGTGTTGTCGACAATCATCGGAACGCCGTGCTTGTGAGCGATGTCAGCAAAGCGCTTGAGGTCCAGAACCTTGCCGGCCGGGTTTGCGACGGTTTCGCCGAAGAAGCACTTGGTGTTCGGGCGGAAAGCCTTCTCGATTTCTTCGTCAGAGGCATCCTGGTCGACGAACGTGCATTCGATGCCGAGCTTCTTCATGGTAACGGAGAAGAGGTTGCTCGTGCCGCCGTAAATAGCAGAAGTGCTAATGAAGTGGTCACCGGATTCGCAGATGTTGAAAACAGCGTAGAAGTTCGCAGCCTGACCGGAACTGGTGAGCATGGCCGCCACACCGCCTTCGAGAGCGGCAATCTTCGATGCCACGGCGTCGTTCGTCGGGTTCTGCAGACGGGTGTAGAAATAGCCCGAAGCTTTCAAGTCGAACAGGTCCGCCATGTCGTTGGTGGTTTCGTACTTGAAAGTGGTGCTCTGGTAGATGGGGAGGACGCGCGGTTCGCCGTTTTTCGGCTGCCAGCCGCCCTGGACGCATAAAGTTTCGGTCTTAGCCATTTTTTAGCCTCTTGTTAGTTTCAAATTCAAATATAAAACTTTTTTTATTACCAAATATAGAAAAAGCCTATCACCCGTCAATGCGTTTATGCAAATATTCGCATAAATAATTTTGATATCTAGCTATAGCTTTTTACTATAACACGGCCTTCGCGCAGATTTTGGTTTCCGAATTAAAGAATTAGTCCTTGATACAGCGGACCGGCAGAGTCATGGTGCTGTCGGGACCCGCCTCTTCGCTGATGCTTGCGCTGCGACCATCATAACGCGCGGGCTTCGGTGCTTCGCAACCTTCCGTTTCGCATTCGGGGCGCGAAATCGCCCAAAAGCCGAGCTCGTCGACTTCGTTAGCGACCTTCCATTCCCCGGACGACTCGATCAGCGAACGGAATTCCATATCGCTAGGCAGGTGCCAACCCTGGGGACACACCGTCTGGGCGGCATTCCAGGAATACATCCGGCCATATTCCGTGCAGTATTCGTTCAGACCGTTATAGCAGCCGCCCTCGCCCGCTTCGTACCGCAGGTTCTCTTCCATCCACATACGGCCCCCGATCTTGACCGTCTTGTACATCTGGCCGTCACGCGGGTCCTTCATGACATCGCCCTTGATGCAGCGGACAAAGTGGTAGCTGTCGGGGCTCAACAGGGCTTCGCAATAATCGCTGCCGCCGAACCGGTAATGTTTCAACGTCTTCACCTCGACATTGCCTTCATCATCCGGCCAAAGGGAAATTTTTTTCGAATCCAAAGTCCAGTAAGAAGAAAAAGCCAGATATTCCCCATGGTCCTCGGAGCATTCGCCCTCGTAATAGCGGCGGGTCAACGTGGAGAAATTCAGCCCGTACGCGTCGGTCGGATAAAAGAATATCTCGACGTTTGCCGGGGCCGACGGGTCGCCTCTGCGATTCCCGTATATGGCATAGAAGGGCTTCAGTTTCGATGTTGCGAAAAAGTCGTCGAAGGAGGCCGTTTCGGGGAATTGCACCATGAGCCCAGCAAACTCGGCAGCCTTGGGCAGGCGCCAGCCTTCGGGGCAGATTCCGCCGTCGATTTCCGATTCCGGGTATTCGTAGCCGGCATCCGCGGGCAGCTCCCTCATCTTCTTTTTATGGGGGTCCGTAAACGAGCGGCTTCCCGGAGTCCTGTACTGCAAATCCTGGGCCATCCAGACCTGGTCCCCGACCTTGACGGTATTGTAGCTTTTCCCGTCACGTGCATCCGTCATCCTGCCCATTTTCACCTTGCGCGGCGCCTTGACGAATCCCCAGAACTTGACCATGGCGAGGCACACGTCGGTCCATTTCCTTCCCGGGTAGATGTCCTCAATCTCGATGATTATCTTGCGCACGTTTTCGAGGGGCGGGTCGAACACGATAACGTCGGGATGATTTTTTCCACGCCCAAACCATTTCGGCTTGGCGAGCTTGACCGTTTTTACGAGATTGCTTTTTGAGTTCAAGTAAATCTTGATGGTCTTCGCAAGGCTGTAGTTCTCGTAAGCAGCCGAATCGAGCGTATTCCCGTTAAACAACGTGATTACATTCAGCTGTTGTGCTCCTACCGTGAATTCAAGAGTGACCGTATTGTCGTTGAACGGAGCTCCCCACACCTGGAAAAACGGGGGCACGTTCTTCTTCATGATTAGGTTTTCGGGCCTAAAACTCTCTTTGCCCTTGTCCAGCAAGGTCGCCGAAGCCTTGACTCCGTCAATAGGGATAGACGTAATTGCATGGGAAAACGGGACGCCCGCAATAAAAACAGCAAACATCAATAGGGTCAAAAGCTTCTTCACACGACCCAATATATTTTTTTTTGAGGAATCTTGGGCTCTAAACCCCAAGAAAACATTGACAATAACAAAAAAATATCAAAGTATGATAAAAAAATTTTATCTTTGCCCCCGATGACTCCTTCGCGCAACAATATGGCTCTCTGGCACCTGCTCGCCGTTGTGACAGTTGCCTTCTGGGGCACGAGTTTCGTGAGCACGAAGGTACTTTTGAACCATGGGTTCTCCGCCGTGCAGATATTCACGATGCGTTTCGTGGTTACCTACCTGCTGCTGCTCGCGGCATCCCACAAGCAGTTCCGCAGCAAGAACTGGAAGCACGAACTGATCCTCTTCATCTGCGGCATCACAGGTTGCACACTCTACTTCTGGACCGAGAACACGGCGCTTTCGCTTGCACCATCGAGCAACGTCTCGCTCATCGTCTGCATCACGCCGCTGCTCATCATGATTTTTGGTGGACTTTTCTACAAGAGCGAACGGCTTGGCAGGCGGCAGATTCTCGGTTGCATCGTCACGTTCATCGGCATGGTGCTCGTGGTGCTAAACGGCAAATTCATCCTGAAGCTCTCCCCGCTCGGCGACTTCTTGGCCATCAGCGCCGCACTCGTGTGGACCATCTATTCGCTTGTCGTCCGCAAGCTCAACGGCGAGTATTCCACCCTGTTCATCACGCGCAAAATTTTCTTCTACGGTGCGCTCACGTCCATCCCCGCGCTGTTCATCGAGGCGGGTGGCAACCTAGCGAAAGTGGCCGACATCCCGTGGCAGAATTTCGCGGAACCTGTCGTGACACTCAACTTCCTCTGCCTCACGGTTTTCTCGTCGCTGTTCGGCTACCTTGTCTGGAATAAGGTAATGAAACAAATCGGCACAGTGCTTGCCAGCAACTACCTCTACGCCATTCCGCTCGTCACCATCATCACGGCGGTCATCGCGCTTGGCGAGCGCATCACGATCGTCGCCATCGCGGGCGCAGCAGCGACTATCGCCGGAATGGTCATGGCCGAATTCCGGCGGAAACAGCGTTAAAGATTTCTAGAAACTATTCCCTGTGTTCATACAAGTACAGGTTCGCCTCGCCCACAGCGAGCTCGGAGCCCTTGATATGCCATTCGTCATCCGTGCCAGTGCGATATTTTACGACGACGCGGTACTTTTTATCAGTCTGCAAAACTTCCAGCGGAACCGTCCAGAAATTCTCCGTACCCACAACCATTTCGAGTTCATAGGATTCTTCGGAATCGACGCCGTAAATCGAAATAGACTTGACCATGTCCTTCGGGTTTCGCACGTGAACAATGCTCCAGAACGTACTTGCGCTTTCCTTGACCCAGAGCGACGTAGAATCGCCCCACACGCCCTCAACGCCTTCGCAGCTCACGAATTCCCATTCGCCGTAATAACGGCCCACGGTATTGCCCATGATATCGGACGCCGGAGCACCACCCAAGTCCACGCCGCAATTCGCATCGGGGCAGCGGTCGGTAATGCGCACCGTGACGCGCTTCCAGCCATCGGGAGTCTTCGCTTTCACGCGCACGCAGCCGCCACAGGCCGCGCCACCATCCCACGGGCCTTTATCATCCCCCGGCGAAACGTTCACGTGGATTGCCGCATAATATTGGATATTAGTTTGTCCGTAGTTACAGGCGCCACCCAAGCTCGTCTCTTTTGCCGTGACGCTACCGTAAGTGGTCACGGAACCCTTGCCCCCGTTCTCGGTGAGTGTCGGGTCGGCCGCGGTATAGCTGTCGCAGTCGGTACACTTGCCATCGTCGCCACCGTCATCGTCGGAAGAGGCCGGAGCCGCGCTAGACGCAGGTTCACCACTGGACGCCGGAGTTTCAGCACTCGATGCCGGAGCAGCACTAGACGAAGGCTTTTCAGCACTGGACGAAGATGTGGTAGACGAAGCCGGAGCGGCACTCGATTCAGGCGCCTTGCTCGATGAAGACTTTGCAGCACTACTATTCTCTTTTGCAGATTCCTGCGAGCTGGACATTTCGCCCTCTTCAGAAGAGGTTGCTTCGGCAGAACTCAACGCAGGCTGGGAGCTCTCGTTTGCAGGAGCACCCGTACTGGAACTGGAATCATCACCGCAAGCAACGAGCACTATGCCCAAGCAAAAAAACAGGACTCTTAAACTGCAAAATCTAGGCATTTACGAACCACTATCTACTTATTATAAATCGCTTCGAGCGCGGCGGCAAGGTATGCAAGCGGAGCGTTCCAGTTAATGGCCACTTCGTTCGTCGCATAGCTGCAGCGATTATCAATATAGGCAAGTGCAGGCTTGTCGGCAGCGGCATAGTTCGGGCACTTCCAGTTTTCCTTGCCATCCAGGTTGATATCCTGCTTGCCCAGGTGCGGCCCACCCACGAGCATGCCCGGCACCGGATCGTCCACCATGTCCGATTCGCTCGGGCGGTGGTGCGGGTTGCGCGGGCTACGGTAACCGAAACCGGTCACGTAGGTAATGTCCTGCGGGTTCTTGCCGAGCAAGTAGTCCAGGCACTGCTGTGCGCCATCCAGGTAGCTCTTGTCCTTGGTAAGCAGGTAAGCATGCACCAGCACAATGCCATTGTTCGACATCGCACTGTTGCTGCCCCAGTTCCAGCTCCACGGGAATGCTGGCAAGCGGTAAGCACTCGTGTCGCCCACAGCACGGAGGTTGTTCGCCTCGTTCAGCACGACCTTCTTTGCAGCAGCAACCAGCTCGGCATCAAAATCTGCGGAATCCAGCGCAACACGGAAAGCGGAAAGCATGTTCACATTGCCCCACCAGGCGCCATCGGGCGTGAACGCGTTCGCCTTCAGGTCTTCCTGATAAGCGGCAGTCGCCTTGTCGGCCTTCGCACCTGCGGCAATCTTCGCGCGGAAGAGCTCGGCAGCCGCCCAGCGGAATTCGTCCTTGCCGTTCTCGTCGCCGGGCATATAGCTACCCGTCTGCACGTCGTCGGGCTGCTTGTAGAAAGCTTCCGGATTCTTCTTGGCCCAGGCATACGCACTCTCGGCAGCCTTGAGCATCTTGTCGGCATAAGCCTTGTCGATATTCCTGTACACCACGCTCGCCTGCGCCATCACGGCCGCAAAGTCCAGCGAGGCCGTCACGTTCTTGATAATCGCGTAACGCGGAGCGATATCGTTTTCGGGCAGCACGCTCCCGCCGAACTTCAGCGTAGTCACCTTATGGTACACGCCGCCGTCCTTGTCCTGCATGGTCAGCATCCAGTCGAGGTTGTAGCGCACTTCTTCAAGGAGCTCCGGGTATTTCGGGAATTCGCGCGGGATGTTCCACTTGAGGGAATCCGCATATTTCGGGAAATGTTCATAAATTTCGAGCAAAGTAAACACGGTGATGCCGGAGTTCACGATGTACTTGCCGTAATCGCCCGCATCGTACCAGCCGCGCTGCGACTTGATGGTCTTGCCATTACCCTTGCCGCCCGTCGCCTTGTCGGAGCCGTAGACAATCACGTGATCGTCCTTGTGGCCCGCGGCACGCGCCCACTTGCCCGCATACTGCGGTTCCAGCGCCATGCTCGCACGCTGGTAGTAGAACCACTTGAGGGAAGCCTTCACCAGGTCGCCGTATACATTTTTCCCGACGACAACGGGCGTGCCCACATATTCGCCACCACGGAAAAGCCGATAAGTTCCAGGAGTCTTTACAGAAGAAATATCGAAGGTCTGCACTTCCTCGCCGCTGTAATCCCAGTCGTACACTAGGGGTGCCTTGAGTTTCAGGACCGTTTTTCCCTTCAGGTCACGGACCTCGAGCCCGTTCGCATCGTTACCGGGGAAAACGACCGTCTTTTCGGCATCGGGATAATAACCCAGCTGGTTCACGAGGGGGCCAGCAAAAGCCGAAGAGACAGACAAGGAAACCGCCAAAGCGGCCGTACAAAAACAAACATTCCATGACATATTCATGCCTAGAATATACTTTAAAATGCCCCCTGTAGGGCGTAACACGCATCACATTCCGTTTTCAGCGGGAAACAAAGACTATCCGCAAGCCCTTTTTTATATTTGAAAGCAGGAGGAATTTGCCCCATGAACATAGGTCTACACAAAATAGCCCTTTTTCTCGCCTGTTGTACCCTGCCGTTTACGCTTATCGCCTGCGGCGACGATTCCTCGTCGGTCGACAGTCCTGAAGATGTCCAGATTTCCCTTTCCAGCTCCGAAGAAGACGACACCTCCTCTTCGGGAAAGACGGATTCCAAGGCAAAATCGTCTTCTTCCAAAGAAACCAAGCTATCCAGCAGCAAAGCCGATTCCACCTCCACTGACGAGCCGGAATCGTCTACCGACACATCGTCTACTAAAAAGACAAATTCGTCTTCGTCAAAAGAAAATCCCAAGGATTCATCCGACGTAAAAGGAACCGACTCTACTGCAGTCGAAAGCTCCTCTTCCCAGGAATCCTCCTCCAGTGAGATCCTCAAGGTTCCAACGACCTCCTTCACAGATTCCCGCGACGGCAAGACATACAAGCTGGTCAACATCAACGGACAAATCTGGATGGCCGAAGACCTGCAATACGGAGATTCTAGCCTTTATACATTTATGGATGCAGAAGTCGTATGTCCCCAGGGATTCCACCTGCCAAGCATGCAAGAATTCGAAGCCCTCGTCGAATACGCCGGCGGGATGGAGGTCGCCGCAAAAAAATTGAAGAGCACCACGGGCTGGCCAAACGACTCGACCTATGGCGACTGGAACGGCACCGACGACTACGGCTTCAATGCGAAACCTGTCGAAAGCGGCAACGGCACAGGTACGGACGAAAACTTCTGGACAACAATGCACAACTTCTACAATTATGCATCGGTAAATATCTTCAAGATAGAACCGCATCCCACATCCAAGATGGACTCGACCGCACCGCAACCCCAATTCGGAGACTTCGGTCCCTTCTGCTACACGAGGGTGGCTCTGACTTCTGCGGAACTCTCGTCATTGGCCTGCTTCATCAATGCCGAGCCGGACTCCCGAATTTCCGTCCGCTGCCTGAGCAATATCCAGGAATGCAACGGTACGGCGTTCGACAACACCAAGCAATTCTGCCAGGACGGAGCCATATACGACATTTGCCAAAGGCACCAATACGACGGGACAAAATACGAATGCAGGAACGACACTATCTATGAGCGGGGCACCGACTCTGTCTACAAAATTTCCTGGAAGATCTTGAACCCGCAAAAGACTTATGGTTTATTCCAGGATCCTCGTGACGGGCAGTACTACAAGACCATCACGGTAGAAGGCTCCACCTGGTTTGCCGAAAACCTCAACTACGATGTACCAGGGTCTATCTGTTACGACAACAAGCCGTCTTACTGCGACATCTACGGCAGGATGTACACACAAAAGCAGGCTCTTGGAGGCATCGATACCGTTCCCGATCGCAGAACGGAGGGAATATGCCCACCGGGAACCCATCTGGTCACACTCGCCGAATACAATGCGCTCCAAGAAGCTTACAGCACAGAAGACATGTTTAGCAGCTATGTCGAATACGATCTCACCGGGGAATTCGGGACATTCACAAACAATTCAGGCGTAAGCCTTCTGTTTGGCGGATATTACAGCAAAAATGCACGCTCATCGTATTATTTAGAAGAATGGAGCGAAATGAGTCGGGCCGGCTACCTCATCGGCTCGGAATTCACGTACTTTTTCTACCATGGTGGATGGCCTCGGACATCGCCTAAAAACTACTACAGGCTCAACGGCGAACCGGCGATTGCTCCGGATGATGACCAGTTTGGCAGTGTCCGCTGCGTCGTAAACTACTTCTAGTTCCCAATCAATATGAGACGATGATTGTCAGGGCGATAATGAGGACGATCCAAAACTCGGCATCGTCCGCTGTATCGTGGACTAGTCGCTATTTTCCGTCTTTGATTTTGTTTTAGTTCTCTTTCTCGTTTTCTTTTTCTCACCAACATGGAAAACCACATTACCCTTTGAGAAGGAAAATCCTCTTTTAAGGGCAATAATGGTTAACGCTCTAATGAGAATCACGAGAACGATACATATAACAACAACGTCAATCGTATCGACTTGCCCCCAATCTGTTTGTATATTACGCACGGTGTGTATACCCTTTGACAACGAATCCGCAGCAGAGTCCGAAATATCGCTGGTCTCTGTCTCTACGGTTTTTATACGTACCACATTTCTCACTGCATTTGGGGGAACATTACTAGCTACCGTTATAACGCCCGTCTCCATTTCCAATTCTGTGGCATTTTGAAAGAGCGAATTGGTGATTGCCATTTCAGCCATTTTTCACCTGTACCTTTTTTTTGCGGGATATGTGAAGGGTTATTTTTTTATACGCTATATATCCTTACAGGTAAACCTGCAAGTCCTGGGAGCACACATGCGATTCGGGGCCACTTTCAACCAGCCCGGCAAAGGTGTTGAAAGGTTTTCACAAAAAAGAATTTACTTCTGTTCTTCTTTCTTATTTTCACCGATTGCAACAACGGTCCCGTTCTTCGAGAACGAGAATCCCTTCTTGAGGGCGATGACCATTATCGCAAGGATAAGCACAATCAGCACAGCACAACCACTCGGCGAGGTAAGAGCTGCAACCGGAGATTGGTTGGCTTTCGCATCTTGGAGCTGAGTTGTCAGATTTGCCTTGTCCGCTTCCAGCTGATCAACTTTCACCTTCAAATTGGCATTTTCAATCTTCAGCACCTGGACATCCTTCGCAAGCAAGAGCGAATCCTTCTGGAGATTGATGATAACTTTCTGGACGCTATCCGCATGATGTTTTGCCTTCTTGAACATTTCCATGCTCTTGAAGTCGCCCTTCTTAAACGCTGCAGATGCAGTCGTTGCGGTGGAATCGTTGTTTACCTGTTCTGCCATTTTGTTACCTGTTCCTTAGGTTGAGTTTTAAAATCGGTGATGTAAAGTGTTACTTCTTCAGCCCGAGCAACTGGAGAATCAAAGAAATAATCATATCGAACAATGACGTCGGCTTGCTTGCCGCCGGCTTTGCGGTACTTGCCTGGGCGGGCTTCTGCGATGCGGTCTGCGCCTTAGGAGCCGCTTGCGGCTGTTGTGCGGGAGCGGGTTGCTGCACGGGAGCGGGCTGCGGTGCGGGTGCGGCCGGTTCCGGAGCGGGCTGCGGTGTCGGTTCCTGGACAGGTTCCACTTCGGGCGCAGGCGCGGGTGCGGACTTCGCCTCTTCCACGGCAGGCTCAACGCTTGCAGGCGGTTCAGCGGGCTGCGGTTCCGTTGCCGTAGCATCCGGAGCACTCTCGGGCACTTCGGGGAGCACGTCGGTACACTTGGAAATGATGGCCTTCAGCGACGGCGTAAAGGGCCAGTCGAACTTGTCCTTCCTGACGTTGGTGTGGTAGAACACGCCCTTGAACGCCAGCGCTTCTGCATCGGTTGCAAACGGATTATCGTCCGGCTTGAAGTTCATCGGGATGTTGTGCTTGCGGCCCAGGTACTTGACGAGCGCGACAACGGCATCAATCTGGACATCCGTCATCGAGGCGTAGTAGTCGTAGCCCCTGTAGCTGTGCTTGTAATAGAATTCCGTCTCGGACACCTTGCAGTATTCGTTCTTGTAGGCGTCGACCAAGTTCTCGCCAGAAAGCTTGAGCGGACCGTAATTCGAAATCTCGATGCCAATGGACTGCTTCGACATGGCTCCGTTTCCGCCAATAGCACCGCTACCGAGATGGTAACTCCATTCGGTGTCCGGGAACATTTCGTAGATCCTTCCCGAGCGGTCAACAACGTACGATACAGACACGTGGTTGTCTGCCTTGGAGAGGGAACTCGTATCGGACTTGATATAGCCGACGGTAAAGTGCAGGCAAATACTCTTCTTTACGGTTCTGGCATTGTAATAGTAGCTGGTGAAATCTGGCCGGATAGAATAAACCTTCACGTCATTCCCGATATCGGTCGTCGCAGTCAGTTTGTACTTGACTCCAGACGAATTTGTCAGGTTCGAAAAAAATTCATCTTCACGTTTCTTAATGGTTTCTGGCCTCATGCAATTTTCCCTTTCTAAACAAAGTACAATATATATTATTTTCTTCTACCAAAATTTAATTTGTTATCAGAAACAACCGAAAACAAATTCACTTTTTGTTCAAAATAAGCGTCATTTGCAACTTTGAGCAGAAAAATGCGGACAAGCCGTCTATTTACAGCCAAAACAAGCGCCTATATAATTTTTTTTCGCATTATTCACGCATAAAACAAGTTTTTTATTAAAAAAAACAGCGATTCGGGCACTTTTTTTAAAAAATTTATTTTTGTTGATTCTTTTTTACGTTTCGTTACTATATTTAGTTAAGCAACTCAAAAAACAATAGGAGTACACATGAAAAAACTTTTCATCCTCGTTGCAGTTCTGCTTTTCGCAGCTAGTTCTGCATTTGCCCAGTTCAATCTCGGTGGTCACGCAGCCGCCAACTTCAGCTCTCTCTATGGTGATGACACTGATGACGTTCCTTGGGGTCTCGGTTTCAATGCCGGTGTTGCTGCCAAGATTGGCATTGCCGGCATAATCGCTGTCGCACCGGAAGTTGATTTCGACATGCGCCGTCAATCGGACGACGATGCAACTTGGACGACATTGGCTCTCGAAATTCCTATCCTCGCCCGCATCAACGTCCTCCCGATCCTCTTCATCGAAGCCGGTCCGCAGATCGCCTTCCTCCTGAGCTCCAAGCAGGAAGTTGAATTTGCCGGTGAAACAATCACCACCGACTACGGTGATCTCGACATGCTCAACACCTTTGAATTCGGCCTGGCCGCTGGTGTTGGCTTCTCCGTCCTCCCGAGCTTGGATGTTAACTTCCGTTCTGTCTTCGGCCTTACCTCCATCGTGGACGGCAAGGACATGCTCGGCAACGACATCGACGTGGACATCAAGCACATCCAGTTCCAGGTTGGTGCCACCTACTGGTTCATGTAATCGAACCTGAAGTTCTAAGAACTTAAAAGGAACCCGCAAAAGCGGGTTCTTTTTTTATCTAGGCAAAATCACAGCAATAAAAAACCCGGCTCCGGAGAGTCGGGTTTTCTTAAATCCTTCGGCTAGTACACTTCGGCGAGCTCAGTGCACTTTTCCGGGAACATTACTTCTTGCTGCGGTGGCTGTTCTTGATCCATTCAGTCTTGTGGACTTCGGGGATGTCATCGAGCAGGCGGAGCGTATGCGGTTCGTCCGTATTGTCGAGCACTTCGGCAGGGGTACCCTGGTTCACGATCTTGCCGTCGTGCATGATGAAGATACGGTCCGAAACGTAGTTAGCAAGGCCGATGTCGTGAGTCACGAACACCACGGTCATCTTGAGCTCGTCTTTCAACTTGCGCAGGTAATCGAGGATGTTGGCGCGCACGCAGGCGTCCACCATGGAGGTGGCTTCGTCGGCAATCAGCACCTTCGGGCGGAGCGCGAAGATACGGGCCAGCAACATACGCTGCATCTGGCCACCGGAAAGTTCGAACGGGTACTTGCCTTCGATATCGGCAGGCGTCACGTTCACGGCCAAGAGGCCTTCGTCCACGCGGCGGCGGACTTCTTCCTTGCTCGGCTTGTTCTTCAGGATGTTCAGGGAATCTTCCAGCTGGCTACGAATCGTAAAGAACTGGTTGAAGCATCCGAACGGGTCCTGGAACACGGACTGCACTTCGTTCCAGTGGGCCTTGAGGTTCGTAATCTTGTGGTCACGGTAGAGGAACTGGCCGCGGGTCGGCTGGTACAGGCCCAGCATGATCTTCGCGAGCACGGACTTGCCGCAGCCCGAGCCACCCACGATGGAGATGAATTCTTCGTCGTAGATATCAAAGGACACGTCGCGGACGGCCGTCTTCAAAGTCTTGCCGGCACCGAAATCCTTGCTGATGCGCTTGGCAGAAAATACAACTGGCTTATTACTGAGCATAATCGCACCTCACGTCACGATCGCCGACAATGCGGAGATTCTGGGTATTCTTCTTACAGTCGGGGCATGCCTTCTTGCAACGCGGGGCGAAGCGGCAACCCACAATCTTGTTCTTGAGGCTCGGAGGAGCACCTTCGATGGCCACCGGATGGCGGGTACGCTGGCTCGCTTCCGTGCTGAGCATGGCGCCCATGAGGGCCTGCGTGTACGGATGGCGCGGATCCTTCACGACCTGTTCTGCAGTACCCTTCTCGACGATTTCACCCGCGTACATGATGGCGATGTTGTCGGCCACGTGGTACAGGAGCGGAAGTTCGTGGGTAATGAAGATCATCGTGGAGAAGATGCCCTTGTCCAAGAGGTCGAAAATCAACTTGATGACTTCTTTCTGGGTGGACACGTCCAAAGCAGACGTCGGTTCGTCGGCAATCACCATCTGCGGGTTGAGCAAGGTGGAAATACCGATCACGGAACGCTGGCGTTCACCGGCGGTAAGCTGGATCGGATAGGAGTCGAGCACGCGCTTCGTGTCCATGCCGAACAAGTCGAAACGTTCGCAAAGGCGGTCGTAGATTTCCTTGTGGTCGAGCTTCTTGCCCGGCTGCTGGTGGGCGGCGATCACGTCGGCAGCGATGTCCTTGATCTTGCGCACCGGGTTCAGGGCGTTGAAGGCGCCCTGCGGAATCATGGAGACCTTCTGGGCGAGCACGTTGGCGCGGACATCCTCGATGGAGCGGTTCATGAGCGATTCCATCTTGTTGCCGTTCTTGACGCGCACATCGCCGTTCTCGGGATAGAGAGGCGGGATGCACATGCCCATGAGGCCGGAAACGAGAGTGGACTTGCCGCAGCCGGATTCACCGGCGATACCGAGGATTTCGCCCTGCTTCATGGTGAAGGACACGTCGGTCACGGCGTGCGTCTTGTCGCCGAAGCGTCCAAGGTAATAGAGGCTGAGGTTTTCTACTTCAAAAACATTTTCAGACATTTCGTTACCTCTTACTTGCGCAGGCGCGGGTTAAAGACGCCTTCCATGGAAGTATTGATCAGGTAAAGGGCGAACACCGTAAGGGTGATGATAATGGTCGCCGGGAGGAAGGCAATCCAAATGCCGTCCGAAAGGGCGCCCTGGTCCTTGGCCTGGTTCAGGATGATGCCGAGGGACGTGGAATCCAGAGGTCCGAGGCCGATCATGGAGATGGAGGCTTCGGAAAGGATACCGGAAGACACCTGCATGATGAACACCATGAACACGTACGAGAGCAAATACGGAAGCACGTGCTTGATCACGATAGTGAGCGTGGAAGCACCGTTGATGCGGGCGAGCGCGATGTGGTCGCGGCTACGCAGGGACGATGCCTGGGCACGCACTGCACGGGCAGACCAGCTCCACGCCGTAAGGCCGATGATAAGGCCGATGAGCGTGAGAGAACGGCCGTCCTTCACAGCGGAGCTGATGAGCACGAGAATCACGAACTGCGGAATCACGATGAAGATGTTGGTGAGCATGTTCAGCACTTCGTCGATCCAGCCGCCGCGGAAACCGCCGAACAGGCCGATGAGCACGCCGATGGTCGTCGCGATGACGCCAGCAACGAGGCCCACATAGAGCGAGGAGCGCAGACCAGCAATCAGGAGCGACACGTAGTCGCGGCCGAGGTGGTCGGTGCCGAGCAGGTGGTCTGCACTGGAACCGGCGTACGGGCCAGCCACGATGTCACGGGCGTTGATGTCCACATGGTAGAACAACGGTCCGAAAATTGCGATCAACAGCGTGAGAATGAAAATCGAGATACCCACGACGAACATCGGGGACTTGAGAAGGTTTCTTAAAAGCTTAACCATGATTACTTACCTCCCATCTGGAGACCGGCCTTGACACGCGGGTCAAAGACAGCGATCAAAACGTCAACTGCGAAGTTCGCGACGAGCACGCAGGTCGAAATCATCAAGGTACAACCCTGAATGGTCGCGTAGTCGTTCTGCTGGATTGCGGTAAGCATTGCCATACCGAGACCCGGGTAGGAGAAGATCATTTCGGTAATGAGAGCGCCACCCACCATGGTACCCAGCGACTGGGCGAGACCCGTGAGCTGCGGGAGCATGGCGTTGCGGAACACGTAGCTGATAATCTTGCCTTCACGCAGACCGAGCCACTTGGCGTATTTCATGTAGTCGGTACCGAGTTCGTAGATCGACATGGAGCGCATACCCGTCGCCTGACCGGAAAGCAAGATCGGGAACACGGAGAAGAACGGGAGCACGTAGTAGAACCCGACGCTCTTGATGCAGTTCCAGTTGAACGAGAGTTCCGGAATGTCGGGGCTGTAGGCGCCCATCGCGGGGAACCAGCCCAGCGTGATGGAGAACAGAGCCACCAAAAGCATACCGAACACGAAGAACGGGATACCGTTCAGGAACATGGCGAGCGGGAAGAACACCTTGTCGAAGATGCCGCGCTTGTAGGCAGCGAAGGCACCGAGGAGGTTACCGATAATCCAGCCAAGGAGAATCGTCGGAGCCTGGATGGCGAGCGTCCAAGGCACGGATTCCTTGATGATGTCGGCGACCGGCTTCGGATACTGGCTGTAAGACAGACCGAGGTCACCCTTGAACACGTTGCCGATGTAGACAAAGAACTGGGAAATGCCAGAGGCGAGCTTCGGGTCGTCCTTCACGACGACCTGGTCGATCATGACGGTGTCCTGGCGTTCAAGCTGGAACTGTTCCATGACAGCGACCTTTTCGATCTTCTCGACCTTCTTCTTGGTCTTCGGGTCCTTGACCATGACCGGGTTGCCCTTCTTGTCGAGGACGGGCTTTTCTTCGAACACCGGATTGCCTTCAGCATCGACAGCCTGGCGTTCTTCCATGACCGGGTTGCCTTCGGCGTCGGTCACCTTGACGGTCTTGAGGACCGGGGCGCCGTTCTCGTCGAGCTTCGGCACCTTGACAGTCTTCATCTGGCCCTTTTCGTCGACTTCGGGTTCATAGACAACGTTGCCCTGGTCATCGAGTTCGGCCATACCGAAGGCCTTGAGCAGGCCTTCCTTCTTGAGCTTGGCTTCTTCGGGAGAAAGACCCTGTGCGGCCTTACCCATGATAATGTCCACCGGGTTGTTTTCACCCATACGCGGCAGAGTAAAGTTAATCGCGACAGCGACAACAAACGTCAGGAGATACCAGAACGCCTTCTGCAGGACATAGCGTAGCATAGGATATTGTTTAAGCATTTCTCGTCCTTCTATTTAGCAAGCTTTAAGTTCCACAGGACCTTCGTACCCGAGGCAATCCACGGCAGCTGCGGCGGAGCGTACGGATTTTCGGCGGTGGGCCAGTTGGTCCACACGCGGTCGCTGAATTCGTAATACTGTTCCGGGAGGTAGGTCAGCGGGATAGACGGCTGGTCCTCCATGAAGATCTTGTTCAGTTCGCGGTAGGCGGAAGCCTTGGCTTCTTCGTCCGTCATGAGCGGGATGAGGCCCAGGAGGCTGTCCACTTCGGGACGGAACTCCGGAGTGCCCGGCTGGTTGTAGCGGCCGATGTTGGTACCGGCCCAGGCGCCCAGCGGCTGCCAGTCGCGGCTGGCCATGACTTCGTTGAAGCGGCTCCACGGAAGAGACGGGGAAACGTCGGCAGTCGGCTTGTGCATGATGAGGTCGAAGTTACCCGTACCCATCGCAGGCCAGTACTGGCCACCGTCCACAAAACCTTCGCGGATGTCGATACCGGCCTTACGCATGCCTTCGACGGCGATGGTCACGATAGATTCCCAGTCGGTCCAGCCGGCAGGAGACGTGATGAAGAGGGTCGGGATCTTTTCGCCCTTGGCGTTGTAGGTACCGATAAGTTCGCCACCGTCGGTGAACTTGGACGAATAACCGGCTTCGGCGAGCATCGACTTGACCTGGTTGATGCGCTGGGCCTCGTCGGTGATACCGAGGTTCACGCCCAGCTTCTGGTCTTCGGCGTTGATGTACTTGCCTTCGAGGTTCGTCGGCATGATAAGGCCCGGCTGCAGCGGCGTCGTGTAGTTGGACACGGCGAACATGCGGATAGCCGTATAGTCGATGGCCGTCGCGAGGGCGCGGCGGAAGCGCTTGTCGTTAAGCGGTTCCTTCATCGTGTTGATCATCATCATCGGCATGGCACCCGGAGCAAAATACGGAGGGTCGTTGAACCAGGTATGGACACCGGCGCCCTTCTTGTGCCAAATACGCGGGACAAAGCTCATGGAAGCGTCCAGGGCACCTTCGCGAAGCGCGATCGTGCTGTGGTCGTTGCTCTTGTAGATCGGGTGAACGATGTACTTGGGAGCCGGGAGCTGGCCGTTGTGGAGGGCGGCGTTGCCCCAGTAGTCGTCGCGGCGTTCAAGAATAATCTTGTTTGCAGAATAGTCCTTGATGTTGTACGGGCCCGAAACCACCGGGTTCTTGTCCATCATCATCTTCTTGACTTCGTCGAGGCCCTTTTCGGCAATAAGCGGTTCGAAAACGTGGGCCGGGGCGATACGGATAGCCTGGAGCAAGTCACGCACAGAAAGCGGGTTGTTCCTCTGGGCCTTGTTCACGATGAAGGCGAGGCGTTCGCCAATCATCTTGCGCTCGGCAGACGAGTCCTCGGCTGCCGGTTCGGCATAAAGTGTGTCCACATGGATTGCGGAAATCTGTTCGGCGGTGTTGATGGAACCCTTCGTAAACATGAACTTCACGTCGTTCGAGTTCACCTGCTTGCCGTCGCTCCAGGTCGCAGCCGGGTTCAAGTCAACCACGATGCTGTCGTTGTTGGACAGTTCCTCGACCAGGTGGCCCAGGAGGTCCTCAATCTGACCGTTCAGAGTGTTATAAGTAACAAGCGGTTCGTAAACCAGGTTGAAGCGTCCGCCGACAGGCCATGCGGCCATCCAGCTTTCTGCAAGCGGATTAAATGTCGCAGGGGCGCCCCATTGCTGGCCGGACAGGTACAGGGTTTCCTGACGAGGCAAAGCCCCTTCAGCCTGATCACTGCCACCGCACCCTGAAAAAACTGCTCCACTTGCCGAAAGCACTAAAGCCGTTCTGGCAATCGATTTCAATCCAATCATTGTGTCCTCTTTTATAAAGCATTGATATGCTTGTGATTAAAAAATTCTTTCGTAATATAGATTTAAAATTTTTCGTTGTTTTTAAAGACCGAAAAAAAACTGTTTACAGCGCTACGACAGAAAGCGCCTAAACCGCATAAAACGGGCAAATCGCCTGCAATGTATCTCAAAATTTACAAAGAAACGCGATAAACGCCCTATTTTCCGCAACAGCGGAAACGCGATTTCGCAGGTAGCCCCGGAGCACAGCACCTTTCTATATTTTAGCGGCAGGCCACCATGAAATCCATACCGAAAGCCCTACTGCTGGTTCTATCACTCGCGGGAACATGCCTCGCCAGTGAACCCACGACGGGGAGCAGCCAGCAAACCGAGCAAGAACCCGAGATTTCGACCTTCCGCGACCGGTTCTCGCTCCGGTTCCTTGGCTCTTACAACTACATGTCGATACAGAACTCGGCCTACGGCGATGAACCGCTACGATCCAACCGTCCCTTGAACCTGGGCATCGGATTCGGATACGACAGTCTTTTTACTCTATTCGACAAGTCCTGGGACCTGTCGTTCGACATCCGGTACAACCTCCCGTTCACGACATCCAACGGGCATTCAAATTTCCGCGCTTTCGAGACGGGGATCAACTTTTTCCCGGACGACTGGTGGCTTTCGGGGAACCTGCGCCTTTACAGCGGCTTCACGACAAAAATCCATGACGAACCCAGGGACAGAATCAAGTTCGTGGACCTCTCCATCTACGACATGTACTTTTCGGCCCTGTGGATGGCGAGCGCCAACGGGAAATTCACCCCGCGCAGCGCCTACTTCCTAGAACGGCGGCAAAAGCATTCCGCAGGGAGCATCATCGTGGGCGGCAGACTGCAACGGAACATCGCCAAGGACAACGACGGGATACTCCTTTACGAGAACAACCGCCGCGACATCACCACGACCTGGGGCGACGTGGGATACACCTACAGCTTTATTTTCAGGAGGGGCTATTTCGTGAACCTGTGGGGAGTCCTCGGGCTCGCCTACGGCCGCATCGTCACCGACGACGACAACGACAACGACGACAACGTTTTGCTTCCCGAATTCGACATACGCAGCGCATTCGGGTATCTTGGAGACAAATGGTCGTGGAACATCGTGCTCAAATCGGGTTACTCCATCGTCCTGTACGGAGAACACAGCGAACGGAAAAACACGAGCGCCCTCGAAACGCTCGCCGTGAGAAGGTTCTAGGAATTACGAAAAAAGTAATTCTAAAAATTTTACATACAAAAGAAACCGCGCCTCTTCTTGTCATCCCCGCGCAGGCGGGGATCTCCATACAAAAGAAACAGTGCCTCTTCTTGTCATCCCCGCGCAGGCGGGGATCTCCATACAAAAGAAACCGTCCCGAGTGGGGACGGTTTCTCTTAGTAATTCTAATGGTTTAGAAAATTACTTCTTGCAGCACTTCTTGCAAGCGGGCTTCTTAGCGGCCTTGGCACCCTTGCGCGGGTCACCGGCGTACACGGCAGCCTTGCCGAGTTCTTCTTCGATGCGGAGGAGGCGGTTGTACTTGCACACGCGGTCCGTACGAGAGAGGGAACCCGTCTTGATCTGGCCAGCGGCAGTACCGACGGCGAGGTCAGCAATGAAGGTGTCTTCGGTTTCGCCAGAGCGGTGAGAAACGATCGGAGCGTAGCCTTCGTTCTGGGCGCGCTTGATGGCGGCGAGAGTTTCGGACACGGAACCGACCTGGTTCACCTTGATGAGGATGGCGTTGGCGATGCCGGCCTTGATGCCTTCGTCGAAGATGGTCGGGTTGGTAACGAACAGGTCGTCACCGACGAGGTTGATCTTGCCACCGAGCTTGTCGGTCATGACCTTCCAGCCAGCCCAGTCAGCTTCGTCGAGACCGTCTTCAATGGAGAAGATGGAGTACTTGTCGATGAGCTTTTCGTAGAGCTTC
>Ga0129306_1000256_pt1 | contig 91771 bp, 94 predicted proteins | sample P827metagenome_FD_94438 | JGI IMG/M metagenome (GOLD analysis project Ga0129306, IMG submission 94438) | Capybara group fecal microbial communities from Wisconsin, USA - P827 metagenome | ecosystem: Host-associated > Mammals > Digestive system > Large intestine > Fecal | place: USA: Wisconsin...
ATGTTGGGGTTCTTGCGGAACTCCTCCAGATCAGCCAGCATCTCGTCGGCGGAGGAGTACCGGTTGTCCGGGTTGGGGGCCATGGCCCGCATGGTGATCTCCTCCAGCGCCTCGGGAATGGATGGGTCGATCTCCCGGGGAGACAGGGGGATGGAGTTGATATGCTGGATGGCCACGGACACAGGGGTGTCCCCCTCAAAGGGCAGGCGGCCGGTGATCATCTCATAGAGGACCACACCGGCGGAGTACAGGTCGGACCGGGCGTCGATATGGCTGCCCCGGGCCTGCTCCGGGGAAATATAGTGGACGGAGCCCAGGGCCTCCTGGGTCAGGGTACTGTGGCCGCCGGAGGCCACCCGGGCAATGCCGAAGTCGGCCACCTTCACGCTGCCGTCCCGGAGGACCATCACGTTGTGGGGCTTGATGTCCCGGTGGATGATGCCCCGGCTGTGGGCGTGGCCCAAGGCCTTGACGATCTGGGTGATAAAATGGAGGGCCTCCCGCCAGTTGAGCTTGTTCCCCTTCTTCTGCATGTACTGCTTCAGGGTGATGCCGTCGATGAGCTCCATGACGATATACTCCAGCTCCGAGGACCGGCTCACGTCGTACACCGCCACGATATTGGGGTGGGACAGCATGGCAACGGCCTGGGACTCGTCGTGGAAGCGGCGGCGGAACTCGGCGTCCTGGGCCAGGTCCTCCCGCAGGATCTTGATGGCCACCAGCCGGTTCAGCCGGTGGCAGCGGGCTTTATAGACCCGGGCCATGCCGCCGGTGCCGATGACCTCCAAAATCTCATATCGGTTGTCGAGTAATTTACCGATGTATTGATCCATGGTAAATATCCTCCTTCTTTCTCAGGGTCGTTCCGCCCTCAGCGGCGGATGAGCACCGCCGTCACGTTGTCGGGCGCGCCCCGGTGCAGGGCAATGTCCAACAGCCGCTGGCAGCAGCTCTCGTCCTCGCCGCCGTGGATGACCTCATAGAGCATCTCCTGTTCGGTGACCACGTTGCTCAGTCCGTCGCTGCACAGCAGCAGATAGTCCCCGGGGGCCATGGACTGGCGGAAGCAGTCGGCCAGCAGCACCGGCTCCGCCCCAAGGGCCCGGGTGATGAGGTTCTTGTGCGGGTGGGTGCGGGCCTGTTCCCGGGTCAGCTCTCCCCGCTCCACCATGTCCTCCACCAGGGAGTGGTCCCGGGTGACCAGGACGATCCCCTCCTGATTGACATGATAGGCGCGGCTGTCCCCCTCGTTGAGGATGACCGCCTCCCCCGGTCCGGCCAGAGCCGCCACCAGCGTGGTCCCCATGCCGGCGCAGTCCGGATCGGTGGCCGCCCGCTGGAATACCTCCTGGTTGGCCATGGCCGCCGAGATCTGCATCCGCTCCTGGTCGTTGGACTCGCCGTCCTGCTCCAGGAACCGGCGCATGAACAGGTCCACCGCCATGGTGCTGGCCACGTTGCCCGCCCGGGCGCCCCCCATTCCGTCGCAGACCAGGGCGATGATCCGCCCATCCTCCAGACGCTGGGAAGCGAAGGAATCCTGATTTTGCTGTCGGACCGCACCGCGATGGGTGACACCCCATATCTCCATGAAACATCTTCCTCTTTTCTGCCGGAATACCGGCGAGACTGGAATTTGAGATTCAGCGCTCCCCCTGCCGGCTCTGCATGGCCTTTCGGCGCAGCTGGCCGCAGGAGGCGTCGATGTCGCCCCCCAGCTTCCGCCGGACGGTGACGGTGACCCCGTGGCCCTCCAGCCGCTTCTGGAAGGCGGCCACCCGGCGGCTGGGCTTCAACGGGCTCTCCTCCACATCGTTCAGGGGGATCAAATTCACATGACCAGGAGTCCCCTTCAGCAGGCCGGCCAGCAGGTCCGCCTGCCAATCCGAGTCATTGACCCCGTCGATCATGGCGTACTCATAAGAGATCCGCCGGCCGGTGGTCTGGAAATACCGGCGGCAGGTGTCCATCAGCTTCTCCACTCCCACCGCGCGGTTCACCGGCATGATCTTGGACCGGGTCTCGTCGTCGGGGGCATGGAGGGAGACGGACAACGTTAATTGTAACCCACGCTGGGCCAGTTTGTCAATTTGGTCCACCAGGCCGCAGGTGGACAGGGAAATATGACGCATCCCGATGTTCAAGCCGTCGGGGTGGTTCACCAGCGTGAGAAACTTCATCACCGTGTCGAAGTTGTCCAGCGGCTCCCCGATGCCCATAAGGACAATGTTGGAGATGGTCTCTCCGCTGTCGATCTGGGTAAAGAGGACCTGGTCGATCATCTCCGCCGGGGTCAGGTCCCGGACCTTGCCCGCCAGAGTAGAGGCGCAGAAGGCGCAGCCCATGCGGCAGCCCACTTGGCTGGAGATGCACACCGTGTTCCCGTGCTTATAACGCATGAGCACCGTCTCGATGCAGTTGCCGTCGGCCAGCTGCCACAGGTACTTGATGGTCCCGTCCAGCCGGGACACCTGCTTCCGGGCCACCTGGGGGACGGTGATGAAGCAGTTCTCGCTCAGCTTTTGGCGCAGGGCCTTGGACAGGTCGCTCATCTCCTCGAAGGAGGTAACGCCGCGGTACAGCCAGCGGAAGACCTGTTTGGCACGGAAGGCGGGCTCGCCCTGGTCCTTAAACCAGGCGGTCAGCTCTTCCAGAGTCATGGATTTGATATCGGTCAAAGGGTTCCCTCCCCTTTTCTCATTTTGCAGATAAAGAAGCCGTCCGTCCCGTGGCGGTGGGGCCACAGAGTCACCATTCCAGAGGGCACAGCCCCTATGTCCCCAGGCAGTGTAAAGGCTTTCGGCTTGTAATCATTATGTCCCCGTAGGAAGTCCTGGACCACCGCCTCGTTCTCCCGGCGCAGGAGGGTGCAGGTGGAGTAGAGCAGCGCTCCGCCGGGCCGGACGTACTGGGCGGCGTTGGCCAGGATGGCCGACTGGATGGCGGGCAGCTCTGCCAGGGGTTCCGGGTCCTTATAGCGGATGTCCGGCTTCTTCCGGATGACCCCCAGACCGGAGCAGGGAGCGTCCACCAGCACCAGGTCGAAGGAATTCTCCCACTCCGGGTGGAACACCTTTCCGTCGGCGGTCATGGGAGTAATGATATCCAGACCCAGCCGGTCGGCCCCGGCCCGGATGAGTTTTTTCTTATGGGGGTGGAGGTCACAGGAGATCACCTCTCCCCTGTTTTCCATGGCGATGGCGGCGGCAAAGGATTTGCCCCCGGGGGCGGCGCAGCAGTCCAGCACCCGCATCCCCGGTTTGGGGTCCGCCGCCCGGATAGCCAGGCGGGAGGCCGGGTCCTGGACGTAAAACAGGCCCTCCTGGAAGGCGGCCAGCCGCTCCAGGTCCCCGGTGCGGCCCAGATAGAGACAGTCCTCCAGCCAGGGGTGGGGGGTGACTTCCACCTTCTCCTCCGCCAGCCGGGCCGTCAGCTCCGACCCGGTGGTCCGGGTGGTGTTCACCATAACGGCGGTGGGGGGCTGGCTGTTGTTGGCGGCCAGCAGGGAGGCCGTCTCCCCCGTCCCGATCGCAAGGGAAAATTCCTTTACAAGCCACTCTGGATGGGAGTACAGGGTGGACAGGTAGGAGATGGGGTCCTTCTGAGGGATCACGGGCAGGTCCTTCAGACTCCGCTCCAGACTGCGGAGGATGCCGTTGACCATCCCCGCCGCCCGCGGGTTCTTGCAGTTGGCCTTTGTCATGGCCACAGCGCTGTTCACCGCGGCGCTGTGAGGAATTTTATCCAGAAACAGCATCTGGTAAGCCCCCAGGCGCAGGACCTGGATCACCTTTCCCTCCATGCGCTTCAAGGGGATATTGGAGAATTTGGACAGGTAGAAGTCCAGCAGCAGCTGGTTTTGGAGCACGCCGAAGCACAGCTGGGTGGCCAGGGCCGCGTCCCGGCTGTCCAGGCCCGCGGCGGCCAGCTGCTTTTTCAGCACCCCGTCGGACCATCCTCCCTGCCGCTGGCAGGCGTTCAGCGTCAGCATCGCCACTTCCCGCGCGTCCATACCTTCTGCCTCCTTGTGATTGTTGTGGATTCTTTTTCTTAAAAAGAAAAAGAATCAAAAAGAATTGGGCGCAAAACTTCGTTTTGCTCCACCGTTGGATCGACCTGCGGACACAACGAACCGTGTCCTGTGGAGAAGGCCGTCCTTTGGGCACATCGTGATGCGCCCCTACGCCCCACTTCCAAATCCATACACCTGCAGGGCACGATACCCTTACCGGGCCGTTAACCGGGGAATCAAAAAGTACTGCCCTATGCGGTGGGGGCAAGCCCCCGCCCTACCTGCTGAAAAGCCCGACTTGCACCGGAACCCCAACACAACAAGTCGTGTTCCTACGCCCCGCGGAAAGAATCCTCTCTCCATCCACGATCAGAGACGAAACGCAGTTTCGCACAAAGTTCTTTGCCCCGCTTTTGTTCAAGAAAGCGGGTGACCGCGGAGGTAGTCGGCGGCGGCCATGCGGCGGCTGCCGGGGGGCTGGAGTTCCAGAACCCGAAGGACCTGTCCGTCTCCGCAGGCGATGTCGATGCCCTCCTTGCCGGCGGCCACGATGGTCCCGGGCTGGGCGGAGACGGTCTTGTCCAACACGGCGGAGCGGTAGATCTTCACCGTGTCCCCGGAGATCACGTCTGTGGAGGTGGCGGGCCAGGGGTTCAGTCCCCGGACCTTGTTATGGATGGCCCGGGCGCTCTGGGTCCAGTCGATGGGAGACAGGGCCCGGGACAGCATGGGGGCGTAAGTGACCTGGGCAGGGTCCTGGGGAACGCGCTTGACGGTCCCGTCTCCGATCTGGGCTACGGCCTTTACCAGCAGCTCTCCGCCCAGGGCGGCCAGCCGGTCATGGACAGTCTCCACCGTCTCATCGGGGGCGATGGGGGTGCTGACCTGAGCCAGGATGTCGCCGCCGTCCAGTTCAGCCACCACATCCATGATGGTCACGCCCGTCTCCTTGTCCCCGTTGACCACCGCCCAGTGGATGGGGGCGGAGCCCCGGTACTTGGGCAGCAGGGACGAGTGGACGTTGATACAGCCCTTGGGGGGCAGAGCCAAAATTTCGTCGGGAAGAAGGCGGCCGTAGGCCGCTACCACGATCAGCTCGGGCGCCAGTTCCTTCAGCTGAGCCAGGGCCTCCCCGTCCCGCAGGCCGGCGGGCTGGAACACGGGAATGTCATGGGCCAGGGCGCACTCCTTCACCGGAGTGGGCTTCAGCTTGTTCTGGTGCCGGCCCACGGGCTTGTCCGGCTGGCTGAACACCCCGCAGACCTCATGCCCGGCGGCGATCAGCGCCTCCAGAGAGGGGACGGCAAAGTCGGGCGTCCCCATGAAGACGATCCTCATTGTCCGTCCTCCTGCTCCTCCAGCATCTGGTCCAACTCGTCGCTGGTATAGAGCTTTTCGCACAGCTCGGTGTACAGGTGGCCGTCCAGATGGGCCAGCTCATGGCAGAAGCAGCGGGCGGTGAGCCCGGTGCCCTCCGTCTCGAACCAGTTCCCGTTCCGGTCCTGGGCCTTCACCCGCACCCAGTCGGGACGCTTCACATAGCCCCACATGCCGGGGACGGAGAGGCAGCCCTCCAGGCCCTCCTGCTCTCCGCTCTGGGCCAGGATCTCGGGGTTGACCAGCTCCAGCATCTCCCCCTCGTCGTTGACCACCAGCACGACCCGGCGGAGGATGCCCACCTGGGGGGCAGCCAGACCCACGCCGTTGGCCTGGGTCAGAGTTTCCCGCATGTCGTCCAGCAGGTCGGACAGCTTGCCGTCAAACTTGGTGACCGGGTGACACACCTTACTCAGCGCCGGGTCGTCCCCGGTAATAATCGTACGAATCGCCATAATCATTCTCCTTCACGTGGTAAAATTCAGCTTTGATAGGGGTCCAGGTCCGCGTAGACGGACACGCCCCGATTTTCCTTATCCTGATGGGCCGCCCGGAGCAGATGGGCGATCACGGCCCGGGCCTCCCGGTCGTTTTTTCCGCTGAGGGTCAGCCGGTAGCGGTAGCGGTTGTTCACCCTGGCCACCGCCGCCGGGGCGGGACCCAGAATGCTCCAGCCCCCCCGCCGGCCCAAACCGGCGTCCAGGGCCTGCCGCAGGCGGACGCAACACCGGAGCACCGCCCCCTCCTCCGGGCCCGAGGCGGTGACCACCACCACGTCGGCAAAGGGCGGATAGCCCCGCAGCCGCCGGAGCTGGATCTCCGTCTCGTAAAACCGGCCGTAATCCTGACGGGCTGCGAATCGGATGACGTCGTTATCCGGGGTGTAGGTCTGGATGACCGCCCTCCCCTGCTTCTCTCCCCGGCCGGCCCGGCCCACCACCTGGGTGAGCAGGGAGAACGTCCGCTCTCCGGCCCGGAAGTCGTCCACATACAAAGACAGGTCGGGGGCGATGACCCCCACCAGCGTCACATTTTCAAAGTCCAGCCCCTTGGCCACCATCTGGGTCCCCACCAGAATGGGCACCCGGTCCTTCCGGAAGTGGTCCAGAAGCTGCTCATGGGGATGGGCGGCGGAGACGGTGTCCGTGTCCATCCGCAGCACCTCCACCCCGGGAAAGAGCGTCTCCAGCTCCTCCTGGACCCGCTGGGTGCCCACGCCGATGAAGTTCAGCAGCCCTCCGCAGACGGGACAGGCGCGGGGCAGGGGCTGGGAGTGGCCGCAGTGGTGGCACATGAGCCGCCCGTTGGCCGAGTGATAGGTCAGCTTGACGGAGCACCGGGGGCACTCGGGCACAGAGCCGCACTCCCCGCAGGACACCATGCGGCTGGCCCCCCGGCGGTTGAGAAACAGGATGGACTGCTCCCCCCGGTCCAGGTTGGCCTCCAGTTCCTCCCGAAGGCAGGAACTGATGGAGGTGTCGTTTCCCCGGCGCAGTTCCTCCTTCATGTCGGCGATCAAGACCTGGGGCAACGCCTTCTGGTTGTACCGGTGCTTCAAGCGGAACAGGTGGAACGTCCCCTGCCCGGCCTGGTACATGGTCTCCACCGAGGGGGTGGCCGACCCCAGCACCAGCAGGGCGTTATGCTGCACGCAGCGGTACTTGGCCACGTCCCGGGCGTGGTAGCGAGGGACATTCTCCGACTTGTAGCTGCTCTCCTGCTCCTCGTCCAGAATGATGAGTCCCAGATCGTCCAGGGGGGCAAAGACCGCCGACCGGGTGCCGATGACCACCGGGGCGGCGCCGCTCCGGGCCCGCTTCCACTCATCGTACCGCTCCCCCGCCCGGAGGGAGCTGTGGAGGACGGCGATCCGGTCTCCAAAGTGGGAAGTAAATATCCTTAACAGCTGCGGTGTCAGAACGATCTCCGGTACCAGCACCAGGGCTTTTCGCCCCTGGGCCAGAACCTCCTGGATCAGACGGATGTAGACCTGGGTCTTGCCGCTTCCGGTGACGCCGTAGAGCAGGGCGGCGGCGGGCTTCCCGGTCCGGGTCAGGGCCGCAAGCCCCTCAAAGGCCTCCTGCTGCTCCCGGTTCAGCACCGGAGGGGGGGCGGGCTCCACTGTCTCTTCGGGAAGGCGGCGAAAAACCTCCTGCTTTTCCAGCGTCAGAATCCCGCTTTTCTCCAGCGACTTGACAGTAGGCATGGATGCCCCGGTAAAGTAGCACAGCTCCTTGACGGAGGCGGCCCCCAGGGTACACAGCAGCTCGGTCACGGCGTAGCGCAGGGGGGCGGACTTCCGCCGGGGCGTCACCATTGCCATGGCGTCCTCCGCAGGGATGGCCAGCACAGCCACCTTCTCCGTCTTGTCCCCCACCCCCCGCTGGGTGCTGGTCTCCAGCGTCAGAACGCCCCGGTCCGTCAGCTTGCGGATCATGGGGTTGGGGTCCCGGGTGCCGAAGGCCAGACGGATCTGCTCCATATCCCCCCGGCCGCCCCAGCTGTACAGCAGGTCCAGAAGCCCGCTCCCGCCGGAGACCCCGTCGGCGGCGGCGTAGTTCCCCTCCCGGTCCTGGGGGCGGACCAGACAGACGCAGTCCCGCAGGGAGAAATACAGCCCGGCGGGCAGCATGGCCTTCACGCAGTCGTAGAGGGTGCAGAAATAGCGCTCCCGCATCCAAAGGGCCAGCTGGATGGCTCTGTGGTCCAGCACCGGGGTCTGGTCCAGCTGGGCCCGGATCTCCTTCAACGCCGTGCCGGCGCTGGGTTCCTCCCGAACGGAGAGGACGATGCCGTCGGAGCCCCGGTTGCCCGAGCCGAAGGGGACCAGCACCCGCATCCCGGGCTGGAGGCTGTCCTCCAGCTCCCGGGGGATCTGGTAATCATATGGTTTGTCAATGGCGTAGATTGCCTTGGATACCGCGACTTTCGCCACCTTCCGCCCCAATTTTCCAATCACCCCTCATGTTCCGAAAACCAAAACAAGCGCAGGGACTTCCCTTTGCTCCCGGGTGCTCCCTTCGCTTGCCTTGTACTTTATTACGCCTCTTCGTCCAGCTTGCCTTCGGCCACCTCGCGGATGGCGATGCTGACGGGCTTGTCATCCAGGGGCTCGCCGGCGGCCTCGGCCTCAGTGGCGATCTGGCGGGCCCGGCAGGCCACCACGTTTACCAGCTCATAGCGGCTGGGCACCTTCTTCAGCAGATCTTTCATGGCGGGATAGAGCATCATAACGCAAAACTCCTTTTTTGATACGAAATATGGGATAGATCTATGGAACGTCCCGGTTCAGGTGAACTGGGACAGAATATGCCGCCGGTTCTCCACCCTGCACTCCGCGGCGGTGAGGATGGCCTCGATCTCCTGGACGGCGTTGGATACCTTGTCGTTGATGACCAGATAGTCGTAGTTGGGGATCTGTCGGAACTCCACCCTGGCCTTCTCCAGACGGCCTGTGATCACGTCCTCGCTGTCTGTATTCCGGCCGTGGAGGCGGCGGGACAGCTCCTCGAAAGAGGGCGGGATGATAAAGATGAACAGGGCCTCGGGACACCGGGCCTTCACCTTGGCCGCCCCCTGGACCTCGATGTCCAGCAGCACGTCACAGCCCGCGTCCAGCCGGTCCTGGATGGCCTTCAGGGAGGTGCCGTAATAGTTTTCCACATACTCTGCGTACTCCAGCAGCTCGTTGTCGGCGATCATCCGCTCAAATTCCTGCCGGTCCACAAAGTTGTAGTTGACTCCGTCCTGCTCCCCCACCCGGGGCTTCCGTGTGGTGTAGGAGACGGAGAAATACAGGTTGCGCCGCTGGCTCATGAGCTCGGCGATGACGGTGCTCTTCCCCACACCGGAGGGCCCGGAGAGGACGATCAGCTGACCTTTTTCTTTTTTTACTGCCATTCTTCTTCCTCCTCTCCATCCGCCGGCTCCCCAGACAGACGGTTGGACACCGTCTCCGGCTGCAGGGCGGACAGCACCAGATGGTCGTTGTCCATGACCAGCACGGCGCGGGTGCGCCGCCCGTAAGTGGCGTCGATGAGGGTGCCCCGGTCCCGGGCCTCCTGGACCATACGCTTGATGGGGGCGGAATCCGGGCTGACCACGGCGATCAGCCGCTGGGGAGAGACCAGATTGCCAAATCCGATGTTAATGAGCTTCATGGGCGCGCCCCCTTACTCAATGTTCTGGACCTGTTCCCGGATCTTCTCGATCTCAGCCTTCACGTCCACCACATGGCGAGCGATCTCAATGTCGCTGCACTTGGAGCCGATGGTGTTGGCCTCCCGGTTGAATTCCTGGATCAGGAAATCCAGCTTCCGGCCGATGGCGCCCCCCTTGGCCAGCATCTCCCGGAGCTGGCCGATGTGGCTGCGGAGGCGGACGGTCTCCTCGTCCACGGCGATCTTGTCGGCGAAGATGGCCGCCTCGGTGAGGATGCGGGCGGGGTCCAGCTGGGTATTGGCCAGCACCTCGTTCATCTTGGCCTCCAGACGGGCCCGGTACTCGGACACGGTCTGGGGGGACCGCTCCTCCACCAGGGCCACCTTGGCCTCGATGGTTTCAGACCGGGACAGGATGTCGTCCCGCAGCCTCTCTCCCTCCCGGGTCCGCATCTGGTCGAAGTCGGCCAGGGCCCGGTCCAGAACAGAGCAGATGTCCTTGGCCATCTGCTCCACGTCCTCCTCTGCCTTCTCGGCCAGCAGTACCTCGGGGAACCGGGACAGCAGGGAGACGGAAATGTCGTCAGACAGGTGGTACTCCTCCGCCAGACTCTTCAAAGCGGCGTAGTATCCGTCGGCCACCGGCTTGTTCACCGAGACCTGGACCTTGTCCGCCCCGGCATTGTCCAGGGTGACGAACACGTCCACCTTTCCCCGGGAAATGGTGTTCTGGACCCGGGCCTTGATGGCGTCCTCAGCAAAGAGGTACAATCTGGGGATACGGACGTTACAGTCCAGATAGCGGTTGTTGACGGAGCGCAGCTCCACGGTGATGGTACAGCCATTGACGGTCTCCTCCGCCCGACCATAGCCTGTCATACTCTTGACCAATGCGGTCACTCTCCTTTGTCATCAATCATAGAACCTGTGGGCTTAGCAGCACATCCCGCCCCAGGGGGTCAGACAGCTGCAGCAAAGATAGGCCGAACAGGGGTCGCACTGGGCGGAACTGTCATAGCTGCCCGCGGGCCGGTAGCCGCCCCGCTGCTGCATCATGGCCAGGGCCTGACGGTACTCCATGTTGTTCGGCTCCATCCGGACGGCCATGGTGTAGTTCTGCATGGCCTCGTCCAGCCAGCCCTTCCGGTAGGCGATGCTGCCGGACAGGAAGTACCACTCCCCGTCCTTCTGCCCCACCTCGTAGAGCAGCCGCTCCGCCGTCCCCAGGTCCCCGGCGTTGATGAGGTTCCGCACCCGGGCGTAGGTGGGGCTGGAGGAGGAAGAGCTGCGCTGCTGGCTGTAGCCGCCGTAGCTCCCGGAGGGCTGTTGGCTATAGCCGCCGCTCCCGGCCCGCTGCTTGGTGACGGCGTCGTAGGCCTCGTTGATCTCCTTCATCTTCTCCTCGGCCAGATCGGCCAGGGGGTTGTTCTGGTAGTTGTCCGGATGGTACTTCCGGGCCAGCTCACGGTAGGCCTTCTTCACTTCCTCGTCGCTGGCGCTCGGGCTTACGCCCAGGACGCTGTAAGGATCTTTCATCGGCGGTTACTCCATATCTTTTGTTTTTTGATCTGGGACCAGCTGCCGTCAAAGACAGCCCGCTGCACCAGCGGGAGACCCAGGTACAGGATATTTTCCAAAACAGGCGCCCGGCAGCCGAAATCCCCCAGTTGAAACGCCGCCCCCATCAGTTCCAGGGAGTGGTCCAGGGTCAGCTTCAGGGCTTCGTCGTCCCCCTCCGGTCCGTACCGGGCGGCCACCGGGTTGTACCGCCCCGCCTCCCGGTCCTCCGCCAGGTCGTCCCTGGCGTCGATGAGGTAGATCCACCGGCCCAAGTGGTAGAGCAACTGGGCCAGCACCCGGCTCCGGGGGTCCTCCTCCGGGGCCGCAGCCCGGAGCAGACGGGCAAAGGTATCCGCCGTCCGGTCCAGAGAAGGGCATTGCTCTTCCTCCAGCGCCGCCAGCTCCTCCAGACTGCTCCGCACCGCCCGGTCAAACTCCGGCCTCAGGCCCGCCGCCTTCCGGTAGGCTGGGTAGAGTAGGGCCGACAGGGAGCGGGCAGGCATCCCCTCCAGCAGCGACTCGTCCTGAACCGAGTCCTTCAGCTTCCACCAGGCCAAGATGATGCTCTCGTCCGCCGCCAGCTCCAGAGCGGGGCTGTCGGGGCACATGGGCTTTTTCACCAGGGGGTTGGCATGGCACCGGCCGCGGCAGAGGGAGAAATCCGGCTCCGGCTGCCACAGCAGCAGGGCCAGAAAGGTAAAATCAAAGTTCAGAAACATGGGGGCAAGGGCTCCGTACCGCCGGCGCAGGCACCGGCACAGGCCGCAGTAGGTGGCCCGGTACAGGTCAAAGTCCCGGCACTTCAGCTCCTGCCGCAGGGGGCGTACATAACCGAACACAGAGCCGTCCTCAGCCCAGCAGCTTCAAAATGCGGAACTCCGGGGCCTTGCTCCGGGTGATGGCCCGGTTGACCAGGAAGGCGGGAATAAAGCCCACTGCCAGTCCCACCGCCGCCGTACCCATGGCCGCCAGCTCCCCCAGGCCCAGCAGGCTCTGCCCAAGGACATAGCCCAGACCCAGACCGATACAGGGCAGCAGAAAGACGACCACGGAGGTGCTGATATTGTGGCCGTCCACCGGCTCCACCTCCACCACGCTGCCGGGAACGGCGCCCACGTCGTTGCTGGCCAGCGCCAGGATCTCCTCCTTGGGCTTCTGGCCGCAGCCGGCGCAGGCCCCATCGCAGTGGAGCCCGCATTCCATCTGGCGCAGAAGGGAGACCTGGGCCACCCCTTCCCCCACCAGCTTCTTTACGATCGCATTTTGAACCATAGTAAACGTTTTCCTCCATCCAGGCGCCGGGCAGCCGGACTACCTGCTGATATTGACCACGATGGAATATTCTCCGATGACGCCCACCTTGCTGCTGGCGTCCAGATAGACCTTCACGGGGATCGAGTAGGTGCCCACGGTGGAGATCTCCGACATATCAGCCACAATGCGCAGCTGGCTGGCGTCGATGGCGTCCAGATCCTCCTCCCGGCCCCGGACCACCACGGTCCGCACCTGGGTGGCGGAGGTCACCGTATACCCCTCCGGTGTGTTGGACAGGACGATGTTGTCCACATCAAAGCTGCGGGTGGACAGGCCGCTGACTGTTACTTCGACAGTGGCCTGGGTAATGCCGCTGACGTTTTCCAGCCGGGGGTCCAGGTCGATGGGCCGGGTTATACTGTTGGTCCCCACCACCTTGGCCAGATCCACGCTGCCCAGAGACAGCTCGGTCAGATCCCGCAGATCCTCTTCGGCTCCGGAGACGGTGATGGTCTTGGGCTCAATCTTATACCGGATATCATCCTCGGTGGCGCCGCCGCCGGCCAGGAAGTTCACTGTCAAGGGGATCTCCTTAACAACCACTACCGGCAGGACCACATAGACCGACTCGGTGTCCAGGGTGACCTCCAGGTCCTCCAACACCTCACCGGAGGCGTCCAGCAGGGTCAGAGGCAGGTCGCCGGCAAACCGCTCGTTCAGATTTTCGTTCTCCAGGATAGCCGCCACCTTGGCCACGCGGCTCACCTGCTCCACCGCTCCGCTGACCACCACGGTCTCGGGATTGACGGCGGGGGTACCGGCCTGGTACCCTTTGGCTACCTTGCCCTTAAGCTGGAACTCCACCTCAAAGGTCTTGGTATACAGCTTCTCTACCGTGACAGCAATCGCATCCGGATTCCGCTCGGTGGTGATCAGTTTCTCTTTGTTTACATTGGCGGGATAGACCGGCACATAGGCCAGCTGGTTCTCCCCCTCGGCGCACTTGGACACGTCCACCGACACATAGATCTCCTTCCGGTACTTCAGCAGATCGTCCAGCGTGCTGGTGGGTCCCTCCACCCGGAGGTTCACCGTCTCGGCGGACAGCTCGGCCACCGTCAGGCCCTGGCGGGTCAGCACCGTGCTCCCCGTCACCTGGACGGGAACGTTGTAAATCCAGCTGGAGTCCTGGGGATCCTGCACCGTTCTGACGTACAGCCAGAAGGTCAGGGCCAGCACTACGGAGATCAGCACATAGACCCATTTGCTCTCTTTCAGCCGTTCCATCATGTCCGGTCACCGTCCTTCCTGTTCCAGCCCAGGATCAGATTGACCAGCTGGTTCTGCCCCGGCTTCTTCTCCTCCTGGCTGTCGCTGAGCAGTTCGTTGCGAAGCAGCCGCTCCAGGGTCTCGGGGGCCAGATGCCGCTTGAGCATGCCGCCCACGGCGGCAGAGATGGAGCCCGTTTCCTCCGAGACGATGACCACCACAGCGTCAGAATGCTCGCTCATGCCGATGCCCGCCCGGTGGCGCATCCCCAGGTCCCGGCTCAGATTCACGTTGCCGGACAGGGGCAGCATACAGCCCGCGCCCACGATCCGGCCGTCCCGGACGATGACGGCGCCGTCATGGAGGGGGGCCTTGTTCCAGAAAATGTTTTTCAAAAGCTCGCTGGACACGGCGCAGTCCAGGGCGGTCCCGGTCTTGATCACATCGTCCAGCAGATTCTGCCGCTCAAAGACCATCAGAGCCCCCACCTTGTCCCGGGACATATCGGTGTAGGCGGCGGTGGTCTCGGTGATGGCGGCCTCCAGATCTCTGGGAGAGGCCTTGCTGGAGGTGAACACCAGACCCAGGCGGCTGCTGCCCACCCGCTCCAGGAAGCGGCGCAGCTCCGGCTGGAACAGGATGACCAGCACCAGGATCCCCCACTCCACCACCTTGTTCAGCAAAAAGCTGGTGGCGGTCAGCTTGGTGGCCGAGGAGAATCCCATGGCCAGCATGAGCATCAGGATGCCCCGCAGGACCCGGCCGGAGCTTGTTTTACGCAGCATCCACAGCAGCTTGTAGATCACAAAGGAGAGGATGGCGATATCCAGGACGTCCCACAGGCGCAGTCGGACCATGGGCAGATTGTATTGCATAAACATCTGGACCGTTTCCATCATGGAGGCCACCTCTTTCATCGGAAGCTTCAGCCGGCGTCCGGGCCGGCAGTTCCGGGCCGGGACAGCCGCTTTGACCGCGCTGCGCGGCAGAAGGCCGCAGGGATCGCCCCTTTGGCGCTTTATCCATTAGATAATATTATACGATATTCCGACTGGATTGGCAACACGAAAGAGGGAACGCAAAATGAAAATTTGATGAAATTTTCCAGCCTTTGGGGGCGGTACAGGCCGGGGTCCGCCCCTGGACCGGCGCAATGGCCTTGGCTGCTCGGCGCGGCCGACATAAAACGGTCCGGCTGTCGGAACAGCCGGACCGTGATGGGGTATGAACTTACTCCTGGGGCTCGGACTCGGGCTCCTCCTCAGCGGCGGGGGCCTCCAGCAGAGCGCGGATGGACAGGGAGATCTTCTTGTTCTCCATGTCGATGTCGGTGATCTTCACGTCCACCTTATCGCCCTCGGCCAGCACGTCGCCGGGCTTCTCGATGCGGTGGTCGGCGATCTGGGAGATGTGGATCAGGCCGTCCACACCGGGAACCACCTCGGCAAAGGCGCCGAAGGTCATCAGCTTGACGATGCGGACGTTGGCCACGTCGCCCACCTGGTAGGTGCTGGTGAACACAGTCCAGGGCTCCTGGCTGTGGTCCTTCATGCCCAGGGAGATCTTCTTCTTCTCCTTGTCGGCGGAGATGACGTACACCTCAACGGTGTCGCCCACCTTGACCACCTCAGAGGGGTGCTTGATGCGGCTCCAGGACAGTTCGGAGATGTGGACCATGCCGTCCACGCCGCCGATGTCCACGAAAGCGCCGTAGGAAGTCAGGGACTTCACGGTGCCGGTGTAGCGCTTGCCTTCCTCGATCTCGGCCCAGACCTTCTCAGCGGCGGCGGCCCGCTCGGCACGGGTGACCTTGCTGATGGAGCCCACCACGCGGCGGCGGGCACGGTTGACCTCGGTGATGACCAGGCGGACCTTCTTCTTCAGCAGCTCGCTCATGGGAGTCTCGCGGGGCAGGCCGGTCTGGGAAGCGGGAACGAAGACGCGGATGCCCTTGACGGACACGACCACGCCGCCCTTGTTGTCCTCGGTGACGAAGCCTTCCACCACGGTCTCGTTCTCCTTGGCGGCCTCGATCTCCTCCCAGCCCTTGACCATGTCCAGACGCTTCTTGGACAGCTTGACCAGGCAGTCGCGGTCGCTGACCAGCATGACGTAGCTCTCGATCTCGTCGCCGACCTTGACCACGTCCTCGGGCTTGACGTTGGGATCGTCGCTCAACTCGGACAGGGGGATGTAGCCGGGATACTTGATGCCCAGCTCAACCTGGATCTCGGTGGGCGTGATTGCCACTACGGTGCCGGTGACCTTATCTCCATTATTGATAGGCTTGATCGACTCCTCCAGCAGCTCCGCGAAGGATTTTTCGATCTCCATGATTTCATCGCTCATTTTGTTATAGACCTCCTTTATTATCCACGCGGGCGTGGACGCGCCCGCCGTGATGCCGATCGTTTCCGTCTGGGGGATATGGGTCAGGTCAAGATCCTCCGCCCGCTCGATGAGCCGGACGTCGGGACAGACCTCCCTGCACAGCTCCGCAAGCCGCTTGGTATTGGAGCTTTTCCGGTCTCCGATGACCACCATCATGCCGCATTTTTCAGCCAGCTGACGGGCCTCCCCTTGACGTTTGGACGTCGCTCCACATATTGTATCAAAAAATTCTGCGTTTGTACACTCTTTTTTTGCTTTTTTCACGCAGCCATCCCAAATTTTCCTGGTGGAGGTGGTTTGGGACACAAATGTGAGGGGAAATTCCCGGCGTTCCGGGGCCTGGGACAGCCAAATATCCAGTTCTTCCTCCCCCGCCAGCACCACCGGATGGCGGCACCAGCCGGCGATGGCCGTCACCTCCGGGTGGTCGGGGGTACCGATGATGACGGGCTGTCTCCCCCGCTCCTCGGCCTGGGCTACAATTTGATGGATGCGGGTGACGTTGGGGCAGGTGGCGTCCAGGATGCGGACGCCCCGGGCCTTCAGCCCCTCATGGACCGCCCGGCTCTCCCCGTGGGAGCGGATGATGACCGCCGAGCCGTCGGGCACCTGCTCCGGCCGGTCCACCGACACCAGGCCCTGGCTTGCCAGGTGGTCGATCATATCCCGGTTGTGGATGATGGAGCCCAGCATCACGCAGGGCGTACCCTGGGCGGCGGTCTCCTCCGCCAGCTCCACCGCCCGGCGCACGCCGTAGCAGAAGCCGGCGGATTGGGCCAGGATCAGCTTCATTCCTGTCCCTCCCCCAGCTTCCGGACCCGGTCCATCAGATCGCCGGCGATGGCGTCCAGCTCGTCCGGGGTGGGTTTTCTGCCGGCGTACTCGGGGTGATAGGGCTGGCCGATGACCACCACGTTCCGGGCAAAGAGCTTCTTCTTCCGCTGGATGTAGATAGGCAGCAGGGGGGCTCCCGTCCGGGTGGCGAACATGGCCGCGCCGGTCTTAGCCGCCACATCCTCCCCCTCATGGACCCGGGTGCCCTCCGGGAACATAAGCAGCTTGTTGCCGTCTTTCAGGAATTTCAGAGCGGTCTTTACCGCCTTCATGTCCGCGTGTCCCCGGTCCACTCCAAAAACCCCGGCCTTGCCCAAAACCCAGCCGATCACCGGCACCCGCATGATCTGGATCTTGGCCATGGCCCGCATGGGGTGCTTCCGGCCGAAGGCGAAGACCACATAGAAGGGGTCGCCCAAAGTGGTGTGGTTGGGGCAGAGGACCGCCGCTCCGTCGGGAATGTTCTCCCGTCCCACCACCCGCAGGGGGCGGAACAGGTTAAAAAAGGGCCAGATGACGGCGTAGAGGAAATGGAACCAGGCGTCCCGCCGCCGGTCCTCCCGGCGGCTCTCCTCCTGGGCAGCAAGTTCAGTGCTCACAGATTGATCTTCTCCTTTATGATGGACAGCAGAGCCTGGAGGCTCTGTTCCAGATTCAGCTGGGTGGTATCCAGCAGCACCGCGTCCTCCGCCTGGCGCAGGGGGGCGATGGGCCGGTTCCGGTCCTCCTCATCCCGAAGGACGATGTCCCGGAGGATGGTCTCAAAGTCGGTTTTCTGCCCCTTCTGCTCCAGTTCCAGCAGACGGCGGCGGGCCCGGGACTCAGGCGCGGCGGTAAGGAAAATTTTCACGTCGGCGTCGGGCAGCACCACGGTGCCGATGTCCCGGCCGTCCATGAGCACGTCGTGCTCCCGGGCCAGCTTCCGCTGGAAGTCCAGCAGAAAGGCCCGCACCTCCGGGATGGCCGACACCTTGGAGGCCAGGCCGGAAATTTGGTGCTCCCGAATGGCGGAGGACACGTCCTCCCCCTCCAGGAACATCCGCTGCTCTCCGTCGGGGCCGTAGTCCATCCGAATGTCCAGCCCCTCCAGCAGGGGGACCACCTGGGCCGGGTCGGAGGGGTCCGCCCCCGACCGCACCGTCTTCAGGGCCACCGTGCGGTAGATGGCCCCGGTGTCCACATATAAAAATCCCAGTTCCCTGGCCGCCTGCCGGGCCAGAGTGCTCTTGCCGGCCCCGGCGGGGCCGTCGATGGCAACACTTCTCATGAAATAATCGCTCCAATGGTGATATTAATGAACGGGGCCAGCCCGTTATTCTGCATCGCGTATATACTCCGTGGAACTCTCCCCCGCCGCCCGGCCGGTGGCCCAGGCGATCTGGAGGTTGAAGCCCCCGGTGTAGGCGTCCACATCCAGCAGCTCCCCGGCAAAGTACAGCCCCTCCACTTTCTTGGATGCCATGGTCTTGGGGTCCACCTCAGAGACCTTCACGCCGCCGGAGGTGATAATTGCCTCGCTGATGGGCCGGGGACCGGACACCGCCACGGTGAACGCTTTCAGCAGCTCCAGCAGGCGGCGGCGCTCCCCCTTAGTCACGTCGTGTGCCTTTTTCTCTCCGGGGATCTCCGCCCGCGCCAGCAGCACCGGGATCATCAGCCGGGGGACCAGAGCCCCCATCAGATTGGCCATGTCCTTGTTGGCGTTCTCCCCCAGCTCCCGCACCAGGCGGGCGTCCAGCGTCTGCTCGTCCAGGGCCGGCTTTAAGTCGATGGAGCAGGTATACTGCTCCTTGTCGTAATTGCGCATATGGGCGCTGGCCGACAAGACCAGTGGCCCGGACAGGCCAAAGTGGGTGAACAACAGCTCACCCTGTTCCCGATATAGGATTTTACCCTTCCGGTTCCGCACCGTCAAGACCACGTTTTTCAGGGCCAGCCCCTGCATCTCCCCGCAGAAGGCGTCCGGAGACTCCAGCGGCACCAGGGACGGCCTGGGCTCCACGATGGTATGGCCCAGCTCTTCCGCCAGGCGGTAGCCGTCTCCGGTGGACCCGGTGGCGGGATAGGAGGCTCCCCCGGTGGCAAGGATCACCGCCTTACAGCTCAGTCCGGTCCTTGCTTTGCCTTCTCCCATCTCCACGGCCTGTACCGCCCCGTCCCGGACGCAGAGCTTTGAGACCCGCTCCTGAAGTACGGGCACCCGCAGCCGCTTCAGCTCCAGGAAAAGGGCGTCGATAATGTCGGCGGATTTGTCCGATTTGGGGAACACCCGGTTGCCCCGCTCCACCTTCAGCTCCACCCCAAGCTCCGTGAAGAACTGCTCCACATCGGCGGGGGTGGTGCGGCTCATGGCGCTGTACAAAAAGCGGCCGTTCCGGGGGACAGCGGCCAGCACCTCCTCCGGAGAGCAGTGGTTGGTCACGTTGCACCGGCCCTTCCCGGTGATATACAGCTTCCGGCCCACCTTGGGGTTGCGCTCCACCAGACAGACCTGGGTGCCCAGACGGGCCGCGGTGATGGCAGCCATCATGCCGGCGGCTCCGCCGCCCACCACCACCAGATCATAGCCGGCCCCGCTCACTCCTGCACCTTCTCGTACACGCCGTACTCGTCCCAGATGCCCTCCAGGGTCTGGAAGGTATGGGCCAGGTCGTCGTTCTTCTTCCGGCTCACCGCCACCAGCAGGGCGTTGACCAGAGACAGGGGGGCTACCAGGGAGTCCACGAAGGAGGCCATGTCGCTGCGGGCCTTCAGCGTATAGGTACAGATGGGCGCCAGAGGAGAGGCCTCGCTGTCAGTGATGGCAATGGTGGTGGCGCCCCGGTCCCGGGCGAAGCTCATGGCCTGAACGGTGCGGCTGGAGTACCGGGGGAAGCTGACGCCGATGACCACGTCCCCCTCGCCCACCCGCAGCAGGCGCTCGAAGACCTCGCTGGCGGTGTTGGCGGACACCTCCACCACGTTGTCGAAGATCAGATTGAAATAGAAAGTAAGGAAGGTAGCGATGGAAGCGGAGGACCGCACGCCGATGATATAGATCTTCCGGGCGGACACGATGGTGTCCACCGCGTGCTCAAAGCTGTCCCGGTCCAGCTCCTCCAGCGTCATCCGAATCTTTTCGATATCCGACTGGAGGACCATGGACAGCAGGTCCTGGTCCCCGATCCGGTCGTTGGTCACCTCGATGCGCTGGACTGAAGTCAGCCGGTTCCGGATCATCTTCTGCAAGGACTTTTGCATATCGGGGTATCCGTCATAGCCCAACTCGGCGGCAAAACGGACCACGGTGGATTCGCTGACTCCCACCCTCTTGCCCAGACGGCTGGCCGTCATAAAAGCGGCCTTGTCGTAAGAATCCAAAATAAAGTTGGCGATCCGCTTTTGCCCCTTGGAAAAGGTATGGATATTTTCTTGAATCAATGTAAGAATATCATGATTCATCGTTCACTCATCTCCCGCTTTTTTCAGCGCTTATCTGGTCCAACACGGGTATATCTTACTCTGTTCTCCCAAAAAATGCAAGCGCTTTTTGCAAGAAATTCATTTTCTCTTGCAAAAAGCGCTCAGAGCGGTTCTCCGTTCCCCTCGTTTGTCAGCAGCAGGATCTCCTGTCCGGTCAGTTCCCGCCAGCTCCCCGGCTTCAGGGTCCGGTCCAGAGCGAGGCGGCCCTCCCGGACCCGCTTCAGCCGCAGCACCGTCAGTCCCGCCTGGGCGCACATCCGGCGGACCTGGCGGTTCTTCCCCTGGTGGATGACGATGGACAGCTGGGACACGCCGCCGCTGGTCTTTCCCCGGCGCACCCTGGCCGGAGCCAGCCGGTCTCCGTCCAGCTCCATGGGCGCGGACAGGACGGGCAGGGCGCGCTTCACGTCCCCGGTGACCCAGACCAGATACTCCTTCTCGATCTCATGGCTGGGGTGGAGGAGCCGGTGGGTCAGCTCCCCGTCGTCCGTGAGGATCAGCAGCCCCTCCGAGTCCATGTCCAGCCGCCCCACCGGCCACACCCGGCTCCCGCAGCCGGACACCAGATTGGCCACCGTCCGGCGGCCCTTCTCGTCGGATAGGGTGGTCACATAGCCCCGGGGCTTGTTCAGCATCAGATAGGTCCTTCCTCCGCCGGGGTCCAGGGGCTTCCCGTCCACCAGCACCCGGTCCCGGTCCGGGTCGGCCCGGTCCCCCAGGCGGGCTCTTTGACCGTTCACTGTCACCCGGCCGGCGGCGATCCACTCCTCCGCCGTCCGGCGGGAGGCCAGACCGCAGGAGGAGATCAGTTTTTGCAGCCGTTCTTCCGTGGGGTCGTCCCCCTTTCTGTCTTGTTCTGTCAGCCTGACAGCTCGTCCAGCCGGTCCCGCAGCCGGCTGAGCAGGTCCCGGCTCTCTGTCCGGTCCCCGGAGACCGGCCGCGCGGTCACCAGAGGGACCCGGCCCAGTTCCTTATCCTGCAGGTAATACACCGCTTCCCCGATCTGCGTCCCCGCGGGCAGGGGGCCTTCCAGGGTCTCCCGGTCCAGGCGCAGTTCCCTTTCGGCCTCCTCCCCGGAGGCCAGGCACAGGGAGAGGCCCTCCCCTGCCGCCACGGGACAGAACGGAGTCAGACTGCCCGCCGTGGGCACCCGGCACAGCACCTCCCCCTCCTCTGCCGCGGGCTCCGCCCGGTAGGCGGAAAATCCGTAGTCAAACAGGGCGGCGTGGTCCGCCCAATCATTGGGATCGTTCAGCGTGACGCAGATCAGGGTCAGCCCCTCCCGCTCCGCCGCCGACACCAGGGTGCGGCCTGCCTTCTCGGTGAAGCCGGTTTTTAGGCCGATACAGCCCGCGTACCGCCACAGCAGCTTATTGTGGTTGGTAAAGGTGCGGGTGCCCAGGGTGATGGTCCTGGTGGACACCATCTGGGCCAGGGTCTCGTTTTCCAGACAGGCCCGGGCCAGCAGGGCCATATCATAGGCGCTGGAGTAGTGGCCCTCGGCGTCCAGGCCGTTGGGGTTGGCAAAGGAGCTGTTCTCCATGCCCAGTTCCCGGGCCTTGTCGTTCATCCGGACCACGAAATCCTCCACCGTGCCGCCGCAATGGCCGGCCACCGCCAGGGCGGCGTCGTTGCCCGAGCGCAGCAGCATCCCGTAGAGCAGGGCCTCCAGCGTCACCTTCTCCCCGGGCTGGAGGTAGATGGAGGAGCCCTCCGCTCCCGCCCACTCCCGCCGGACCGTCACCTCCTCACGGAGGTCATGGCCCGATTCCAGGGCCACCAGGGCGGTCATCAGCTTGGTCGTGCTGGCGATGAGCCGGGGCTGGCGGGCGTTTTGCTCGTACAGCACCCGGCCGCTGCCGGCGTCCATCAAAACGGCGGCGGACGCGGAGGTGCCCACCGCACAGGCGGCGGGCAGAGAGATCATCCAGATGGTCAGGGCGAGGAACGCCCCCAATAGGCGCTTCATATCTGTCACCTTCCTTGAAGATGGAACGTGGCCTTAGTATGAAGCGGAATTTTCCCCTTTATGGCGTGGAATTTTTTGCAGTTATGCCATTATTCGGCAAAATCGCTCTCGGCGGCCTGGGCAGCCTTCTGCTCCTTCTTGGCCTGCTGGCTCTCGATGAAGCTGGTGACCTTGTCCACCACCTCGGGTACGGTGTCGATGACCCGGTCTACGGTGGTGGCGGGCGGCGGAGCCACGGGCAGCAGCTTGACGCTGCCCTCCCGGACCACCAGGAAGGCCACGGGCTCCAGCTTGGCGCTGGCACCGCTGCCGCCGCCGAAGCTGCCGTCCGGTCCGGTCTGCTTTTTGGTGGAGAACTCGGTGCCGCCCCCGGCCACGCCGAAGGACATCCGGGACACCGGGATCAGCGTCACGCCCTCCGCCTGGATGGGAGTGCCGATGATGGTATTGGCGTCGGCCATGGTGCGGACATGCTCCATGGTGGTGCTGATGAGCTCATTGAGAGAATTGTTTTTTTCCATAATGTCAGGCCGCCTTTCTCTGCTGTTGTTTTTGTTTTTGCCGCCCACGGACGGCCAGGAAGCCCCGCAGGGCCTTACATCCAAAATAAACGCTCAGCCAGAGGATCTGACCGATCTTGATGGACAGGGAGGCCAGACCGTACACGGTCATCTCCCCGGCCTCGAAGTCCACCCGTACCCTGGCGCGGCCGTCCTTCACATGGAAGGCCCGGGTCAGCGGCTCCCACAGGGCGCCCAGGGCCGCCGAGGCCTGCCCGTAGCGCATGGCGGCGTCCGCCGGGTCGGCGGCTCCCACCGTCAGCTCCAGCTCCAGGGTATCCATCCGGAGCTTGCCGTACATGGTCCCCACCGCGTCCAGAGCCACGGGCAGCAGGGCACGGGCATAGTCCAGCGCGCCCCCCGCCTTCTCCGCCAAGGGCTTGGGGGGCGGAGGCGCCTCTTCCTTCTTCTTGGGGGGCTTGGCCCTTTTCTCCTTCTTTCGGGCGGGCTTGGCCCTTTTCTCCTTCTTTCGGGCGGGCTTGTCCTTCTTGTTCAGAGGGAACACCCGGATCTTCAACGCCCCCGCCCGGACCCAGGCGCGAAAGCCCTCGGCGCTGTATTCCGCCAGGCCTCCCACCCGGATCTGGCCGACGAGGAACAGCGCGGCCAGCACGATCAAAAAGACTTTCATTCCTCACCCGCCGGGGACTCCGGCTGGGGCTGGGCGTGCTCCTCGGGAGGGTCGGCCCGCTGTTCCTCCTCCCGGGTCTTCAGCTTTTCCACCGCCGCCTCCAGCTCCAGAGTCAGCTGTTCTCCCTCTTTGGAGGCGTCGGGCAGCTCGGGCAGCTCCTCCAGATTGGTCAAGCCGAAGGAGCGCAGAAAATTCTTGGTGGTGCGGAACAGGGTGGGACGGCCGGGCACCGCCAGACGGCCCGCCTCCTCGATCAGTTCCCGCTCCAGCAGCAGACCCACGGTGTAAGCGCTGTCCACCCCCCGGACCTGATCCACATAGGCCCGGGTCACCGGCTGGTAGTAGGCGATGATGGCCAGTACCTCCAGAGCGGGCTGGGACAGGCGGGCGGGCTTCCGGCTCTCCAGGGTCTTTCGGATATAGGGGGCGAACTCCGGGGCGGAGCACAGCTGATAGCTGGCGTCCAGCCGCACCAGACGGATGCCCCGGCGCTCATAGCTGTACTTGTCCATCAGCCGCTGGGCCACCGCGTCCAGGGTGGGACGGTCCACCTCCAGACCCAGGCACAGCCGCTCCACGGGCACCGGCTCCCCGGAGGCGAAGAGCACCCCCTCCAGCGCCGATTCCAATTCCTTGATCTCGATTGTGTCCCCCTCCTCTCAGTAGCTGTCAGCGGTAAATTCCACCGCATCCGCGTCCTCCTCCCGGGTGCAGGTGACGGTACAGTCCTCCTCGGTGCCCGCCAGACGGACCCGGTGGGCCTTACACAGCTCCAGCACCGCCAGGAAGGTGGCCACCACCTCCGACCGGCTGCGGTTGCCCCGGAACAGGGCCCGGAACCGGGTGACGCCAAATTGGACCAGACGGTGGAGGATCTCCCCCGCCTTGTCGGCCACGGGATAGGGCTCCCGGCCCACGATGCCCTGGAAGGCGGCCACCGGGGGCGGCAGCTTGTTATCCGTCCGGCTGAGCACCGCGGTCATGGCCTTGAGCAGGTCCTCCTTCTGGTGGACATAGCGGTAGGTCCTGTCGGGCTGGATGGCCTCGGGCACCTTGGTCAGATAGTCCCGGCCATAGCGGTACCGGTCGTCCAGGGCGGGGACCACCGCCTTGATCTTCAGATAGTTTTCGTTGCGCTGGTGGGCCTCCAGGGTGGCGATAAGCTGCTCCATCTCGCTGAGGGCCTCCTCGTCGTGGATGGACAGCAGCATCCTGGTCTTGATATAAATGAGGTGGGAGGCCATGGTGATGAATTCGCTGGCCACCTCCAGATCCAGTTCCTTCCGCTTGTTCATCCACTCCAGGTACTGGTCCAGGATCAGGGAGATCTGGATGTCCTTGATCTCCATTTTGTTCTTGCTCAGCAGATGGAGGATCAGGTCCAGGGGTCCCACGAAGTCCTCCATGTTCTCCTCTTTCGCCTTCACCACCCCTTCCAGGTGGTAAATGGGTGCCTCCAAGGGCTCACCTCCCCGATTTTTCCCGCATTCGTTCAAGATATTATATCAGTTCGAGGGGTAAAACACAAGGTTGAAATCCCCTTTTCCCCAGCGCGCCGGTTTGGCCGCAATCCGCCGCTTTGACGTTCTGTTCCGGTCCCGGGCCGCGAAGTTGACAATCCTCCGCCGAAAATCTATAATGAAACCGATTGAAAATCATAAACTGGAACCGGCTGTAAAGAAGGAGGCCCGCTATGGACATCCATTTGAATGACGTATTAAAGATGAAAAAAGCCCACCCCTGCGGCAGCCAGGAGTGGCTGGTCCTCCGGGTGGGGATGGATTTCAAGCTGCGCTGCCAGGGCTGCGGCCACGAGGTCATGCTGCCCCGGAGCAAGGCGGAGAAGAACATCCGCAAGGTGTTCCGGGACGGAGCGGCCGTAGAGGTATAACACACGGAACTGTTTGGAAGAAAGGAATCCTGCTATGCGATACGACAGCGATCTTTTGTACCGTCCCCCAGGCGAGTGGAAGAGCTATCTGCTCCAGTGCACCATCGGGTGCTCCAACAACAAATGTACCTTCTGCGGCATGTACAAGGAAAAGACCTTCCGCATCCGGCCCACCGAGGAGATCCTGGAGGACATCGACATGGCCCGGGCCTATTACGGCCCCGGCCTTCAGCGGGTCTTTCTCATGGACGGGGACGCCATCATCATCAAGACCGAGGACCTGCTGAAGATCCTCCGAAAGCTGTACGACACCTTCCCCCATCTGGAGAAGGTAACGCTCTACGCCGGCCCCCGCAGCACCCTGAGCAAGTCCCCGGAGGAGCTGAAGATCCTCCATGAAGCTGGCCTCTCCCGGGCCTATTTGGGGGTGGAGAGCGGCAGCGACCAGGTGCTGCGGTTCATCCACAAGGGCGTGGACGCGGACCAGATGCTGCTGGCGGGCCAGCGGCTGGTGGAGGCGGGCATCGACCTCTGGGTCACCATCATTCTGGGCATCACCGGCGCCAACGGCGAGGGCGGCGACTGGCAGGAGCACATTCTGTCCACCGCCCGGATTATCAATGAGATGAAGCCCCGGCACCTGTCCGCCATGACCTTCGCCCCCGCCAAGGGCACCCCCCTGGGGGACGACGTTTTGGCCGGGCGGTTTACTGTATGCTCCCCCGACCACATCCTGGAGGAGTGCCGGATGCTCATTGAACACCTGGACGTGGACCCCCTCCACTTCACCAGCAACCACGCCTCCAACTACCTGCCCCTCAAGGGCGGCCTGCCCGAGGACCGGGAGAAATTCCTCTCCCTCATTGACCAGGCTCTGGCGGGCAAGATCCGTCTCAGAAAAACCCTCAACCGCGGGATCTGAACACACGACGCCGGCTCCGTCCATAGGACGGAGCCGGTTTTATGCTTCCAAGACGGAGAACCGTTCCCCACCTTTCCCTTCCCTTCGACCGCTCTCTCCCCGTTCCCCCACGCCGGCGCCCGAACCGGGTCGAACACCGTCTTTCCCTGCGATATATTTCTCTTTCCACCCACTTTTGGATACTATATAATGTGCCCAAATCATTTTCGCAGGAAAGAGGGCACAATATCATGGAGATCAAGATCGCCACCCGACAGTGTGAGGACGCCCGGGGCCGTGCCCGGCGGTTCCACTACTATCTGACGGTGGATCTGGTGGAGACGGACCGTTTCTGCTGCGAGGACTACGGGGTCCGGATCACCGAGGACCAGGGGGAGAGCGCCGCCGTCCCCTCCATCACCACCAGCGCCATGCGGATCGACGAGCTGATGACCATGCTGGTGGAGCACCAGGTGGGGCCCGCCGGTCTGGCCGACGTGGTGGCCGACTGGCTGTGAGCAGCAAAAAGCGCCGGGCTGAAAACAGCCCGGCGCCCGGAACTCCCAGCATCCGCTGAGATCACTTTTTCCGGTTGTCGATCTTCTGCATCAAAGCCACCATCAGCGCGATGGCACCCAGCACCACGAAGATACCGGCCATTCCCTGGGCCATCATTTCCAGAGCCTGAGATACATTTGCCATATTCATCACAAATCCTCCTTATCAGCCAATCAGGTGGGTGGCGCAGTACTGGAGCACCACGCCGCCGGCAACTACGGACGCGATCTGGCCGGACACGTTGGCGGCCACCGCGTGCATCAGCAGATGGTTCTGGGGGTCAGCCTCCTGGCCCAGCTTCTCAATGACCCGGGAGGACATGGGGAAGGCGGAGATCCCGGCGGCGCCCACCATAGGATTGATCTTGTTCTTGGGGGTGAAGAGGTTCAGCACCTTGACGAAGAGAACGCCCACCACGGAGTCCAGCACAAAGGCCACCAGACCCAGGCCCATGATCATCAGCGTCTCCTTCCGGACAAACTGATCCGCCTTCATGGAGAAGGAGATGGTGATGCCCAGCAGCAGGGTGATGAGGTTGGCCAGCTCGTTCTGGGCGGTCTGGGACAGGGTGGCGAGGACGCCGCATTCCCGGATCAGGTTGCCGAACATGAGGAAGCCCACCAGCGCCACGGAGGAGGGGGCCACCAGACCGGCGATGACAGTGACGATAATGGGGAACAGGATCCGCAGCCGGCGGGAGACGCCCTGGGCCCGGTAAGGCATCCGCATGGCCCGGTCCTTTTTGGTGGTGACCAGCTTGATGGCGAAGGGCTGGATGATGGGCACCAGAGCCATATAGGAGTAAGCGGCCACGGCGATGGCGCCCACATATTGGGAGTGCAGGGTCTTGGACACCAGGATGGAGGTGGGGCCGTCCGCCGCGCCGATGATGCCGATGGAGGCGGCGTCCCTCATGTCAAAGCCCATGGCGGCGGCAAGGAGGATGGTGAGGAAAATGCCCGCCTGGGCCGCCGCGCCGCACAGGAACAGCTTGGGGTTGGCCAGCAGGGGGCCGAAGTCGATCATAGCGCCGATGCCGATGAACAGGAGGATGGGCATGGCCTCGGAGGCCTCGATCCCCACTTCAAAGAGCCATTGGATGATGCCCTGGGTCTCGCCCAATCCCTCGCTGAACTGATTGATGACGCCGGACAGCGGCAGGTTTACCAAAATAGCGCCGAAGCCCATCGGCATGAGCAGAGCCGGCTCAAAGTCCTTCTCAATGGCCAGCCAGATGAGCAGGCCGCCCACCGCGTACATGACCAGCTGCTGCCAGGTGATGGACAGAAGCCCTTCCCACAAAAATTCCATTGTTCCCAGCTTCCTTTCTTCTACATTGAACTATATTAAGTATCTGTCCGAACACAGGTTTTTTTCGTGATCAGACGAAAAAAACCTGCGTTCCGGCTGGAACGCAGGTCTGGTCAATTAAGGCAAAACCAGGACAGGCTCACAAGGCCCGCCATGATTGTTGGCTCTGCCGCGCGCCGGGGAGGCGCGCTGACTACTCCCCTTTGTTATTGTACTGAGGATGTTATCACAGGGGTTCCGCATTTGTCAAGACGGCAGCGGCAATCTTTGCCAAATCTGAACATTTTTAGAAAAAATGATTGAATAATCCAAAATTTTCGAGCATTTTTCGTCGTATCGGCTCATCAGATGGCTCCGACCGCCGCCTCGATGGCCGCCTCCTCCGCCTGCATGGCCTTCAGCGTCAGGTCCAGCAGCTTGTCCAGCTCCCAGCCCAGCAGCTCCGCGCCGCTGGCGATGACCTCCCGGGAGCAGCCGGCGGCGAACTTTTTGTCCTTGAACTTCTTTTTCAGGGACTTCAGCTCCATGTCGGCCACACTTTTGGACGGGCGCATAAGGGCGGCGGCGCCGATGAGTCCGGTGAGCTCGTCGGCGGCAAAGAGGACCTTCTCCATCTCATGCTCCGGCTTGATGTCCACGCAGATACCCCAGCCGTGGCAGGCGGTGGCCCGGATGATAGACTCCTCCACCCCCTCCTGGCGCATCAGCTCCTGGGACTTTTTGCAGTGCTCCTCCGGCCAGCGTTCAAAGTCCAGGTCGTGGAGCAGACCCACCACAGACCAGAAATCCGCCTCTTCCCCATAGCCCAGCTCCCGTGCGTACCAGCCCATCACATGCTCCACGGTAATGGCGTGGCGCAGATGGAAGGGCTCCTGATTATACTTGGTCAGCAGGTCCCATGCCTGCTGTCTGGTCATAGACACCATCGTTTCCTCCCCGTTTCATGGAAAATAGGAGACAGTCCCCCGCCCCTCAGGGCCAAGCGGCCATCTCCTACTTTTTTAGACTATATTTTCCCGTTTGTCAATAGGACACTACGATGCCGCCATCGTTGGCGTAGACGGTGGTGATGCCTCGGGCATCCACAATGATGACCTCGGCGAATCTGCACTTGACCTCCACCTGGGCCTTGACCTGGAACGCCCGCTCCAGGCAGTTGCAGTGGCTGATGACCAGGGTCCGCCCCTCGTGGTCGGGATCGGCGGCGATCTTATCGACCATCTTGCCCAGCGCCTGCTTGACGGACAGGGCTTGGCCCAGCTTGGCGATCTCCCCCTCCGGCGTGGCATGGCAGAGAAGTTTGATCTTCAGCGCACCGGTGACAATAGCCTGCATCTTCGTCAGACGGCCATTTTTCCGCAGATTCTCCAGGTTTTCCAACACAAACAGGGTCTGCATCTGATAGATGAACTGCTCCATCTCCCGGACCACATGCTTGAAGGGCATCCCAGTCTGGGCCAGTTCCCGGATCTTCAGCGCGATGAGCACCTCGCCGGAGGCGGCGGAGCAGGAGTTGAACACATGGACGTTGACGTGGGGCTCTTCCTCCTCCATCAGCAGCCGGGCCTGCTCCGCGCAGTTGTGGGAGCCGCTGAGCAGAGCCGACAGCGTGACCACATACACGTCGTCCACTCCGCAGCGGTAGGCATCCAGATAGCTCTGGGGAGCGGGACAGGACGTGGAGGGGGCGTCCTCGCTCTGCTTCATGGACCACAGCAGATCGGCCTGGTCGAAGCTTTCGTCATCTACAAAGGTACTGCCATTGGATCGGATCGTCAGAGGCACCCGGACAAAGCAGGGGTCTTTCAGCATCTGCGCGGTCAGGTCGCAGCAGCTGTCCACGACAATTTTAAAACTCATATGTTTCATCTCCGAACATGGTTTTGAAAATCAGATTGTACCAATTAGTTTACCACATTTTTTGTTATCTGTAAAGAGGAGCCGCCCATTCTCCTTGACCTGATGTTGGAGAAACCGGAATGCAACGGACCGTCTGTTGGTCCGGTGGGCTTAAAATTTCTCCCCCGTCTCCTGCTCCAGCTCTTTCAGCAGCTTCTTGTCAGCCTTGGAGGACAGGTCCAGCTTCTCGTACAGGTCGGGCCGGCGCTGCCGGGTGCGCAGGATAGACTGCTTCCGCCGCCACTTCTCCACATTGGCATGGTGGCCGGACAGAAGGATCGGGGGCACCGCCCGGTCATGCCACACCTCGGGCCGGGAGTACTGGGGGGCCTCCAGCATCCCGTTCCAGTGGCTCTCGTTCTCGTAGCAGGAGGGGTCGGACAGCACCCCGGGCACCAGCCGGCAAACCGCGTCGGCCACCGCCATGGCGGGGATCTCGCCCCCGGTCATGACAAAGTCCCCGATGGAGATCTCCTCGTCCACGCACTCCTCGATAAAGCGCTCGTCGATGCCCTCATAGTGTCCGCAGACCAGGATCAGCCGGTCATAGTCCTCCTTCAGCCGCCGGGCGTCCGCCTGGCAGAAGGTCTTGCCCGCCGGGGACATATAGATGGTGTGGAGCCGCTCCCCAGCCTCGTCGCAGATATGCTTCCAGCACTGGTACAGGGGGTCCGCCTGCATTACCGCGCCCCGGCCGCCGCCGTAGGGGTAGTCGTCCACCTGCTTCTGCTTGTTCAGGGTATAATCCCGGATCTGGTGGCACTCGATGCGGATATAGCCCCGCTCCTGGCCGCGGCCCAAGACGGACTCGCACAGCATATCGCCCACCACATCGGGGAACAAGGTCATAATGTCAATACGGTACATGATCGGAAGCTCTCTCCTGCTCTTCTGTCGTCACTCGGACCGGCCCAAGAACGGCCCATCCGGCATTTGCTTTATTATACGGGATTTCCCCGGCTTTTTCAACGGCCTGTTCCCCGGAATCCGTTCTTTTCCACCGCAAAACCGCCGCCACCCACTTTATTTTTCCGGGAAACTATGATATGCTGTTCACTGTAAAAATCCCATTCTGCAAAAAGCGAGGTCTTAATATGTATTGTGTACGCAAGGTGACCGACGATCTGATCTGGATCGGCGCCAACGACCGTCAGCACGCTCTGTTTGAAGCCACGCATCCCGTACCCCGGGGCATGTCCTTCAACTCCTATCTGCTGCTGGACGAGAAGACTGTCCTCTTCGACACAGTGGACCGGGCGGTCCAGACCCAGTTTTTTGAAAATCTGGAGTACGCCCTGGGAGGCCGGAAGCTGGACTATATCTTTGTCCACCACATGGAGCCCGACCACGCCGCCACCCTGGGGGATCTGATGCTCCGCCATCCCGAGGCCCGTATCGTATGCAACGGCAAGGCGGTGAACATGATCCGCCAGTTCCACTGCACCGACCCCAAGGGGGCCGTTCTGGTCAAGGAGGGGGACACCATTGACACGGGCCGGCACCACTTCACCTTTGTGAACGCTCCCATGGTCCACTGGCCCGAGGTCATGGTCAGCTACGACTCCACGGACAAAATTCTCTTCTCCGCCGACGCCTTCGGCACCTTCGGCGCTCTGAACGGCATCCTGTTCGCCGATGAGGTGGACTTTGACCGGGATTGGCTGGATGAGGCCCGCCGCTACTACACCAACATCGTGGGCAAGTACGGCCCCCAGGTCACCGCTCTGCTGAACAAGGCCGCCGGCCTGGACATTCAGATGATCTGTCCCCTCCACGGCCCCGTGTGGCGGAAGGATCTGGGCTACATCATGGACAAGTACGCCAAATGGGCCGCTTACGAGCCCGAGGTCCGGGGCGTGCTGATCCCCTTCGCCTCGGTCTACGGCGGCACCGAGACCGCAGCCAACATCCTGGCCTGCCGTCTGGCAGAGCTGGGCGTGCCTGTGGAGATGTACGACGTGTCCATCACCCACTATTCCTATGTGCTGTCCGAAGCGTTCAAGTACAGCCACATTGTCTTTGCCTCCACCACCTACAACAACGGCGTCTTTGTCACCATGGAAAACCTGCTCCACGACGTCGTCCACCATAACCTGCAGAACCGGACCATCGCCCTGATCCAGAACGGCTCCTGGGCCCCCGCCAGCGGCAAGCTTATGGCCCAGATTCTGGGCGAGCTCAAAAACACCGAGCTACTGGAGGCCCCCGTCACCCTGAAGTCCGCTCTGGCTCCCGGCCAGGATGGGGAGCTGGAGGCCCTGGCCCAGACTCTGGCCGCCTCCGTCCGGGGTGAGGCCGCCGCCCCGCAGGAGGAGGTTGCGGACAAGCCCAAGGGATTCGTCTGCAAGATCTGCGGCTTTATCTACGAGTCCGACACTCTGCCCGACGACTTCGTCTGCCCCATCTGCCGCCGGCCCGCCAGCGACTTCGAGCCTCTGGCCTGATCCCGCCCGTTTCAAGAGGACGCCATGGAGCGGTATTACTGCGACCTGTGCGGCTTTCTCTATGACGAGGAAGTCCGGGGCCCCATGCCCGACGACTACGCCTGTCCCCTGTGCGGCGCGGACCGCAGCCACTTTCAGGAGGAATGACAAAAAACAGGACCACCCGCTCTGCGGGTGGTCCTGTTTTTTCATGTCTTAAATTACCGCGCGGCGGCCCGTTCCCGGGCAAAGCCCTCGGGGGCCACGTTGCGGGTATGCCTGATTTCCTCCCACACCGTGGTCTTTTTCCAAAAGCTGCCCAGGGTGATGGGTAGCCAGGACAGCAGGAACAGCCAGTACACCAGCAGGCTGCCAACCATCCGCCTGTCCCACTTTCTCTCCGCCGTCAGCACCAGGGCCGCCGCCAGAGTGGAACCATGGGCGGTGGCCGCCAGGTTCATCAGCAGCGTCCCGCAGAGGGCGGCGGGGACCTGCTCCAGGGCCCGGCAGCCCAGGCAGGCCGCCAGAAGGGAGACCGCCAGCCCCGCCGCGGCCGCCACCTGGTAGGCGGGAATGAGCAGCGTAGTCCCCAGGTCCGTCAGCGCCAGGGTCCGCCCGGGCGTCCCCAGTTCCCCGCCGACCCGGCCCAAGTAGTTCTCCGCCACCTGGAGCGTACCGCTGGACCAGCGGCGGCGCTGGACCACGGACTGGGCATAATCCAGGGGCTGTTCGTCATAGGTTATAGCCTTAGGGACCCAATGGACCCGCTCCCCCGCCAGAACGCACTGGGCGGTCAGCTCCAGATCCTCGCTGATGGTCCCGGTGTTCCACCCTCCCAGGCGCTCCAGGGTCTCGCCGGACACCATGAAGCCGGTGCCGTTGACCATGGCGGACAGCCCCATCCCCGCCTTTCCGCCGTTGTGGAACCGGTCCATCATCCAGTAATAGATGGAGTAACAGCCGGAAATCAGGGAATCGTAGGGGTTCTTGCTGTCCCGGTAGCCCTGGGCCACCCGGGCCCCGGACTGGAAAGCGTTGTTCATCTCGGCCAGAAAACGCCGGTCCGCCAGATTGTCCGCGTCAAAGACACAGTAGGCGTCGTAGGCCCGGCCCCGGAGCCGGCGATAGGCGAAGCGCAGCACCTCCCCCTTGGTCTTTACCGGCACTGTGCACTCCAGCACCTTCGCCCCGAAGCCGGCGGCGGCCAGGGCCGTGTTGTCGGTGCAGTTGTTGGGGATGACCCAGATGTCATAGAATTCCGCCGGGTAGTCCTGGGTCAGCAGACTGTTGATGAGGGGCCCGATGACCAGTTCCTCGTTCCGGGCGGCGATGAGGACGGCGAACCGGGTCCGGGCGGGGTGCCAGCCGTAGTCCTCCGGCCGTTTCCAGGACATCAGCCCCGTGACCAGATAGCAGCCGCCCCACAGGGTGATCCCCAGGCAGATCAGAGCGGACAGCGCCGCGGCGGCGGAATAAAACCATTCCATATGTCATCCCTCCTGTTCTTGTCCCCATCCTACCAGAGCTTTGTTAAGGACAAGTCGGGAGAACGATTAAGATTTCATGAAGAGATTTTTAAATTTGCCCCCCTCCGTTCCTCCCCGTCTGACGCCCTTCGGTATTTATTCACATTTTGTTTATTTGACTTTATTGCCGGGAAAATGTATACTATTTATACAGATAACACCATGTATCACACCCGTGGTTAGGAAACTTCATCCATTTTTTGGATGACCGGACTTGCCGCGGGCCATATTTTACTCTTTTTTCCGGAGAGTAAAATCCCCCCGTCCGGGTTCGGTCCGGACGGGGTTCCCAGCTCACCCCGGGCGCTGTCATATCTCCGCGCCCACAGGAAAAGGAGGTCATTTTGCTTCGATTTGAGCACGTATCCATGTCCTACGGCAGCCAGACCATTTTACACGACCTGAATTTTGAGATTGACGAGGGACAGTTCGCCGTCTTTATCGGCCCCTCCGGCTGCGGCAAGACCACCACGCTGAAGATGATCAACCGGCTGATCCAGCCGGACAGCGGCCACATCTACCTGAACGGCCAGGACATCGCGGCCACGGACCGCTATGAGCTGCGCCGCCACATCGGCTATGTGATCCAGCAGATCGGCCTGTTCCCCAACATGACGGTGGCCCAGAACATCTGCGTGGTACCCAAACTGCTCAAGTACCCCAAGGAAAAAAACGAACAGCTCGTACGGGATATGCTTGCCATGGTGGATATGCCCTATGAGAAGTACGCCCACAAGTACCCCTCGGAGCTGTCCGGAGGCCAGCAGCAGCGCATCGGCATCCTCCGGGCCCTGGCCGCCTCGCCGCCCATCGTACTGATGGATGAGCCCTTCAGCGCCCTGGACCCCATGACCCGGCGTTCTCTCCAACTGGAGATCAAAAACCTCCAGCAGCGGCTGAACAAGACCATCATCTTCGTCACTCACGACATGGAGGAGGCTTTGGATCTGGCCGACGTCATCGTCTTCATGGACAAGGGCCGCATCGTCCAGATGGCGCCCCCGGAGGAGATGCTGGAGCACCCCGCCACCGAGCAGGTCCGGGAATTTTTGGGCAAGCATCTGCCCGCCTCCGCTCCCGCAGACATGACCGCCGCCGACTTTATGCGCACCGGCATCATCACCGTGGGTCAGGACCGGGGCATCCACGAGTGCGTCAGCCGGATGCAGCACCACAACGTGGACACCCTGCTGGTGGTGGACGACCAGAAGCGGTACCAGGGCACCGTGTCCATCGCCGACATCCGCCTCACCGGCCATGTGGTCAAGACCATCGGCCCTCTGGTCCGCTGCACCACCCCCACCGTGATGGCCAGCGACAACGCCAAGGACTGCTTCGACCAGCTGATCTCCAGCGGCTTCCCCTATCTGGTGGTGCTCAACGAGGACCAGACCGTGGCCGGCATCATCACCAAAACCAGCATGGCCTCCGCCATGGCGGAGCATTTGTGGGGGTGATGGGATGAAGATCGACCTGTCCGCCATTCTCCATGCGGTACTCATCCATCTGGGCTATACCCTGTTCTCCGTCTCCATCGGCTTCGTTCTGGGTGTGGCGCTGGGCATTCTGCTCACCCGGACGCCCAAGCTGTCCAAATATATCCTGCCGGTACTGTCGGTGCTGAACACCATTCCCGGCATCGTCTTTATCGGCGTACTGTTCCTCTATCTGGGCCGGCAGCCCGCCACCGTACTCACCGCCCTGTCTGTCTACGCCATGTTCCCGGTATTGAAAAACACCTTCACCGGACTGAACGAGGTAGACGACCAGTATAAGGAGGCGGCCCGGGGCTGCGGCATGAACCACTTCCAGCGGCTGATGCTGGTGGAGCTTCCCCTGGCCATGCCCACCATCATCGGCGGTCTGCGCATCGCCACCGTCTACACCGTCAGCTGGGCCGTGGTGGCCGCCATGATCGGTCTGGGCGGCCTGGGCGATTTTATCTACAAAGGAGTCAGCTCCAACAACAATGCCCTGATCCTCCAGGGGGCCATCCCCGCCGCCCTGCTGGCTTTCGTTCTGGGCACGCTGGTGGATATTCTCCAGCGCCATGTGGTCCCCCGGGGCCTGCGGAAAAGGGGGGATGAGGGATGACCTTCGCCATGGTATGGGAGCATCTGCTCCTGGTGCTGTCCTCTCTGGTCATCGCCGTCGGGGTGGGCGTTCCCCTGGGCCTGCTGTCCTACCTGTTTCCCCGGGCAGGCAAGGTCATCCTGCGGGTGGTGGACCTGATCCAGACCACTCCCGCCCTGGCCCTGCTGGGCATCATCATGGTAGTCATGGGACCGGGCAAGCCCACTGTCATGATCGGTCTGGCCCTCTACTCCCTTCTCCCCATCGTCCGTAACACCAGCCTGGGGCTGTCTCAGGTGTCCCCCCACCTAAAGGAGGCGGCCACCGGCATGGGGATGACCCAGGCCTACCGCCTGCTCCATGTGGAGCTGCCCCTGGCCATGCCCATGCTGTTCACTGGCATCCGCATCGCCGTGGTCAACGCCATCGGCACCGCCGTCTTTGCCGCCTCAGTGGGCGGGGGCGGCATCGGCAGCATCATCAACAGCGGCATCCGCCGCCGGAACATGGAGCTGATCCTGTTGGGCACCCTGGCCCTTATGGTCATGGCTCTGGTGCTGGACCTGGTCATGGGCTATGTGGAGCGGCGGCTCAACAGCCGGACCCATAAAAAGCTCCCCGACTGGGCCAAGTGGACCGGTGGCGCGGCCCTGGCCGCCGCCTCGGTTGCCCTCATCGCCGCCATGCTCATCCCCGCCAATACCGAGGGGAAGCTGGTCCTCTATGACGGGGACTACTCCGAGGTCAAGCTGATGCACAGCATGGTCAAACAGCTGGTGGAGGATAAAACGGACCTGACGGTGGAGATCCGGGACCAGATGACCCAGGTGAACAACTACAATTCCCTGCGGGGGGACTCCCCCAGCTGCGACCTGATGTTCAGCTATGACGGCACGGTGCTGACCACCTTCTTGAAGCTGGATGTCACCGACGTGCCGGAGGGTGAGAGTCTGTACGACTTTGTGAACCGGGAGGTCAGCGCCCGGGAGGGACTGCACCTCATGGGCAAAGTAGGTCTGGACAACACCTACGCCCTGGGGGTCACCCAGGAGGTGGTGGAACAATACGCAGTCAAGACCATCAGCGATCTGGCCGCCTGCGCTCCCCAGCTGCGTCTGGGCGGCGAGCATGAGTTTTTCACCGCCGAAGGCAGCATGAAGTACCAGCCCTTCGTGGACTTCTACGGACTGAACTTCAAGGAATGCATTCCCCTGGACGCGGCGCTGAAGTACAACGCCGTGGAGGAGGGAGCCTTCGAGGTCATGGTGGTCTACGCCACCGACGGTCTGAACAAGCGGGCCAACCTCACCATTCTGGAGGACGACCGCTCCTTCTTCCCCGAGTACAACGGCGCCTTCCTGGTCCGGGACGACCTGTTCGAGCGGTTTTATGAGGCCGCCCCCAATCTGGAGGACGTGCTGGAGCTGCTCACCGGCCAGGTGGACAACGAGGCCATGGTCGCCCTTACCTACGCCGTGGACGTGGAGGGGCAGACCGTGGAACAGACCGCCCATGACTTTCTGGTGGAACGGGGTTTGCTGGACAACTGACACATACGAACAGGACCCGCCGGGATCACCCGTCGGGTCCTGTTCTGTTTTCTCAAATTTCTCCCGACCGCATAGGACGTCCCCTTCCCCGCATAAGCTGAAACCAGTTTGAGCATGGGAGGGTGCGCTATGGAAACACGGGTAGAGGAGCTTCGCTACAAGGAAGTCATCAGCGTCTCAGACGGCAGCCGTCTGGGCTATGTGAGGGATATGGAGCTGGACCTTGCGGACGGGCGGATCACGACGCTGATCATCCCCGGCCGGCGCAGGCTCTTCGGCCTGCTGGGCCGGGAGGCGGACCGCCGTATTCCTTGGGGCTCGGTGCGCCGGTTCGGAGACGACATCATCCTGGTGGAAGCAGCTCCCGCCGGGGTCCTGCCCGAGGGATAGGCTCACAGCTCCCAGGCCCGGTCCGTGGCGAAGAACCACAGCACCTTCCTGCGGACAGGACGGCCCAGGATGGCGGACAGCGCCCGGCTGTACGCCTCCAGCTGGGGGCGGTATTCCTCCGCCCGCTCCCCCTCGCCGCCGGGACGCACCCGGTCGCTTTTGAAGTCCACCACGGTGAGGCCCACCTCCCCTTCGAACCAGGCGTCGATGACGCCCTGGAGCAGGACCTCCTCCCCCTCCTCCGCCTCCGGGTAGTAGTCCCGGGCGGGCACCAGGAGGGAAAATTTGAATTCCCGGCGGCACTCCTTGGCCTCAGCCATCTCCCGCCCCAGCGGGCTGGCAAAGAAAGCGGCCAGCCGCTCCGGCTCCACCGCGCTGCCCTGGGCCGGGGTCAGGAAGCCTTCTGACACCAGGCGCTCCAGCTCCCCGCCGATGGCTTCCCGGCTGTGATCCCCCGTCAGCGGCAGGTACTGCATAGCCAGATGGAGGGCGGTGCCCCGCTGGGAGGGACTCAGTTCCTTCTCCGCGCCCCGGAAATCCGGGCGGTGGATGGGTGGATGCTCCACCCGCTGCTCCGGGACCGGCGCGCCCTCCTCCGCCGCCTCCCGGTCCAGGGGGCGGCCCTTGATCTGGGTGGCGGTGAGCTTGGAGGGGATGTCGGCGCAGGCCAGATAGGGATAGCGCCAGGACAGCCGGGCGGCCAGGTCCCCTGTCTCCCCTTCCGGCTCCTCCGCCGGCAAATCGGCAAAACGGCCGGGCCGCTCCTGCGCCTGGCTCAGCGGCAGGCCCTCCACCCAGCGAATGTCCCAGGCGGGGCCCAGCTGGCCGCATTCCACATCCCCCAGGCCGGCCATGGCCCGCAGGGGGGCGGCCTCGGGCCGGGTGAGGGCGTGGAGCAGCACCCACGCTCCCACGTTCTGCTGGCTCTCCAGAGCCATGGGGGACACGGGGGCGGACAGGTCCTCCCCCAGCCGCTCCAGGGCCCGGACTCCCTCGGGCAGGGCCAGCGTCAGGATCAGCTTTTCCTGGGCCCGGGTCATGGCCACATAGAGCAGCCGCAGCTCCTCGGCCATCATCTCCCGCTCCAGCTGGCTGGCCACCGCCTGCCGGGCCAAGGTTGGGTACTCCACCATCCGCTCCCGGTCCAGGCCCTTGGGCCCCACGCCCAGGACGGGGTGGAACAGCACCGGGCGCATCAGATCGTCCCGGTTCAGCCTTCGGCTCAGGCCGCACACCAGCACCACCGGCTTCTCCAAACCCTTGGAGCGGTGGATGGACAGGATGGACACGCCCTCCCCCTCCCGGCCCGGTCCGGCGGTAGACAGTTTGGCTCCGGTCTCCCGCATCCGGTCCAGGCGCAGCAGGAACTGGAACAGGGTCCGGCAGCCCGACTCCTCCAGCTGCCCGGCCAGGGCATAGAGGGACAGCAGGTTGTCCTGCCGCTCGCCTCCGCCCTCCATGGCTCCGAAGATGCCCAGCAGGTTGGTCTTTTCATAGATATGCCAGATCAGCTGGCGGCAGGTCCGGTCCCCGGCCCCGAAGCGCAGCTCGGCCAACTGGTCCAGGAAGTCCCGGCACTCCGGGTCCCCCTGTTCTCCCGCGTGGACCAGTGCGGAATAGAAGTCCCCCTCCCAGTCCGCCCGGAGCAGGGCCAGCTTATCCCCGGAAAACCCGAACACCGGGGAGCGCAGCACGGCGATGAGGGGCACGTCCTGCCGGGGATTGTCCACGATCCGCAGCATGGCCAGGGCCACGTTGACCTCGGTGGTCTCGAAGAAGTCTCCGCCCCCGTCGGCTATCCAGGGGATGCCTTCCTCCCCCAGGGCCCGCAGATAGTGGTGGAGGACGCTGCCGGGGCTGCGGAGCAGGATCATGACATCGGAGGGGCGCAGCGGACGCAGTCCCTCCCCCTCCCGGATCATCAGGGGCTTGGACAGCAGCTCCCGGACCCGCCGGGCGGCAAACCGGGCCTCCAGCAGGTCTTTGCTGTCCTTCTCTCCCTCCAGGTCCCCCAGGAAGGACAGGTCCAGGGCGTCCAGCTCCAGGGCATAGTCCTCCCCCCCGGGGAAGGAAGCCCCGGGGACCAGCGCCTGATCCTCGGTATAGTCCAGCTCTCCAAATTCAGCCGACATGATGTTCCGGAACAGGTCGTTGCACCCCTCCAGCACCTGGGGGCGGGAGCGGAAGTTTCGGGAGAGCACCCGCTTTCGGGGCTCCCCCTCCCCCGCCCGGTCCCCGTCGGCGAAGCGTCGGTACTTGTCCAGGAAGATGGTGGGATCGGCCAGACGGAAGCGGTAGATGGACTGCTTCACGTCCCCCACCTGGAACAGCTTTCTGCCTCCGTCGGAGATGGCGGAGAAGATGGCGTTCTGAACCTGGTTGGTGTCCTGGTACTCGTCCACCTGGACCTCCTCAAAGCGGGCGGACCAGGCCTGGGCCAGGGTGGTGGGCCGCCCCTCCCCGTCCACCAGGAGCTTGACCGCGAAATGCTCCAGGTCGGAGAAGTCCAGCAGGGACCGGCGGCGCTTCTCGGCGGCATAGGCCCGCTGAAAATCCACCACCAGATCCATCAGAGCCTGGACGGCGGGCCGGGACAGGGCCAGCTCCTCCAGCAGCAGGGCGCTGGTCCCGGCGATCTGCTCCGCCGTCTTGTCCAGCGCCTTTTTGCAGCGGGTCCGGATGGCCTTCATCCGCTCCCCCGCCAGGGCCGCCGCCTGCTCCTCCATGGGGCTGACCTCCCGGGAGCGTTTTTTCTTTCGTCCCGCTGCCGGGAAAAGGATGGGCAGCCGGGCGGCCGCCTCGTCCCAGCTGTCCGCCTCCAAGAAGGCCTTCACCCCCTCCAGAGAGGCGGAGAGCGAGGGGCCGTAGTTCATCTCCAGCAGCTCGTCTCCCGCCGTCAGGGCCAGGGCCTGGGCCAGCCGGTCCCGGCAGCTCCGCCCGGTCCGTCGGGCCTCTTCCAGCAGCAGAGCGCCCCAGGCGGTCTGGGACAGGTCGGTCACTCCTTCCAGGTCCCAGACTCTTTTCTGCTCCTCCAGCCAGCGCTCCGGGTCCGGGTGGCTCTGGACCCGGCCGAAGACGTCCAGCACGATCTGAGCCAGCCGGCTGTCGTCCCGGCCTGCGGCCAGGGTGTCGGCCAGCTGGGCAAAGGGGCTGTCCGGGTCCAGGCCCTCGTACCGCTTATCCAGCAGTTCCTCCAGCGTGCGGGCCATGAGGACCTGGGCCTCCCCCTCGTCACACAGTCGGAAGTCCGGGTCCAGGTCCAGCAGATGGCCGCTCTCCCGCAGGAGGGCGGAGCAGAAGGAATGGATGGTAGAGATCTGGGCCTGATAGACCAGAGTGGACTGCCGGCGCAGATGGCGGTCATTGGGCCGCTGGGCCAGACGGGCCGACAGCTCCTGGGCGATGCGGGTACGCAGCTCGGCGGCGGCGGCCTTGGTATAGGTGATGACCAGGAAACGGTCGATGTCCAACCCCTCCTTGGTCACCCGGTCCAGCAGACGCTCCACCAGCACCCGGGTCTTGCCCGACCCGGCGGCGGCGGACACCAGCAGCTCTCCTCCCCGGTCGTCTACGATCTTTCGTTGTTCCTCTGTCAGCGGAAAAGCCATGGGCCCGCCTCCTTTCCTATGCGGTAAATTTTAGTTTATCGTTTCATGTAGGGTGAGGGCTTGGTAGGGCAGGGGCTTATCCCTCCCCCTTTTGGCCTTCGGCCATTTCCCCCCGACGGAGGGAATCGTCCCCCGCCGTCCGACGGCTGCCATTTTGGCGGCGGCCCCAAGGGGCCGCCCTACGGGCGAGGCGTCCAGAGGCCGCCCCCTACGAAGCCATATTGTAAACCGTGCGTAGGGGGCGGCGTCCCCGACGCCCCATAATACATCCATAAACTAAAATTTTCCCTCTTTTACAAAATCAGCACGAAGGTACCTGCGGCGATCAGGGCGCCGCCGATCACCTTGGTCACCGTGACCTTCTCCCCCAGCACCAGAAAGGCCAGCACCATGGAGATGACCACGCTGAACTTGTCGATAGGGATGACCTTGCTGGCCTCCCCGATCTGAAGGGCGTGGAAGTAGCAGATCCAGGACAGGCCGGTGGCCAGGCCGGACAGGACCAGAAAGACCCAGCCCCGGGTGGTAATATCGCTGATACCGGTGTGCTTCCCAGTGGCGAAGACGATAGCCCAGGCCATGACCAGTACCACCACCGTACGGATGGCGGTGCCCAGATTGGAGTTGATCCCCTCCATTCCCAGTTTGGCAAGGATCCCGGTCAGCGCGGCAAATACCGCGGACAGCAGCGCGAAAACAGCCCACATACAATTTCCTTCTTTCTCTATCTCTCTATTTTACTCTTTCAGCACACTGAGAAACTTTTCAATGCGGATGCCCTTATTCTTCTCGATCTCATCCTGCTCCAGGAAGATGAGGCGCTCCAGCACGTCCATGGCCCGCTTGACTGCCGGACGCAGGGGCTGGCCCTTCAGCAGCTCGCCCACCAGGACGGCGGAGAACATGTCTCCGGTCCCCGGGAAGTGGACCCGGATGAAGCGGAAGGGGATGGTAAAATACTCCCCGGTCTTTCCCTCGTAGCCCCACACCACATGTTCTCCCGACTCCCGCGACACGCCGCTGGTGATGACCACCGACCGGGGGCCAAAGGCCAGCAGGCCGTCCACCACCCGGCGCGCCTCCTCCCGGTCCAGAGACTCCTGTCCCTGGTACAGGCCGGTGAGGAATTGGGCCTCGGTCAGGTTGGGCACGATGACGTCGGCCACCCCGATGAGACGGCGCATATTCTCCACCGTCTCCTGGGTCACCCCGTTGTACAGCTTTCCGTCATCCCCCACGATGGGATCGGTCATGACCAGCAGGCCTTCCTTCTTCTGGCTGGCGATGAAGTCCCGGATAATGCCCACCTGGGCCGCCGAGGCCAGAAAGCCGGTGGTGATGCAGTCGAACTGGAAGCCCAGCTGCTTCCACACGTCGATGGCCTGCACCATATAGTCGGTGGTGTCCAGGATGGTAAACTTCCCGTAGTCCAGGGTGTTGGACACCAGGGCGGTGGGCAGGTTGTAGACGCTGTGGCCCAGGTTGGACAAAATCGGCAGCATGGCCGCCAGAGCCACCTTGCCGTACCCCGGCATGTCGTTGATGATGAGGATGTTTTTGTTGTCTTCCATGGATCTTCCCTCTTTTACGATGTGATGTACTGTCCTTTGACGTTCAGCCCTTCTCCAGGAATTCCAGTACCAGGCTGTTGAATTTCTCCGGGTCCTTCCGGGCCAAGAAGTGGTCTCCCGGCAGGATGGCCAGCCGGGCGTTTGGGATGGGCGCGGCAATGGCACGGGTGTGGGACTCCAGGATCATGTCCTTCTCTCCCGCCACCACCAGAGTGGGCATCCGCAGGCTCCGCAGAGACAGGGGATCGATGTGGGGCTGGGTGACCATCAGGTCCACCATCTCAAAGTCCGCCTGCTTCTTGGGGTCCGCCTTTCCCATGGCTTTGAGCCAGGTCCATTTCGTCTTGTCCGCCAAGCGGACGCTCCGCTTCAACCCGTCAGGTTCCAGATTGGCTCCGTTCAGGATCAGTTTCTCCACATATTGGGGGTATTTCAGCGCGAAGATCAGGGCGATATTGCCCCCGTCGGAAAAGCCCAGCAGATGGCACCGGAAGATCCCCAGTCCGTCCAGGAACTCCTTCAGGTCCTCGGCAAACTGCTCCAGAGTAAAGGGTTCCTCTCCCCTGGGAGACTTGCCGTGGCCCCGGGTGTCCGGGGCAATGACCCGGTAATGGGCGGAAAAGGGGCTCATCTGATGCTCAAAATAGGTGTGGTCCTCCCCGTTTCCGTGGAGCAGCACCAGGGGAAAGCCCTCCCCCGCCTCAACATAATTCAGTGTAATGTCCATATCGGTCCCTCACAGTTCCTATGCCCCACCGGGGCAGTATCTTGATTGCGTGCAGCGCACGGCGTTCATTTCTCTTGCTCCACATTCTCCCAGAACTCCTGCGCGCCCACCGCGGGCAGCCAGCGCCGGCAGTCCCCGCCCCGGCCCTCCTCAAAGTGGCAGGCGGCGGCATAGTCGCAGTAGCGGCAGGCGTTCTTCTCCGGCCCACGCCAGAAGGGGTCGGCGGAGATATCCCCCCGGGCAAGCTCCCGGCAGATCTCCTCCAGCACGGTCTGGATGTGGCGGCCCAGCTTTCCCAGCTGCTCCGCCGTAGCCAGTGCCTCCCCGGAGATGGCGCCGGTGGACTTGGACACCCGCAGGGGCAGAAAGCGGTAGCCGCCTTCTCCCGCCGGCTCCATCGCGTCCAGCACCGTCCGGTCATTGAGGACCAGCCCGCTGCGCCGCAGCTCCTTGTCCAGCGCCTTGCGCCAGGCCTCGTCGCTCATGGCCCGGCTGCCCCGGACCACCGCGTCCCGGGCGGGGAGGTAGAGCACCCCGGCCCCCTCCACGGGCAGGCCGTAAAGGTTTTCTCCTTTTTCCTCCAGGGTAAACAGGTACAGAAGCATCTGGAGTCCCAGGCCGTTCCACACCTCGGTGAGGTCAAAGGATTTTCGGCCCGTCTTATAATCCACCACCCGCAGGTACAGCCTGCCGTCGTGGACCCAGCCGTCCACCCGGTCCACAAAACCGGAGACGCTGATGGTCACATCGTCCACCGTCAGTTCTACGGGGGGCATATCCTCATTGCGTCCGAAGCCCAGCTCGAAGGAGATGGGCCTGAACCGGGAATCCATCAGTTCCTCGGCCACATTGTCCACCACCGCCTGGACGGACCGCAGCAGACGGCGGAACAGGTACCGGAAGCGGTCGGACTGGCCCTCCAGACCGCCCAGCTCCTCCGCCACATAGCGGTCCACCGCCTCCTGGGTCAGCCGTCTCAGCCGCTTTTTCCGGTCCTCCCCGGCCAACTCCTCCATGCCGGGCAGGGCCGTCTGGCGGAACATCTCATCCTGGAGGACGTGTTCCAGCACATAGTGGACAAAGGTCCCGTATTCCGGTGCTGTAAAGCCGGCAGGCTTGCGGGGCTCCGCCTTCAGACCGTAGCGCATAAAGTAGGAAAAATGGCAGGATTTATACTTGTCCATCCGGGAGGCGGACATGGGCACCCGCTTCCCGTACAGCCGGTCCACCGCCGACCGGGACAGGCTGCCCCGCTCCCAGCGGGAGGCCCGGAGCAGCCGCTCCACCTGGCGGGCGTATTCCGGCAAGCCCTCCAGAACCCGGCGGGCGGCCGGGTCCCGCCCCGCCTGCTCCAGGGCGGGCAGAGGGGCCTCCAGACGGAAGGAGCCGCCCAGGTCTCCCTCCCGCCGCACCCGGAGACCGGTGAACAGCAGTTTGAGCCGTTCCGCCAAGAAGCTGGGGCGGCGCTCCTCGCCCCCGGGGCCCTGGGCGGACCAGGACACCAGCAGCCGCTGGCTGGGCCGGGAGCAGGTCAGGTATACGGTGGTCATCTCCCGGTAGAGTAGGTCCCGGGCGGAGCTGTTCAGTTCCAAGCTGTAGACCGCCAGGAGAGACCGGTCGTCGTCGGACAGCAGGTCCGGGGAGCTCCCCACCTTGGGAATGGAGGCGTCGTCCGCCCCCAGCAGGATCAGCGCCTTGACCCGGTGTCCGGTCTGGCGGGTGGTCTCCCCCGCCGTCACCCGGTCCAGCGAGACGGGGATGGTGCCCACGTCGTACTGGGACAGCACCAGCCGAAACAGAAGGGCGAATTCCTCCAGCTCCATGGGTGTGTCCCCCAGCAGGGCCGCGCACTGCTCCAGCCCTCCGCACAAAATCTCCCACAGCTGGCGGTATTCATCGGCCAGGGCGGGCTGTCCCCGTCGTCCCAGCTCCTCCACACGCTCTTCCAGCCGGTCGGGCAGCCCGATGGCCTCCATAAATGTGTAAAGGGCAACCGTCTGTCCCTTTCCTGTTTTCAAGGGATTTTTCCGCAAAAGCTCCAGAGGCTCTGACACGCTCCGCCGTGCCCGGTCCAGCCGGTCCAGCAGGGCTTTATCTTCCTCTTCCAGGGGAAAGCCATAGCCCCTGGGATGCCAGTTCCAGGCCTTGGCCTGGGTCCACCGGCTGCCCCGGATGTCCCACTTCAGCACATAGTTTTCCAGCAGGTCCCGGTCCTCCTCAGGCAGGTCGGTGAGGCCGGTCTTGAGGTAACGGAACACGTCCTCATAGGCGTAGCCCCCCGCCACCGTATCCAGCGCGGCGGTGACCAGGGCCAGCACCGGTTTTTCCAGGATATCCGTCATCACCGAGGAAAACACCGGGACCCCATACCGGGGGAACACCGACTCCACCAGGTCCCGGTACTCCCCGTAATTCCGGGCCACCACACCGATATCCCGGAAGCGCAGCCCCTCCTCCCGGGTCATTTGGAGGATACGCGCCGCCGCCCACTCCACCTCGGACCGTGGGCCGCCGGCCTGGAACAGTTCTACCGCGCCCCCGGAGTCCACCGGCTCGGTCTCCCCGTGGGCAAAGAGATTCTGTTCCAGGAATTTCAGAGCCTCCGCTTTGCCGGGACAATTGCTGACAAGGTGTTCCACCTCACAGGATGCCCCCGCTTTTTGGGCCAGCCGGATTAGCCAGGCCGCCGTCTTTCGGGCGGGCGAGAAGATGCCCGTGCCCCCCTCGTCCTCCTCCAGATGGTCGCAGGTAAGCGTCACATTTACCGTCGTACCCTGGACCAGCAGCCGGCGGAGGACCTCCCCCTGCTGGGGGGTAAAGTCGGTAAAGCCGTCCAGCCACAGGTCCTTCCCTCTGGCCCAGGGGCAGCTCTCCAGCTTCTCCGCCGCCCGGGTCAGCCGGTCCCGGGGGTCCAGCGCCACATGGGCGGTCATTGCGTCATAGGCCCCGCAGATCAGCCCCAAGTCCCGCAGCTTGTCCCCCTCGGGACCGCCGGTCTCCCGGCCGGCGGTGATGAGGACCTCGGGCGGGACACAGCAGCTTTTCAGCTCGTCCACCGTAGCCAGCAGGGACTGGAGAAAGGCGGGACGGCGGGAGGGCCGGCTGTATACCGTCAGCTGGCCGGACACGGATTTGACGGCGCTGTACATCAGCAGCAGGCGGCCGCCTCCGTCCAACTCCTCCGTCCCCAGGCCGCCGGCCTGCTGGAACACCCGGTTGGCCAGGCGGCTAAAGGACAGCACCTCGGCGTAAAGGGAGACCCCGTCCCCGCCCGCCTTGCACAGGGCCCGTTCCGCCTCGTGGGACTGCTGTTCCGGCACGATGAACACCTGGGGCCGCTCCCGGCCCGCCCGGCACAGGCGGTCCAGCACCGCCGTTGTCTTGCCGGACCCGGCCCGCCCCAGGATCAGCTTCAGCATCAGCCTCCCTCCTTTCGACAATATAATCAGAGGTTATTTTAGCACACTTTTTTTTCGAAAAAAAGAGGGGCAGCTAATTCTTCTTTTTTCCTGCCAATGACTCGAAGGATCTATCCCCCGGCTCGGAACAAAAACGGGACGCCGTCGGCGTCCCGTTTTTTGATTCTCTCACAGCTTGATCCCGTAGCGCTCCAGCAGAAGCTTCATATTGTTGTTGACCAGCTTTCTGGCCAGCAGCTCCTTGAACTGAACAGTCCGGTCCTTGCCCCGGCTCCGCAGGTCCTCTAGGGTCTGTGCGATGGTCACCTGTTCCCGCTGCAAATCCTCCGCCATGTCCTCGAAGGCGGCCAACCGGGCCAGGGCTTCCTCCATCCGCTCCGGATCCACCGTGATCGAGCGGTCGTTCTTTTGGGTATAGCATTCCATTTTTTGTCCCTCTTTCGCAAAAACAGGGCCGCGCCGGTCCGGCGCGGCCCTGAACGGTCACAGCACTCAGTTGGGGTTGACGGTGTAGTTGGGAGCTTCCTTGGTGATATAGATATCGTGGGGGTGAGACTCCCGGAGACCGGCGGCGGTGATTTGCATGAACTGGGCGTTGGTATGCAGCTCCTCGATATTGTGGCAGCCGGTGTAGCCCATACCGGACTTCAAGCCGCCCATGAGCTGGTACACGGTCTCGCCCACGGCTCCCTTGTAAGGCACGCGGCCCTCCACGCCTTCGGGGACCAGCTTCTTGTTGTTCTGCTGGAAGTAGCGGTCCTTGGAGCCCTTGTTCATAGCGGCCAGGGAGCCCATGCCGCGGTAGACCTTGAACTGGCGGCCCTGGAACACCTCGGTGTCGCCGGGGGACTCCTCGCAGCCGGCCAGCAGAGAGCCCAGCATGACCACGCTGGCGCCGGCGGCCAGAGCCTTGGTGATGTCGCCGGAGAACTTCACGCCGCCGTCGGCGATGATGGGGATGTCGTACTCAGCGGCCACACAGGCGGCGTCATAGACAGCGGTAATCTGGGGCACGCCGATACCGGCCACCACGCGAGTAGTGCAGATGGAGCCGGGGCCGATGCCGATCTTGACGCAGTCGGCACCCGCCTCGATGAGGGCGCGGGTGCCCTCGGCGGTGGCCACGTTGCCGGCGATCAGCTGGACGTCGGGGTACAGGGACTTGATGCGCTTGACGCAGTTCAGAATGTTCTGGGAGTGGCCGTGGGCGGAATCCAGAGCCAGCACGTCGGCGCCGGCCTCCACCAGAGCGGCGACCCGGTCCAGCACGTCGGCGGTAACGCCGATGGCGGCGCCCACCAGCAGACGGCCCTTATCGTCACGGGCGGAGTTGGGGTACACGGTGGCCTTCTCAATGTCCTTGATGGTGATGAGGCCCTTCAGATGGAAGTCCTTGTCCACGATGGGCAGCTTCTCAATTTTGTGCTGGCGGAGGATCTCCTTGGCCTCGGCCAGGGTGGTGCCCTCGGGCGCGGTGACCAGGTTCTCCTTGGTCATCACGTTGTCAATCAGCTGGTTCATATCGGTCTCGAACTTCATATCACGGTTGGTGATGATGCCGATCAGCTTTCCGTTATCACAGATGGGCACGCCGGAGATCCGAAACTTGGCCATCAGCTCGTCGGCCTCCGCCAGGGTGTGGCCGGGGCCCAGCCAGAAGGGGTTGGTGATAACGCCGTTCTCACTGCGCTTCACCATATCCACCTGCTCGGCCTGCTGGCTGATAGACATATTCTTATGGATGATGCCGATGCCGCCCTCCCGGGCGATGGCGATGGCCATGCGGTACTCGGTGACGGTATCCATGGCGGCGCTGATCAGGGGGATGTTCAGATGGACCTTGCGGGTCAGACGGGTACGCAGATCAATGTCGGCAGGCAGCACATCGCTGGCGGCGGGGATGAGCAGCACGTCATCAAAGGTAAGCCCCTGCTTGACAAATTTCTGGGCGGCGTCCTGATTGACCATAGCTTACAACTCCTTTTCTATTCCCCGGCTGACCGGGGCGTCTCGTTGGCTCCAGTTAGATATTAGGAATATTTTACCCCCCTGCTCCGGGGTTGTCAAGGAAACACTTTGCCAAAAAACAGGGCGGCTTCAAAGCGAGATTTGCCGCTCTCGTCCATACCGCGGACATAGGCGTTTTCCGCCTCCTCCGCCGCCTCCATGGTGATGAGGTCGCCGGGGCGGCACTCGGCCAGGTAGCCGATCTGCATGGAGGACAGGAACCGGTCCTCCTCCAGCCGCTCCAGGTGGACGGCGTCACAGGCGAAATCGGCGTACCGGGTGTTGTTCACATGGCCGTTGATATCGGTATCGCTGTACCGCATGAGGCGGCGCTCAGCCTCCCGCAGGTTTTCGGGGCAGTGCAGCTTGCTCAGGGTCCGGTCCTTGCACAGCTCACCGCCCCCGGTGCCCGCCAGCTCCCGGATGGCGGACAGCCGCATCAGCTTGTGGGTCTCCACATTGGCCAGCACCCAGCCGGACACAGACTCGCCCACCGGCTCGCCGTTCACCAGGATATCGTAATCCCGGTACATCATGGCGGCCTTGCCTCCCCGGTGCCAGGTACGAATGGTGATATCCTCCTCCCACCTCAGGGGGCGGTCCAGCCGATACCAGGACCGGGCCAGCATCCAGAAGGCTCCGTAGCCCTGGATGAGGGTCTCCCGGCCAAAACCGCCCGCCTCCGCCGCCAAGGTAGCGGCGATCTGAAGGTGGTTGAGCAGAGCCGAGGCCTTGCAGATCCCCCGGCCGTCCACGTCCATGCCGGCCAGGCGGACCTTATGTTCGTAATACAGGCTCATTCTCTCCCTTTCCCCCGGATCAGCAGATTGGTCTTGCAGCAGATATCGTCGATGTCGTCGGCGGTGGCGGCCGGAATCCGCATCTGGGCCCCGCAGTCCGCGCAGATCAGATCCACCGAGCTGTAATTGACCTGGAAGGTCCAGTTTTTGCTGCCGCAGGCACAGGAGATGCCGCCCCGCTGGGCAATGTCCTTGATCTCGGACAGGACCTCGTGCATGACGATCTCATCCAGGAAGGCGCCCTTCTCCTCGGCGTCCTCCTCCAGCTTGTCCACCGCCTGCTCCAGCCGGGCGGTGGCGGCATAGACCGGTCCCTCCTCCCCCACATAGCAGCAGTCCAGGCCGGAGGCGGCGCAGGAGAAGGCCAGGGCTTTCTCCCGGATGAAGGCGTGGGAGGGACAGGACACCTCATGCTCCCGGCCGCAGAACAAGCAGGGCACCGTCAGCTGGACCCGGCTGGGCATAAAGTCCACCGTCAGCTCCGACTTGCCGCAGGGACATTTGATGTGGTTGGTAGTGGCAGCCAGGGCAAACAGGTCCCGCTCCACGATCACCGACTGGCGGCAATGGGGGCAGATATAGGATAAAAAACGCTTTTTCTCATGTTCCATACCATGGGTTCTCCTTTGTATCAATCGCCATCCGCGCCGTCCGCAGACGGCCGCACAGGGCCGCCCCTGCATCAGGATGGGACGCACAGGGGGCTCTGTTCTTATTTCTTCCGGAAGTTCTTATTCCCGCCCTTGTGGAAGGGGGGCTTGTTCTGGTCGGGCTTCTTCTCGACGCCCGCCTTGTTCTTCTCAAAGGCGTCAATGATCTTGCCCACCAGCCGGTGGCGGACCACGTCGGCCCCGGACAGGCGGATGACCTTGATGTCGTCGATGCCCTCCAGGATCTGGGCGCACCGCTCCAGTCCCGAGTCCTCGGGGGAAGGCAGGTCGATCTGGGTCACGTCGCCGGTGAGCACCATTTTGGAGCCCTCGCCCAGACGGGTGAGGATCATCAGGTGCTGGGAAATGGACATGTTCTGGCACTCGTCGCACAGCAGGAACATGGACTTCAGCGTCCGGCCCCGCATATAGGCCAGGGGCGCGATCTCGATGATCCGCTTTTCCATGTAACTCTGCACCGTCTCCGGGCCCAGCATCTCGTCCAGAGCGTCGTACAGGGGCCGCAGGTAGGGGTCCACTTTGTTTTGCAGGTCGCCGGGGAGGAAGCCCAGCTTCTCCCCCGCCTCCACCGCCGGACGGCACATGACGATCTTGTTGACCTTCTTGTCCTTCAGCGCCCGGACCGCCTCCGCCACCGCCAGATAGGTCTTGCCCGTGCCGGCGGGGCCGATGGAGATGGTGACGGTGTTCTCCTCAATGGCCTTGATATACTTTTTCTGGCCCAGGGTACGGCACTTCACCGGGGCGCCGCTGTAGGTATAGGCCACCACGTCCTTCATGGCGGTGACGGTCTCCTCCGCCCGGCCCTGGCGCACCGACTCCAAAGCCCGCACCACGGCGAACTCGTCGATTTTTTCCCCGATACCCCGCATCTGGTTCAGCATCTCCAGGGTCTGGACCGCAAGGCGGATATTACCCTCCTCCTGTCCGGAGACCTCCACGTCTCCATCCCGGGTGACCAGCTTCACTCCCAGTTCCTGTTCCAGGATCCTCAGATTGGTGTCGCTGACGCCAAACAGGTCCTGCATGGTCAGAACATCCAGTTCAATCTTCTCTGATGCCAACGATCTTGTCCTCGCTTCCGTGTGGTATTTTTTCTAGTATATGCTTTTTTTCTCCTCTTTTCAATATCCCAATCAGGAAGAAATTCGCGCAGAAAAGCCGCCCCAGGCAGTTCCTCGCGGCAGGCCGTGTGCCGGTCAGGCACCCTTCCGTGGGACGCATCGTGATGCGTTCCTGCGCCCGCACTTCCGGTCTTACCGCAGGGGCGGCCCCATGGGGCCGCCCGGAGGTGGTAAGAAGCCCCCGCTCTACGGCGCATCTGTTTCTCCCTGGGGCGGCGGCTTCTCGGGCAGGACCGCGCTCCCCGGGACCTCCTTTCCGATCTCCTCCCGGCACTCGGCCATCAGCGTGACCCGGAGCAGCCCCCCTTCCACCCGGGCGGAGCAGGCGGAGGACTCCACCGTGCCGTCCTCCCCCACCAGCTGCTCCAGCCGGGCCGCCAGCTGGTTCTCCAGCATGGTTTGAGCCGCCTCTAGATTTACCTCTACCGTCCGGGGGATGTACGCCCGGCGGACCTCCCGCTCCAGGGAGAGTGGCAGCGCCGCCCCTCCCGGCAGGACCGCCCGGCGTCTTTGGGTCACCTGGTCCCAGGCCTCCCAGTCCCCGCCGCCGTCCCATAGGGTGATCCGCCGCCCCAGCACACAGAGGGACCAGCGGCTCCGCTCCCCTCCGGTGTACTCCTTCACCACAGTCTGGGTGGGGATGACCGCTGTCAGCTCCCGCCAGGTCCTGGCCCACACCCGGCCCCGGGCGTGGGTCTGGTAGTACCGGGCGGGCAGATCGCTGTACTCCGGCGGCTCCATGGTCACCGTCCCGGAGATCAGCACCTCCCCCGCCAGCACCGTGTCCCCCTCCTGTACCACAGCGTCCCCCAGCTCCGCCTCCACATGGGTAATGATGCCGTCGGCCTCAGCCACTACATCGTAATACTCTTTCTCGTCCAGCCGCTTCGGTCTGGGCACCCGCTCCCGCACAATGACCTCCAGCCGGGTGCCGTGGAGGTTGATGCCCATCCAGGACAGGTCCTCCAGCTCCAGCATGGCCTCCTGGGCCACCTGCTGCCGGTCGATGGAGGGTCCGTACACCCCCGGCCGGACGCCCAACTGCCGCAGCTGGGTGAGAATGACGGCAGTGGGCACCCGGTCGTTGCCCGTCACCTCAATGGTAAGCACGAACCGGGACAGCACCGCCACGGCGCACAGGGACAGGGCCAGTCCCGCCAGAAAGGCGTACCGGCTCCGGAACCGGAGGAGAAAATCCGGCAGTCCCCGGCTTTTCTCCACCGTGACCTGACAGTCCACCCGCTCCGCCAGACGGCGCAGCAGGGACAGCGTCCGGCGGCGGGTGACAAAGCGCAGGGTGTTCCCGTCCAACCAGGTCACCGCCCAGAAATCCACCTGTTCCTGGGCGCAGAGATTGACCAGCCGCTCCGGGAATGGACCGGTGACGGTCAGCGTGACCATCCCCCGAAGAAAATTCATCAGCCGCTTCATGCTCCCGCCCCCTCAGCCCAGCTGGATCTGGGTGATCCTGCCGGTGACCAGCAGCTCCAGCCCGGTCATGGCCCGCAGCTCCAGGTCATGGCCGGTGATCTTGACCACGAAGGCTCCGCCGCTGACATGGATCTCCTCCGTCCCATAGGCCAGAATGCCCTTGTGGTTCTCCATGCGCAGCTCCCCGTCCCCCACCAGCTCCAGCCGGGGCAGTCCGGTCAGGGCGTCGGCGGGCAGATCCAGCAGCTCCGCCGTTTTTTCCAGCAGCCCGGGCCGGCGGGGTCTCTTATCTCCCATGAAAAATCACCTCTCCCCTATTTGTATGACGGGGAGAGGTGAAACTTGTTATTATGTTCTTTCCTTTCTTAGATACATTTCTCAAAGATCAAATCTCACAGGTCGGCGGGCAGGAACAGGTCACGCGGCGCTATCTCCATCCAATGCTTTCTCCCTTACCGACACCGTTCCGTCCTCCTCCAGGGTCAGCCAAATGGGCCGTCCCCGGTAGCTTGCCGTCGCCCGGCCCAGGGGCCGGTCATTCTCGTCAGCCATGGTGACGGTAAACCGCCCTGTCTCCCCCTCCAGGGGAATCCCGAAGGTCTCGCCCCGCTCCAGCAGGGCCCGGCCCCCAGCGTCCCGCACCCCCATGGTCTGGTCCTCCCAGTCCAAGGCAACGGAGTAGATCACAGTTCCGCTGTCGTTGACCACGATCAGGTCACAGGGCTCCCCGCTTTCGCAACAAGCGGACAGGGACAGGCAGATGGCCGCCGTCAAAGTAATCAGAGCTCGTTTCATCTCGCTTCCTCCATCGCCTCGGTCAGAACCGGGCCTCGTAGTAATACCAGCAGGGAGCCAGCCGCTGAACATAGCAGGTGTTGTCTCCCTCCGGCTCGTAATAGAGCCGGCCCTCGCCCTGTGCCTTCCAGTAGTCCCAGGCATCCCCCTGAAACCCCAGCGGACGGTCGTTTGGAACATAATTCACTCCCCAATAGGCGGTGGAGGAACCCAAGCCAGAGCCGCCGAAGGAGAACTCCACCACCGGAGAACCGGAATCTTTTCCATAAAGTATAATACCCTCCCAGTTATTGGGCGGTGTAAGTTCTTCTGTGTTTCCTTGTTCCAGTGCCAGAAGCGCCAGCTTCTCCAGGGCGGGGCGGTCCGCCTCAAACCGGGCTGTCACCCTGTCCTGCGGGCTCTCCCGGCCCATATGCCAGCCCGCCAGCAAAATAGCGGCCGCCGCCAGCAGGACCCACAGACGCCGTTTTCCCTTTCGTGCCATCACCGCGCCTCCTCATCCGGGACGAACTCCAGAATGTCCCCCGGCTGACAGTCCAGTGCGGCGCAGATGGCCTCCAGAGTGGAGAACCGGATGGCCCGGGCCTTGTTGTTTTTCAGGATGGACAGGTTGGCCATAGTGATGTCCACCTTCTGGGCCAGCTCCCCCAGAGACATTTTCCGCTTGGCCATCATTACGTCCAGATTGACGACGATCCTCATTTCCCCGCCCCCTCAGATGGTCAGATCCTGGTCTTCTTTCAGTTCCGCCGCCTGACGGAACAGGGCGGACATGACCTGGAACAGCAGACCCGCCATGAAAAAGGCCGGGACAAACAGCGTGTTATAGGTAAACAGCGGCGCCGCGTTCCTCTCCATCCACAACCATAGAATCAGGCGCACCAGAGCCGCGCCCGAGATCAGCCAACAGCAGATGGCGGCCCGCTTCAAGGCATGGGCATTGACCATCCGGAAGGGGTCACCCGTCAGAACGGTATTCAGCACCTTCTTGGCCTGCCACAGGATCAGTGCGGTGCAAATACCGCACAGCCAGTAGAACAGGGTCAGCAGCGAGGTGTACGCTTCCCCCCAAACGGCGGTCCAAGAGGTAAGGAAAACGACAGCCATGGGAAAATGCGCTTCGTTGCCCTGTCCCAGCCACATTTCTACTTCCTCCTTCACGGCCCGGACCAGCAGACCTGGGCCGCCGTCGGACACATAGGCCACAATTCCGGGCACCAGCAGCAAACAGATCAGATTCAACACCAGCACAGCAAGGACCAGAACTCGGAGGACCTTTGCCAAATGCCGGACCGTATTCTTTTCCATGGAAGATTCCCCCTTTTGTGGCCTCATCCTATCACGGGATAAATTGATTGTCAATATATTTTTATTGTTTTTCGATAAAATTAAGAAATAGAAAAACCCGGCCAGGCCGGGTTCTCCTAAGTGATCTCCTGTCGTTCCAGGGCGGCAGCACAGCTCTTCAGCTCCTTCCGCCGCTGCCGCCAGTTGGGCATGAGGGCGTCCATTTTTTGGTAAAATCCGGGACCGTGGTCGTGGTGAAGGAAGTGGACCAGCTCATGGAGGGCCACATAGTCCCGCAGGCGCTCCGGGCACCGGGCCAGAGCGGTGTTCAGAGTAATGTAGCCCTGCCGCCAATGGCAGTTGCCCCACTGGCTTCGCATGGCCCGCAGCTTCAGCTCCGGCATGGCCACGCCCAAAGGGGCTGTCAGAGGGTAGACCCGGGCCAGGGCCTCCTCCAGCATCTCCCGGCACTTCTCCCTGGAGGGGAGCGGCGGCAGCTCGGGCGCTTCGGCCTGACGGGCCCGGGCCGCCGTGATCCACGCCCACTTCTCCCGCACCATCTGGTCCGCCCGGCTATCTGGGCAGCCGTAGGGGATGGACAGGCTCAGAGCGCCCCCCGCCCCCATCCGAAGATTCAGGTTCTTGACCCGCTTTCGGACCAGTGTGTAGGTGATGATGCCCCCGGGGGTGTCCACCATCCGGGTCTGCCCGGGGCCGGGACTCCCCCGCCGGGCCGAATGATGGCTCACCACTTGTTGACCACCTTTTCCGCAAAGCCCGTCAGGTCCCGGAACTGGAGGGTCTCCCCGTGGTCCAGCACCGCCCGCCCGGTGAAGCGGCCAAAGACCTGGTGCTGGTCCGACTTGAGGACTTTCAGGTCGGTACAGGCCGCCCGGTCCAGAATGGGGCGAAACTCCATCTCCAGCCGGCCGTCGTCACTGGTGAAGGTCCAGGGGGACAGCCAGTCCTCCCGCCCCGGCTTTCCGGGGATATGGAACTTCACATGGGACAGCTTATGGACTTTTCCGCCATAGATCAGGGCATTTTCGGTGGCGGCGGAGCCGTTGCCAAAGCCATAGCCCAGGTTGAAGCCAAAGGGCTCGCCATCCACCAGACCGGAGGCGGAGCTCCAGTACCAGGTATTTTTATAGGTCCACACGCCCCGGCCCCAATCCAGCACGGCGAAGGAATCGGCGGGGTCGAAGCGGTAGGTCTCCTCCCCCAGCGTCACCGTCCCAGCCGCCCGCAGGCAGTTGATCTTCCGGTTGTAGTAGAAGTACCCCGGCTTGTCAAAGGGGGTGCAGATGACCACGGACTCCTCCGGCTGGTCAAAGAGAGTCACGCTGCCCTGGATGGTCCGGTCCTCCCGGAAGTGCTCCATTTGGAATACCAGCTGCCGGGTCGGGCCCAGTTCCTTGCCGTCGGTGTGGAGGAAGGTCAGGCCATAACCCTTCCCGGAGCTGGTCGTGGTCCCCCGGTCGGCGGAGGCGGGCAGGCCGGTATGGCCCAGGGGCAGCACCCGCATGGGGCTTTTGGTCACCTGCCATCCCTCCTGAAAATCCATCCAAGAAACGGAGTCCAGGCCCATATATCCGTTGTCCGCCACGGTCAGAGCCAGGGCAAAGCGGTCATTGGCAATCAGATAGTAGTCCCACTCCTTGATCCGCAGCGGAGAGGCCTTGATGGCCTTGCGCTCATAGACCGGGTAGGGCTGTCTGGCCCAGCCCGCCTGGGTCAGCTCCCCCTTTTCGCTGAGCAGGGGGATGGTCTTTGTGATCTCATGCTGCCACATGGCATGTCACCTCATTTCCTGCCTCCATTATACCCGCTTTTTCCCACGGGGGCAATTCTTTTTCCGGGACAGGCAAAACCGGAGCCTATCTGACATATATAAGTTACGGTCCGCCCTCTTTTCCGGAGCGCGGCGCCGCAGCTTACGCCGTGGGGAGGTGACGCCATGGGCCGTCTGATCGGCAAGCGGAAATACCGGGACCTGTTCCTGGGGGTTGGGCTGCTTCTGGCCGCGGGGGCGCTGGTGGCCTGGCCTCGGCAGGCCATGGCCGCCATGCGGGACGGTCTGAGCCTGTGCGGAAACGTGATCATCCCCTCCCTGTTCCCCTTCTTCGTCCTGTCCTCCCTGGTGGTGGAGCTGGGCATGTCCCGGTATCTGGGCAGACTGCTGGAGCCGGTGATGGTCCCCCTGTTCCAGGTCAACGGGGCCTGCGCCTCCGCCCTGGCTCTGGGCATCATCGGGGGCTACCCCGTGGGTGCCCGGACCGCCATCCACCTGTACCAGAGCGGCCAGTGCTCCCGGACGGAGGCGGAACGGCTGCTGGCCTTCTGCAACAACTGCGGCCCCGCCTTTATCCTGGGCGTGGTGGGGGCCGGGGTATTCGGCAGCGGACGGGCGGGACTGGTCCTCTATCTGGGCCATCTGACCGCCTCGCTGCTGGTAGGGCTGATTTTCCGGTTCTACCGCTCCGGCGAGGGCCCGCGGCAGGCCGGAACGGGCCATGTCCAGTTCCAGACGGCCAGCGTCACCGCCGCCTTCACCGGCTCGGTCCTCAACGCCCTTCAGTCCACGTTGAACATCTGCGCCTTCATCCTCTTTTTCACGGTGGTCATCCGGATGCTGTCCCTCTCCGGAGTGATGGCCGCCCTTGCCCGTCTGCTGTCCGCCCTGCTGGCCCCCCTGGGCCTCTCCCAGACCTGGGCGGAGCGGCTGCTCACCGGCCTGCTGGAGGTCTCCTCCGGTGTGTCCTCTCTCACCGACGGCTCCCTCACCGGGCGGATGTCCATGGCCGCCTTTATGCTGGGCTGGGCGGGAGTCTCCGTCCACTGCCAGGTCATGGCCTTTCTGGGAGACAGCGGCCTGTCTCTGCGGACCTACCTGGTGGGAAAGACCCTGCACGGCCTGTTCTCTGCCCTCCTCATGGGCGCTCTGGCCCGCCTGCTGCCCCTGGACACGCCGGCCTCCGCCTATCTGGCAGAGCAGACCGAGGCCATCGCCTGCATGGACTTCCACCAGGCCCTGACCATTTCCGCCGCTGCGGCCTGGGCGGTCTGGCTTCTCTTTCTTCTGCTGACCGCCTGGGTGGTGAAGCGAAGCGGACACAGACGAATGAGCGCCATGTAAGGAGCAGTTCAGAAAATCCGGCCGGTCTTGGCCGTAAGGCTTGCGGCTTTGTTCAATCCGCATTATAATAGGGGCAGTAACGGAAAAGGGAGAGTGCCCCATGAATCTGTTCCAGAAGAAGATCGAGCCCCGCTGTACTTACTGCGTCCATGGCCGTGCCATGGGGGAGGACCAGGTGGTGTGCCCCAAAAAGGGCGTCATGGCCGCCGGGTCCCACTGCCGCTCCTTCAAATATGACCCGCTGAAACGGGTGCCCCCCCGCCCCGCCAAGTTCAGCGGCAGCGGACTGAGCGGCGACGACTTTAAGCTGTAAAAATCACGCACCCCGGAGCAGCCGCTCCGGGGTCTTTGTTGCATATAGAAAAACAGAGCCGCATGGATATTCCATACGGCTCTGAATCATCAAACTACTTACTTCTTGCTCTGAATGTACTCGTCGATGGACTTGGCGGCGCTCTTGCCGGCGCCCATGGCCAGGATAACGGTGGCGGCGCCGGTGGCGGCGTCACCGCCGGCAAAGATGCCGGGAACAGAGGTGGCGCCGGTCTCGTCGGCGGCCACGCAGCCCTTGCGGGTCTCCTCCAGGCCGGGGGTCCCGGAATAGCTCATCTTGTTGGCCTGAGTGCCCAGGGCCATGATGACGGCGTCCACCTCGGTCTTGAACTCGCTGCCCTCGATGACCACGGGGCGGCGGCGGCCGGAGGCGTCGGGCTCGCCCAGCTCCATCTTCACACAGGTGATGGACTGGACGTGGTTCTTCTCATCGCCCTCGATGGAGATGGGGTTGGTGAGCAGGTCGAAGATGATGCCCTCCTCCTTGGCGTGGTGGACCTCCTCGGCACGGGCGGGGAGCTCGGCCTCGGAACGGCGGTAGACGATATGGACCTCGGCGCCCAGGCGCTTGGCGCAGCGGGCGGCGTCCATGGCCACGTTGCCGCCGCCGACGACGGCAACCTTCTTGTTGTGCAGGATGGGGGTGGCGGCGTCCTCCTTGTAGGCCTTCATCAGGTTGATGCGGGTCAGGTACTCGTTGGCGGAGTACACGCCCACCAGGGACTCGCCGGGGATCTTCATGAACATGGGCAGACCGGCCCCGGAGCCGATGAACACGGCCTCATAGCCCATCTCGAACAGCTCGGTGATGGTCAGCACCTTGCCGATGACCATATTCAGCTCGATATCCACGCCCATCTTCTCCAGGTTGGCCACCTCGCGCTTGACGATGGCCTTGGGGAGACGGAACTCGGGGATGCCGTAGCTCAGCACGCCGCCGGGGGTGTGGAAGGCCTCGAAGACGGAGACCTCATAGCCCTTGCGGGCCAGCTCGCCGGCGCAGGTCAGACCAGCGGGGCCGGAGCCGATGACGGCTACCTTGTGGCCGTTCTTGGGAGCGGTGGCAACGTTGGCGATGCCGTGCTCCGCGGCCCAGTCGGCCACGAAGCGCTCCACACGGCCGATGGACACGGGCTCGCCCTTGACGCCCCGGACGCACTTGCCCTCGCACTGGTTCTCCTGGGGGCAGACGCGGCCGGAGATGGCGGGCAGGGCGTTGGCGTTGGACAGGATCTCGTAGGCGGCGGCGATGTCGCCCTCGGCCACCTTGGCCAGGAAATCGGGGATGGGGATGCCCACGGGGCAGCCGCTGACACAGGCGGGGTTCTTGCAGTGGATGCAGCGCTGGGCCTCGTTCATGGCCTGCTCCAGGGTGTAACCCAGGGCCACTTCTTTAAAATTGGCGTTACGGACATTGGGCTCCTGCTCCGGCATGGGAGTCTTGGTCATCTGCATGTTAGCCATTCATGGCACCTCCTCCCAGACGGCAGAGATGCTTCTCTTTCGCCTTGGCTTCAAATTCTTTATAGGTCGCGTTCCGGGCGATCACTTCGTCAAAGTCCACCTTGTGGCCGTCAAAGTCAGGGCCGTCCACGCAAGCGAACTTCACCTCGCCGCCCACGGTGAGCCGGCAGCAGCCGCACATGCCGGTGCCGTCGATCATGATGGGGTTCATGCTGACGGTGGTGGGGATGTTATATTTCTCGGTGAGCTTACAGGCAAACTTCATCATCATCAGGGGGCCGATGGCAAAGACGTGGTCGAACTTGACCCCGCTGGCGATCAGCTCCTCCAGCTTGCCGGTGACAAAGCCGTGGTAGCCGTAAGTACCGTCGTCGGTGCAGATATGCAGGTCGGTGCAGGCGTGGGACATCTCTTCCTCCAGGATGACGATGTCACGGGTCTTGAAGCCGCCGATCAGGTCCACCTGGTTGCCCGCCTCATGAAGGGCGCGGGCCACGGGCAGAGCGATGGCGCAGCCCAGGCCGCCGCCCAGAACAGCCACACGGCCCAGATTCTCCACCTCAGTGGGGACGCCCAGAGGGCCCACGAAATCGTGGAGGCAATCGCCCTCGTTGAGCTGGTCCAGCGCCAGGGTGGTACCGCCGATCTTCTGATAGATCACGGTGATCAGTCCATCCGCCGCGCTGGAGATGGTCAGAGGAATCCGTTCTCCCTCTTCATCCACGCGCAGAATGATGAATTGTCCTGCCTTGGCCTTGGCGGCCACCAGAGGCGCGTACACCGAGATCTGACCGATCTCCGGTGTCAGCGTCTTTTTCTTTGCGATCTGATACTTCTTCACTGCTGATCCTCCTCGTAACATGTATTGCCGGATCTATCCCGGCACCCCTTTGATCCATTTTAAATAGAACGCAGACATGCCGCGCAGATCATGACCTTACCGGCCGAACCGCCGGCGGCGGTATCCTCCGCCATAGCGGCGGCGCCGTTGCCGCCGGACCAGAGCCCGGACCACCAGCACCACTGCCAGCACCGCCAGAGCCAGCACCAGCACAGTTACCAGGGTGATCCAGTTGGGATGCTTCAACAGCTGGATGGGGCTCCAGCTGTGGCTGACGGTCTTTCTGCCGTCCGTCCGGGCGTAATGAGCGGACAACCCCTCCGAGCCGAATGACTGGAGATAAGCCGCCAGAGCGTACCACTCCTTGATCTCGTTGCCGTTCTTATCCCGAAGGATACATTGGTCAAAATCGGTAACAGGGCTCCCGTCGGCCATTTTGGGCTCCAGGGACAGCAGGCCCAAGGACTTGCTTTTCACAGTGCCCAGCATCTGGGCGGAGTACATCCCGGTGACCACCCGGTAGAGTTGGTCGTTTTCAATCTCCGCCAGCCCGGACCCCGAAAACGGGGCTTCGCTCAGATAGGCTTCCGTCACCCGGTTGAAAAACATCCGGTGGGTATTAAAGAAGTAGGTCATGCCCGACATATACAGCTGGGCGGCAGGCATGATGGGAGTCACCGAGGCGTCCACCTCGGCGGCGGCCTTCAGCTCCTTCCCGGTGAGGTAGACCTCCACCAGAGGGAAGCCGGAGGTGCCGTCGCTGCCCACCCCCATGGACAGCACATCAAAGGCCATAGAGGTGGTGATATCCCCCGCCGGGAGATCGGCGCGGAGCACGCCGTCGGCGGTGACGGCCACGGTGTGCACGTTGGGGGAGTCGGCCACCAGTTCCCGGGACGCCCACAGGAAGGCGTCGGCCACCAATTCGCCCAGGGCGTTGCCCTCCTGAACGCCGGACTCCGGCATCTTCAAATCAAATCCGCTGGTGGTCAGCACCTGGTCATAGGTCAGACCGTACCGGGCCAGATAGCCCGAGCCCACCTGGCTCTTCCAGCCCTCCACCAGAGCGGCGATCTCCGGGTCCTCGGGCAGGGTCTCGTCGATGGGGATGAGCCGGTAGTCAGTGAGGGTCTTGGTCCCGTCCTCCCCCCAGGTCAGGGTAATGGACCCCAGGTTTTCACAGTAGGGCCCGGAGGAGACAATATAGGTATCCCCCACCACCAGGGGCTGCGTCAACGTGGTGTGGGTGTGGCCGGAAACGATCAGGTCGATGCCCTCCACCTGTTCGGCCAGCTGTTCGTCCTCAGATAACTTCTTTTTTTCGTTGGTGCCGCTGTGGGACAGGCAGACGATGAACTGGGCCCCCTGTTCCTTTAAGGCGTCCACGCACCGCTGAGCCGCTTCCGCCCGGTCCCCCAGTACAAAGCCGGAGGTGGGAGCGCAATCATGGGAGTCCTCCCCCATCAGACCGAAGATGCCGTAGGTGACGCCGCCCCGCTCCAGCAGCATATAATCCTTCACGCCGTAGGCGGCCATGGCCCGCTGAATATCCAGCTGGTCCGGATCATCGGCGGAGGGACGGTAATTGGCCATCAGGAGGGCGGGCACCTTGTCGCCGCTGAGGACAGCGGCCCGCAGCATCTGATCAAAGCCCACGCCCCTGTGGTCAAACTCGTGGTTGCCCACAGTGGCCGCGTCATAGCCTATGGTGCCCATGGTACGCAGCTCGGCGGCCTGGGTGGTGTAAAGGGTCTGGATCAGAGAACCGATGGAAAAATCGCCCCCGTCCAGCACCAGAGCGTCGGGATGCCCGGCCCGTTCCCGGTCAAGGGCTGTCTTTAACCGGGCATAGCCCCCCGACTCTCCCCCGTCTTCCGTCTGCTGGGGCAAGAAGTGGGAATGGAGGTCGTGGGTGAACAGGACGGTGGTCTCATAGGTCTGGGCCGCCCCTTCCGCCCCGGCGGCGGGAATCATCAGGACCAGCAAGGCCACAGCCATCAGGAAACTGGAAATACGGCGCAGGCGCTTCAAGGGACACCCATCCTTTCTCACTGTCATTTTGCCATAAAACCGCGTCACAAAATAATCCTATCGTGCTGAAAAATTGTCGGATAATCACTTTTCGCTAAAGCGCTGTTGTATGAAAGAGGCCCTCGGGACCCCTTTTAACAGATCACGTCGTGCTGGACCGGGCGGTAAAACAGCTCCCGGACCTGCTCAGGCCGGCTGGTCTGTCCCAGCACCCACATCAATTTGGTGGCGGCGGCCTCCAGAGTCATATTGTAGGCCTCCATCAGCTGAAACTTCTCTTTCACCTGCTGGCCCACCTGGTACACCGCCATGTCGCTGCCCTCATAGGGCACCTGGGTCATCATCACGATGGTCTTTCCCGCCTCCAGCCACTCTTCCATAGCTTGGGCAAAGGCGCCTCCGCTGCCGCCGGGCAGTCCGCCCACGCCGAAGGACTGGAGGATCACCGCTTGATAACTGTTTTTCAGCTGCCGCAGGGCCTCCGCACCCATGCCCGGGATCAGGGTCAGCAACAGCACCCGGTCCTCCAGACTGCTGTAAAAAACCGGCTCCGCCCCGTAAGCATAGGCGGTGGGCGCCAGATAGCGGATCAGCTTTCCGTCCCGGATCACCGCGGCCTCGGGGTAGTCCACGCTGGAAAAGGCGTTAAAGCTCTTGGTCCGCTCCTTCCGGGCCCGGGTGCCCAAGATCACCTTGCCGTCAAAGACCAGACTCACGTCATGGGAATCCTGGTCACAGGCATAGAGAAAGCTGTTATACAGGTTCATCCGGGCGTCGGTGTCGTGGAGGCAGATGGACTTCTGAGAGCCGGTAATGACGATGGGCTTTGGGGAATCCTGGATCAGATAGGACAAAGCAGCGGCCGTATAGGCCATGGTATCGGTGCCGTGGGTCAAAACGAAGCCGTCGTACTCTCCGTAACGCGCCCGGATGGCGGCGGCCATCTCCAGCCAGTGGGAGGGCCCGATGTTGGTGCTGTCCAGGTTCATCAGCTGGATGGCCTCCACCCTGCACAGCTCCCCCACCGCCGGGACATATCCCAACAGTTCTTCCGAGGTGATGGCGGGGCTCAGCCCGTGGCCGCTCTCTTTGGAGGCGATGGTGCCCCCTGTGGCCAGCATCAGGATGCGTCTCATGGGACTGTCCTCCCTTTTGGCTGAATTTTGCTCAAAAAAGGGGCTGTCTCCAGCCCCTTTTCAGTTCAGTCTTCTTCCTTTACAGACATTGCAGATATTTGCCGTACAAGGTCATGCCCAGCTCCGTTCCGATGGCGTGGACCTTCTCCTCGGAGATCCAGCCCTCGTACAGGCCCAGTTCCTCCAGACAGCCCACATAGCGGCCGGTGGTATCCTGGATGTGCTTGATGGTCTGGCCCGCCTCCAGCAGGCTGTCGGCGGTGCCGGCATCCAGCCAGGTAAAGTTTCTCTCCAAGGGGATGACCTGGAGCTGGCCCCGGCGGAGGTACTCCAGATTCACGTCGGTGATCTCCAACTCGCCCCGGGCGGAGGGCTTCAGGTTTCGGGCGATCTCCATGACCTGATGGTCATAGAAATACAGGCCGGGAATGATGTAGTTGGATTTGGGATAGCGGGGCTTCTCTTCAATGGAGATGGCCCGGCCGACCTTGTCAAATTCCACCACGCCGAAGGGTCTGGGGTCCTCGACCCAATAGCCGAAGACGGTGGCCCCCCGGTCGTTGGCCGCCGCCCGCTTCAGGGTGGCGCCCAAGGTGGGGGCATAGAAGATATTATCTCCCAAAACCAGGCACACCCGGTCATCGCCCACAAATTCCTGGCCGATGAGCAGGGCGTCGGCGATACCGCGGGCCACGGGCTGCTCGGCATAGGAGATATTCAGTCCAAACTGCTCCCCCCTGCCCAACAGGGCGGCGAAGGTGTCCGTCTCTCCGGGGGGCACGATGACGAGGATGTCGGAGATGCCTGCCTGCATCAGAATGGCGATGGGGTAATAGATCAGAGGCTTGTCATAGACCGGAAGCAGCGGCTTGCACACCGGTTTGGTCATAGGGTACAAACGGGTGCCCTTTCCCGCTGCTAAAACGATTCCTTTCATACGCTCCTCCTGTCATTTTATCGGCACAAACTCTGGCTTCCATCCATGTACCGGCCCAAAATGTACCGGGGGCCGTGTCCGGTCCACGCATCATCGCTTCGCTGTGATTGTACCATGCTCTGCCAAAGTTTACAAGGTCCTTCTTTCATTTACAAACAACTTTGACCTTCTCTTTTGTCCCGACGCATGGCCCGGAGTCCTGGATATATAAGGAAAAAGCCTGCGGTGCCAGACGCCGCAGGCTTTTCGCTTTTTCTTTCAGAATTGAATTTTTTCCCAATCAGGCCTTCAGTTTTTCCAGGCCCAGCTTGAGGCGGCGGACCGTCTCTTCCCGGCCCAGGATCTGGCAGATCTCCACGGCGCCCCCCGGAGTCACCGCCTTGCCGGCGGCGGCGATGCGAACCGGCCACATCAGGGTGGCGTTCTTGACCTCAAGCTGAGCCGCCAGAGCGATCAGGCCGTCGTGGATGGCCTCCTGGCTCCAGTCGGACAGCCCCTCCAGCATGGGGATGGCCGCCTCCAGCATGGTCTTGCACACCTCGGGATTGGTCTTGGACTTCTTGTTGGTGAACAGGTCCAGACCGTACTCCGGCAGGGTCTGGAAGAAGTCCACCTTCTCGGGGATGTCGGTGAGCTTCTCGCACCGGGCCTGGAGCAGGGCGGCGATGGCGGATACAGACAGGCTTTCATCCTTTACAACGCTTCTGATATAAGGCTCGGCAACCTTTGCAAACTCCTCAGGGGCCATGGCCCGCAGATACAGGGCGTTGAAGTGGGTCAGCTTCTCGATGTCGAAGATGGCGGGGGACTTGGACAGCCCAGCCAGATCGAAGGCCTTGGCCAGCTCCTCCAGCGAGAACACCTCCTGCTCGGCCAGCTCTCCCCGGGGGGACCAGCCCAGCAGGGCCACATAGTTCAAGATTGCCTCGGTCAGGAAGCCCTGGGCCTTCAGATCCTCGTAGGAGGGGTCGCCGTGGCGCTTGGACATCTTGTTCTGGGCGTCCCGCATAACGGGAGAGCAGTGGACATAGGTGGGGACCTCCCAGCCGAAGGCCCGGTACAGCAGATCGTACTTGGGGGCGGAGGACAGGTACTCGCTGCCCCGGACCACATGGGTAATGCCCATCAGGTGGTCGTCGATAACGTTGGCGAAGTTATAGGTGGGCATCCCGTCCCGCTTGATGAGCACCTGGTCGTCCAGAGTGTCGTTGTCCACGGTGATGTCCCCGAAAATGGCGTCGTGGAAGGTGGTGGAGCCCTCGGCGGGGATCTTCTGGCGGATGACATAGGGCTCGCCGGCGTCCACTCTGGCCTGGGCCTCGGCCAGGGGCAGGTCCCGGCAGGGGTCGGCGGAGCGGTTGAAGTCGCCGGAGTCCTCCTCCGACTCGCTCTTCTCGCAGAAGCAGTAGTAGGCGTGGCCCTTTTCCACCAGAAGGCGGGCGTACTTGCCATAAGTGTCCCGGCGCTGGGACTGGATATAGGGGGCCACGGGGCCGCCCACGTCGGGGCCCTCGTCGTGGTCCAGCTTACACTCGGCCAGGGTGCGGTAGATCACATCGGTGGCACCCTCCACCAGCCGTCCCTGGTCCGTGTCCTCGATACGCAGGATGAAAGTTCCCCCCGCGTTCCGGGCTATGAGCCAGGTGTACAGCGCGGTGCGCAGGTTGCCCACATGCATATAGCCGGTGGGAGAGGGAGCGAAGCGGGTACGGACCTTCCCCTTGGGGATCTTGGCCTCCATCTCCTCAAAATACTTCATATCCAGTGCCATGTCCATTCCTCCGTCACGGCGGCGGGGCCGCCGGTATTCTCGTTTGTCAGCGACTCATATTATATTGGATTTTTCCCGCTTTGACAAGGGGCGTTTCGTACGCTCCCCGGACGGCGTCCCTTGGGTGGTGCATACTATGCTTCTCCCCTCACATACTATGCCCCTCCTCTTTTATCCAATTTTAATGTGGCCGCCGTTGCTTTTTCCCCGGAAATGGGCTATTCTATATGGTGTTACATCCACAACCAATGCTGAAAAGGAGAATTGCTTTGAGCGACACAACATCTTCCGTCCGCAAGCCCAGAGGGCGGTTTGGACGCACCCTGCTCAGTCTGGTCATCACCGCCCTGGTGGGATTCGTCTATTTCTATGTCTCTCTGCCCGCGCTGAACTTCCACACCGGCGACTTTTACAGCTTTTTGGGTCTGCTGTGCGTGGTCTATCTGATCTGCGTGTTCCTGCTGTCCGGGGCGCCCCATGACAACGTGATCCGCACCCCAAAGGAGAAGCTGAGGGAGTGGCTGCGCTTCGTCAAGAGCCGCTGCCTGCCCGTGGGCATCCTCTTTGCGGCGGTGGTGCTGGTGGCCGTCGTGGGCCAGATCATCTCTCTGCCCATCTTCCGGGCCGCCACTTACCGGGATCTGCTCACTGTTCAGACCGGCGACTTTTCCACCGACGTGGCTCAGATCTCCTTCAACGAGATCCCCACCCTGGACCGGAAGTCCGCCGAGTTCCTGGGGGACCGCCAGATGGGCACCCTCAGCGACATGGTCAGCCAGTTTGAGTACTCCAACGACTCCACCCAGATCAACTACCAGGGCCGGCCCGTCCGGGTGGCCCCCATCGCCTACGCCGACCTCATCAAGTGGTTCACCAACCGGGGCGGCGGTCTGCCCGCCTATGTGGTGGTGGACATGGTGACCCAAGAGGCCACGGTGGTCCGCCTCCAGGAGGGGATAAAGTACTCCTTCTCCGAGCCCCTGAACCGAAACATCCTGCGCCACCTGCGCTTCCAGTACCCCACCATGATGTTCGCCACGCCTGAGTTCGAGATCGACGAGGCCGGTCATCCCTGGTGGATCGCCCCCCGGGTGGTCCGGACCATCGGCCTGTTCGGCGGTACCGACATCCAGGGCGCGGTGCTGGTGGACGCCGTCACCGGCGAGAGCCAGTACTATGAGCAGGTCCCCACCTGGGTGGACACCCTGTACGTCCCCGAGCTCATCATGCAGCAGTATGACTACCACGGCACCCTGGTCCACGGCTTCCTCAATTCCATCTTCGGACAGCGGGACGTGACCAAGACTACCGACGGCTACAACTACATCGCCATGAACGACGATGTGTACGTCTACACCGGCGTCACCTCCGCCAACGCCGACCAGTCCAACCTGGGCTTCCTGCTGTGCAACATGCGGACCAAGGAGACCCACTTCTACACAGCCCCCGGCGCCACCGAAGCCGCCGCCCGGGCCTCCGCCGAGGGCGTGGTCCAGGATCTGGGCTATATCTCCACCTTCCCCCTGCTGCTGAACATCGCCGGGGAGCCCACCTACTTTATCCCCCTGCTGGACGCCACCAACCTGGTCAAGAGCTACGCCATGGTCAACGTGGCCCAGTACCAGCTCGTGGCCACGGGCAGCACTGTCTCCTCCTGCGAGCAGGCCTATATCAAGATGCTCTCGGACAAGGGCATCACCACCCCCGAGGAGCTGCCCCAGACCCAGGCCAGCGGCAGAGCGGCCGAGATCCGCACCGCCGTGCTGGATGGCAATACCTACTACTTCCTGCGCCTGGAGGGCGAGTCGGTCTTCTACTCCCTCTCCGCCGCCCAGAACCGGGAGGTGGTCACGCTGAACGTGGGCGACCAGGTCACCATCGACCACGCCGTCCCCGCCGAGGGCTCGGAGAGCGCCATTCTGGATGGCTATACTCTGACCATCGTCAAGCGGGCCTTGTCCCCTGTCGTGACCGAGCCGGTCCACATCTCGGAATTGCAGGACTCCGCTGACACGCAGGCTGAGGTTCCAGCCTTAGGCTGAACCGCACAGAACTCGATTTCATAAAAACAGGACTATCCGCATTGTACGGATAGTCCTGTTTTTTGATGCGGGCGGCCACATGGGGCCGCCCCTACAAGGCCCCCTAGGGTACGGGGCCACAAGCCGCCCCTACGGCAGATCTGCATTGACATCACGACGCGGCCCATCTCGTAGGGGCCGGCGTCCCCGACGGCCCGGTGAGGACAACGGGCTCTACGGTTTTAGAACGCAACGGCACTGGCGTAGGTGCGCATCGTGATGCGCACTTATATTGCTCCGTCCCGCCAGCTTTCGCACAATGCGCTTTTCCGCTCCCGGGGCAGCTTTTTGATTTGGAACTCCCGGCGCAGGGCGCTGCTTTTATCAGGCTGTTCCTCGGTATAAACCAGCTCCAGAGGTCCCCGGCCCCGGGTGTATTTGGCCCCTTTCCCGCTCCGGTGGGCGGCCAAACGGCGCTCCACATCGTCAGTCATGCCGGTGTACAGGGTCCCGTCCCCACAGCGGAGCATATAAACGTACCAGGCCACGGCATCATCTCCTCACTGCTGCATTATTGTAGCACATTTTAAGCGGAAATCCCAGGAACATTTTATTGCGTTTCCGGACGTTGCGTGGTAGAATGATTTGATATGATATGGGCGCGCCGTCTCCGGCAGCGTCTGAATATAAAGGAGAACAATAACGTTATGGACGAGAAGAAAGTCATGCTCTCCGGCATCCAGCCCAGCGGCGACCTGCACCTGGGCAACTACCTGGGCGCCATCAAGAACTGGGTGGAACGCACGGACGAGTTCGATAATTACTACTTTATGGCGGATCTGCACACCATCACCGTCCGCCAGAACCCCGCCGACCTGCGCCGCCGCACCCTGGAGCAGCTGGCCCAGTACATCGCCTGCGGTCTGGACCCGGAAAAGAACACCTTGTTTATCCAGTCCCACGTCCACCAGCACGCGGAGCTGGGCTGGGTACTCAACTGCTACACCATGTTCGGCGAGCTGTCCCGTATGACCCAGTTCAAAGACAAGTCTGCCAAGCACAAGGAGAACATCAACGGCGGTCTGTTCACCTACCCCTGCCTGATGGCCGCCGACATCCTGCTGTATCAGCCCGACTTCGTCCCCGTGGGCGAGGACCAGAAGCAGCATGTGGAGCTGACCCGGAACGTGGCCCAGCGGTTCAACAGCCTGTACGGCGACGTGTTCAAGATCCCCGAGCCTTACATCCCCAAGGCCGGCGCCCGGATCATGGGTCTGACCACTCCCGACTCCAAGATGTCCAAGTCCATCCCCGACGGCTGCGTCTTCCTCATGGAGAAGCCCGAGGAGATCCAGCGGAAGTTTAAGCGTGCCATCACCGACAGTGACACCGAGAACTGCGTCCGCTACGATCCGGCCAACAAGCCCGGCGTGGCCAACCTGATGAGCATCTACTCCGCCGTCACCGGCAAGACCTTTGAGGAAATCGAAGCCGAGTTCGCCGGCTGCGGCTACGGCAAGTTCAAGCCCGCCGTGGGTGACGCGGTGGTGGAGACCCTTCGCCCCATCCGGGAGGAGGCCACCCGCATCCTGGCCGACAAGGCCTATCTGGAATCCGTCTACAAGGCGGGCGCCGAGAAGGCCTCCTATGTGGCCAACAAGACCCTGCGCAAGGTCTACAAGAAGGTGGGCTTCGTGGCCCGCTGACCGTCCCTCTTTCCCACATCCCAACTGGAGTCTTACCGCTCCCCATAGAATTACAAAAGAGGTTCGATATGACCATTCAACTTCCTGTTGTGGGCACCGCCGCGGCGGCTCTGCTGGCCGCGGCCGTTGTGGCCCTGATTTCCACCCCCGTGGTCAAGTCCCTGGCCTTCAAGGTGGGCGCCGTGGACGTGCCCAAGGACAACCGCCGGATGCACGACCACCCCATCCCCCGAATGGGCGGTCTGGCCATCTTCTTCGGCTTCATTCTCAGCGTACTCATCTTCTTGCCCCTGACCAAGCAGCTGCGGGGTATGCTGATGGGCGGCGTCATCATTGTTATTCTGGGTATTTTCGACGATATCTACGCCCTGCCCGCCAAGCCCAAGTTCCTGGTCCAGATCGTGGCAGCCCTCTTCGCCGTCATGGCGGGCAACCGGATCTATATCCTGTCCAACATCAATATTTTCAGCAGCGAGCCCTACTGGGAGCTGGGCTGGCTGTCCATTCCCATCTCGGTGCTGTGGATCGTGGCCATCACCAACGCCGTCAACCTCATCGACGGGCTGGACGGACTGGCCTGCGGCGTGTCCACCATCAGCTCCATGACCCTGCTGGTCATCGCCCTCATCGTGTCTGAGCCCGACGTGGCCATCCTGATGGCCGCCCTGGCCGGGGCCTGCATCGGTTTTCTGCCCTACAACCTGAATCCGGCCAAGATCTTCATGGGGGACACGGGCTCCACTTTCCTGGGCTTCGTGCTGGCGACGGTGTCTATCCAGGGACTGTTCAAGTTCCACATGATCATCTCCTTCGCGGTGCCCTTCCTCATGCTTGGCCTGCCCATCTTCGACACCTGCTTCGCCATCCTGCGCCGGGTGTCCAAAGGCCAGTCCCCCATGGCCCCCGACCGGGGCCACATCCACCACCGGCTCATCGACATGGGCTTCTCCCAGAAGCAGGCGGTGGCCACCCTGTATATCATCAGCGCCATTCTGGGCCTGTCCGCTGTGGTGCTGACCACCAGCGGCACAGAAAAGGCCATGCTGTTCCTGATGGCCCTGTGTCTGGCCGGCGGCGTAGCCGCCAAGCTCTATCTGGGCCACGGCAGCAGCAAGGACACCCATTCTCAGCCCCACAAGACCCAGATCTCCGGCAATGACAACTTTTTTGGCGAGGAGGACCATTCCGACAAATGAGCAACATTCGAGTTATGACCATTTTCGGCACCCGGCCCGAGGCCATCAAAATGGCCCCTCTGGCTCTGGAGCTGGCCAGCCGTCCCGGCATCGACGCGCTGTGCTGCGTCACCGCCCAGCACCGGCAGATGCTGGATTCGGTGCTGGATATTTTCAAGCTGAAGCCCGACTATGATCTGAATATCATGGAGCCCCGGCAGACCCTGTCCACCATCACCTCCAAGTGCCTTTTGGGCATGGAAGGGGTATTGGAGCAGGCCAAACCCGATCTGGTCCTGGTCCACGGCGACACCTCCACCACCTTCGCCGGCGCTCTGGCCGCCTTCTACCACCAGATCCCGGTGGGCCATGTAGAGGCCGGCCTGCGGACCTACGACAAGTGGTCCCCCTTCCCCGAGGAGATGAACCGGAAGATGGTGGGCGCCATTGCCGACCTCCACTTCTGCCCCACTCCCGCCAACCGGGACAACCTGGCCCGGGAGAACATCACCAAGGGCGTATTCCTGACAGGCAACACTGTCATTGACGCCCTCCAGACAACGGTCGTAAAGGATTTTATCTTTTCAGAAGATGTGTTGAATGATCTGGATTATGTCAACAAAAAGATCATTCTGGTCACCTGCCACCGGCGCGAGAACTACGGCCAGCCCATGACCAACATCATGACCGCCCTGCGCCGGGTGGCCGACGCCTTCCCGGAGGCGGAGCTGGTATACCCCGTCCACCTCTCCCCCGTGGTCCAGGAGGCGGCCCACAAGTATCTGGACGGCCACCCCCGCATCCACCTCATCGCTCCCCTGGCGGTGGACGAGATGCACAACCTGATGGCCCGGTGCCACCTGGTCATGACCGACTCGGGCGGACTTCAGGAGGAGGCCCCCGCCCTGGGCAAGCCGGTGCTGGTTTTGCGGCGTGAGACCGAGCGGCCCGAGGCCGTGGCCGCCGGCACCGTCAAGCTGGCCGGCGTGGAGGAGGATGAGATCTTCCGTCTGGCCTCGGATCTGCTGAGCAGCCAAGCCGCCTATGACAAGATGGCCCACGCCGCCAACCCCTACGGCGACGGGCACGCCTGCCGCCGCATCGCCGACGCCATTGAGTGGCACTTCGGCCTGCGGTCCCAGGCCCCCGAGCCCTTTCTTCCCTGAGCTTACTCGTGCGTACGGAATGAGGTGACGACATGGAACCGAAAAACCGCCTGCTCATCGCCATCGCCGTCATCGCCCTCATCGCCGCCGCCATGTTCACCAGCTTTGGCCGCAGTCTCTTCATGATCAACACTCCCTCGGTGGAACTGCCCAGTTTGGAACCTGAGCAGGGCGATGATCCCTCCGGCTCCACCCAGCAGACCTCAGATCACTACCAGACGGTGGCGGTGACCCCCCAGACGGTCCAAAACGTCATCGCCACTCTGGCCCGCTCGGACAGCTATTACCGGGAGCTGACGGTGGAGACCTTCTGGACGGACGGCTCCTCCACCGCTTCGGTCCAGGTGTGGGCGGACGGAGGTTGGACCCACAGCCAGCAGGTGCTGCCCTCCGGGGTGGTGCGCCACGACCTGGTGGGAGAATCGACCCTGTATTACTGGTACGGCGGCTCCCGGCAATATGAGACTGCTCCGGCGGACGGCCTGTCCTCCGATCTGGCACAGCGCCTGCCCACCTATGAGACCGTGCTGCATTTAGACCCGGAGTCCATCACCGGGGCGGGCTATGAGCTGCGGGGGGAGCAGCCCTGCCTCTATGTGGAGGTCTCGCTGGAGGATGAGGGCCTGCTGGAGAGGTATTGGGTCAGCGTGGACACCGGTCTGCTGGTCTCGGCGGAGACTGAGCAGGACGGACAGCTGGTCTACCGGATGACCGCCTACTCCCCCGTTACCGTGCCGTGCCCCTCCACCGCCTCCTTCGCACTGCCGGAGGGCACGGTCCTGCACTCCATTTCATGACGACCAGGGGGCGGCCTTTCAGCCGCCTCCTGTGTGTTTATGTGCCCTTCGACTCCTGCTTTTCATCGCCAAGGCCCATGATGAGCACCAGCCCCAGGGCAATGACCAGTTCCAGGTCGTCCCCCTCCACCAGGAGGTAGAGGACGATCAGCAGCAGGAGGATGTCCCCGGTGTCGATCTCCTCCAGATGCAGGGTCTTCAGCAGCCCGGACAGGCCCCCGCGCTCTTTTCCCGAGAAGAGGGCGGACAGGCCGTCCTTCCCGCCCAGGAAGGAGGGAAGCCGGAAGCTCCCCTGGTTTCCGGCCCCGTTCTGTGGGGTGCGGCTGTGCTGGGCCGTGGGCTGCCGGGGCGGCTGAGGGTGCTGTTCCGGTTGGGCGGTCCCCTCCGGTTCCCGGCGGACAGGCTCCTCCTTGGGCATGTCTTCCGTCACCCGGGTATAAGCGGCGTCCTTCGGGATATAACGATTATACACCGCCGCCTTCCCCCTTTCCTCCCATGGCTCCCAGAGCCACCCGGATCAGCCGGGTCACCCTGGCGATCTCCAAGGCCCGGTCCAGCTTCGCTCTCCGGTCCTCCTTCAGGAAGGGGCGCAGGGCGGCCAGCAGGGCGGTGTTCCGGTCGTCGTTTCCCTGGTACTCCCGGACCAGCCGCATCCCCATTTGGAGCATTCCGGGGTCGATCTGGCCCAGAAGGGCGGACAGGTCGGGCTGGCCGGCGGCCATGTACTGGCCTGGTTCTCCCGCGCCGGCCCCGGGGGGCTGGTCCGGAGCCGCCCCCTCCGGGGGGCTCTCCTGGGGTGTTCCCTCCCCTCCGGACAGGGAGCGGGCCAGCGACATGATCTGGCTCATGGCCTCCTGATTGCCCAGGATGGCATTCAGCTTTTCCTCAAACTCAGCCACGGCGCCCTTCCCCCTCTCCGTCCCGGGACCGGCTTACTCCAGTCCTGCTTTTTTCGCCTGGTCCCCGATGCGCTCCACCAGCTCTGCACCCTCCCGGGTGCTCATCAGCTGGTTCATCATAGTCATCAGCTGGCTCGGGTCACCGTCGGCGGCGGCCTTGGCCGCCTCCTGGACCCCTCCCCGCTGCTGCAGCAGAGCCATCAGCCGCTGGGCGTCGCCGGACTGGGCCAATCTCGAAATAGCATCCCGGTTTTTCACCAGCTCCGACGCCGCCATTCCCTTCAAAAGCTTCTCCTGATTCTGCTTGGACTGCACTGCCATCACTCCCAACATGATTTCACTCCAGTATATGCACTCCGACCACCGAGGTGACAGATTTGAAGATTCTGGTTTTTTCCGACTCCCACCGCTCCAGAGGCGGAATGCTGGACGCCATTGACGCCCACCGCCCCGATCAGGTCATCCATCTGGGCGACCTGCAAAGCGACGCGGAGGAGCTGACTTACGTCTATCCCAAGCTGCCCATCTGCATGGTTCCCGGCAACTGCGACGGCTGGACCATGGACCCCCTGAAAAAGCAGATCACGCTGGCCGGGAAGCGTATCCTTCTCTCCCACGGCCATCTCTGGGGCGTCAAGAAAGGCTACGAAGCCGCCGTGGCCGACGCCAGGGCGGTTGGGGCGGACATACTCCTGTTCGGCCACACCCACAGGGCCCTGTGCCAGCAGTTGGAGGACGGCCTTTGGATGATGAATCCCGGGGCCAGCCGCACAAGCTATGGACTGATCCGGATCGAACAGGGGCAGATCCACTGCTCCATCCATCTCCAGCCCTGACAGGGCACTGTCCCGCAAGGAGGCGCTGCTCCATGAAGAAAGTTCTTTACATTTTGTTCCACCGCTCGGTCCTTGTGGCGCTGGCTCTGCTGGCTCAGATCGCCACTCTGGTCGCCATGGTGGCCATCTTCTCGGAATACATTGAACATTTCTATTGGTGCTGTATCCTGCTCAGCGTTCTTGCCGCTCTGGCCATCGTAGGCAGCCGGATGGAGCCCGCCTACAAGATCGCCTGGTTGCTTGTGATCCTTCCCTTCCCGGTCTTCGGCGGCATCTTCTATCTGCTGGTGGGCGGCGGGACCATCCCAAAGAAGATCCGCCGGCAGATGCAGAGCATTCTGGATAAGACTGCCCTGGCCCTCCGTGAGGACTTCAAAGCCGATGATTTGCTCCCCCTGGGCGGCGACGCGGCGGGTCAGGCCCATTATCTGGAGCAGTACGCCGCCTGCCCCGCCTACACCAATACCGAGACAGAGTACTTCTCTCTGGGGGATCTGGCCTTTCCCCGGATGCTGGAGGAGTTGGAAAAGGCGGAGCATTACATCTTTCTGGAATACTTCATTATCCAGCCCGGCGTCTTCTGGGACAGCGTTCTGGCCATCTTGGAGCGGAAAGCCGTCCAGGGCGTAGAGGTGCGCCTCATCTATGACGATATGGGCTGTATGTTCACCCTGCCCCGGGATTATGACCAGCAGATGCAGGCAAAAGGCATCCAGTGCCGGGTCTTCAACCGCTTTGTCCCTGTGGTCTCCCTCCGTCTGAACAACCGGGACCACCGAAAGCTGATGATCATCGACGGCAAGGTGGGCTTTACCGGGGGCATCAACCTGGCCGACGAGTACATCAACGAGAAGGAGCGCTTCGGCCACTGGAAGGACAGCGCCATCCTCCTGGAGGGAGACGCCGTCTGGTCCATGACCATCATGTTCCTGAGTATGTGGGACAACTGCTGCGGCGTGGACGAGGATTTTGAAGGGTTCCGTCCCCCGGCAGCGCCCGTGCGCCCATGGACCGGCTATGTCCAGCCCTACACCGACACCCCCCTGGACCACGAGGCGGTGGGACAGGCGGTCTATCTGAACATGATCGCCAAGGCCAAAAACTACATCTACATCACCACGCCATACCTGATCATTGACGTGGCTACCAACACCGCCTTATGCAACGCCGCCAAATCTGGAGTGGACGTCCGCATCATCACCCCCCACATTCCCGATAAGCGGTATGTGTTCGAGGTCACCAGGGCCCACTACCCTCCCCTTCTGGACGCGGGTGTCCAGATTTTTGAGTACACCCCCGGTTTTATCCACGCCAAGAACTTTGTGGTGGACGACCGCTTTGCCACGGTGGGCACCGTCAATCTGGACTACCGCAGCCTGTTCCTCCACTTTGAGGACGGCGTATGGCTGTGCGAGGCCCCCTGCATCCAGGACATCCGCAGGGATTTTGAGCAGACGCTGACGGTCTGCGAGCCAATTTCCCCCCGCCGCTTCAAGCATCTGAACATCCTGCTCCAGCTTTACCGCAGCATCCTCCGGGTCTTTGCCCCCCTGATGTGACGGCGAAGCCGCTTCGGCCCGTAAAAAACAGACGGCAGACACCTGGGTGCCTGCCGCCTGTTTCATTTTCAGTTCGGGCAAGGGACCGGCTCTGGAGCCCCAGCGGTTCAGCAGCAGCACCCGCTGGCCCGTACCTCCTGATAGCTGTCCCCCCGGGGCGTGATGGTATTGGGCGGGAAAAATTCATTGACGGGGAACTGGACCTTTCGGAAGAGATCGCAGGGGTCCTCCTGACAGCTGCCTGTGTCGCAGGGGCATTCCTTGCTGGGCATGCAGTAGTCATACACCGGCACCAGCAGCTGGGTGTCCCGCTCCAGCCGGATCATGGAGAACTGGCCCAGGGTAACATACAGGCGGTGAACGTCACCGCTGCTCATCAGATCCTCCTGAAAACAGGCGGCCACGGCGGCAGGGATGTCGGCGCAGCTGCTGTCACAGGGGCGGCAGTCGCAGACGTCTACCAGCTTCATGCTGAGGATCAACGGGTCCACTGCCTCCACTACCGCAATGGGAGCGGTGGTCCGCGGCAGATCCTGGGGGTCCGGGCCGCAGTTGACGCCGCTGGAGGCAAACACCTTTGCGTTCCCCTCACTGCCGAAGAGGATGGCCCGCTTGTCAAAGACAGCCAGGCCGGTGACCTCCACCGGACGGGCCGCCCCCACAAAGGCGTCGGCGGTGATCCGGTAAAAGTACCGCACATCCACGGCGTAGAATCCCCGGTTGAAGCTGACAGGCTCCACATCAATGTAGGCATACAGAAGCTCGGCACACCCGGCCTTGATGGACATAGCCCGGTCGATGGCCTCCTGAGAACCTCGTGTGGGATAGACCCTCAGGTCTTCGATGCAGTCCTTGTCTTTGCAGGAGTCAAAGATTTTTCTGGTGTGTATGCACACGGCCTCCCGGATGCTGCGCTCCTCGGAGATGGGGCCGGGTACGACCATTTCTGGCATATGGTTCCCTCCAATCGTTTCCTCATACGGACGGTGCCCCGTCCGCCCATTTTGCTGTGCTTACACTCCATCTTATGAATCTCCCTTTATTTGGTGCCGGAGACATGCCAATGGGGATTTTACACTTTTGGACTTGCGGCTTTGTTCCGCAGGCATTATAATAGTCGTCAGATGTATTCTCTTCCGAAAGGAGCGTTTCCTATGTCCCCAGTCGGATTCATCCAAAGTGAACTGGACCTGAAGCTTCTGGTCCTGTATATTATGGCCCGGGCCGCCGGCCCCATCACCTTCCTCCAGCTGCTGGACCTGGCGCTGTGCGACGCCGGAGTGGACTACTTCTCCCTCACCCAGGCGGTGGAGCACATGGTGGAGACCGGTCAGCTGTCCAAGGAGGACGAACGGTACTCCATCACGGAGAAGGGCCGGCGCAACAGCGAGATCTGTGAGAACAGCCTGCCCTACTCGGTGCGGATGCACTGTGACGAAAACCTGGTGAAGGTCAACGAGGCCCTGCGCCGGGAGGCCCAGGTCCAGACCAAGATCCTGGAAAACGAGGACGGCACCAGCACCCTCCACCTTCAGCTCAACGACGTGGGAAGCCCTCTGCTGGCGCTGGATCTGCTGGTCCCCGGTCCCGCTCAGGCCATCACCATGTCCCAAAAGTTTCAGGCCGACCCTGCCGGACTGTACCACGCCATTGTGGGTCTGCTCAGCCCCTCAGAGCCCGGCAAGCAGGAGGAAGCTCCATGAGAAGGACTGACCGTGAACAGAGCTGGGAGTTCTCCCTGGCCCTCATCGACCGCTGTTCCCACGGGGTGGCCGCCATCTCCACCGGAGAGGACACCCCCTACTGCCTGCCCCTGTCCTTTGTCCGGGTAGAGGACCGGCTCTACTTCCACTGCGCCAAGGAGGGCCGGAAGCTGGACCTTCTACGGAACAATCCCCGGATGTGCGTCACCTTTGTAGACGGCGATACCCCCACCTTTGTGGCGCCCGCCAAGTACACCACCTACTTTCAGTCGGTGATCGTCACGGGCACCGCCTCGGAGGTCACCGATGACCGGGAAAAGACCGCTGCTTTGGAGGCCCTGTGCCGGAAGCTGACCCCCGACCACATGGGTGAGGGATTTACCGAGGCCATTGACAAGAGTCTGGCTGTCACCGGCGTCTGGCGGATCGACATGGACCAGATTACCGGAAAAGCCAAGGTGAAAAAGTGAGCTTCAATTTGACGAAAAAAAGCCGCCCTGCTGACAAGCAGGGCGGCTCTTCTTCTGAGTATCATAAGCTTAAATATGGGCTTAATCCCGGGGACTGCGGTAGAAATTGCCCGCCAGCTTATCCGTCCGGAGCACGTTGACGAAGGCGTGGGGGTCCGCCTGCCGCACCTTACGGGTCAGGCTGCGGATCTGGCTGTAAGCCACCACCGAGTAGATCATCACGCAGGGCTCCCCGTTATACAGGCCCACTCCCTCGATGAGAGTGGCGGTATGTCTGGTATCCTGGATTTGGGCGCAGACGCCCCCGGCGCTCTCCCGGCCAGTGACGATGAACAGCGTGGCCCGTCTTCCATCCGGGTCCATGAGCCGTATCACCTGGGTGGTGGTAAACTGAAAAATGATGGAGTACAGGGCGCGGTCCCAGCCGAACAGGAGTCCGGCTATGGCCAGGATCACCACATTTCCGCAGAGGATGTAGTTCCAGGCGTCCACGTTCTTCCGCTCCGCCAGGGCGATGGCGATAAAATCCGTGCCGCCCGCGCTCACCCGGGTCAGCAGACACAGGCTGGCGGCAAAGCCGTTGATGATGCCGCCAAAGACGCAGATCAGCAAAATATCCTCGGTGATGGGCAAGGAGGGCATCAGGTCGGTGAAGACGCTGGTCAGCACAATAGCCAGGCAGGAATACAGGGTGAACCGCTTGCCGATCATCTTCCATCCAATGAACGCAGGCACCGCGTTGAGCAGCAGGTTGATGGGACCGTAGGGCAGCTCCACCCCCGCGTATTTCAGGGCGCTGCGCTGGATCAGTCGGGTGACCCCGCTGAATCCGCCGGGAAACAGGTCGCCCGTCTGCACAAAGCTTTTCAGGTTGATGGCAAAAATCAGAGACGCGGCCACAACGGCCAGCAGACGGATGGCCGTCTCCCTCCAATGGGACTGCTTAAAATTGGCTTCCATAAAAACCTCCGTTGGTCCGCAGGTGCCCCCGCGGTCAAAGCCGGGGCACTTATTTCACCTGAGACAGCACATCCAGGTTCTTCATAAAATATTCCACACCGGAGTAAATGGTGGTCAGCACGATGACCGCCACGCAGATGCTGTTGATCCAGGGGCTGATGGGCAGCAGCATCAGCACGATACAGACCATAGTGGAGGCAGTCTTGACTTTCCCGGACCAGCCGGCTGCGATGACCCGGCCCTTGTCCGCGGCCACCATCCGCAGGCCGGAGACGCCGAACTCCCGGATAATGACCACCAGCAGGGCCCAGCCGGGCATCTGGCCGATCTCCACGAACCAAAGCATGGCGGCAGTGACCAGGCACTTATCGGCCAGAGGGTCCATGAACTTTCCAAAATCGGTGGTCTGGTTATAGTGCCGGGCGATGTATCCGTCCAGGGTATCGGTGAGGCTGGCGATCACAAAAATGGCCAGGGCCCAGTAATTGGCTCCGGGCACACCCAGATAGAGCACCAGCAGAAACGCGGGGATCATCAGCACCCGCAGCATGGTCAGCTTATTGGCGGTATTCATTGGTCGAAATCTCCTTTTGATTGGTTCTGTGCCGGGAGCATTCCATAGTATCTCCCCGGCGGGCGGGTCGGGCGGCGCCGCTGTCCTCCGCTTTTCACGGAGAACGCAGGCAGTTCTTCTCCATTATATCGAAAAGTACTCGCCGCTTCCAGTGCAGATTTTCCAAATTTTCCTTTTCAAATTTAGAGGATACGTCAACCCGCACCGGTGCGGCAAATCCTTACTCCTCGATTTCTCCGGTCAGGTCACCGTCAGAGACGCCGGTGATCCGCACGTTGACGAACTCCCCGGCCGACACCAGCCCGGCGGCGGTGAACAGCACCCGGCCGTCGATGTCCACCGAGTCGGCGTAGGTCCGGCCCACATAGCAGCCCTCAGCGCTGTCAAAGCCTTCGCACAGCACCTCCATGACGGTGCCCAGCCGCTCCTCGTTGTAGGCGTCCATGATCCGGGACTGGAGGTCCACCACCAGCTCTACCCTGCGCTGGGCGGTCTCCGGGTCCACCTGGTCCTCCATGGCGGCGGCCAGGGTGCCCTCCTCAGGGGAGAACTGGAACACGCCCACCCGCTGGAGCTTCTGCTCCCGCAGGAACGCGCACAGCTCCTCGAATTCCGCTTCTCCCTCCCCGGGCAGGCCGCAGATCAGAGAGGTGCGGATCACCACGTCGGGCAGCGCGGCCCGCAGGCGGGCAAAGAGGGCCTCCAGCTCCGCCCGGGTATTGCGGCGGCGCATGGCTTTCAGGATGCCGTCGTTGCAGTGCTGAATGGGGATGTCCAGATAGTGGACGATCTTGGGCTGACGGGCGATGGTCTGGATCAGCTCGTCGGTGATGGCCTCGGGATACAGGTAATGCAGGCGGATCCAGTGAAAGGGCAGCTTGCACAGCTCGTTCAGCAGCCCCGCCAACGTGCTGCCGTCCTGGAGGTCCAGACCGTACCGGGTGATGTCCTGGGCGATGACGATGAGTTCCTTCACCCCGGAATCGGCCAGCGTTTTGGCCTCGGCCAGCAGGGCCTCCATGGACCGGCTGCGGTAACGGCCCCGCAGCTTGGGAATGATACAGAAGGCGCAGCCGTTGCTGCAGCCCTCGGCGATCTTCAGATAGGCGGTGTAAGGCGGGGTGGTGACCAGACGCTCTCCGTCCTCATAGGTCTTATGGATGTTGCCGAAGTGTTCGGCCTTCTCCCCCGCCATCAGTTCCTCCACGGCGGACACCACGTCAGTGTAGCTGCCGGTACCCAGCATCCCGTCCACCTCGGGCAGTTCGGTGCGGATATCGTCGGGATAGCGCTGGGTCAGGCAGCCGGTGACCAGCAGCTTTTTCAGCTTGCCCTGGTCCTTCAGCTGGGCCAGTTCCAGAATATTGTCGATGGCCTCGCTCTTGGCCGACTCGATGAAGCCGCAGGTGTTCAGTACCGCCACGTCGGCCCCCTCGGGGTCTCCGGTGACAAGGTATCCCGCCTTACGGCACAGTGCCATCATCTGCTCGGTGTTCACCAGGTTTTTGGCACAGCCGAGGGAGACAAAGGCGACTTTGTATTGGTTCAAAGAGATCACTCCCTTAATGGTTTCATGTAATTTAAAATATGCTCACAGACGCCCCGGAAATTTTGATCCACCTCCAGGTTGGAAACGCGCAGGACCTTTACACCCAACCGCTCCAGGTCCCCGGTCCTTCGGGCGTCATACGCCTGCCCTTGGGGTTCAAAATGCTGGCCGCCGTCCAGTTCCACGGCCAGACGAAGCGCGGGACTGTAAAAGTCCACAATATAGTTCCCAATGGACTTTTGACGCAAAAAACGGGGCATTTGTTCCCGGAGGAATTCGTACCACAGCTTGCGCTCCCAGGGGGTCATATTTTTTCGGAGTGCGCGGGCCGGACATTGCAGGGAATTCTTATAGGGTACGATTGCCATACGATTCCCTCCTACTCCTGTTACTGCCCGTTCGGATGGGCTCCGTGCCGCACTACTTAAGCCCCCTTTCACCAAAGGGGGCGGCCCGAAGGGCCGGGAGATTTTCTTTCCTAATTTTAATACCCGGCAGAGGGAAAGAGAAAACCCTCAGTCACCGCCTTCGGCGGCGACAGCGTCCCTACCCCCTTTGGCCTTCGGCCATTTCCCCCTGAAAGGGGGAATCGGCCCTTTGCGAAGGGAGCCTTTGTTCCGTTGCGGCGGGACGGGAGCGATTTACTTGCCCCGCCAAACGGGATCGTCGGTGATGCCCAGGAGATAATCAGTGGAGACATGATAGAACTCAGCCAAGGTCACGAGCCGCGCCATGCTGGTCCCGGTCTTTCCGTTTTCTATGTCGCTGATCTGGGTCCGGGTCACTCCCAGCAGCTCAGCAACAGACTTTTGAGATATCCCCTTCTGTTCCCGAGCCGCACGAAGCCGCTCTCCAAAAATTTTAATATCAAACATATAATTCCCCTTGACTAAGTAGATAAAATCTACTATACTATAGGTAGATTTTATCTACTTCTGCGTTTTTGGAGTGATACCATGTTCGACTACATCTCCGCCATTTACTACGGCGAAGGCTTCGGCGCCTGCCGCCCCTGTCCCCTGGACCAGCCGGCCGACCAGAGGGAACGGGAGCTAAACAAGCAGCTGGACCGTGTTGCCGATACGCTGGGGGAGGATTTTGTCAAAACGCTGCGGGGCAATCTGCGGGTCATTCTGAACGGCCGCCAGCTGGAGGCTTTCCAGGACGGCGTACGCATGGGCGGCCAGCTGACCGCCTCCATTTTGCTGGACCCTCAGTAGTCCTCCCCGGTCTCGGCCCCGTAGCGCCGCAGGGCGTCGTTGATGTCCGACCAGGAATAGCCCCGGCGGGCCAGGGCGGCGGACACCTTTTGCAGCTGCTTTCGGTCCAGGTCCTTTCCCGCCAGCTTTTTGGACACAAAGGCGTCGATGGCCTCGGCGGGGTCCTGAGCCTGCTCCAGGGCGTCGTCCCACATTTCTCTGGGAATTCCCCGGCGGTACAGCTCGTCCCGGAGCTTTTTCTCCCCGAACCCCTTGGCAGAGTAGTAGCGGACCACCTGGGCGGCGTAAGAAGCGTCGTTGAGGTAGCCCAGCTCCTCCATCCGGTCGCAGAGGGCGGCGGACTCCGCCTCCCCCGCGCCCCACTCCTTCAATTTCCGCTCCAGTTCCTTTCGGGACTGGGGCTTTCTTGTCAGCAGGTCCAGTGCTTTTTCCTTCAGGCCGCTGCGTCGGACGGAGTCCAACAGAGCCTCCGCCTCCCGGTCGGTCAGTTCCTTCCCGGCATACAGGGCAAAGTCGATGACCTCGCTCTCCCCCAGGCGCAGGATGGAGCCGTCCTCCAGCACGGCCAGCCATCGGCCCTCGATCCGTTTGGACGGTTTGAGTTCCTGGATGACCATGGGGCTTATTCGTCGGCGCCGTCCTCAAAGTCGTCGGCGGACACGTCCACCGCCCGACCGGCGGCCCGGGCGGCCACCTGGGACTGCTTGCTCATAAGCTTGAAGGCGTTGGCCCGTACCTGGGCCTCCACCTCTTCGGCCACCTCCGGATTGTCCTTCAGATACTGGCGGGCGGCGTCCCGGCCCTGGCCGATCCGCATATCGCCCATGGCGAACCAGGAGCCCGACTTCTGGATGATATCCAGCTTCACGGCCAGATCCACCAGCTCGCCCCACTTGGAGATGCCCTCGCCGTAGAGGATCTCGAACTCCGCCTCCCGGAAGGGGGGCGCCACCTTGTTCTTCACGATCTTGGCCCGGGTGCGGTTGCCCACCACCTCGCCGCCCACCTTGATGGCCTCGATGCGGCGCACATCAATGCGGACAGAGGAATAGAACTTCAGCGCCCGGCCGCCGGTGGTCACCTCGGGGTTGCCGTACATGACGCCCACCTTTTCCCGGAGCTGGTTGATGAAGATGACGATACAGTTGGTCTTGGCAATGGAGCCGGCCAGCTTCCGCAGGGCCTGGCTCATCAGACGGGCCAGCAGGCCCACATGGGAGTCGCCCATGTCGCCCTCGATCTCCGCCCGGGGAGTCAGAGCGGCCACCGAGTCCACCACCACCACGTCGATGGCGCCGGAGCGGACCAGAGCCTCACAGATCTCCAGTCCCTGTTCGCCGGTGTCGGGCTGGGAGATGAGCATGGAGTCGATATCCACGCCCAATGCCCGGGCGTAGCTGGGGTCCAGGGCGTGCTCCGCGTCGATGAAAGCCACCTCGCCCCCCCGCTTCTGGGCCTCCGCCAGAATGTGGAGGGCCAGCGTGGTCTTACCGGAAGACTCGGGGCCGTAGATCTCGATGATGCGGCCCTTGGGGACGCCGCCGATACCCAAGGCGATGTCCAGCGACAGAGAACCGGTTGGGATGGACTCCACCACGATGCCCGTGTTCTCCCCCAGACGCATGATGGAGCCCTTGCCGTAGGCCCGCTCGATCTGGGCCATGCAGGTCTCGATGGCTTTCTTCTTATCAGACGCGGGGGACGCCGCCTCCACGGAGGGCTTTTTCGTTGCCATAACCATTCGTCCTTTCCAGCGCCGCCTATCCGGCGCGTCTTTGGTTTTCGTCCTTAGTTTATCATATTCGTTGTCCCATAAAACGGACTTTTAATTGCGGGACATATGCCGTCTTAGGCGGTGGGGCAAGCCCCTGCCAAATCAATCAACATCGGGAGGGGCATGACAGGCTCTGTCGCCGCCCGTATGTTATGTCAACCGCAATCCCTAATTGTTGACGGTTCCTTCCACCACCCGCCAGATCCCCTGGGTATCCTGGGCGGTCTGGATATTCTCATAGCCGTTCTGGGCCAGAATGTCCTCCACCTGAGGGGCCTGTCCGATGCCCACCTCAAAGACCAGAGCGCCCCCCAGCCGCAGGGCGGATTTCCACTTGGCGGCAATGACCCGGTAAAAGTCCAGGCCGTCCTCTCCCCCGTCCAGGGCCATGCGGGGCTCGTAATCCTTGACGGAGGGCTCCAGACCATCAATGTCCCCGGTGGGGATATAGGGCGGGTTGCACACGATAACGTCAAAATCCCACAGGGCAGAGCTGGGCGCCTCCATGGCGTCCACCGACAGACAGGTGACCCGGGCGTTGAGCTGGTTGCGGCGGACGTTCTGCTTGCAGGTGCGCAGCGCCCCCTCGGACAGCTCCCCCAGCACCACGCGGCAGTTGGGCACATTGGCGGCCACCGCCAGACCCACGCAGCCGCTGCCGGCGCACAGGTCCAGCACACGGGCGCCTTCGCCGGCCTCCTTGGCCCGGGCGATGCCCCGCTCGGCCAGCAGTTCGGTGTCCGTCCGGGGGATCAGGACCTCCTGGCTGATGTCCAGAGGCAGGCCGTAAAACTCCCACTCCCCGATGATATAGGCCACCGGCTCCCCGGCCAGACGGCGGCGGACCAGATCGTCCACCCGCTTCTCCAGTTCGGCGGAGACGTACAGGGACATATCCCGGTACAGCTGCTCCCGGCTCTTGTCGGCGGCATAGCACACCAGCTCCCGGGCCTCCAGCTGAGCCGCTTCAATCCCGGCCTTTTTCAGCCGGGCGCGGGTGTCCAGGAATAGGTTATTGTAGGTGGTCGCCATAAAATCACCCCATTCGGTAGTACAACATGCAGAAGGAAGGCAGGTCGGGCTTATTCACACCCCACCGGCATTTGGTTCCGCACTCTTATTTTCCTCCCCGTCCTTCGTCCCGCCCCCGGGCGGTCACCAAATGGAACCCCCATGAAATGGGTCCCATTCAGAAAGGATGGGCAGCATAATGCTTGCGCTTTCGTGCTTGCCGTGAAGCACAGGATATGCAGCGTGCGGCAACGTTACCACGCGTCCGCGCCCTTTTCCTCGGGCAGCACCAGTTCCAGGGCCTTGATCCCCACCTCGATCATGGAGTCATCAGGCTCGAAGGTGGTGAAATTTTGCAGCCACAGGCCGGGAGCCACCAGGACTCTGGTGATGGGGCCGTCGTGGCGGCCCACCCAGCGGTTGAACTCATAGCTGACCCCTACGATGGCGGGCAGCATGACCAGATGGGCCAACATCCGCAACAGTACATTATGGATCGGCCAGATGGCAAAGACCACCGTGGACACCAGGATGGAGACAAAGATCACCACAAACAGGAAACTGGTGCCGCAGCGGGGATGGTGTCTGGGCTGCTTTCGCACGTTTTCCACGGTGAGGGGCAGGCCGGACTCGTAACAGAAGATAGTCTTGTGCTCCGCGCCGTGGTAGGAAAAGACCCGGCGCATCTCCTTCATCCGGGAACACAGGGCCAGATAGCCGATAAAGATCACGATCTTCAGGATACTCTCCGCCAGATTCCGGGCCACCATGGAATCGGTGACCCAGGTGACCGCCGTACCCAGCAGGGTGGGCAGCAGGAAAAACAGGCCCACCGACATGCCGATGCCCAGAATCACCGCCAGGGTGGTGAAAAAGCCGGTGGCCTTCTCGTTGCCCAGCTTATTTTCCAGCCAGGCCTCGAATTTGGAGGGTTCCTCTTCCTCTCCCTCCTCCGGGAAAAACTCCGCGGAGTACATCAGAGCGGTAACTCCGTTATACATGGAGTCGCAGAAATTGACCACGCCCCGGATCAGCGGCCAACCAAGCACGGGATGCCGCTCCTTGATGAGCTTCAGTTCCTTCTCCTGGACCTCCAGCTCTCCGTCCGGTCTGCGGACCACCACCGCCTGCTTTTTGGGACCACGCATCATGATCCCTTCGATGAGGGCCTGGCCGCCGCACATGGTCTTAAAGCCCTTGGAGCAGGTCGCCCGGGCGCAGGTGTTCTGGGTTTGTTCTTGTTTTTCTTCCATTGAATCAGGTACTCCTTTTGTATCGCGCCTTTCCAGAGACATTGTATCAAATTGCCCGGGAAATAGCAAGGGGAAAATAGAACTTATGTTTCAATCGGCAGCCGGATGGTGACCACACATCCGCCGCCCTCGGCGTTGCCGATGTCCAAGGTCCCCTCGTGGCGGGTGATGATCTCCTCGCACACCGCCAAGCCAATGCCGGATCCCCGGACCTTGGAACTGCCCTTGTAGAACTTGTTTTTGATAAAGGGGAGCTCCTCCACCGGGACGCCGGGGCCGTAGTCCCGGATCTGGATGACCGCCTCCAGGATCTCCTGGCGGATGGACACGTCGATCCGCTTGCCGGAGCCGCCGTGCTTGGCCGCGTTGTCCAGCAGGTTGCAGAACACCTGGCGCAGGCGCTCCGGGTCGCCGGAGATGGGCAGCATCTCCTCCTCGCAGTCCTGGTAGGTGAGGTCGATGCCCTCCTTGCGGAAAAACTCCTTATAGGTATACACCGCGTCCTCCAGCTCCGCCTTCAGGTCCAGGGGCTCCACCGACAGGGTGAAGCGGCCATCCTCAATGCGGGAGAACTCCAGCAGCTCCTCCACCATGTTGGTCAGACGCCGGGCCTCGGACACAATGATGTCCATCCCCTTCTTCACGTCCCGGGGGTCCCGGAGCTCCCCGCTCTGGATGGTCTCCGCCCAGCCGGTGATGGCGGTGAGGGGAGTACGCAGCTCATGGGAGACGGAGGAGATGAACTCCGACTGGGTCTTCTCCGACTGCTTGATCTTCAGAGACATATCGTTGATGGTGTCGGTCAGCTCCCCGATCTCGTCGTCAAACTTTTTTTCGATCTGTACGCCGTAGCTGCCGTCGGCAATGAGGCGGGCCGTCTCGGTGATGCTGGCCAAGGGCTCCACAATGGAGCGGACAAAGTAGAGGTTGGAAAAGTACACCATGGCAAGGATCGCCAGCCCAATGACAGTGATGATCGCCATGGAGAAGATGAATTGCCGGTCGATGCCGGACAGGGAGGTGACGTACCGGATCAGACCCACGGTCAGCCCCTGGTAGACCACCGGGCTGGAGACGGCGGCGATCCGCTCTCCGGTGGTGCTGTCACGACCCACCCAATAGGAGGTCATCTGGTCGGCCAGGGCGTTCTGAATATCCGGGGTCCCGGGGGCCGTGCCGGCGGTCAGGTCGTTGCCCGAGTACACCACCGCCCCAGAGGCGTCCAAAAACTGCAGCTCCAGCTGGCTCTTCTCCTCATAGTTGTTAACGGTCTGCTGGGCCGCCGCCCAGTACTGGGTCCGGGTATAGTTGCGGAAGCTGGAGGCCGCCGAGCTGGCCTTTCCCATGAGATCATTGACTGTCCCGGAGTAATAGTAATTCCAGAGGGCCGCGGCGAAGGTCCCCAGCGTCAGGGCGAGGATCAGCAACACCACGCTGACGCTGTTCAGCAACCAGCGCTTCCGGATGCCCCGGATTTTTCCCTTGTCCTTCAGTTCTGTATTTTTGGCCATCTCTCCACCCCCTTTGTGATTCAAGATGCCGTATTTTCAGCTCATTGGCGCTCTGTCAGCGCTCAGCTGCCCCACTTATAGCCATAGCCCCACACCGTATTGATGTAGGCCGGCTTCTGTGCATTGTCTTCGATTTTGATGCGGAGGCGGCGGATATTCACGTCCACGATCTTCAGCTCGCCGAAGTAGTCCTTTCCCCACACCGTATCCATGATCTCCTCACGGGACAGGGCCTTTCCCGGGTTCTCCATGAACAGCTTCACGATGGAATACTCCACCTGGGTCAGCTTGACCCGCTGTCCGTTCTTCTCCAGGGTGCGGTTGCGGGTATTCAGCAGGAAGGGCGGCGCGCTGATCTCGTCGGCGGCCACCGACTCGATATTGCCTCCGGTCCGCCGGTACAGGGCGTCCACCCGGGCGGTCAGCTCCGCCGGCGAGAAGGGCTTGGTCACATAGTCGTCGGCGCCGGTCATCAGGCCGGTGACTTTGTCCATCTCCTGGGTACGGGCGGTGAGCATGATGATCCCGATCTTATTGTCCATGGCCCGAATGCGGCGGCAGACTTCAAAGCCGTCAATATCCGGCAGCATAATGTCCAGCAGCGCCACCTTGATGTCCGGGTTCGCCTTCAGGGCCGTCAGCGCCTCTTCGCCAGTCCCGGCCTCGATGGTGGTATAGCCCGCCCGCTTCAGATTGATGACCACAAAGCTGCGGATGTTTTCCTCATCCTCCAGCACCAATATCTTTCTCATGGTCTTCTCCTCCGTTCTGACCGTCCTCGTTAATCGTTATACCAGCTGGGTTGGATGGTTTTGAACCGCTCCAGCAGCTCCGACTGGCCCCAGCCGCAGTCCCAGGCACAGTCATAGAATTTGGCGGCATAGATGACCTCGCCTTCCTCCCGCAGGATGAAGCGGCCATCCTCCTCCGCCCGGATGCTCCGGTTGCTCCCCGTGAGCCGGTAGATGCTCAGGAAAGGCACCGGCTGCTCGTCCTTCCCCTGCCAGTAGGAAAAGATGACCTGTCTCTGGCCGCTGAGGGAATCGTTTCTCGAAATGGTAATTTGCTCATTCCAGCTGTCCGGGATCTCCAGATACCAGCTGTCCGCCGCGTTGTGATAGGTGGTCATGACTTTGACGCACTGACCTTTCTCATTGTACTGGCTCCAGTCAATGAGCCAGAAGTTGACGGCGCCCGTCTCCCCGGAGGGCGGCAGGGGCCGCAGCGACGGCAGCTCCAGCACAGAATCAGAATTGACGTCGCTGAGACTTACATCCGCATAGCCTGTCAAGTGGTTTTCGCTGACACCCGTCTCGTCCAGGGAGAGATTGACAAGCCGGTCTTCCCGGTAGGCCAGCACGTCGATGGTCTTGCTGCCGTCGGCCATGGTGCAGGTCACATAAAGGGCGGGGGGAAAATAGTCTCCGCTGAGGTAGTTGGAACGCATCCGGTTCAGGGTCACAACCCCTGCCGACAGGCTGGCGCTGCTCAGACTGGTGAAAGCGCCGTCCTGCCAGCCGTAGAGCTCTACCGTACTGCCCGCTCCAGCGGACTCGATGCGGACCACGGCGATCTCGATCCGGGTATCCTGGTCAATATCCAGCAGACGGCAGCCGCTGGAATAGCTGTTGGTCCCCTCGCTGGCTCCGCTGCAGCTGGTCAGCAGCAGTTCGGTAGCCAGCAGCGTGGAACGGTCCTGGAATTGATTTGCCATGGCCGGTGTGGACGAGGCCGGGAGCTCCAGCTCGTCCAGGGTATAGGCGCCCAGCTGGTAGACGCCGGCGCTGACCTGCCAATTGACCACCAGTTCCTTGCTGCCCATTCCGTTCAGGTCGGCGTAGTCGATGGAATAAATGGCCGCGCCGGCACCCTCCACCAATCCGGTAACCTGGTAGTTCTCTCCGACCTGCTGGAATATGTAGATCTTCAGCGACTTCTCCACACCGGGGACCCGGATAAAGGTCAAAGCGCTCTCCCGAACGCCGTCGCCGTCCAGATCCTGAAGCTGGATAGCCGCTGTATTGTCTCCAGAGACGATGACCGCGTCCTCGGTGGAGACGCCGAATTCCGCCTCCAAACTGGAGCGCACCCCCCGAATGGCCGTCGCCAACTGGTCATAGCCGGCCGATTTCTCCGGTCGTCTGTACAGCTCGTCCGGCGGACGGAACAGACAGCCGGACAGCAGCAACAGCAGTACTGCTGGCAGCAAAAGCCGTCTCCACCTTTTGCCCATACCGTCCACTCCTTTCCCGTCTCCCCCGGGGCCCGGGGAACTCATAAAAATCCTGTTTATCATCATACCACAATTCCCGAAAAAAGCATATGGTTTTTTCAAAGAAAAGTTTGCATGCCTTTTTACCGATATTCAAAGATAAATTTTAGTTTATCGTTTCATGTAGGGTGAGGGCTTGGTAGGGCGGGGGCTTATCCCTCCCCCTTTTGGCCTTCGGCCATTTCCCCCCGACGGGGGGAATCGTCCCCCGCCGTCCGACGG